>Ga0265327_10002438_pt1 | contig 19630 bp, 11 predicted proteins | sample 41621metaG_FD_202089 | JGI IMG/M metagenome (GOLD analysis project Ga0265327, IMG submission 202089) | Rhizosphere microbial communities from Carex aquatilis grown in University of Washington, Seatle, WA, United States - 4-16-21 metaG | ecosystem: Host-associated > Plants > Roots > Rhizosphere...
GCTATACATCCGTGTTATCCGTGGATATCCGTGCGATCCGTGTTCAATGGTGCAACGATGACAAGCTCCATCCGGCGCCATATGGCCTCGGATCGAGGGCTATTCGGCTTTCACCCGATTGCCCTGGCCGGGCCACCCGGGCCACAGCCTCAGCATCGATTTCCGTTGGTTTCTTCGGGAACCGTCCATAGGCCCGGTAAAACAAGAGCAGCACGGCGAAGCCGAGGCGGTTCCCGCTATTTTTCGTCATAACGAACGCGTGATCTGCCGGGGCCAATGTCCACGCCTCGGCTGCGGTCCCGTCATCAGGCATTTTTCGGAATCCATGAGATGGAGCTGTCGCAGAATTCCTAAGTTTTGCGACAGCATCGGGATTGCCAGCAAAGCCTGGATTTTCTGTGTTGCAAAAGTCTGTCGTGAAAGTAAACTCTTTCGCGATGATATTTGCGACAGATTGGCTTCGCCATGTTGGTCGGCTATGCCCGGGTGTCTACGGAAGATCAGGATCTCACGCTGCAACGCACCGCGTTGAAGGGGGCCGGGTGCAAGCGCGTCTATGAGGAGAAGGTGTCCGGCGCACAGCGGTCTCGTCCGGAATTGACCCGGATGCTTGATCAGCTGCGAGCTGGCGACGTGGTGGTCGTGTCCCGGCTCGATCGGCTCGCACGTTCAACGTGTGACCTGCTGGATATCGCCGAGCAGCTGAAAGAGGCCGAAGCCGGTCTGCGGTCATTGCACGAGCCATGGGCCGATACGACATCCCCGGCTGGCCGCATGGTCCTCACGGTCTTTGCCGGAATCGCAGAATTCGAGCGCGCCCTCATCCACGAGCGCACCGGTGCTGGGCGCGTTTCGGCAAAGGCGCGTGGGGTCCGATTCGGCCGTCCCCCGAAACTCTCGGCCGATCAGATCGCTCTCGCCCGCCGCCTGATCGCCGAGGGAACGTCCGTGCCGGATATCTCAAGGATGCTCAAGGTCCATCGCGCTACACTATATAGAGCGTTAGAGGTATGAAAACCGCCCGGTCGGCCAAAATGGCCCCTGGTGACACGACTGTTGGGTCTAGGCCGAATTGGCCGACGGCAACAGATCCGGCGCTACATAGACGCGGTCGAGGGCGCGTTCGGAGATTTCGCGGACGATGCCGGCGCGTTCCAGCGCCCGGGCGATCAGCTGGGCGCCGCGGAATGTGCAGGACAAGCGTTGCTGCAGGCTCCGGACGGTGAAGGCCGGGCGCTCGAACAGCAATTCCGGCATCGATGCCGCCCTCAAATCCTTAGCGTACGATTTTGGGAAGATTCTGCGATGACCCCGTAACTGCGAAGGCTCTTAACCCGTCATAAGCCTTCCAGCGATTCCCGCCCGGCATTCCAGGAGCACCGGGCCAGGAACACCGGGCCAAAATAGCCGAGGGCGGTATTATTTGCCGGGCTGTGCAGGCAAAAAGGGTCGCATCGATCCATGTTCTGTCCCGTACAAACTATGGAAAACATTCATAAAATCCAAGTGGCACGGAATTCGCTTAGAGACCGGCGTCGGATTCTATCGAACATTTGATTTGGCGGCTCGGCAATCGCTCGAAAACGTAGGAAACATAAGCATGCCCGAGAGCAAAACCGCTAAAAAGCGTCTTGGTAAGAAGCACGCCAAAAATTCTTTCAAGAAGTGCCGGAAGGTTGGCACCACGGTTGTTCTTGTTCCCCTGCTGATTATCTCGGGCATGCAAAGGCAGGCTTTTGCCGCCGGCGGAATACTGACCAGCGATACCACTCTCACTGGCGCCGGCAACGGCGCGACGATCGGCGGCATGGCCGGCGTTATTGACGGCTCGTCAAGCGCCAGCGGCTATCTGGTCGAAAGCGGCACCCTCACCATCAACAATGCGACCCTGCTGAATTTCAAGACGGTCGGCGGCGCCGGCAGCGGCGGCGGCGGCGCTCTCGGCGGCGCGATCTTCGTCAATGATGGTGCGACCGCCAATCTGAACGGCGTCAATTTCTTTGGCAATTCCGCCATCGGCGGGCTGGGCGGCTCCGGGACCAAGGGCGGCGTTCTGAACGGAATCGTCGTCGCGGGCAGTACCGGCGGCACCGGCACGAACGGGGTGCAGCTCTCCGACAACGGTTTCGTCGTCGGCGACGGAACCGGCAACGGTCTGGCCGGCACCAACGGCTTGGCGGGGACCAGCGGCACCAGCACCGGCACCATGCAGGGCGGCAAGGGCGGCAAGGGCGGCGATGGGCAGAGCGGCTGGGGCACCAATCCAATTCTGGCGACGGGCCTAACCGCCGCCCTGGCCGCTACGACCGCTGACGCCATCGATACTTTCGATGCCGGGTTCAAGGTGGCCGCCGATACGACCAAGGTCGCCGTCGACGCGGCTTCCGCCGCGGATTTTCCCGCCGCCGGCGTGGCGGCGGCGGCGACCGCCGGCGCTGCCACCGATCTGGTCTACAGCATCGCCAAATTGGCGTCGGCGATCGCAAAGGCCGTGAATGACGGCATCACCCTGACCAACGCGATCGGGACCATGGCGACGTGGAACGCCGGAAGCGCTTCGGGCAAATACGGAATCGGCGGCGACGGCGGCAGCGGCGGCAATGGCGGAAACAGCGGCTTCGGCCTGGGCGGCGGGGCGGGCGGCGACGGCGGCGGCGGCGGCGCCAGGGGGGGCAGCGCCGCCAGAGACGGCAATGGCGGCGGCGGCGGCACCGGCGGCATGGGCGGTTTCGGCGGCGGCGGCGGCAGCGGCGGCAATGGCGGCCAGACCGGCTCGGCCAATCCCTCTTCGATCGGTGCAGCCGGCGCCGGCGGCGTGGCCGGCTTCGGCGGCGGCGTCGGCAGCAACGGCACCGGCGCCGGCCTGCCGAATTCCTTGGGCGGCGGCGGCGGCTCCGGTTTGGGCGGCGCCATTTTCGTGCGCACCGGCGGCACGCTCAAGATCACCGGTGACAGCACCTTTTCCGGCAATACCTCGATCGGCGGCAGCAGCCTGAACCAGGGGCCGGCCGCCGACAATGCCGGCACCGATCTCTTCATGATGACGGGCTCGACCGTTACCCTCGACCCCGGTGCGGGCCATGTCATCACCTTCAACGGCTCGATCTCGGATACGACCAAGCCGAAGGACTTCGCCGCCGCCTGGGACGGGCAGACGACCGGGGCGGGGCTCTCGATCGAGAGCGGCCTCGTGGTCTTCGCCGGCGCCAACACCTATTCGGGCAAGACCTCGTTGAACGGCGGCGTCCTCCAAGCCGATGACGGCGCTGGGCTGCCCACCTGGAGCAATCTGCAAATCACCGGCGGCGGCGTGCTGGAAACCGGAAGCGGCTCCTTCACGCGGTTCCTCGGCACGGATAATGGGCGGGTGCAGTTTACCGGCTCCGGCGGCTTCGCCGCGAACGGCGCCGATCTGACGGTGACGCTGAACGGCGGCCTCGACATTAAATGGGGCGACACCAATTTCATTTCCGGCAGCAACACGCTGATTTTCGGCGCGTTCAATGCCACCAATGCCGTGAACTTCACCAACAACCTCGACTTCAACGGCGGCAACCGCACCATTACGGTGATCCACAACGCCTCCGCCGTCGACAGCAACGGCGCCGCCACCGACAATGCCACTATGAGCGGCGTCCTCTCCGGTGCCGGCGGGGGCTTGACCGTCGATGGCGGCGGCACCCTGCTCCTGACGAACACGAATACTTATACAGGCGGCACGACGATCAATGACGGCACCACGCTGGGCCTGAGCGGCACCGGCAGCATCGCGGCATCGTCCGGCATCGCCGACAGCGGCACCTTCGACATTTCGGGCACCACGTCCGGCGCCGCGATCAAAACCCTGTCGGGCTACGGCAATGTCGCCCTGGGCGGGCAGGTTCTGACGCTGTTGGGGGCCGGCGGCACCTTCAGCGGCACCATCGCCGACGGCGGCATCGGCGGCGGCACCGGCGGCATCCTGTACATTGCCGGCGGTGCCGAGACCCTGAGTGGCGCCAACACTTATACCGGCCTCACCGAAATCAACGGCGGCGCCACTTTGGCCCTGAGTGGCGATGGCAGCATCGATGCTTCGTCCAAAGTCATCGCCAACGGCACCTTCAGCATCTCGGGCACCAATTCCGGCGCCTTGATTAACAGCCTGTCGGGCTCCGGCTTCGTCAATCTGGGCGCGCAGATGCTGATCCTGGCCAATGCCGCCGACACCTTCGCCGGCAACATCTACGGCGGCGGCAGCCTGTCCGTCGAAGGCGGCACCGAGACCCTGACCGGAATCAACGCCTATACCGGCATCACCTCGATCAGCAGCGGCGCCACGCTGGCTCTGAGCGGCGCCGGCAGCATTGCCGCTTCGGCCGGCGTCGCCAATGACGGCACCTTCGATATCTCCGGCAGCACCGGGGCCTCGATCACCACCCTGGCGGGCGGCGGCACCGTCGCCCTGGGCGCGCAGACGCTGAATTTGAGCGCCGCCAACGACACCTTCTCCGGCGTCATCGCCGATGGCGGCATCGCCGGCGGCACCGGCGGCAATCTGCTCGTTCAGGGCGGCACCGAGACCCTGAGCGGGACCAACACCTATACCGGCTTAACCGGGATCAACAGCGGTGCGACGCTGGCATTGACCGGCACCGGCAGCATCGCCTTGTCCGCCGGCATCGTCGACGACGGCATTTTCGATATCTCGCAGACAGCCGGCGCCTCGATCACCACCCTGTCGGGCGGCGGCACCGTCGCCCTAGGCGCGCAGACCCTGACCTTGACCAATGCCAACAATACCTTCAGCGGCGTCATCGCCGATGGCGGCATCAACAATGGCGGGGCCGACGTCGGCGGCAATCTGATCGTCCAGAGCGGCACCGAGACCCTGAGCGGACACAACACCTATACCGGCTTCACGACGATCGATACCGGCGCCACCCTGATCCTGAGCGGGACCAACGACTATACCGGCCTCACCACGATCGCCAGCGGCGCCAATCTGATCCTGACCGGCGGGGGCAGCATGGCGTTGTCGTCCGGTGTCGCCGATGCCGGCATCTTCGACATTTCGGGCACCGCCGTGGGCGCCTCGATCACCACGCTGTCGGGCGGCGGTTCCGTCGCCCTGGGCTCGAAGACGCTGATCCTGAGTGCCGCCGCTGACACCTTCAGCGGCGTCATCGCCGATGGCGGCGTCAATAACGGCGGGGCCGACGTCAGCGGCAATCTGATCGTCTCCGGCGGGACCGAGACCCTGAGCGGGACCAACACCTATACGGGTTCAACATGGGTCAGCTACAACGCCGGAAATCCCGCCAAGCTGGCCCTGACCGGCACCGGCAGCATCGCCACATCCTCCGGCGTCACCGCCAACGGCACCTTCGACATTTCGCAGACCAGCGCCGGCGCCTCGATCGTCACCCTGTCGAGCACGGACACCAGGGGCATCGTCGCCCTGGGCGCGCAGACTCTGACCTTGACCAATGCCGGCGGCAATTTCACGGGCGCCATCACCGATGGCGGCATCAATAATGGCGGGGCCGACACCGGCGGCAGCGTGGTCATCGCAGGCGGGGCCGAGACCCTGAGCGGCACCAGCACCTATACCGGCACCACCACGATCAACGATTCCGCCACCCTGATCCTGAGCGGCGTCAACGGCAAAATCGAGACCTCCATCGGCGTCGTGGACAACGGCACCTTCGATATTCAGGCGTCCGCCACCACCACGAACGGCGCCCCCCTGGGGGCGTCGATCACCACGCTGTCGGGCTATGGCAGCGTTGTCCTGGGCTCGAAGACCCTGACCCTGACCAATGCCTCCGGCACCTTCGACGGCTTCATCAGCGGCAGCGGCGGCGGCCTGAACATCGCCGCCGGGACCGAGACCCTGACCAACGGCAACCTCTATACGGGCGCCACCACGATCGCCAGCGGCGCCAGCCTGATCCTGAGCGGCGCCAACAGCAGCATCGCCGCTTCGTCCGGCGTCACCGCCAACGGCAATTTCGATATCTCGAACACCGGCGGCGCCTCGATCAAAACCCTGTCGGGCGCCGGCACCGGCACGGTCGCCCTGGGCGCGCAGACCCTGACCCTGACCTTGCCCAATGCCGGCAGCAGCACCTTCGCCGGCGTCATCGACGATGCCGGCCAAGGCGGCAATCTGCTCGTCGGCGACGGGACAGGAGTCGGAACCGAGATCCTGAGCGGCGCCAACACCTATACCGGCCTCACCGTCATCAACAGCAACGCCACCCTGGCCTTGAGCGGGACCGGCAGCATCGCAGCCTCCTATGGCCTCGCCGACAGCGGCACCTTCGACATCTCCAGCACCAGCTCGGGCGCCTCGATCGCCACCCTGACGGGCAGCGGCAACGTCAATCTGGGCGGGCAGACGCTGACCTTGACCAATGCCGGCAACACCTTCGACGGCGTCATCGCCGATGGCGGCATCCACAATGGCGGGGCCGACACCGGCGGCGCTTTGGCTATTACCGGCGGCACCGAGACCCTGACCAACCTCAACAACAGCTATACGGGCGGCACCACCATCACCAATGCGACGCTGATCGTTAGCGGCGACCGGGCGCTCGGCAATGCGGCCGGCACCTTGGCGCTGAACAACGGCACATTGCGGATGACGGCGGATATGACCTCCAGCCGTGTTATAACGCTGACCGGAACTTCGTCGATCGATACCAATTCCAAGCTGGTGACGCTGTCCGGCCAGATCAAAGACGGGACGAGTGCCGGCACCCTGGTCGCCGACGGCGGCGGCACGCTGACGCTGACCGGCACCAACACCTATAGCGGGGGCACCACGATCATCAACAACACCATCCTCGCCGTCTATTCGGATGCGGCGTTGGGCACCGGCACCCTGACCATCCAGAGCGGCAAGCTTCTGGCGCTGGCGGACTTCGCTAGCAATCTCCATATCATCGTCAATCCGCAGGGCGAGATCGATACCAACGGCCACAGCCTGACCCTGACCGACGTCGTGATGCTGGGCGCCAACAATCAGATAGCTCAAAGCTTCACCGGCAATACCCAGGTGATCGGCGACGCGATCATTACCCAGCACCAGATCATCATGGGGGCAAATTCGATCCTGCACGGCACCGGCACGGTCACGACGCCGACCTTGATCTACGGAACGCTCAAGCCCGGCAACAGCCCCGGCACGCTGACCTTCAACAATGTAGACGCGGTGATGGGAACGGCGCCTCTGGGCGGCGGCGACCCGACCCTGGAGATCGATATAGACGGCACCGGCACCGGGAACGGCGCCACCAACTACAGCCGTGTGCTGGTCACGCAGAACCCGGGCGAAACGCACACTTTCACTGCCGCCGGCACCCTGAATGCGGTCCTCCGCGGCATCACCTATACATTCCCCGAGGTTGTCGGCACCGACAGCTATACTCCGCCGGTCGGCCAGAAATTCGAGATCGTCCATGCCGATGGCGGCGTGCTCGGCAGCTTCAACCAGCTCACGGTGGCGACGGAGGTAGGGCACGGCACCGGCCTGTTGAACGGCAGCCGGCTGGACGCGCTCTATACCGCCAATGCCATCGACCTCTACGTCACGCCTTCGGATTATACGAACCTCTCGACCCTGGGCGTGGTGCTGACGCCGAACCAGTCCTCGGCGGGCGGCGCGCTCAATGCCCTGCGTCCGGTTCAGGGCGTGCGCACCGACGCCGCGACGACGGCGGTGCTGGCGCCGCTGTTCGCGCTGTCGACGGTGAACATCCCCAACGCGCTCAACCAGTTGGGCGGCACGATCTATGGCGATGCCTTGCAGGCCGAAGTGGAGCAAACCCGCCAGTTCGGCGAGGGCATTGAGGAAGAGATGGATGCCCGGCGCGGCAGCGCGAAGGATGCCGGCGCCCGCTCCCAGGATCTCAGCAAGCGGCTGACCCTCTGGATCCGCGGCCTCGGCGAAGTCCATAACCGCGGCACCACCGGCGGCGCCACCGCATCGAATTCCGTCACCGGCGGCATGATGGTCGGCGGCGACGTCAAATTCGACAACGGCATCCAGGCCGGTCTGGCGGCGGGCACCACGGTCGGGCGGACCAGCTCGTCCGGCACCGGCGGCAATGCCGCCATCGATATGGGCCATTTCGCGGCCTATGGCGCCTGGAACAGCTATACCGGCATCTATGTGGACGGGCAGGTCGGCGCGAATTACGCTTCCGCCGATGTCACCCGCGATATCTCGGATGTCGGCCTGATCGCACGCGGCAAGGCCTCCGGCGTGGGCGCCGATGCCGCCTTGAACGCCGGCATCCGCTTCCACACGGGCAGCTGGATGCTGCAGCCCGGAATCGGCATCCGCTATGACGAAGCACGGCGCGGCACCCTGTCGGAAACCGATGCCAGCGTGATCTCGCTGGCGGTCGCCAACGGCCAGGCCAGCAGCCGCCGGGCCACCGCCGGCCTGCTCGCCGGAACCTCGTTCAATCTGGGCGGGGGCTATTCCCTGGCGCCGGATGCCAAGATCTACTGGGCTCATGAATTCGGCGACGTGAATTCGGTGACGAACGCGACCTTCGTCAACGCGAAGACGCAGATGAGCCAGGCGAGCGCCAAGGCCGGGCGCGACGGCGCCATCGTCGGGCTGGGCGCCACCTTGGACATGAACGACGGCGTGGCCCTGTTTGTAGACTACAACGCCGATGTCCGCGCCAATGCCAATACCGAGGCGGTCAATGCCGGCGTCCGCTATGCCTGGTAACGCCCGATGAGCGCCAAACGGTGCTTCTTTCTGACGGCGGCGGCGCTGGGAGCGGGGCTTGGGGCCATACTCTGGGCGCCGCCTTCATCCTGGGGTGCCGCGAAGGGCAAGGTTTTCGACGACTGGGCCATCGAATGCGAAGGCGAGGGCGCGGGGCAGCATTGCTTCGCCAGCCAGGTTCACGCCCCGAAGGGCGTCGCCAGCACCCGCATCCTGAAGATTTCCATCGGCTATCTGGGGCCGAAGGGCGAGCCGGCGGCGGTGCTGTTCGCGCCGCTCGGCATCAGCGTCGCCGCCGGAATCGGGTTCCGGATCGGCGACAGGCCGGAACAGGTTCTGCCCATCCAGCAATGCCGCCAGGAAGGCTGCATCGCCAGCGGCGCGCTCGATGCCGCCGCCATCGCCGAGCTGACCCGGACCGGCAAGGCCGTCGTGGGTTTCCTGCCTTTCGGCAGCGACAAACCCGTTGCCGTGCCGCTGTCCATGAAGGGCTTCGCGGCGGCTTACCGTTCATTGAATTGAACGGCCACTTTTTCTTTCCATTATTGTTAAAAGAGCAAAGCAATCTGGAAGCAGCCGTGCGGTTGCTTCCGGATTGCTTTGTCTGAAAGCCCGCGATCGACGGTCTATATTTTCAGCTGCCGATATCGGGACGGAAAGGGGAGGGGAATTTTTTGCCGCATATCCTCGGCAATAACCGGCCTGCCAGCCCAATCGACGATCAGATTAATGCATTGAATTTATTATATAATATCCATGGCATGAAATTCGCATTTTATTAGACTGTCGGATTTTTGTTTAGAATATTTGTTTTTTGCGGCGCGGCGGCTGCCTGGGAAAATGGGATAAGACGTTGGAAAAAGTACCGTGCATCGGAAGCGCCGGGAATCTCGCCGGTAAGAAGCGTGTCCGGAATTTCACGGGAAATCATCGGTCTTTCCCTCAGACGGGTAAGTAATGGACGGCGCACAAGAAACAGATTTCGTGATATCCGGCGACAAGGCCGTGACGGAAGCATCTTCCGTCCGGGAGGCGTCGGCTTCGGAGACGCATCCTCCCGAGGGCGCAGCCGAGCAGAAACGCCCATTTCCGGCTCCCGCCGAGATCCCGACCCAGCTCGGCCCCCAGGGCATCCGCTTCGATTTCAACGACGGCATCCGGGTGATGCTGCCGGAAGGCGAGCAGCCCTGGCGGGTGCTGCTTTCCGATCTCGACACCGGCAACATCCTTTTCCAGACCGAACTCAAGGCCGGGCGGATCAGCAGCTCCAAGCGCTATTTCCTCCGCGGGCGGATCGAGGTGTGGCAAGGCGACAAAACCGTCCTTTCCCATGATTACGACGCCACCGGCAAGGAGGTCGCGGTTCAGCTTCCGGTCGGCACCATCGGCGATTCGCTGGGCTGGTTTCCCTATGCGGCGAAGTTCCAGGAACGGCATGGCTGCAAGCTCTCCGTGGTCATGGCCAAGGGGCTGATCCCGCTGTTCGAGACATCCTATCCGCAGATTGCCTTCATCGCCCCCGAGGCGGCGGAGCCGGAGCGCTATTACGCCACCTACAATATCGGCCTCTTCTTCGACGATGCGGATTGCGTGCTTCAGCCCTGCGATTTCCGTTTCGTCGGGCTGCACCGCACCGCCGGCTACATATTGGGGGTCGATCCCATCGAGGCGCCGCCCCGGATCGCGGTCGAAGAGGGGCGGCCGATCGACGAGCCCTATGTCTGCATCGCAGTGCAGAGCTCAACCCAGTGCAAATACTGGAACAATCCGACCGGCTGGCAGGAGATCGTCCGATTCCTGAAAGAATCGGGCTATCGCGTCGTCTGCATCGACCGCCAGCCCACGCATGGGCACGGCCTCGTCTGGAACCACATCCCGCACGGCGCCGAGGACCAGACCGGCGACCGCCCCCTCCTGGAGCGGGCGCGCTGGCTGAAGCATGCGGAATTCTTCGTCGGACTCTCCTCGGGCCTCGCCTGGCTCGCCTGGGGCACGGGCACGCCGGTGGCGATGATAAGCGGCTTCACCCATCCCTTGAACGAGTTTGCGACGCCCTACCGGGTCATCAACTACCACGCCTGCAACAGCTGCTGGAACGACACCAAGGTCCGCTTCGACCACAAGGATTTCCTCTGGTGCCCGCGCCATGCCGGAACGGAGCGCCAGTTTGAATGCACGCGCCTCATCACCGCCGAACAGGTGAAGACGGTGCTGCGGAAAATTCCTGGATTCGGAGCCGGAACGCCGGATTCGCAATCCCAAAAGCTTCAACCGAATACAGCCTTAGGACACTGAGATGAGCACCGTCAGCAGCGGCGTAACCACGACCATCAACTCCGGCGCCACCGATACCGGATCGATCGTGCTCAACGGCGGCACCTTGGTGGTTTCCTCCGGCGGCGTCACGAGCAACACGGCCGTCAGCAGCGGCGGCACCGAAACCGTCTATAACGGCGGCATCGCGAGCGGCACGACCGTCAGCACCGGAGGCTCCCTGGTCGTTTCCTCGGGTGGCGCCGCCAGCGGCACGGTATTCAGCGGCGGCACGGAGACCATCCTCGCCGGCGGCAACGGCTACGTCACCACCGGCACCGTGGCGAGCGGCGTGGTGCTCAGCGGCGGCACCGAGGGCATTCAATACGGCGGCACCGCCAACGACACGGTGGTCAGCAGCGGCGGTCAGAACGTCGTCTCCGTCGGCGGTCTCGCCAGCGGCACGGTGGTAAGTCTAGGCGGCAACGAGACGGTCCAATACGGCGGCACCGCCAGCGGCACGACGCTCAACAACAGCGGCACGCTTTCCGACTACGGCACGACGGTCGGCGCCACCGTCAATCTCGGCGGCACCTTGACGATCTTCGCCAGCAGCGGCGGCACCGGCGGCGTCGCCAGCGGCACGACCGTCAACAGCGGCGGCGGGGTGGTCGTTTCCTCCGGCGGCATTGCCAGGGGCACGATCGTCAGCAGCGGCGGCGGCATCGTCGTTTCCTCGGGCGGCGTCGCCAGCGGCACGGTATTTAGTGGCGGCCGGCTGACCGTCTTTTCCAGCGGTTTGGACGTGGTCGTCTCCGGTTCCACGACGAGCGGCGTGATCCTCAGCGGCGGTATGGAAGCCGTCTCCTCCGGCGGCACCGCCAGCGGCACCTTCGTCAGCAGCGGCGGCGTGCAGACCGTCTCTTCCGGCGGCCTGGCCAGCGCCACGGTGGTCAGCAGCGGCGGCCAAGTCACCGTTCTATCCGGCGGCATCGCCAGCGGCACGGATGTGCTGAACGGCGGCACGATCGTGCTGAGCGGCGGCACGGTCATACTTACCAGCGACACGACCGTGCCCAGCAGCGGCATGATCATGCTCAGCAGCGGCCTCCTCTCCTCCGGCGGCACCGTCAGCGGCACGCTCGTGCTCAGCGGCGGCACGGTGGTCAGCAGCGGGAGCCTGGTGACATATGCCGGCGTCGCGAACGCCACCTCCATCGGCAGCGGCGGCCAGCAGATCGTTTCTTCCGGCGGCTATGCCGTCAGCGCACTTATCAGCAACGGCGGCACGCAGACCGTCTTCTCCGGCGGCATCGCCAGCGGCACGGTGGTCAGTGCCGGCGGCTCGGAACTCGTCAGCAGCGGCGGCGTCACGAGCGGCACGGCGATCAGTGCCGGCGGCTCGGAGACCGTCTCCTCCGGCGGCATCGCCAGTGCCACGACGCTCACGAGCGGCGGCACGATGGCCATTTCCGCCGGCGGCATCGCCAGCGGGACGATCGTCAATAACAGCGGCACGCTTACCGTTTCCTCCGGTGGCGTTGCCCGCGACACGATGATCGGAAGCGGCGGCCACGAATATGTCGGCTCCGGGGCCTCGACCAGCGGCACGACCGTGCTCAGCAGCGGCATGGAAACGATTTCCGGCGGCACCGCGAGCGCCCTGACGGTCAATAGCGGCGGCAAAGTCATCGTCATCTCCGGCGGTACGGAAATAGTCGGCGCCGGCTATGTCGCCAGCGGCACGGTGGTCAGCAACGGCGGCACCGAGCTCATTTCCTCCGGCGGCATCGCCAGCGCCACCTTGGTCAGCGGCAGCGGCTTGGCGGTCGTCTCCTCCGGCGGCATCGCCAGCGGCACCCTGGTCAGCGGCGGCGGCTCGGTGGCCGTCTCTTCCGGTGGCATCCTCAGGGGGGCCGCGGTCAACAACAGCGGCACGGCGATCATAGGCAGCAGCGGCACCGCCAGCGGCACGGTGATCGGCACCGGCGGCTCGGTGGTCGTCTCCGGCGGCGCCGGGAGCGGCACGACGGTCAACAGCGGCGGCATGGAGTCCATCTCCGCCGGCACCGCCAGCGGCACGACGGTCAACAGCAGCGGCACCGAAAATATCATCGGCGGCATCGCGGCCGGCACAGCGGTCAACAGCGGCGGCCTGGTGGCCGTCTCCGGCGGCAACCTGACCGGTGCTGTGGTCAACACCGGCGGCACGGTGTCCGTCTCCGGCGGCACCGTGAGCGGCACGGTGCTTTCAGGCGGCGCCGAAATCGTCCTTATCAGCGGTGTCGCGCGGGGCACGACGATCAGCGGCGGCACGGTGACGGTCTCCTCCGGCGGCACCGCCAGCGGCACGGTAGTCAGCAGCGGCGGCACGGCAACCGTCTCCTCCGGAGGCACGCTTGTCGGCACCTTCGTCAGCGTCAGCGGCACGGAGGCGGTTTCGGGCGGCCTCGCGAGCGGCACGATCATCAGCAGCGGCGGCCAAGAGACCGTCTATACCTCCGGCATCGCCAAAAGCGTGCTGGTCCGCAGCGGCGGCACGGAATATGTCGCCGCCGGCGGCATCACCAGCGCCACGGTCGTCAGCAACGGCGGCACGGAGGTCGTCTCCTCCGGCGGCACCGCCAGCGGCACCGTGGTCAGCAACGGCGGCTCCCTGGTCGTCTCCTCCGGCGGCGCCGCGACCGGCATCGTGGTCAGCAGCGGCGGCTCGACCGTCTTCAAGGGCGCTGCGATATCGGGGCAGACGGTGAGCTTCGCCGGAAGCGGCGGTTCCATCGAAATCGATTCCTTGGCGAATTTTGCGGCCACGATCTCCGGCTTCGTCGCCGGCGACACGATTAAAATCGCCAATGTCGGCATCCAGGGCGCGGTTTTCGCCGCAGGCAGCCTGACCCTGACCGAAACCAACGGCACGACCGTCAATCTGGCGGTTTCTTCCGCCGGCCAGGATTACTCCGGGGCCATCTGGTCGCTTTCGGCGGACAGCGTCCTGAGCGGGACGGACATAACCGTAAAGCAGATCAGCAGTCTGAGCGCCGCCAGCATTGGCGCCCTGTCGGTGACGCAGCTTGCGGGCTTGACGGTAACGCAGCTTTCGGGCTTGACGACGACGCAGCTCGGCGGCTTGACGACGACGGTGATCGGCGCCTTGTCGGCGACCACGCTGAGCGAACTGACGGCGACGCAATTTGCCGGTCTTTCGACCGGGCAGTTCGGCAGCCTGACGGCGACGCAGCTTTCAACGCTTTCGACGACGCAGATTCGCGGTTTGACCTCATCGGACATCGTCGCCATGACGACGGGGCAGCTGGCGGGCCTGACGACGACGGAGCTTGGCGCGCTGACGGAGGTGCAGATCGGCGCCTTGACGACATCGGCCATCAAATCCATGTCGACGGCGGCGATGAGCGGATTGACGGCAACGCAGTTCGCCAGCTTGACCGTGACGGATGCCAAGGTTCTGACGGCGACGCAGCTCTCGTCGCTTTCGACGGGGCAGCTCGCGGGGCTGACGGCCACAGCGGTTGCCGCCATGACGACGGGGCAGCTCGGCGGGTTGTCGGCGACCCAGGTTTCCGGGTTGACGACAGGAGAGATCGCGGCACTGACGACAACCGAATTCGCTTCGTTCTCGACGGGACAGCTCGCCGGCCTGACGGCGGTGCAGATCGGCGTGCTTAGCGCCGGCGATCTGCGCGCCTTGTCGGCGACGCAATCCGCCACGTTCTCCGGAACGCAGCTTGCCGCCATGTCGCCCGCCCAGATCGGCACGGTCCTGGCGTCGCCCGGCGGCACTTTGACGGCGGGACAGCTCGCCGGGTTTTCGACGACGCAGATCATGGGGATGAGTGCCACCTCGATCGCCGGCCTGACCGCCACGCAGATGGCGGGACTGACGCCGGGGCAGCTCGGTGCGCTGACGGCAACGCAGCTCGGGATATTGTCGACGACGCAGATCAAGGGGTTCTCGACGACGCAGATCGGTGGGCTGACGGCGACGGAACTCACCGCGCTGTCCTTGACGCAGATCGTGAATGTGCTGACGGCAACGCAGATCGCCGCGTTCTCGACGGGGCAGATCAAGGGGCTGACGGCCACGGCGCTCGCCGCCATGACGACGACGCAGATCGACGGGCTGACGGCAACGCAAATCGCGTCGCTTTCGACGGGGCAGGCCATCAGCCTGACCAAGACGGACATCGCTTCGTTCTCGACGGGGCAGGTCAACAGCCTGACGGCGACGCAGATCGGCGTGCTGACCACAAGCCAGCTCGGCGCTCTGACGGCGACGCAGTTTTCGGCGCTGTTGACGGCACAGCTCTCCGCCCTGACGACGCAGCAGCTCGGCAATCTTTCGGCGACGCAGTTCGGCGCGCTCTCGACCACCCAGTTCGGCCGCCTCACGACGGCGCAGCTGGGCGCGCTCACGGCCACTCAGTTCGGCGGGCTCTCGGCAGCGGATCTTGGCGCATTGTCGTCCACGCAGATGCGCGGCTTCTCGACGACGCAGCTGGGTTCGTTCTCGGTCACGCAGTTCGGCGGCTTGACGGCGACACAGCTGGGCGCGCTTTCGACGGGCCAGATCGGCAGCCTGACAGTGACGGAGTTTGGCGGTTTGACGGCGACGCAGATTTCGGGGCTCGGCACGACGGAGCTGGGCGTGCTCTCGACCGGACAGATCCAGGGCCTCAAAATCCCGGCATTGGGCGCGCTTTCCAGCACGCAGTTCCGTGGGCTGACATCGAAACAGCTCGGTTCGCTGACGACGACCCAGATCTCGGGGCTCAGCACGACGGAGCTTGGGGTGCTGACGGCGACGCAGATCGGAAGCTTGAGCAGCACCCAGATCGGATTGCTGACGACGGCGCAAATCCAGAATCTCAATCTTGCGGCATTGAGCAGTCTTTCGACCACGCAGTTTGCCGGCCTGAACACCACGACCGGGATCGGAGCCTTGACGCGCACGCAGCTGAGCTCGCTGAGCACGACCGAAATCGCCCTGGTTTCGGCGACGGCGATCGGATTGCTGACGACGGCGCAGTTCGCCGGCTTGACATGGGCGGAGATCGGAGGCCTGACGACCGGCCAGGTCGGAAAGCTGACGACGAGCGAGATCGGCGCTCTCAACCATCTGCAGCTGCTGTCGTTTACCTCGACCCAGCTTGGGGTCATGTCGACGCCGCAGAAATCCGAGTATCTGACCGCCCTGTATTTGACCCGGTAGGCGTATTTGATCCGACAGGCCGGCATGGCGCTTTCTTCTTGCTAAGAAATTTGCGCCATAACGTCGACAGGCTGAAAACAGGCAGGAAGGGGTTTGCTATCATGGGTGTTTCTATAATGAGGCCGCGTCGCTTCGGGTGCGCCGCCGCCGTCCTGTTCGTTTTTTTGGTTTTTGAGCCGGCATCGGGGCCGGCGCTCGCGCAGGAAGGCGCCGATGAAATCGTCGCCCGGCTGGGTTCGACCGAGATCAGGGCCTCGGATGTCCGGGCCTTCATCCATGCTCTAGATCCCGCCGTCAGGCAGCAGGCGGCTCGCGATCCGCGCGTGCTGGGCCGGCTTGCCGTCACCCGCCTCGCCTTGCTGGCCGAGGCGAAGGAAAAGCGCTGGGATCAGCGGCCGGAGGTGATCGCGCAGATCGAACAGGTAAAGGCGCAGACGATCCTCACCTCCTATACGGTCGCCCAGGCGATGCCGCCCGCCTCCTATCCGAGCGATGCCGAATTGCAAGCGGCCTACGACCAGAACCGCTCGCGCTTCGTCACGCCCCGCCAATTCCATCTGGCTCAGATCTTCCTTGCCCATGCTCCGGCCGGCGACCGCAAGGCGGAAGAGGCGATCCAGAAAAAGGCCGAGGATCTGGCGCGGAAAGCCGGTTTGAAGAATGCCGTTTTCGAGGATCTGGCCCGCAAGAATTCGGAACTGCCCGATGCCGCCAAGAACGGCGGCGATGCCGGCTGGCTGACCGAGCAGCAGGTCGTGCCCGAAATCCGGACCGTTCTCACCGAACTGCGCACGACTGAGGTCAGCGACGCGATCCGCTCTTCGGCGGGCTGGCACATCATTCATCTGATCGACAGCAAGCCTTCTGTGCAGCAATCCCTGAACGATGTGCGGGAAGCGTTGAAACAGGGCATGCGCAAGAAGAAGCTGGAGGAGAACGAGCAGGCCTATCTCGCCGGGCTTCTCGATGCCAAGCATGCCTCGATCAACGAGATTGCTTTGAACAAGGCTCTGGATCAGGCCAAGTAAACAGGACTTGGTGTTTCCTGGCGGTTTGCGATCGATTTGGCCCGAACTAACCAACTGGCCTTCTGGTACGCATAAGCGGACAAAGCAAGAACATCACGCGGCTTTGAGCACTGTCTCGGGTGGCGTGCGCAGCGGCCTCAATCCGTCACTGTTTTCCGACGTTCTGGTCTGGCTCCTCCATACGTAGTCGCCGGTTAGGTTCACATGTTCCCAACCGAGGGGCGATAGGTGGGCCAGCAGGTGATCGGGTACGTTTTCGGTCTGGCGCAGGGTGGCGACGGCGCGCTCGAGATATCGGGTGTTCCACAGGATGATTGCGGTGACGATCAGATTGAGGCCAGAGGCGCGATGCTGCTGGTTCTCGTAGGTCCGATCACGGATTTCACCGAGCCGATGGATGAAGACCGCACGCGCAAAGCTGTTGCGGGATTCGCCCTTGAGGTGGCCCCGGAAATTCGGACGGGCTGATAAGCTACTCCCGCCTTAAGAGGAACGGGAAGAGAGGGTAAGGTTACACGGAAAAGGTATTCGGCTGACTTCAAGGCAAAGGTCGCCTTGAAGGCGTCGTGGTGTTTGAGACCGAGCGAGCATTCGGTGGTGATAGTCAATACTATTGTGTGGGAAAATTCACCGTCACAGGGGATGTCGTAGACGCGCAGGCGACAATATCCCACTACCATGGCGAAGCACGCACAGCCTGGGGTGATTATGCAGAAACCCTGAACGTTATATTGCAAGGAAAGCTTAGCGGTGACATCACCAAAGAAACCATTGTCAGATGTTTGGGGGGTGGTCCCGTTGGAGCCGGCAAGGTCACCGGCCGCCGTTCCGGTCATCCTCCCGAAGTTCGACGATCTGCTCGGCGAAGCGGCGAATGCCTACCCTGAGAGAGGCGATGTCGGTGCGGATTTCCGCCAGATCGTGGTTCATGCTTTCCCGCATTTCTTGCAGATCCCCGCGCAGCTCCTGGACGTGTTCCGTGATCTCGTGGATCGCTTCCTTGCTGATCTCGGTCATTTCAGGCACTCCGTTTTTCCAGGCTGGCCCTCGTCCCTGCACACGAGGATGGACCCTTTGAAGAAAGCGGCCGCTAACGCGGCGCGGCGTCAAAGGCGCTGATGGCTTGCCGAAGCTCTTCCTTGACCTTGGCAAGGTTGCCTTCGACCTCGGCAATAAGCTCTTCGTATTCACGAATCTGCTCAGGCGAGGTGCCCCAGCCCCCGATGTGGCGCCCAGCGCGGAGGTCAGCCTCGATAAGAACCACTCCCGCCACGGAACGCGCGATCTCGGCGATCATTTGGCCGGCGGTCGGCTTGGCGTCGGTCATTTTGTTCACCCATACATAACAGCATACATCAATTATATGTCTATAACAGGGAATGCGGGCATCAGCAATATATAATGGCATAATTGGCGCTGGCGCGGCAAAGGAAGGGTGGCCGATGGCGGGCGGCGAGCCCCGGCCCACCATCCCCGATGGTCTCCATACGCCATCGAAAAATGCGTGTCGTTCGCGGAAGGCGTCTTCATCGTGGGGCTTCTTTCAGGATCCGTTGCTATCCCTATGAGCGGGCGAAGGCGAGCAGCGCCGTAATGTCGTGGCCATCGGCTTGACGCAGGGCGGTGACGTAGCGGGTTCGGATTTCGCCGGCAGGCAGCAGGCTGGCACTGCCCCAGGTGAAGCGTTTGCCGTCGAGGCGCATCACCAGCAGGATCGGCGATCAGCCGGTCGAGCCGCACGACGGTAAGCACGTCGCCCCGCTGGATCTCCGCCATCAGCCGCGCCAATTCGGGCCGCGCACGGGAGGCGCCGGAGGCATGCTCCTGATAGATCACGGCGCAGCCGGCGGCCTTCAGTTCGTCCACCTGCGCATCGGTCAGCTGCTCTTCGGTCGAAACCCGGGCGTAGCCGACGAGGCGGCGCTTGATGGCGGGGGGTTTGCGCATGGGGGGTGGCCCTTCGAGAGGTGAATCGGCCCATTTTTACAAACATCGCGGATGTGAGCAACTGAACGGTTGGAGACGTTGCCAAACCGCCTGGGCTGGCGGATCAGATCTCGGCCCCTGCCAAAAACGCCCGGATTTGCTGGGGTTTCCGGAAGATTCGCCAGGAAAAGCGCCCCATTTTGCGAATCCGGGCACCCGCGCATGGCCTCGGAAAAAATGCATCCCAAGCCTGGGAAATGATATCTGAGTATAGGAAGTTAAATGCCATATTAGTATCATCTTCAGGAAAAACAAAAGGCTGTATCCGAAAATGCCTCCCCTCACCCCAGCCACCCTCGCCTGCCGCGCGACAATCAAGGTGAGAGCGCGCGACAATCAGGATGAGCGAGTTTTCCGGGGCTTGCGCTGAAGGGAGGGCGGAGCCCGAGCGGAAGCGCAAGCCCC
>Ga0265327_10002439_pt1 | contig 19630 bp, 17 predicted proteins | sample 41621metaG_FD_202089 | JGI IMG/M metagenome (GOLD analysis project Ga0265327, IMG submission 202089) | Rhizosphere microbial communities from Carex aquatilis grown in University of Washington, Seatle, WA, United States - 4-16-21 metaG | ecosystem: Host-associated > Plants > Roots > Rhizosphere...
CCGCGCCTTCACCGGCCGCGAGAAGGTGCTGCGGTTCGAGGGCCACTACCACGGCTGGTCGGATGCGATCCACTGGTCGGCGCATCCAGAGCCGGCCACCTGGGGCGATCGCGCCAACCCGACGGTGATGCCCGGTTCGACCGGCATGCCCAGGGCCGGCGGCGACGCGCTGGTGGTCGCACCCTGGAACGACCTCGAGGCCGCACGCACCGCCTTCGAGCGTCACGGCGATGAGCTCGCGGCCGTGATCACGGAGCCGATCCTCGGCAACTGCGGCGGGATCATGCCCGAGCCGGGATACCTCGAGCTGCTGCGCGAACTGACCCGTCAGGCCGGCGCCGTGCTGATCTTCGACGAGGTGCTGACCGGATTCCGAGTCGGCCCGGGAGGTGCGCAGGAACTGCTCGGCGTCAGGCCCGACCTGACCGTCCTGGCGAAGGCCCTCGGGGCCGGGTTCCCGGTCGCCGCCGTCGGCGGAAGCTCGCAGGTGATGTCTCTGGTCTCCGAGGGAGAGACGATGCACGGCGGCACCTACAACTCCAACCCCCTGGTATGCGCGGCGGTGATCGCCGCGATGGACGCCACCTCCGACCCGGCGTCGTACGACGCCCTCGCCGGCCGCTGCGCCAGGCTGGGCAACGGGCTGGTCGGCATCGCCACCGACTACGGCCTGCCCGCCTGCATCAGCGGGTCGGGCGCGCTGTTCCAACTCTGGTTCGCCGAGCAGCCGCCGATCGACTACCGGGCCGCGCACGCGATCTCGGCCACCAGCCCGTTCCCCGTTCTCCAGCGGGAGCTGCGCACGCGCGGCGTCCTCCTGCAACCACCCCAGGAGGGCCTCTTCCTGCCCTCCTTCGCCCACACCGACGACGACATCGACCGCACGCTCGAGGCTGCTGCGGACGCGATGCCGGCCGTCGCAGACGCCGTCCGTCGGGGCGACGTCGGCCCGAGAGGAGGGCTCCGATGACCCGGATCTGGCAGATGCTCCTGCTGCTCGCCGCCCTGGCGTTCGCTGCCGGCTGCGGTAGCTCAAGCTCGACCTCGGGCGGCGGCTCGGGCGGTGGCACGCCGGTCAACGGCGGGACGCTGCGCGCGGGTATCCCGGACAACCCCGACCATCTCGACCCCGCCCTCTCCTACACCAACGAGGGCTGGGAGATTCTCGAGGCGACCAACAACGGCCTGCTGACCTACAAGAAGGCGGCCGGTGGAGCCGGCGCCCAGGTCGTTCCCGACATCGCCAAGGCGATGCCCACGGTCAGCAGCGACGGGCGTACCTACACCTTCCACCTCCGCTCCGGCGTGATGTTCTCGCCGCCGGTCAGCCGCGAGGTCAAGCCGTCCGACTTCAAGTACTCGATCGAGCGCCTGTTCCAGGTCGACTCGGGCGGCGTGGGCTTCTACACCGGCATCGCCGGCGCTCAGCAGTACGCGCAGACCCGCAAGGGCGACATCTCCGGCATCGTCGCCGACGACAAGACGATGACGCTGACGTTCCACCTGACGCAGCCCGACGGCACGTTCCTCGACTACATGGCGATCCCGTTTGCCTTCGTGATGCCCAAGGGCACGCCAGAGAAGGACGTCTCGACGATCTCACAGTGGAGGGTCGCGACCGGCCCCTACATGATCTCCAAGTACACGCCCAAGCAGCAGATCGTGATCACCCGCAACCCGAACTTCAAGTCGTGGACAACGGACACACCGAACGGGCACCTGAACGAGATCGACGTCTCCATCGGCGTGACGCCCGACCAGTCGGTGACCGAGATCGCCGACGGCCAGCTGGACTGGTACTTCGAGTCGGTGCCGCCGGACCGCCTGACCCAGCTCAAGGCGCAGTACCCGAGCCAGGTGCACCTGTTCACCCGCAACAACATCACGTACTTCACGATGAACTCGAAGAAGTACCCGTTCAACAAGCTGGCGGTGCGCCAGGCGGTCAACTACGCGATCGACCGCCGCGCGCTGGTGAAGATCTTCGGCGGCCAGGGCACCCCGTCGGAGAACATCCTGCCGCCCGGCTTCGCGCCGGCCTACGTGGCGCACAACTTCTACCCGTACAACCTGGCCAAGGCGAAGCAGATGATCCAGCAGGCCGGAGTCGAGGGGGCCAACGTGACGGTCTGGGGCCACAACACCGACCCCACCCCGCAGGCGGTGCAGTACATGGCGGGCGTGCTCAACTCGATCGGCCTCCACGCCAGTGTGAAGACCGAGGACGAGTCGGTCTACTGGGACACGATCGCCACCCAGAAGGGCGACCCGCAGATCGCGTTCAACGACTGGAACCAGGACTTCCCCGAAGGCCAGGACTTCATCGACGTTCTGCTCAACGGCGAGAAGATCACCAGCGTCGGCAACAACAACACCTCCAACACGGACATCCCCGCCTACAACAAGATGATCGACCAGGCGCGGGAGATGCCGCTGGGGCCGAAACGGGATGCCATCTGGGCGAAGCTGGACGCCGACTACATGAAGAACGTCGCCCCGTGGGCGCCGTTCATGAACCGGCAGTGGCCGAAGTTCGTGTCGCCCCACCTGCAGGGCCTGGTCTTCAACGGCAACTACTTCGAGCTGTTCCCCTCGATGTACCTCACGAAGTAGCCCATGGAGCAACGTGGAGGCTGGTCGCTGGCCTGGCGCAGACTGCGCCGGAACCGCGCCGCCATGGTGTCGGCCATCGGCCTGGCGCTGTTGGTGTTCGCCTGCTTCCCGGGCGCCACGCTGTGGGCGAACTACGTCGCCCACCACGGGCCCAACGACCAGAATATCAACGGCTATGTCCACGAGGGCGGCAAGAAGATCCCGGTCGTCGCCCTCGACGGCACGCCGATCGGGCCGGGGCTGCGCGGCCCGTACCTGCTGGGGGCCGACGCCAACGGGCGTGACCTGTTCGTCCGTCTCCTCTACGGCGGCCGGATCTCGCTGTTCGTGGGGTTCGCCTCCGCCGTGCTGTGCGTCGGCGTCGCCCTCATCCTGGCGTTGATCGCCGGCTACCGGCGGGGTGCTGCCGACGCCGTGATCTCCCGCGGCCTCGACCTGATCTGGGCCTTCCCGGTCTATCTGCTGGCGGTGGCCCTGGCGACGTCGTTCGCGGTCGGAGGCATCGCCATGGGCCCGATCCACGTCTCGTCACAGTCGCTGGCGATCCCGATCCTGGTGATCGCCGTCGTCTACATCCCCTACGTGGCGCGGCCGATCCGCGGCCAGGTGCTGACGCTGCGCCAGAGCGAGTTCGTCGAGGCGGCCGAGGCAATGGGAGCGAGCTCCCTGCGGATCATGGTCTCCGATCTGTTGCCCAACGTAGCAACGATGGCACTGGTGTTGCTGACGCTGATCGTGGCCAACAACATCCTGACCGAGGCGGCGCTGTCGTTCCTGGGTGTCGGCGTCCCGATCCTGACCCCCTCCTGGGGCAACATCATCGAACAGGGCAGCGCGCAGATCTACACGGCGCCCGCCCTGACGATCGCGCCGGGCATCGCCATCATCCTCACCGTCGTGTCGCTGAACGTGCTCGGCGACGCCCTCCGCGACGCTCTCGACCCGCACGCGAGGCTGCGCTGATGGGCCGCTTCATCCTCCGCCGGCTGGTCGGCCTGGTCGTGGTCATGTTTGCGATCTCGGTGATCGTGTTCTTCATCTTCAATGTCATCCCCGGCGGCAACCCGGCGCTGCGCATGGCGGGCCGCCATCCCACCCAGGAGAACATCGAGCAGATCAACAAGGACTGGGGCTTCAACCAGCCGCTCTATGTCCAGTACGTGAAGATGATGGACCGGCTGTTCGTCAAGCGCGACCTGATCTCCTATCAGGATCAGACGCAGGTGATCCCGACAATCATCGCCGGGGCGCCGAGGACGCTGTCGCTGGCGATCGGCGCGGCGATCCTGTGGCTCGTCTTCGGGGTGACCATCGGGGTGATGAGTGCGATCCACCAGGGCCGGTTCCTCGACCGGGTGCTGACGGTGCTGGCGTTGGTGGGCGTCTCGATACCCATCTTCTGGCTGGGCGCAGTGCTGCTGTACCTGCTCACCTACAAGTACCGGACGGTGCCGCTGTTCAGCTGGATCCCGCCCGGCGGATACGTTCCGCTGTCGAGCGACCCAGCCGGGTGGGCGACCCACCTGTTCCTTCCCTGGATCGTCCTTGCGGTGGTCTCGATCGGGTTCTACGCGCGCGTCGTTCGCAGCTCGCTGATCGACACCCGCTCACTGGACTACGTCCGCACCGCCCGCGCCAAGGGGCTGTCGGAGTGGCGGGTGCTGACCCGGCACACGCTGCGCAACTGCCTGATCCCGGTCGTGACGCTGTTCGGGCTCGACTTCGCGGCCGCGGTCGGCGGCACGGTGATCCTGATCGAGCCGATCTTCGGACTCGAGGGGGTGGGTCAGTACGCGCAGGAGTCAGTCGCCCACCTCGACCTTCCGCCCCTGATGGCGCTCACGCTGTACGGGGCGTTCTTCGTCGTGGTCGTCAACGCAGTGGTCGACGTGGCCTACGCGTACCTCGACCCACGCATCACCGATATGTAGCTGCTCGAAGCTGCGGCCTACTGATGGTTCCAGGTCACCGAGAACGCGTTGCCACCGGTGATCGCCGATGGCGTGGCCTTCGGGTGGCCGTTGCTCAGCACCATCGTGATCTTGTCGGAGTTGGCAGCGGTCAGTGAGCCGCCGTTCATGCTGGCGTTGGAAAAGTTGACCTTGCCGAAGTTGGTCAGCGGGAGGACTCCTGTGCCGGACGAGGGCGCCTCGGCGATCACCTCGGCCGACTTCAGCTTCGCGCTCGCCAGCATCTTGACGACGGTCTGGCCGTGGCCGGTGGTGGTGTCGGTGAGCTTCATCGTGAAGCTCCCGTGGCTGTCGGTCGTCACGCTCGCGGTGATGTGGTCACCAGGGCTGATCGTCAGCTTGAGCTTCTTCGGGAACTTCGGGAACATCTCGTACCAGGCGTAGTAGACCGGGGAGCCACTCGAGCAGTCGACGCTGCTGCCGGTCTGCTCGACCGAGTTCGAGTGGTAGCCATCGAGGCCGACCCAGAACGAGGAGTAGGTCGTCGCCGAGGTGCACTTGCCGGTCGGCTCGACCCAGCTCGCCGCAACGTTCGTGAAGGTGCCCTTGACGCCGTGGGCGGCGTAGCCGGACCAGTTCGACGACTGCAGGTTCGCCCCAGGCGCACCGAGCATGTGCAGCGGGCCGGAGTGCGCCGCGATCGTATGGACGGAGGCGGTGGCGGGCAGCGCAGACGCTGCCACGAGCCCCACCACCAGAACTGAGCAAAGCTTCTGCACGACAAAGCCCCCCAAGTCAGGTCTATGGTGAGGCACTAGCCTATCCGTTCGGTGGGCAGGCGGCTAACGGTGGTGCCAGGTCACCGAGAAGCCGGTGCCCCGGAGCATGTCCGACGTCCGCGCCTTGACCACCGACCGGCTCGCCATCATCATCAGCCGCACCGGATGGAAGGCCGACATCACGCGGCCGTTGGCGATTGCGTTGGTGAAGCTCACCTGGCGGAAGTTTGCCAGGGGCAGCACCGAGCGGCGCGAGCCCGCCAGCGGCGCTTCGGCGATCACCTCGGCGGAAGCCAGCCGGGCGTAGGGCATGTCCTGCATGACGAGCGCGTGGCGGCCGGTGCTCAGGTTGCGCAGGAAGAGCGCGAACCGCCCGTTGCGCGTGTGGGTGACGCTGGCGGCAATGTGGTTGCCGGCCCAGACCGGGACCGGCAGGAAGTGCGGAAGCTGCGGGTACATCTCGTACCAGGCGTAGGAGACCGGCCTGCCGCTCGAACAGTCGACGCTGGTTCCGACCTGCTCCACCGTCCCTGACCCGAATCCGTCGAGGCCGACCCAGAACGCCGAGTAGGTGTGCAGCGGACCGCAGTACGCTCGCGGCTGCACCCAGCGGGCGGCGACGGTCCTGAACGCATGCCACGGCCCCCGCGCCGCGTATCCGGCCCAGTTCGTCGAGGGCACGCCCACGGTCTGGCCTGTCGCCCCCAGCACATGCAGCGGCAGGCTTGGCGTCGCAGACATAGAGGCGGTGGCCGTTGCGGGCACAGCCAGTGCCGCGACGATCCCCACCGCGAGAAGAGGGCCGAGCTTTGGCAGCCGAAACTCCGCGTGGTCAGGTCGGTAGTACCGTCGCAGCCTAGCGCGAAAGTATCCATTGCGACAGTCGCCGGATCTTTACCGATCAGGCACCGGTTGGAGGCCCACAGCGGGCTGCACCGCCGCGACACTTCAGCCATGGAAACGGCACGAGCGCTCCGACCCCTGCTCTGCGAGCTTCACGCCCACTCGACCTGGTCGGACGGTGACCTGTCGATCGGGCAGCTGGTCGACCTCTACGGCGGAGCCGGCTTCGACGTCCTCTGCGTCACCGACCATGCCGTGCCCGAGACCGATGGATGGCGCCTGCCGCTGTCCGCCGCGAGCCACCCGCGGTATCTGGAGGAGCTGCGGGCGCAGGGCGAGCGTGCGCTGCAGACATACGATCTGGTGCTGGTTCCCGGGCTGGAGCTGACGTTCAACGACGCCGATCCCGACCTGGCCGCCCACGTGCTCGCGGTCGGCCTCGACTCGTGGGTGTCGATGGAGGACGGCCCGGAGGCGGCGATGCGCGAGGCGCGCGCGCTGGGCGCCGCGGTGATCGCGGCGCACCCGCACGACGACACGAACGGCGACCCGGTGCCGTTTCGGACAACGCGCCGGTTCTGGCGCACGCCCGGCCGGATGCGCACGCTGGTCGACCGCTACGAGCTGATCAACCGGTGGGACGTCTTCTCCTGGGTCGCGGCCGAGGGCCTGCCCGGGATCGCGTCCGGCGATTTTCACCGCACCGAACACCTGGCGACCTGGAAGACGCTACTCCCCTGCACCCACCGCGAGCAGGCGGTGGTGGAGTACCTGCGCTCCGATCAGCCGGCGTTCGTCACGAGGGTCCCCATGCCCGAACGCGAGGCTCAGGCGGTGGCCTGAGGAGGGGGCACCCGCCGCCCGGCCGGGAGCAAGGGCGGCACTCGGGGCCGGCTGCGCGCAACGGGGAGCACGCGGCCGGCCCCAGTCGTTTTGAAGCGCCCCAGGTTTGGTGGAGGCTCACCCCACCCGGGAGGGCAAGATCTACTGCTGCGTGGTGCTGGACGCCTTCTCACGGCGCGTCGTCGGTTGGGCCGTCGACTCGACCCAAACCACGGTGCTGGTAACCAACGCCCTGGGCATGGCCACACGCCGGCGAGATCCAGCCGAGGGCGTCGTCATCCACCCCTTGAACCTGGCCAGTTCACGTCCTGGACGTTCAGCCAGAACGTCCGCGACGGCGGCCTGGCGCCGTCGATCGGAGCGATCGGCTGCCCATACGACAACGCCGTCATCGAATCATTCTGGGCACGCATGCAAGTCGAGCTCCTCAACCGCAAGACCTGGAAGACCCGCATCGAGCTGGCCTCCGCCATCCACGACTACATCGAGCTCTTCCACAACACCCAACGCCGCCACTCCGCACTTGACATGCTCACACCAACCGAATACGAGGACCGCTACTTCCACACCCACGACGCCGCCTGACTCCAGAACCCGGACCCAACACAACCCGGGGCAGATCAGAGCCTCCACAATTCCCGGGGTGCTTCACCACGACTGCCCCGCCAAGCCACCCAGCACCCGCACACTCCACCGCTGGCACCAGGAACGCAGATGGCTGCGGTGCTAGGTCATCTCCGGCGTGGGGCGGCGGAAGTGCGCCAGCACCGGCGAGACGATGTGCAGGGCGGCGACGCCGGCGATGCAGATCACGCCTCCGGAGACGACCGCGAAGCGCACCGTTGTCAGCGCGGCGACGATCCCTGACTCGGCGTCGCCGATGCGCGGGCCGCTGGTGACGACTGCGATGTGGAGCGCGCTCATCCGGCCGCGGAGGCCGTCGGGCGTCGCCTCCTGCAGGATGGTCGAGCGGAAGACGGCGGAGATCACGTCGGCGGCGCCGGCGAAGCCGAGCATCACCAACGCGAGCGGGAACGCGCTGCCCGGGAGCAGACCGAACACCGCGATCGCGGCTCCCCAGCCCAGCACCGACACGATCACAGACATCCCCTGCCGCTGGACGCCGCCGACCCACCCGCTGCCAAGCGCGGCGAGGAGCGCGCCGGCCGCCGGCGCCGCGTACATCAGCCCCAGCCCCTGCGGGCCTACCTTGAACGTGGTCGCGGCGAGAGCCGGGAAGAGCGCCCGCGGCATCCCGAAGATCATTGCGTTGAGGTCGATCGCGAAAGTCGAGAGCAGCACGGGCTGCCGCCGCACCCAGGCAAACCCCTCACGCAGGGCCCGCCAGCCGGGCTCGGTGCTGCCGCCGACCGGCCGCATGCCGGGCAGCCCGACCACGACCACCACTCCCAGCGCGAACCCGCATGCCGCCGCCGCGTAACACCCGCTCAGACCGAGCGTGGCGATCGCAATCCCCGCCAGCGCCGGGCCGACGATCTGCGACGTTTGGTCGACGATCTGGTTCAGCGCTGCCGCCGCCGGCAGTCGCTCGAGGCCGACCAGCAGCGGCACCACCGCGTTTCGCACCGGAGACTCGATGCTGGCGCTGCCCGCCAGGAGCGCCGCCAGCAGGTACAGGGAGAGCAGCGGCGGGTCGCCGCGCACGGTCAGCACCAGCAGGGCGACGCAGCCCAGCGAGGAGATCAGCTGACTCACGATCAACAGCTTCTTGCGGTCGTAGGTGTCAGCGATGGCACCGGCTGCCAGGGAGCCGGCCAGCAGCGGCCCCAGCGCCGCCAGTCCCAGCAGTCCCACGTCGAGGGAGCTCCCGGTCTCCTTGTACACCTGGTAGGGAAGCGCCACGGTCGAGAACTGGGCTCCCGCCGATGCGACCAGGTCGCCGGTCCACAGGCGGCGGTAGTGCCGCGAGTCGCGCAGTGGAGAGACGTCGACCAGCAGGCCGCCCAGCGGCCCGCTCACCCCGCCTCAGCCGCCTCGAGCACCAGCGATGCCGCGGCCGCGTCCTGCGCGGCCACCCCGACCGACTTGTAGAGCGTCAGCCGCGCCGGATCGCCCCTCCCGGGCCGTGTGCCCAGGACCAGCTCACCGATCTCCGTCCGTACGTGGTCGGGGGTGATCAGCCCGGCCTCGATCGCCAGCAGTAGATCGCTGGAGCCGGCGGGGAACGGCGCCAGTGCGGCCGCCCGCGACTCGACTACGACCAGCGAATCGCGAACCGTCTCGCCGTCGACCTCCCGCCCGTCGGGGTTGAAGCCGACGCTCGTGACATGGGCGCCCGGCGCGAGCCACGCCCTCCGCACCACAGGTTCGGAGGAGTGCGTCGTGGCGCACACCACATCCGCTCCCCGCACCGCCTGCTCGTAGCTCTCGCAGGCAACGGCGCCGAACTCGGCCGCGACCTCGCGCGCCCGTCCCGGATCACGACCGGCCACCCGTACCTCGTCCCACGCTCGCTCCCGCCGCATGGCCGCCAGGTGCGACCGTGCCTGCACCCCGGTACCGACGACCGCCAGCACCCGTGCATCCGCCCGCGCCAGCAGTCGCACCGAAAGCCGCGAGCCGGCGGCTGTCCGGGCCGCGGTCAGGTACCCGCCGTCCATCACCGCGCGCGGCGCCCCCGTCTCCGGGTCGAACACGCATACCAGCGCGTGGTGGCTCGGCAGGCCGCGGTTGTGCGGAAAGACGGTGACCAGCTTCGCCGCCAGCGTTGCCCGTCCGGGCAGGTAGGCGGGCATCGCCCCCAGGAACGCGTCCTTGCCCTCCACCATCGCCGCCACCCGCTCGGGCACCGAGGCCCGGCCGGCGGACAGGTCAGCCATCGCGTCGGCAAGCGCGTCCACCAGTCGGTCGAGATCGAGGAGGCCCTCGACCTCGTGGCCGCCAAGCAGCCGCAGATCAGCCACGCAGATCGCCCGGACGCATCGCCGTCACACTACTTCAGCCACTTCGGTGCGGGCACCAGGCCGAGCTGTCGTTCAACCCGACCAGTTATTGCGGTTCACTCGATCGGGCTATGGGTTTTCCGCTCCGCTGCCGAGAACATTAGGCCATGTCTGCCCGATCCGATTCCCGTGATGAACACGGCCAGGTCATTCCACTGGTCGTCGTGTTCATGGTCACGCTGCTTGTCTTCTGCGGCCTCGTGATCGACCTTGGCAACGCGTACCGCGTGCAGCAGGCGCTGCAGGCGTCCACCGACGCCGCCGCCGCCGCTGGCGCCGGCCAGCTCACCATGAGCTACCCGGCCAACGCCACCAACGCTACCAACCAGGCAAACCTCTTCGGCTCGACGACCGGTTCCAAGAACGTGATCGGCGGAGTCCCCGGCTCGAACGTCACCGAGACGGTGCAGACCAGCTGCGTGATCAGCAACCCGAACCTGCCCTGCAACGGGCCGAACACCGTGACCGTGACGCAGAAGGCTTCCGTGCCCACGTTCTTCCTGGGCCTGTTGGGCTACAACAGCATCGGGATCAGCACATCCGCGTCCGCGTGTTCACCGTGCAACGAGATTCCGCTGGACATCGCAATGGTCATCGACCGCACCGGTTCGATGGCGGGCTCGCCCTTCACCTCGCTGAAGAACGGGATCCTCCAGGGCTTCATCCCTGGGCTTGATCCGGGCGTCGACAGCGTCAGCCTGTCGCTGCTGCCTCCCGACAGCAACGGCCTCACCAACCTGTGCTCGGCTCAGAGCAGCAGCGCCTATAACAGCGCCAACGCGCTCTACACGGTGGTCAAGATGTCCAACGACTACTTGCTTAGCAACGGCAACCTGAACGGCAGCTCCGCGCTGATCTCGGCCATCAACTGCATCAAGGCTGGTGGCGGCACCGACTATGCGAACGCGATGGAGTCCGGCTACAGCGAGCTGAACGCCGACGGCCGAGCCGGTGTCCAGAAGGTCATGGTGATCCTCTCGGACGGTGCCGCGAACACCGGTCAGAACTGCCCGGCCCAGAGGGCGAACGGCTCGTGGCCCTCGTCCAGCGACCCGCACTGCACCAACCCGTGCGGTCACGCGGTGGCCGATGCCTCGACCTACAAGGCCGCTGGCTATCTGATCTTCACGATCCTCTACAACGACGGCCAGGGCACCGAGGCGTGCCAGAACTGGACGGGCGCCAACGAGTCGCCGGCGATCACCCCGGCGGAGGCGATGCAGCAGATGGCGAGCCCGAACGAGTACTTCCTCGATCCAAACCCGTCGCAGCTGCTGGCGATCTTCCAGCAGATCTCGTCGGACATGGCAGCGGGCACCAGCCGCCTCACGTCCTAGCGATCCGTTCGCGGATCACTCCGAGCGCTTCACGGTGGCCGTCATGGCCCCGTGGAGCGCATCCGTTTAGTGGACGCAGCTACAGGGCACGCCTGACCGCCTCGAGCCAGGCCGCATGCAGCTCGTCCGCCCGGTCGGCCGAGATCCCCGGCTCGTAGCGCTCGCTCGTCCCTCGGAGCTCGCGGACCGGCTCCGGCCCGCTCCACAGGCCGGCGCCCAGGCATGCCAGCCCGGCCGCTCCGATCCCCGTGGCCTCCCGCTCCGCCGCCACCTCGACCGGACGCTGGAGGATGTCCGCCTGGAACTGCATCAGCACCAGGTTGGCGGTCGCGCCGCCGTCGACCCGCACCGCCGCGTGCCCCGCAGCCCCCGCCGCGTCCAGCACGTCGCGAACCTGGAAGGCGATCCCCTCGAGTGCGGCTCGCACCAGGTGCTCTCTCCGGGTGCCGCGGTGGAGGCCGCTGATCAGGCCACGCGCATCAGCCCTCCACCAGGGCGAGCCGAGGCCGGCCAGCGCCGGTACGAAGTGGACGCCGCCGGTGTCCTGCACCGATGCCGCCAGGGAGGCGCTCTCCTCGCTCGACTCCAGCACTCCCAACCCGTCGCGGAGCCACTGGACGGCAGCTCCGGCGACGAACACCGAGCCCTCGAGCGCGAAGCCGCCAAAACACGCCGTGCGCAGCAGCCCGTGGGGAGGAGGGTCGGTTCGCTCACCGTCGTGGACGAGCACGAAGGCGCCGGTGCCGTAGGTCGCCTTGGTGTCTCCCGGCTCGAGGCATCCCTGCCCGAACAAGGCGGCCTGCTGGTCGCCGGCCATCCCGGTAATCGCGACCCGGGAGCCAAGCAGCTCGGCCTCGCCAATCCGTCCAGCCGGCTCGACGATCTCGGGCAGCACCTCGCGCGGGATCGCAAACAGCTCCAGCAGCTCGTCGTCCCAATCGCCGGTGCGCAGGGCGGCGAGCATCGTCCGCGAGGCATTGGTGCGGTCGGTGACGTGGCGATCGCCGCCGGTCAGCCGCCACACCAGCCAGGAGTCGATGGTGCCGAAGGCAAGGCGGTCGGCCGGGAGAGATGTCCGGGCGAGCAGCCAGCGCAGCTTCGTGGCGGAGAAGTAGGGGTCGGGCACCAGCCCCGTGCGCTCGCGGATGAGGTCGCTGGGAAGCGCCTTGCACTCCTCGGCCGTCCGCCGGTCTTGCCAGACGATCGCCGGCGCCACCGGGCGACCGGTCGCCCGCTCCCAGAGCACCGTCGTCTCGCGCTGGTTGGTGATGCCGATCGCAGTCAGCTCCGACGCAGGCACGCCGGCCGCGTCGAGAGCGCCGGCAGCCGTCACCAGCACGCTGTCCCAGATCTCCTCGGCATCGTGCTCGACCCAGCCAGGCTGCGGGAAGTGCTGGGCCAGGTCACGGCTCGCCCGGCCCAGCACGCGAAGCTCCGGATCGCACACCAGGCAGGTCGTCGAGGTCGTGCCCTGGTCGATGGCGAGGATCACCCGCCGAGCCTACACACGGCCGGAACCGCTCGTATGCTGCTGCGGTGCAACCCGAGTTCACCGTGCGCGAGTCCCGCCGGGTGCGCGCCGCCAGGATCGTGGTGGCGCCGTACCGCGGCGTCGAGGTCGTCGTCCGGCCCGGGACGTCGCAGCGGTCGATCGATCTGCTGCTGCGCCGGCACCAGGGGTGGATCGCCGACCGGCTCGACGAGGCGCGGGCCACCGAGCGGGCTCCCGACCGGCTTGGGCTTGCCGACTGGGACGGCGCGTGGCTCGCGGGAGTCGCGGTGCCACGCCCGCGCGGCAACCTGACGGCGTGGTACCGGCGTATCGCGCGGGAGCGGGTCGGCGAGGCGGTGCGGCTGCAGGCGGAGAGGCTCGGAGTGACCGGCTGGCGCCGGATCAGGATCGCCGATCAGCGGTCGCGGTGGGGCTCCTGCTCGACCTCGGGCACGCTCTCGTTCAGCTGGCGGCTGGTGGCCGCGCCCGCCGAGGTGCTGGACTACGTGGTCATCCACGAGCTGTGCCACCTTCGCCAGCCGAACCACTCGCGCGCGTTCTGGCGAATGGTCGACGAAGCCGACCCCAACCGGCGTGCCGCCGAGAGTTGGCTGCGCCGGCATGGAGCGGAGCTGCGAGCTTACGTCCCAGCCACGAGCTAGCCCACTAGCATCGGGGGCGACAAAGTGGATGGGAGGACGACGTGAGCGTGACCATGGCTTTCCGGGTGCCGGTGGAGGACATCGGGCGGCACGCGGAGGAGGTCGACCGGGAGGCCCGCTTCCCGAGGGAGGCGATCGCGGCCTTGCGAGAGGCCGGCCTGCTGGGCCTCGGCATCCCGGACACCTACGGCGGCCCCGGCGGCGGGCCGCCCGACATCGTGCGGGCGATCCGCGAGACGGCGGCCGCCTGCGCATCGACAGGCATGGTTCTGACGATGCACCTGATCGCCGCCCAGACCCTGCTGGCAGGCACCGACGGGGAAGGGCCGAAGGCGGACGCGCTGCGCGACGTGGCCGCAGGCCGGCACCTGTCTACACTGGCGTATTCGGAACAGGCGACACGGTCGCACTTCTGGGCACAGGCGTCACGCGCGGAGCTGACGGGTGACGGCGTTCGCATCACGGCCGACAAGACCTGGGTCACGGCCGCGTCGCACGCCGACTCCTACGTCGTCGCCACCGGCGCGCCCGGTGAGCACAGTCCGACCGCGACCGAGCTCTACCTGTTGCCCTCCGATGCATCAGGCATCGAAGTCCAGAGCGCCTTCGACGGCCTGGGGATGCGCGGCAACGACTCCGCCGCCGTGAGCCTGCGCGATGTCCACGTCAGCGACGGCCGGCGGCTGGGCGACGCCGGGTCGGGATTCCAGCTGATGCTAACGGCCACGCTGCCCTGGTTCGTGCTCGGGTGCGCGGCATGCTGCGTCGGGCTTGCCGAGTCCGCGCTCGCTACGGCCTGCCGCCACATCGCCGAGGCCAGGCTGGAGCACCTCGGCACCAGCCTCGCCGAGGTACCGGCGGTGCGCGCCCGGCTGGCGACCGCGCAGGTCGACCTGATGCAGGCCCAAGCCCTGCTCGACCAGACGGCGCACCAGATCGAGGACGGCGACCCCGCTGCTCAGCTCGGCGTCCTGGCGCTGAAGGCGGCCGCCGCGGAGATGGCGATCCGGGTCACCGACGAGGCGATGCGCGCCTGTGGAGGTGCGGCCTATTCCCGGCACCTGCCGATCGAGCGAAGCTTCCGCGACGCCCGGGCGGCCACGATCATGGCCCCCACCACCGACATCCTGCGCGACCTGCTGGGCAGGGCGATCACCGGTCAGGAGCTGTTTGGCTGACGCCCCGCGGATCAGCGTGCTGATCCCCGCACTGGACGAGCGGGCCAGTGTCGCCACGGCGGTGGGAAATGCCTTCCGTACGGTGCGGCCGGTCGACGTGACCGTCGTCGACGGCGGCAGCAGGGACGGGACGGGGGCGGTGGCAGCGGAGGCCGGCGCCGCAGTAGTCGGCGGCGGTGCAAACCGGGGCAAAGCGCTGAACGCCGCGGCGGCTCGTACGGAAGGTGACGTCCTGCTCTTCGTTCACGCCGACTCGTCACTCCCGGATGGCGCCGGAGACGCGATCCGCTCGGCCATGCGATCAGCGGACTGGGGCGCTTTCAGGATCCGGTTCGACCCTCCTCTGCCGCTGCTCGAGCGGCTGGTGCTGTGGCGCTCGAAGCTCTGGCATGCGCCCTACGGCGACCAGGCGATGTTCGTCAGCCGCACCGCCCTGGACGCGGTGGGCGGGGTGCCGCCGATCCCGCTGATGGACGACTACGAGCTGGCCCGCCGCCTGCGCCGGCGGTTCCGGTTCCAGCTGCTCGACCTGGCGGTGGTCACATCGGCGCGCAGATACCAGCGGGACGGCGTGCTGCGAACGACCCTGCGCCTGCGCCTGCTATTTCTGCTCTACCGCCTGGGGGTGCCGCCCGACCGTCTGCTGCAGCGCTATTCGGCTGCGCGCACGACGAACTAGGCGCCAGGCCCTACGGGCCGGACGTCGTACCGGTCGTGCCGGTGGTGTCGGTCGTCGTGGTCGTGTCGGTCGTGCCGGTTGTGACGGTGACCGTGGTGGTCTCGGTCTCGGTCACCGTCTGGAGCTGGGTCTCGGTGACCGTCGCGGTCGAGTCGAGCGGCCCGGCGACGTTCGGCACCAGCACCGTGGTCGGCGAGAGGGCGGCGGTGGACGCTCCGTTCTCCAGGAAGCCGAGCACGCTGTGGCCCTTCTGCTTCACGATCACGACCCGCGTCTTCGGCACCCGGACGACCCTGGAGACGCCGTCGCGGACGACCGTGGTCGTGACCGGCGTCGGCACCGTCACCACGCGCACAGTGCCCACCCTGTGCACGACGGTCTCGACGCCACTTGCTGCATCCGACTTGCCACCGGCCTGGATCCCGACCGCAAACCCGCCTCCGAGGAGCAGGATCAGCCCGACGCCGAACGCGAATGCGCGCACCGGATGCTCGAACTGGCCGTGGTAATCCAGCCTCGACATGAGATCACGGTAGCAGCCTGCGAACCCACGGTATAGACGCCTGAGAGAATGCCGGGGCTGTGGATGAGAGCGGCGAGACGCCACCCGACGCCGATCTGGCCGAGGCCGATCGGCTGGGCCCGGTCCCGCCGGATCCGGCAACGGCCCGCCGGCCGCGTGCACGGCGCCTGATCGGAAGCACCACGGTCGACATCGGGCCGCTTCGGCGCCACCGCGATTTCCGCCTCTTGCTTGCGGGACTGACGGTCTCCTATCTGGGCTCGATGATCACGTATGTCGCGATCCCGTTCCAGGCGTTTGCGCTCACCCACTCGTCCCTGATCGTCGGCCTGCTCGGGGTGGCCGAGCTGGCTCCGCTGCTGGTGATGGCGTTCGTCGGCGGAGCGCTCGCAGACACCAGGGACCGCCGGAGGATGGTGCAGCTGACCGAGCTGGCGACGGCCGGGGCGTCGGCGGTGCTGCTGGGGAACGCGCTGCTTCCCCATCCCCAGCTGTGGGTGCTGTTCGTGATCGCCGGGCTGATGGCGGCGCTGGACGGCCTCCAGCGCCCGTCGCTGGAGGCGATGGTCCCGCGACTGGTCGATCGCGACGAGCTGCCCGCCGCGAGCGCGCTCAGCTCGTTCCGCCACGGTGTCGGGAGCGTGGTCGGGCCGCCGATCGGAGGCGTCCTGATCGCCACCGCCGGGCTCCCGTCCACCTATGCCGTGGACGTCGTCAGCTTCTCGGTGTCGCTGGCAGCGCTGGCAGCGATGCGGGCCAGCCCGCCGCCGGCAGACGCCGCGCCGGTCAGCATTCGCAGCGTGGTCGAGGGGGTGGAGTTCGCAGCCGCCCGCCCCGAGCTGGTCGGCACCTACGTGGTCGACATCATCGCCATGTTCTTCGGGATGCCGATGGCGCTCTTCCCAGCCATCGCCGACCACCTCGGCGGGGCGGGGGTGCTCGGCCTTCTGTATGCCGCTCCGTCAGCGGGGTCGTTGCTCGCCGCCGGCACCAGCGGATGGGTCGACCGCGTCCAGCGCCACGGGCTGGCGGTGATCTTCGCCGCCGCCGGCTGGGGCCTTGCGATCGTCGTCTTCGGGCTCGTCAACAGCCTGCCGCTGGCGCTGGGGATGCTTGCCCTGGCTGGCGCGGCCGACATGATCAGCGGCATCTACCGGCAGACGATCTGGAATCAGACCGTGCCCGATCACCTGCGCGGACGGCTGGCCGGGATCGAGATGCTCAGCTACTCGACCGGCCCGCTGCTCGGCAACGTCGAGTCGGGCGTCGTGGCAGCGCTGTTCTCGGTGCAGGCTTCGGTCGTCTCCGGAGGCATCGCCTGCGTGGTCGGAGTCGCCGCGGCGGCCTTCGCCCTGCCCGGATTCAGGCGCTACCGGGCGGACGGGTAGGATCGGGCGCCCATGCATGAGATCGCCGAGTTCCTGCACAAGGTACCCCCGTTCGACACCCTCGCCGAGGACGAGCTGGCTGCCGTCGTGTCGGCCGCCGAGATCGAGTTCCACGCGGCCAACACCACGATCCTCCACCAGGGCGCCGGGCCACCGGACCATGTGTGGGTCGTCCGCCGAGGGGCAGTCGAGCTGATCGACGAGGGCCGCGTGCTCGATCTGCTCGGCGAGGGCGAGATGTTCGGGCATGCCTCCGTGCTGGCCGGACGGCCGACCGGCTTCCAGATGCGCGCGCACGAGGACACGCTCTGTTACCGGATCCCCGAGCGGGCGATCGCACCGGTGCTGGCACAACCTGCCGGCCTTCGCTACGTGGCCAGCTCGCTGGGCGGCCGGTTCGAGCTGATCGCCCGCGAGGCCCAGCGCGGCCCGCTGGGTGGGGTCGATCCGGCCAACCGCCGGGTTGCCGACCTGATCCACGGTGGGGTCGTCATGTGCCCCCCCGGAACGCGCGTGCAGGAGGCCGCCCGGCGGATGGTCGAGGCCGGGTCGTCGGCGATCCTGGTCGACCTCGGCTCGGGCGGCGTCGGGATCGTCACCGACCGCGACCTGCGCACGCGGGTGGTCGCCGCCGGGTTGGCGCCGGACGCGGTGGTCGAGGATGTGATGACCGCTCCGGCCCGGATGGTCACGGCCGACATGACCGGGAGCGAGGTGCTGCTCCAGATGCTCGACCGCGGCGTGCGCCACTTCCCGGTTGTTGACGCCCGGCGGCGCGTGATCGGGGTGGTCTCCGACACCGACCTGATGGCAGTGGAGGCCCGGGCGCCGTTCCTGCTGCGCACCGATATCGGCAAGGCGGCCACGCCGGCCGCTGTCGCGGCCGCCGCCAGGGGTCTCAACGAGACACTGCTGGCGCTCGAGGCCGCGAGCGTCGCACCGGCCACTATCTCGCGGGTGATCGCAACCGTCCACGACGCCATCGTGCGCAGGCTGCTGGAGCTGGTCGAGGGCAAGGTCGGCGCGCCGCCCTCGCCGTACACGTGGTTCGCGTTGGGTAGCTACGCGCGCCGCGAGGCGTTCCCCAGCTCGGATCAGGACAACGCACTCGCCTGGGCAGGCCCCGACGACGCCGAGACCGAAGTCTGGATGAAGGAGCTCGCCGAGCGGGTGGTAGCCGCGACCGCGGCCGCCGGCATCACCGCCTGCAGGCACGGAGCTGTGGCGTCGAAGGCGCTGTTCCGGCGCCCCATCGCGCGGTGGGAGGACGCCGCCCGCTCCTGGCTCGACGACCCCGACCAGGAGAAGGCGCTGATCCTGGTCTCGGTGGTCGTCGACGGCCGCCCGGTGTGGGCGGGAGACGTCGCCGGCGACCGGCTGGCGCTTGCGTTCGCCGCCGCCCGCGACCGCCAGGAGATGCTGCGCCGACTGGCGATCTTCGCGCTCGCCCATCGGCCGCCGACGGGCTTCTTCCGCAACTTCGTGCTCGAGGCCGGCGGCGAGCGCAAGGGCACGCTCGACATCAAGCACGGCGGGCTCCTGCCCATCGTCGACCTGGCCCGTTCGGTGGCGATGGCAGCCGGCGTCACCGGCGCCACCACGGCCTCACGGCTGGAGGCTGCCGCGGCCGCCGGGACGCTCAGCGAGTCGAATAGCCGGACGCTGGCCGACGCCTTCGAGCTGTGCACGGAGCTGCGGATGGCGCACCAGCTGGATCAGATCCGGCGCGGCGTTCCGCCCGACGACTACATCGCTCCGGCCAGCCTGTCGCGGATCGCGCGCAGCTCGCTGAAGGACGCATTCCGGGCGGTCGCGGCCGTTCAGCGGGAGATCGCCACCGAGATGGGCCTGCGCGCACGATGATGCGCCGCCGCCAGCCGTGGCGGGAGGCGTCGCTGGTCGCCGTCGATCTCGAGATGACCGGCCTCCACCCCGAGCGCGACCAGGTGATCGCGCTGGGAGCCGTACCGGTCGAGGGCGGCCGGATCCAGGCCGGGGCGGCCTACTACAGCCTGGCGCAGCCGACCCCCGGAGCGACCACCGACGCCGTCACCATCCACGGCATCCTGCCGCACGACCTCGACGACGCGCCGCCGCTCGACCAGGCCATCGTCCCGCTGATCGAGCTCCTCCGCGGCCGGGTGCCGGTTGTGCACGCGGGCTGGGTCGAGCGAAGCTTCCTCGGCCCGCTGCTCCGGCGGCACGGCTCGCGCCTGTCGCGGACGATGATCGACACGCGCATCCTGTGGCGCCTGCTGAACGTCGAGCAGGGCAAGCCGGATCCCGGTTCGCAGGCGCTTGGCACCATCGCTGAGGCTGTGGGGGTGCCGGCCGAGCACCCACACCACGCACTGTCCGACGCGCTCACGACTGCGCAGGTGCTGCTTGCGCTGGCAACGCATCTGGACACGATCCGCCCG
>Ga0265327_10002441_pt1 | contig 19606 bp, 14 predicted proteins | sample 41621metaG_FD_202089 | JGI IMG/M metagenome (GOLD analysis project Ga0265327, IMG submission 202089) | Rhizosphere microbial communities from Carex aquatilis grown in University of Washington, Seatle, WA, United States - 4-16-21 metaG | ecosystem: Host-associated > Plants > Roots > Rhizosphere...
CCGCCTGACCCCGCTCCAGGCGGCGGCGATCCGGTCCCGGGGGGCATGCCCCCCGGGACCGGATCACGAACGAGCGGCCAAATGACTTGTTACGTACCCCGGCCAACTTGACGTGTCAGCGACAGCGGGTGGCTTGGCGGTGCGCCGCGCCTTAACGCTTTCCGCCGCCCCCCCACGCGGGTATCCTGGCGGGAAACTGGCACCTGCGGCCCCTCGGCGCGAAACATCAAGCAACGATAAGCGCGCCGACGCCGCAAAAGGCCGATGACGGATCGACGATTTCCTGAGGGAGGTGAAATCGTGGCCGGTGGGTTTAGGGCGCTGACCATTCAGGGCAGGTTCGAACTGATCACCACCGTCGGCGTGGTGTTCCTGTCCGCGCTCGTCTTCAGCATCATCGGCTGGTCGGAATACAGCCAAATCGAAACCAGGCTCAGCGAATTCTCGCGCAACGAACTCGACTCGCTGCACGCCCTGGTGCTCAGCACCATGCTCCACCGCAAGACGGATAACGAACGGGTCGCCATCGCCGTCTTCAACGACTGGTTCGAACACCGCAACAAGGATTATCCGGGACGGCTTTGGAGCGTCTGGGGCACGAACTTGGCCTCTCACATGGCCTCGAGCGCGCCGAACGTCGCCGCCAAGCCCCCGAGGGACGAGGTTGACGCCGAGGCGTTGAGGAGCGGGCTTCCGGTCGGCCGCATCGTCGGCGACACCTATCGCTACAGCATGCCGATCGTCCTGGGGGTGACCTCGGGCACCGAAAACGGCGCCTGCATGACCTGCCACGGCAAGGTGATGGGCGACCGGGTCGGCAGCGTCGTCGCGGTATTCTCGAGCAGCCTGCCGACGGAGGCCGAATTCGATGGCTTGAAGCAGATGCTGGCATGGCTGTCGCTCGCGGCGACGCTGGTAACGGTGGTCGTGCTGACCGTCGTCCACCTGGCCTTCGACCATTTGACCGAGCAGGTGCGCCTGCTGTTCTACGCCGTCGAGCAAAGCCCGACGGCGGTCGTCATCACCGATCTTCAGGGACGGATCGAATACGTCAACTCGACGTTCTGCGCCAACAGCGGCTACGGCAAGGACGAGGTCATCGGCGCCAATCCGCGCATCGTCAAATCCGGGGTGAACAATCCGCAGGTTTACGAATCCCTGTGGAAGGCCATCACCAGCGGCGGCACCTGGGACGGCGACATCTGCAACCGGCGCAAGGACGGTTCCCACCATTGGGAACACATGACCGTCTCGCCGATGCGCAACAGCGCCGGGACAATGACGCATTTCGTCGCCTTCAAGGAAGACCAGACCACCATCCGCCACCTCGCCTACCATGACGCGCTGACCGATCTGCCGAACCGCGCGCTGTTCGGCGACCGGCTCGAACACGCGCTTGAATTGGCGGGGCGGAACGGCACCCGGGTGGCGATCGTCTTCATCGACCTCGATCATTTCAAGGCCATCAACGACACGCTCGGCCACGACGCCGGCGACCTGCTGCTGCAGGAAGTGGCGCGCCGCGCCCGCGCCGCCGTGCGCGCCACCGACACCATCGCCCGCATGGGCGGCGATGAATTCATCGTCCTGATGGAATCGGTGGGCGATGCCGAGGACATCGGCCGCGCCATCCAGAAGCTGGCGGCCGAACTGACGCGACCGATGGACCTGATGGGACAGCCGCATCACGTCACCGCGTCGCTGGGGGTCGCCATCTATCCGGAGGATGGCGCCGACGTCCGGACGCTGATGAAGCACGCCGACGTCGCCATGTACGCCGCCAAATCGCAGGGACGCGATACGACCCAGTTCTTTTCCGCGGAGATCATGGAAAAGACCACCCAAAGCGTCAGGTTTGAGCGCGATTTGCGCATGGCGGTGGACAACGGCGATTTCGAACTCCACTACCAGCCCAAGCTGCGTCTCGACGATGGCGCGGTCTGCGGCGTCGAAGCGCTGGTACGCTGGCGCCACCCGGAACACGGACTGATCCCGCCGACCCGGTTCATTCCCGTCGCCGAAACCACCGGGCTGATCGTCCGCCTGGGCGAATGGGTCATCGAGGAGGCTTGCCGCCAGGCGGTCGCTTGGCGGGATGGCGACGGACGCCGGGTTCCGGTGGCCATCAACGTTTCGGCGCTTCAGCTGTTCTCGACGGATTTCAGCAAACGGCTGGCCGACATCACCGCCCGCCACGGCGCGGCGCCCCGGGACATCGAGATCGAGATCACCGAAAGCGCGGTGATGAGCGATCCCGAGCAGGCGGCCAGGGTGCTGGGTTCGCTGTCCGAACAGGGCTTCGGCATCGCGCAGGATGATTTCGGCACCGGCTATTCCAGCCTGTCCTATCTCAGCACCTTCCCCTTCGACACGGTGAAGATCGACCGCTCGTTCGTTACCGGAGCCAGTTCCAACGCCAAGAAGACGCAGATCGTCGGGACGATCGTCCAACTTTGCAATCTGCTGGGCATGACCGTGGTCGCCGAGGGCATCGAGACCGAGCAAGAGGCGTTGATGCTGCGCAACGCCCGGTGCGCCGTCGGGCAGGGCTATTACTTCGCCCAGCCGATGGAGGCCGTCGGACTTGCCCGATGGCTGCGCGAAAACGCGACGATCGAGGCGTGACGGCCCGCGCTATCCGGCCTTCTTCTTCGCCGCCGGCTTCTTTTTCGCCGACGCCTTCTTGGCGGTGGGCGCCTTCTTGGCGGTGGGCGCCTTCTTGGCCGCTGGCGCCTTGGCCTTGGCCGGAGCGCGGGCCTTCTTGACCGGCTTGGCCGGGCCCTTGGCCGCCTTGGCGGCGATCAGCGGCAGGGCGATTTCCAGGCTCACGGTGGCGATATCGACACCCCGCGGCAGGGTGGCGTGGACGCCGTCGCGGGAAACGTAGGGGCCATAGCGGCCCTCGTGCAGGGTGACCGGCTTGCCCTCGTGCTCGCCCAGAACCCGCAAAGGCTCGTTCGAACGCTTGCCCTTGCCCTGGGCCAGCAGGTCGACGGCGCGGTTGAGACCGACGACCAGCACGTCGTCGCCCTTGGGCAGCGACTTGTAGACGCCGTCATGCAGCAGATAGGGGCCGAAGCGGCCGATGCCGGCGGCGATCGGCTTGCCGGTTTCCGGGTGGTTGCCGACCGGGCGCGGCAGCGCCAGCAGCTTCACCGCCAGGTCCAGCGTCATCCCCGCCGGGTCGTGGTCCTTGGTCAGCGACACCCGCTTGGGCTTGGCGGCGCCCTTCTCCTTGACGTCCTCGCCCAACTGCACATACCAGCCGTAGGGGCCTTTGCGCAGGCTGACCAATTGCTGGCTGGCGGGATCGGTTCCCAGTTCCCGCGCCTCGTTACCCTCGGCCGGGGCGTCGCCGTTCTCGCCCTGCACCGACAGCGGCCGGGTCACCCGGCATTCGGGATAGTTCGAGCAGCCGATGAAGGCGCCGAACTTGCCCAGCTTCAACGACAGTCGGCCGGAATTGCAGCCCGGGCACAGGCGGGGATCGTGGCCGGTGCCGTCCTCGGGGAAGAAGTGGGGGCCAAGCTCGCGGTCCAGCGTCTCGATCACCTCGGACACGCGCAATTCCTTGGTGTCGTCCACCGAGGCGGAGAACAGGCGCCAGAAATCCTCCAGCACCTTGCGCCAATCGCTGCGCCCGCCGGAAACGTCATCCAGCTGGTTCTCGAGATCGGCGGTGAAATTGTATTCGACGTAACGCTTGAAGAATTGCTCGAGGAAGGCGGTGACCAGGCGGCCGCGATCCTCGGGGATGAAGCGCCGGGAATCCAGGCGGACGTAATCGCGTTCCTGCAACACCGACAGGATCGAGGCGTAGGTCGAGGGCCGGCCGATGCCCAACTCCTCCATCTTCTTGACCAGACTGGCCTCGGAATAGCGCGGCGGCGGCTGGGTGAAGTGCTGGTCGGTGCGCACCGCCTTCCTCGCCATGGCGTCGCCCTCGGCGACGGGGGGCAGCAGCCGGTCGGAATCGTCGTCGTCGCTGGGCTCGTCGCGGTCCTCGCGATAGACCTTCATGAAGCCGTCGAAGGTCACCGTCGAGCCGTTGGCGCGCAGCACGGTGCGCTTGTCGGCGCTGGCGATGTCGACCGCCACCTGATCAAGCTCGGCCGAGGCCATCTGCGAGGCCAGCGCCCGCTTCCAGATCATCTCGTAAAGCCGCAGTTGGTCCTTGTCGACATGACGCGCCACCTGCTCGGGCCGGCGGCTCATGTCGGTGGGACGGATGCACTCGTGGGCTTCCTGGGCGTTCTTCGCCTTGGTCTTGTACAGGCGCGGCGCCTCGGGCAGGTACTGGGCGCCGAAATCGCCGGCGATCTGGGCCCGCGCCGCCGCGATCGCCTCGGCCGCCATCTGCACGCCGTCGGTTCGCATATAGGTGATCAGACCGACCGTCTCGCCGCCGATATCGATGCCTTCATACAGACGCTGGGCCAGTTGCATGGTGCGGGCGGCGGGCAGGTGCAGCTTGCGGCTGGCCTCCTGCTGCAGGGTCGAGGTGGTGAAGGGCGGGAACGGGTGGCGCTTGGTCTTCTTGCGCTCGACCGACGAGACCGCGAAGGTGGCGCCTTCGACCTTGGCCCGCGCCGCCGCCGCCGCCTTTTCGTCGCCAAGGTCGAACTTGTCGAGCTTCGCCCCGTCGAGATGGGTGAGGCCGGCGGTGATCGGCGCCCCCTTGGGGGTGAGGAAATCGGCGGCCAGGGTCCAGTATTCGCGGCTCTTGAAGCGCTCGATCTCGGCTTCCCGCTCGCAGACCAGGCGCAGCGCCACCGACTGGACGCGGCCGGCCGAGCGCGAGCCCGGCAGCTTGCGCCACAGCACCGGCGACAGGGTGAAGCCGACCAGATAGTCCAGCGCCCGGCGCGCCAGATAGGCGTCGACCAGTTCCTGGTGGATGTCGCGCGGATTGCGCATGGCGTCCAAGACGGCGGCCTTGGTGATCTCGTGGAAGACCACCCGTTTCACCTCGACGCCCTTCAGCGCCTTGCGGTCCTCCAGCACCTGCCGGACATGCCACGAGATCGCCTCGCCCTCGCGATCCGGGTCGGTGGCCAGGAACAGCTTCTCGGCCCCCTTCACCGCCTGGGCGATCGCCTTGATCTGGCGCTCGGCCTTGGGGTCGGCCTCCCAGTCCATGGCGAAGCCCTCGTCGGGCCGCACGCTGCCGTCCTTGGCCGGCAGGTCGCGGATATGGCCGTACGAGGCCAGCACCTGGAAATCGCTGCCCAGGTACTTGTTGATGGTCTTGGCCTTGGCGGGAGACTCGACGACGACGACCTTCATTACGACCCAAATTCAACCGGCAATGGGGCGCCCCTCAGCCGGCCAGCAGCGCCACCCGGTTGCCCGATTGGCGCTCCAGACGGCCGGCCAGCTCGATTTCGAGCAGGACCAGGGACACCGCGGAGGGTGACAATTGGCATTGCCGGATCAGCAAGTCAACCGTCACCGGCGTCGGCGACAGACATTCGAGAACGGCGGCGCGGGCCGCCTCCAGCTCGGATTCGGCCACCGCCGAAGGCGGCGCCCCGTGGAATCGGCCCCGCCGTCCCTCGGCCAGCGGGCGGCGCATCATGTCGCCGAGCACCGCCGTCACGTCGGCGGCGGTCTCGGTCAGGGTGGCGCCGTGGCGCAGCAGATCGTTGGGCCCCTGGGCGCGCGGATCGAGCGGCGAGCCCGGCACCGCGAACACCTCGCGCCCCTGATCGGCGGCGAGGCGCGCGGTGATCAGCGAGCCGGATTTCAGATTGGCCTCGACCACCACCACCCCCAGCGCCAGGCCCGAGACGATGCGGTTGCGGCGGGGAAAGTGGCTGGCTTGAGGCTGGGTGCCGGGCGGCATTTCCGACACGGCGATTCCGGCCGCCACCACGTCGGCGTACAGGCGGTCGTGCTCGGGCGGATAGACCACGTCGACGCCGCCGGCCATCACCGCCACCGTGCCCGAGGCCATCGAGCCTTCATGCGCCGCCGCGTCGATGCCGCGCGCCAACCCCGAAACCACGGCGAAGCCGGCGCGGCCCAGGTCGGCCGCCAGCTTGCGCGCCAGATTCCGCCCGTTGAGCGAGGCGTTCCTGGCCCCGACCACCGCCACCATCGGCCGCGTCAGCAGCGACGGATTGCCGCGCGCCGCCAGGATCGGCGGCGCGTCGTCGATGGCGGCCAGCCAGCGGGGGAAGCCGGGCTCGACGGCGGCCAGCAAGGCGCAGCCCAGCTTGTCCGCCGCCGCCAGTTCGCGCTCGGCATTGGCCTTGGGGCAGATGGTGATCGGCCGGGCGGCGCCGCCCTTTTTCGCCAGCTCGGGCAAGGCGTCGAGTGCCGCCGCCGCCGATCCGAAGCGCTCGATCAGCTTGAAGAAGGTGCGCGGCCCGACATTCTCGCTGCGGATCAGCCGCAGCCAGTCAAGTCGCTCGGCGGGCGAAAGGGCGCGGGCGGGCTCATCCATGGCGCGAGCACGATGCGGGATCGGGGGCACTGGGTCAAGGGTGGGCGGGATGACAAACGGGAGAAAGCCGGGGCGCGCCGAAGGCGTACCGGCCGAGGGTGGTTGCCCCCCACCCGTTCCCGGTCTACCCTCCGGCCATGACCAAATCGCGTCCGCCCAAGCACGTCCCGCTTCCCACCCGCCAGCAGATCCTGGACTTCATCCGCTCGTCCGAGGGCAAGGTCGGCAAGCGCGAGTTGGCGCGGGCCTTCCAACTGTCGGGCGCCGACAAGATTCCGCTGAAGGCGATTCTGAAGGACCTGGAGCGCGACGGCGCCGTCGAGCGCGGCCACAAGCGGCGCTTCGGCCGGCTGGGCGCCCTGCCCGAGGCCGGCATCGTCGAGATCGTCGGTTCGGATGCCGACGGCGAATTGATCGCCCGCCCGGTCGCCTGGGAGGGCGAGGGCCGGCCGCCCAAGGTGGTGATGGCGCCGATGCGCCGGGGCGAGGTGATGGTCGGCATCGGCGACAAGGTGCTGGCCAAGCTGCGCCGCATCCGCGACGACCTGTACGAGGGCCGCGCCATCCGCGCCGTCGGCGAGGCCCGCGCCCGGGTGCTCGGCGTGTTCGAGCCGATGCCCGACGGCTCGGGCCGCATCCGCCCGACCAGCCGGCGCGAGAAGTCCCACTTCCTGGTGCCGAGGGGCGAGACCGGCGGCGCCGAGGCCGGCGAACTGGTGGTCGCCGATCTGCTGCCCGGCCGCCTCTACGGCCTGCGCCAGGCGGCGGTGAAGGAACGGCTGGGCCGGTTGGGGGCGCCGAAATCGGTGTCGCTGGTCGCCATCCACGCCAACGACATCCCCTTCGAATTCCCCGACGACGCGCTGCGTCAGGCCAAGGCGGCCAAGGCGGCGCCGCTGGGCGACCGCGTCGATTTGCGCCGGGTGCCGCTGGTCACCATCGACGGCGAGGACGCGCGGGACTTCGACGACGCGGTGTGGGCCGAGAAGGACGGCGAGGGCTGGCACTGCCTGGTCGCCATCGCCGACGTCGCCTGGTACGTGCGCCCCGGCGACGCCCTCGACCGCGAGGCCTTCAAGCGCGGCAATTCGGTCTATTTCCCCGACCGGGTGGTCCCCATGCTGCCCGAGGAACTGTCGAACGGCTGGTGCTCGCTGAAACCCGACGAGGACCGCACCTGCCTGGTGGCCGAGTTCTGGCTCGACCGCGTCGGCAACAAGACCCGCCACCGTTTCCTGCGCGCCATGATGCGCTCGGCGGCGCGCCTGACCTATACCCGGGTGCAGGAGGCCAGGGACGGCAATCCCGACGACCAGACCGGGCCGCTGCTGGGGCCGGTGATCGAGCCGCTCTACGGCGCCTGGGCGGCGCTGCTGGCGGCGCGCGAGCGGCGCGGGGTGCTCGAACTCGACATCCCCGAGCGCAAGGTCGAGATCGCCGAGGACGGCACCGTCCAGGCGATCCGCCCCCGGCCGCGCTTCGACAGCCACCGGCTGATCGAGGATTTCATGATCCAGGCCAACGTCTGCGCCGCCGAGGAACTGGAACGACTGCATCAGCCCTGCATGTACCGCGTCCACGACCTGCCGGCGCCCGAAAAGCTGGAGAACCTCCGGACCTTCCTGTCCTCGCTCGACCTGTCGCTGCCCAAGGGCCAGGTGCTGCGCCCGGCGGCCTTCAACCAGATTCTCGCCAAGGTCAAGGACACCGCCCACGAGGCGCTGGTCAACGAGGTGGTGCTGCGCTCGCAGGCCCAAGCGGTCTATTCCCCCGAGAATCTCGGCCATTTCGGCCTGGGCCTGGCCCGCTACGCCCACTTCACCTCGCCGATCCGCCGCTATGCCGATCTGTTGGTCCATCGCGCCCTGGTCAGCGGCCTGAAACTGGGCGAGGGCGGATTGCCGCCCGACGCCGGCACCGAATTCGACGAGGCCGGCCAGCACATCTCGGCCACCGAGCGCCGCGCCGCCACCGCCGAGCGCGAGGCGGTCGACCGCTACGTCACCGCCTTCCTCGCCGACCGGGTGGGCGCCAGCTTCGCCGGCAAGGTGTCGGGCGTCACCCGCTTCGGCCTGTTCGTCACCCTGGCCGAGACCGGCGCCGACGGCCTGATTCCGGTGGGCGCCCTGCCCGACGATTTCTACCTGCACGACGAAATCCACCACGCTTTGGTCGGCAAGCGCACCCGCCGCACCTTCCAACTGGGGCAGATTCTGGAGGTGGTGCTGCACGAGGCCGATACCGTCACCGGCAGCATGGTCTTCCATCTGGCCGAAACCGCCGGCCAAGGCCCCCGGCGCCCCGCCCGCCCGGCCAACCGCTTCGGACGGCAGGGGCGGCGGTAGGGCCGCCCATCCGGAAAAATTCAGATAACCCACGGTTGACGGCCGGGCGGGAAGCATTCACGCTGACGGTACGTCCAGATTTCAAGCGGCGGGATGGCCTTGAACCAAAGGTCCATGCGCATCAACCTTTGCGTCGCGGTGGTGACGGTCAACACCTTCATCGCCGGGTTGCTGGTCTTTGGCCTGAACGCGGAGCGCCGCGCCCAGGAACGCCAGGTCACCACCAACGTCGAAAATCTGGCGGAAGTGATGGACGAGGCGGTCACCGGCTTCGCCGGCAACATCGACCAGGCGTTGCGCGCCATCTGCGGCCAGATCGAGGATCGCCTGCGCGGCGGCGGACGCCTCGACCAGGCCCAGATCGACGCGCTGCTGGAGGAGCGCGTGGGCTGGCTGGACCTGCCGGTCACCATCCGCGCCACCGACGCCTCCGGCGTCGTTCGCTACGGCGCCGGCGCGGCGACCGGGCGGGGAATCAGCTATGCCGACCGCCCGTATTTCAAACTGCACGGCGAAAGCCGCGACCGGGGGTTGGTCGTCTCCGACCCCATCGTCGGGCGCATCTCCAAGGACTGGCTGATCGCCTTCAGCCGGCGCTTCAACCGCGCCGATGGCGGCTTCGGCGGCGTGGTGGTCGCGGCGGTGCCGGTCAGCCACTTCGCCACGCTGCTGTCCCGGCTCGATGTCGGCCCCCACGGCATCGCGCTGCTGCGCGATTCGGAAACCAGGCTGCTCGCCCGCTCGCCGCCGACCGACCACCCCAATGGACAGATCGGCGCCAAGGGCTATTCGACCGATCTGGCGGACATCATCGCCTCGGGGGTCAAGACCCGGACCTTCCACCCGATGCGGACCGCCACCGGCGGCGAGCGGATCAACACTTACCGACGCCTGACCAACGTGCCCTTTCATCTGGTGGTCGGCCAGGCGGCCGAGGACTATCTGGCGATCTGGCGGGCGGACATCGTCAAGGCGTTCATCCTGTTCTCGATCTTCCTGGCCGCCTCGGTGGGCTCGATGTGGCTGCTGGCACGCCAGATCACCCGGACGGAAACCGCGCGCGAACGCAGCCGCCTGCTGCTGCTGCACGCCAGCGACGGCATCCACATCGTCGACGCCACCGGCATCATCATCGAAGCCAGCGAATCCTTCTGTCGCATGCTCGGCTACCACCAGGGAGACGTCATCGGCATGAAGATGGCGGGGATCGACGACGGTTTCTCGACCGCCGCGGTGCTTGAGCGAATTGCCGGTGGCCGGGGCACGGAAACCTTCGAGACCCGCCATCGCCGCCGGAACGGCGAGTTGATCACCGTCGAGGTGACCTGCCGCCCGCTGTCGCTGCTTGATCAACGGGTGCTGTTCTGCTCGTCGCGCGACATCACCGAGCGTAAGTTCGCGGAAGACAACCTGAAACGCGCCAACGAGGATCTCGAGCAGTTCGCCTACGTCTCGTCGCACGATCTGCAAACGCCGCTGCGCAACATCGTCAGCTACACCCAATTGCTCGAACGCCGCTACAAGGGACGATTGGACGACGACGCCGACCAATTCATCGGCTTCATCGTCGACAGTTCGAAGCGGATGACCCGGTTGATCGCCGATCTGCTGCAATATTCCCGTGCCAGCGGCCGCACCGCCGCCCTGGCCGCGGTTGACGCCGGCGCCGTCGCCGCCGAGGTGCTCAAGGTCCTCGGGCGCGACCTGGACGAGGCCGGCGCCGAGGTCGACGTCGGCGCCCTGCCGACGGTGATGGCCGACGAGGCCCACCTGGCCAGCCTATTCCAGAACCTGCTGCAGAACGGCCTCAAGTACCGGCACCCCGAGCGCAAACCGCGGCTGGCCCTTTCGGCCACGCCGCTCGCCAACGGCTATTGGCGATTCGCCGTCACCGACAACGGCATTGGCATCGAGCCCCAGTACTTCGACAAGATCTTCGAGATATTCCAGCGCCTCGACCCGGTGTCCCACCCGGAAGGGACCGGTATCGGCCTGACCCTATGTCGGCGCATCGTCCGCCGCTTCGGCGGCAGCATCTGGGTGGATTCGCCCCCCGGCGAAGGTTCCACCTTCTTCTTCACCCTGCGCGAGGCCACGGCGCGGGCGGGGGAATTGCGGAGCGCGTAGGGATCGAGGCCCGCCCCCTTCCGATTGATCCCCCGCTCCACCCATGGTTACATGGTCGCCGACGAAAATATTGAGCCTGGGGGAAGACCGATGGATCGCCGCACCCTTCTGCGCCACTTCGCCGCTTCGGCGGCCTGTCTTTGCCCGGTCTGCGGCTCGCTGGGCGTCGCCCGCTCCGCCGCCGCCGAGGAGCATGGCGGCCACCCGCCCCATTGGAGCTATGAAGGCCACGGCGGCCCCCAGGATTGGGGAAGCCTGGCCCCCGAATACGGCGCCTGCGGCGCCGGCCGCGAGCAATCGCCGATCGATCTGGCCAAATCGATCCCGTCGATGCAGGCGGACCCCTCGGTGTCCTGGCTGCCCCGACCGCTGGAGATCGTCAATAACGGCCACACCATCCAGGTCAACAGCACCGGCGGCGGCACGGTGGTGGTCGACGGAATCAGCTACGACCTGTTGCAATTCCACTTCCATCATCCCAGCGAGCACACCGTCGACGGCGCCCCCTACGACCTTGAAATCCATTTCGTCCACAAGGCGGCCTCGGGCGGTCTGGCGGTGCTGGGGGTGCTGGTGACCAAGGGCGCCGCCAACCCGACGCTGGAAACCATCTGGAAATCGATGCCGGTCAAGGCCGACGAAACGGTCCATGCCGAGGTCATGCTGCAACCGAGCGCCCTGCTGCCGGCCACCGGCGTCACCTACCGCTATGCCGGTTCGCTGACCACGCCGCCGTGCAGCGAAGTGGTGTCGTGGCTGGTCTACAGCCAGCCGATCACCGCCTCGGCCGAGCAGATCGACCGCTTCGCCAAGCTGTTTCCCAACAACGCGCGGCCGGTGCAGCCACTCAATCGGCGCAAGCTGCTGCTCGACATTCTCTGATGGGGGGCCTCGCCATGATCCGCCGCGCCGCCCTGATGCCGCTGGCTCTCGCCCCATTGCTCGGCGCCTGCGCCGCCGACCACGCCCCGCCGCCGCCGCCGGCGGCGGTCCGCGCCACCGCCCCGCCCGGCGGCCAATGGGTGGTGACCGACGTCTTCGGCGTCGGCCCGTCCAGCCCCGGGAGCGACCGGTTGGTCGGACAGATGCTGCGGCTGGACGCCGCCCAGGCCACCGACGCGCTCGGCCGCTCGTGCTCCGAGCCGCTATGGCGGGCGTCGCAGGCGACCGAGGCCGATTTCCTCGGCGCGCCGACCACGGCCCAGGCCTTCCCGGAGCTGGCCCGCACCGTCAAGGTGCTGGAACTGATTTGCGGCACCGAATCCTTTGGCGGTTTCGCCGAATGGCGCGACGGCAGCCTGCTGACCCGCTCGGGTCCCGGCGTCCTGCGACTGGAGCGGGCCGAGGCGGTGGCGGCGAGGGCCGCCGCCAAGACGATGGCGGCGGTACCGGCGCCCACGCCCGAGCACATGCCCGAGCACGCCCCCGAGCACGCCTCTGGGCACGCGGCCGAGCACCACCACCCCGCCGAGCCGGCGGCGGCCGAGCCGGCCGCCAAGGAAATGGCCAAGGAAGCGGGCCCCGCCAAGCTGGTCTACCTGGCCTCCTACGGCAGCGAGGCCACCGCCCAGCGCGGCTGGAAGACCCTGGCCGCCAAGTCGCCGCTACTGGCCGGCCTGCAACCGGCCACCACCTCGGTGGATATCCCCGGCAAGGGCCATTTCATCCGCCTGTTCGCCAAGGCCGAGGACGCGCCCCAGGCGGCCAAGCTGTGCGCCGAACTGAAGGGCGAGATCGCCGATTGCGGCGCCGAGCGGAAATAGGCGGAGCCCAATAGCGAAACCTCTGTACCGGGGCGTCGCGCCTTCGCATAATCCCGCGAATGAGCGTTTTCCGGACAAAGGTTTTGCGGCGAAAATCGGTCGGGCGTTGGGTGCTTGCGTCCTGCCTGCTGGCGGCCGGTTCCTGCGCGCCTTCCAGCCAGGCCACCCTGGTCAGCCCCGGCGCCGCCTATGACGTGGTCGAGGCCGAACAGACCCTGGCCTTCGGCTACACCTCGATCACCGAACGCTATCTTGAGCGCGTCACCGCCGCCACCGTGGCGCTGGAGGGCATGCGCGGCCTGACCACCCTCGCCCCGGAACTGGTGGTCACCCGCCTGGGCGGCAAGGTGTTGCTGTCGGCGTCGGGCCGTCTGGTCACCGAATATCCGGCACCGGCCGATGACGACGTCCGCGGCTGGGCCCGGCTGACCCTGACCATGGCGGTGGATGCCCGCGGCGCCTCGAGCGCCGTCAGGGAGGCCAGCCTCGACACGGTCTATCAGGTGGTGTTCGACGCGACGCTGGCCAGGCTCGACCCCTTCTCGCGCTACGCCAGCCCCAAGGAGGCCCGCGATCACCGGGCCAGCCGCAACGGCTTCGGCGGCATCGGCATCCGCTTCGAGCTGGTCGACGGCGGCGCCCGCCTTATCGAAGTGATGGACGGGACGCCGGCCAAGGCGGCGGGACTGAAACTGGGCGACATCATCGTCCGCGTCGGCGACACGCCGGTCGCCGGCCTCGACCGCGAGGGACTGTCCGGCCGCCTGCGCGGGCCGGAGGACAGCGAGGTGGCGCTGACCATCCGCCGCGAGGGCGAAATGGTCGAGACGGTGACCCTGCGCCGCGCCCTGATCGTGCCGCCGACGGTGACCGCCACCCTCAAGGACGGCATCGCCGAATTCAAGATCGCCAGCTTCAACCAGCGCACCGCGACCAATCTGGCCGAGGCGCTGAAGGCCGCCCGCGGCAAGCTGGGCGCTTCGATGAAGGGCGTCGTCCTCGACCTGCGCGGCAATCCCGGCGGTCTGTTGGATCAGGCGGTGCAGATGGCCGACCTGTTCGTCGCCCACGGCCCCATCGTCTCGACCCGCGGCCGCCACCCGCTGGCCAGCCAATTTTACGACGCCCGCCCCGGCGATCTCGGCGAAAGCCTGCCGGTGGTGGTGCTGATCGACGGCAAGTCGGCCTCGGCCGCCGAGATCCTCGCCGGTGCCCTGCAAGACGCGGGGCGCGCGGTGGTGATCGGCACCAATTCCTACGGCAAGGGCACGGTGCAGACGGTCATCCACCTGCCCAACGACGGCGAGATGACGTTGACCTGGTCGCGCTTCTACACGCCGTCGGGCTATGCGCTGCATGGCTTGGGCGTGCTGCCGGCGCTGTGTACCGCCGACGATCGGCAGCCCCCCGAGAAACTGCTGGGCGACATCGCCGATGCCAAGGCGGGTGGCGCCCTGACCGCCGAGCTGAGCGAGTGGCGCGCCGCCAAGCTGGACGAGTTGGAACGGCGCAAACGGCTGCGCGCCATCTGTCCCGGAAGCAAGCACGGCGAGGTGGCGCTCGACCTGATCCTGGCCGAGAGGCTGCTGGGCGACCGCGCCGCCTATGGCCGCGCCCTGGCGCTGTCGGCGCCGCCCGCCCTGCCGGCCACCGCCGGCGCGCCGCTTCCGCCAACGTCGGACATGCCGCACTGAACTCCCGCTTAGGTTGACCGCGGCCGCCGTTCGTGCAAGGTTACGCGCCATGCCCGCCGCATCTCCACCCCCAATCTCGCCCGAGAGCCTGCTCTCGTCGGTGGTACGCATCACCGAACAGCGCAGCCGCGAGAACCTTGAGCAGAGCCTGGTGGCCACCCTAGTCGAATTGACCAGACTCGACCGGGTGATGATCCTTCGCCCGCTTTCGGTCGGCTTCGTCGAGTTGCTGGAATGCGTCGCTTTTTGCGAGCGCGGCGGCGATGGCGGCACCGTCCCCCCGGCCCCGGTCGAGGCCTATTGCCTGGCGGCCGAGGCGCTGGCTTCCGGTGCCGAATGCGAAGGGCTGACGGCCGACGGCGCCTATCGCCGGGTGGTTCCCATCGCCGGCGACCAGGACGAGCCGCTGGCCCTGCTGATCGCCGACCGCAAGGACAACGCCATCGGCGATACCGGCCTGATCCACGGCTTCGCCGCCATCTATCGCAATTACCTGGGCATCCTTCGGGACGCCGAGCGCGACACCCTGACCGGGCTCAAGAACCGCAAGACCTTCGACGGCAATATCGGCCGCATCATCGCCAACGCCCGGCGCCTGCTGGCGGACAAGGCCAAGCCGGACGACCGCCGCCATCAGGCGGGAGCCCGCGATTTCCATTGGCTGGCGATCTGCGACATCGACCATTTCAAGCGGGTCAACGACACCTTCGGCCACGTCTTCGGCGACGAGGTGCTGCTGCTGTTCGCGGCGCTGATGCGCAAGACCTTCCGCAACGAGGACCTGCTGTTCCGCTTCGGCGGCGAGGAATTCATCGTGCTGCTGGCCCCCACCTCGGAAGAACTGGCCGGCACGGTGCTGGAGCGCTTCCGCGCCGTGGTCGAGGATTTCACCTTTCCCCAGGTGGGGCGGGTCACCACCAGCATCGGCTATGTCCGCATCCAGTCCGACGATGTCGCCACCGCCGTCCTCGGCCAGGCCGACGCCGCCCTCTACTGGGCCAAAAACCACGGCCGCAACCGCGTCTGCTCGTACGAGGCGCTGGTCGAGGCCGGCGAACTGGCGGTCGGCAACGAGGAAGGTTCGGCGGAGCTGTTCTAGCGGGCGGCGGGAACGTCGGTCCTTGCCACCACATGGACCCTCGCCAGCGGACCAAAACAACTTGACTCGGGGCGAGGGATGAGTATCTTCGCCCGCCTGCGTCACTCGCAACGCCATTCACCGATTTGGGATTTTCGCCATGGCCAAGCCAGCCACCATTCTGATCAAGCTTCTGAGCACGGCCGACACTGGCTATTTCTATGTGGCGAAGAAGAATCCCCGCAAGACCACCGAGAAGCTGGAATTCCGCAAGTACGACCCGGTGGTGCGCAAGCACGTCGCCTTCAAGGAAGCCAAGATCAAGTAGGCTACCGGTAAGCGCGGAACGACCAAGGGCGCCTTTCGGCGCCCTTTTCATTTGCGGAATTCCGCCAGGCTCTCATACTCAGCGCCCATCAACTTATCATTTCGTGTCATCCCGAGCGCATGCGAGGGATCTCCGTTTGGTCCGGCGGCTCCCAACCGGAAATGCCGGACCAGAACAAGATCCCTCCTCCCGTCGGTCGTCGGGATGACAGGTCAAATCATAAGGCGGGCGGTATCAGCCCAGGAACTTGGCGACGGTCTGCAGGAAGTTGGCGACCGAGATCGGCTTGGCGATATAGCCCTCGCAGCCGCCCTCGCGGATCTTTTCCTCATCGCCCTTCATGGCGAAAGCGGTCACCGCGATCACCGGAATCGCCTTCAACTCGGCATCGTCCTTCAGCATCTTGGTGATTTCCAGCCCCGAGATCTCGGGCAACTGGATATCCATCAGGATCAGGTCGGGCCGGTTCTTGCGCGCCAAGCCGATCGCCTCGCGGCCATCCTTGGTCTGCAATGTCTGGTAGCCGTTCGCCTCCAAGAGGTCGTTGAACAACTTCATGTTCAAATCGTTGTCTTCGACGATCAGGATGGTCTTGGCCATTTTATTCCCAGGGAGCGCGGCGACGCGCAATCATCGTCGTTTCAGGCGCCCCTGTCAAACCCGCGCCGAGGCGGATTCGGCTACGGCAAGCCCGTCCAGCATGGGTCAAATCCCGGCGTTCACTTGAACACCACCGTCTTGGTGCCGTTCAGCAGCACCCGGCGCTCGATGTGCCAGCGCACGGCGCGCGACAGCACCACGTTCTCGATGTCGCGGCCGATGGCGACCAGATCCTCGGGGGTGGCGGTGTGGTCGACGCGCTCCACCCCCTGTTCGATGATCGGCCCCTCGTCGAGGTCGGCGGTGACGTAATGGGCGGTGGCGCCGATGATCTTGACGCCGCGCGCATGGGCCTGGTGGTAGGGCTTGGCGCCCTTGAAGCTGGGCAGGAACGAGTGGTGGATGTTGATCGCCCGCCCGGCCAGCCGGGCGCACATCTCGGACGGCAGAATCTGCATGTAGCGGGCCAGCACCACCAGATCGGCGTCGAGCTTGTCGATGGCCTCGGCCACCCGCGCCTCCTGGGCGGCCTTGTCGTGGCGGTCGACGGCAAAGAAGTGATAGGGAATGCCGTGCCACTCGACGATCGAGCGCATGTCCTGATGGTTCGAGATCACCGCCGGGATTTCGATGGGCAGCTGGCCGGTGTGGTAGCGGTGCAGCAGATCGACCAGGCAATGGCCGAACTTCGACACCAGCACCACCACGCGCGGCTTCACCGACATGTCGTGCAGCCGCCAGATCATCTGGAAACGGTCGGCGACCATCGAGAACAGCATCTTCAGTTCGGACGAGGGCGGTGTCAGCGCGCCTTCCGAGAACACCATGCGGGCGAAGAAGCGTTGCGACAACGGGTCGCCGTACTGCGCCGCCTCGGTGATGAAGCAGTCATGCTGGGTGAGGAAGCCCGAAACCGCGGCGACGATGCCGACGGTGTCCGGGCAGGTGATGGTAAGGACGAATCTGGATTTTCCACTCATCCGCCTTTGATAGCCGAGGCCGCCGCCGCCGCCAATACGTCAAACGCTCGCTTGCCTTTTTTCCGCAAATCGCCGATGGTCCGGCGCACCAGCCGGCCGCAGCCACCCGCGAGGAGCGCCCCGCGATGATCACCGTCTACTACAAGTCCAGCAAGGCCCAGTGGAAGTACGAGCTCGACGAGGGCGAGCACGCCTACATCATCAAGAACCTGCTGGAGGAGCAGCCCGACATCAAGGAGATGTTCGAGGAATCGCTCGACATCCTCCAGGAGGTTTCGGGCCTCGATGAGGACGAAATGGACGAGGACGAGCAGACCGATCAGACGATCGCCGTCGCCTTCCTCTGGCAGTATTTCAACCACCTGGCCCCGGTCGACGAACGCATCGACGGCGACATCGCCGTGATCGAGGACGAGGACGGCACCGGCGTCACCGTCCTGCCGGCGGCCAGCGTGCTGGAAGAGTAGGGGCCGCCTCGCGCCCCTACCCCACCACCCGCACGTAGGTCTCGGCCAGCTGGGCGTCGGTGACGGGATCGATCACCGCCTGGATCGCCGACAGCAGGCCCATCTCCTCCTTCTGGATGTGAAAGATTTCGCGCTCGATCAATTCGTTGGCGGAATCCTTGAAGGCCTTCCACGAGGCGGCGTCGAAGCCGACGGCCAACGCCGTCTCGGCGGCGTCGGCCACCTCCAGCGCCAGCGGCAGGATCGAGCGGTGCTCCTGGGTCAGCATCATGACGATGCCGGTCTCGCCGCGCTGGGTGAACACGGTGAACAGGTGCTCCTCCTCGAAGCCGAAATGCTTTTGCACCTCGGCCCGGAGCGTGTCCTTCAACCCGTCGAGCAGGCCCCTGAGATCGCCGTCGACCGCCGGCGGCGCCTTGTGGCGGTGCACCGCCTCCTCGAGGTTCTGCAGGGTTTCGACGGTGTGCATGTGGTCCTTGTGCAGCAGGCTGCCGAGCTTGGTGCCGAGCATGGGATTGTCCTTCAGTTCGCGGGGGGTGGGTTGGCCAACCGGTGGGCGCGGTAGCGCCGCGCCAGTTCGGCGGCGAAGACGATGAGGGCGAGGGCGCCGATCAGGCCGCTGGCGGCGCCGAGGCGGACCAGCAAAATCCGATCGGCGAGGATGCCGGCGGCGACCAGCGGCAAGGCCAGGCCGTGGGCCACGGCATGAACCAGCAGCGGCGGCCCGGCGGTCAGCCCCGACAGCAGCGCCGGCTTACCGCCGGTGATCGAGGAATGCATCGAGGCCAGGAACGGCATGATCCGCTGGATGATGCCGGTGACGAAACTCAGCAACCAGCCGAACACCAGCAGCAGGCCCCACAGCGGCGCCAACTTTTCCGAGGGCGCCCCCAGGGCCAGGGCCACGCCGGCCAGCAGGCTGGCGGGCAGCATGGCCCAGGCGGGCACCAGCAGGCGGAAGAAGGTCTCCAGCCGCTTCTTCATCCGGCTTTTGATCGCCGTCCGCAGCGCCCGCAGATGCTCGGCCACCGCCGCCAAGCCGACCAACCCGGCCAGCGCCGCCACCTCGCCCCGCCCGGCCAGGATGGCGGCGACGCCCAGCGCCAGGGCCAGCGCCGCCAGGGCGGCGGTACGCTTGCCGATCGCGTCGGGCACCGGCCGGCCCAGCACGAACATCGGCACCAGCACATAGGAAAAGCCCAGCGCCAGATTGCCCATGAAGCCGTAGGCGCCCAGCACCCCATGGGCCAGTGCCGCCGCCCCGTGATCGGGCAGCCAGCCGGTCTGGAAGTCCACCACCAGCGCCAGTCCAAGCACCATCAGCCCGGCCAGCCCGGCCAGCGCCACCCAGGCGTGGCGGACCACGCCGGGCAGCGTCGTCACCCCCGCCAGGGTGCGGGCCAGCACCGCCAGCGCGCAGCAAAGACCGGCGACCGCCAGGCTGGCGCCGCCACGCAGGAAGGGGGGGATGCCGGTGGCCATGCCGAAGGCCAGCGCCACCGTCCCCGGCGCCAGCAGCCACCAGGTCAGCCGACAGGCCCACAGCGGCCCCAGCTGGCGGCCGGTGGCGACCGGCAGCAATTGGAAGGCGGCGCCGCAGGCGGTCATCGCCAGCACCCCCAGCGTCACCAGATGCAGCGCCGCCAGCACCGGGCCGAGCCCGCCCTGATACGAGGGCACGTCCTCGGCGCCCCACAACAGCACGCCCCAGGCGGCGGCGTGCAGCGCCAGGGCGGTGACGAAGAAGCGATAGGGCACCGACGGCGGCAGCAGGCG
>Ga0265327_10002442_pt1 | contig 19602 bp, 16 predicted proteins | sample 41621metaG_FD_202089 | JGI IMG/M metagenome (GOLD analysis project Ga0265327, IMG submission 202089) | Rhizosphere microbial communities from Carex aquatilis grown in University of Washington, Seatle, WA, United States - 4-16-21 metaG | ecosystem: Host-associated > Plants > Roots > Rhizosphere...
ACATGATCGCACCGGCCACCAGGTCGAAGGCCAGGGGATGAATCGCCCGCGCCGCGACGAGCAGGGCGAAACACGCCGGCAGCACTGTCACACACAAAAGAAGAAACAGCAGGATGCCGCCGGCATAGCCGTTCAGCCCCGCTCGGAACAACCCCCGCTCGATCGCCGCCAGCCAGCGACCGAGCAGCCGGATCGGATGCAAGGCAAACACCGGGTCGCCCACCACGGCGTCCAGCACGAGTCCGATCGCCGCCCACGCGATGAAACGCGGCGCGGCGAGCCCGCACAGCCCGGCCCAAGTGTTGGCAATCAACGTGGTGGAAGCGGCCATGCGTCACACCCGTCAGTCCCGCCATTTTGTTTGCCAGCCCAGCGCAATGGCGCGGTTGGCCGAGGCCAGGGCGGCGGAAATCAACGCGACGGGCTCGACTTCGGGCGTCACCGGAAAATGCGCCGCCAGCTCGCGGCGATACTCCAGGAAACCCGCGGGCTTCGTGGCCAACCCCACCGCCATCAAGGCTGTCTGGTTGAGCAGCGCCTCATGGGCGGACGACGGCCCGATTGTCCCGGCCAGGACCCGGTCCAGCACCGCAGCGAAGGCGTAGGCGGCGGCGGCCAGCTGCGGCTCGTAGATCACCGGCTCCCAGTTGGCTTGCAGCAATTGATATTCGCGCGCGGAAAGCAGCCCCTGCTGTGCCGTCTTGAATGCGTCCTCGGTCAACCCGAAGCGCTTCAAGGCATGAATCAGTGAACGCGTGTAACTCGGCTCCAAGCCATTCTGCCAGCGCAGCGCCTCGAGGGTGGCCTCGCGCACTGCGCAGCCGATGAGCTCGCCGGCCTTCGTGTGCTTGCCCGTCCAGCTCCGCAGCGGACCTCCGGCCTGCGGCGCCGCAATGGCGTATTGGTCGGTGCCCGTGCCCGTCGCAGGGCGGGGCGAGCGGCGGCTGCCGATGGCGAGTTCAAACAACGCCCCGGTCTTGGCCTCGGTCATCGTCATGACCGCACGGGCCAGCGCGGCGTCGCTCAACGGCGACGAAAACAACAGCAGCGTGTTGATCGTGCCACTGGTCGTGCCGGCCGCGTGCGCACCGGCGGGCGGGCTGGTTCGCTCCCACGTGCCGTCGCGCTCGTCATAGTCCGCCGGGTCCCCCGCACTGCCCGCGTTGCCCGTCACGCCACCAGTTACGATCGCGGTGACCGCCAGATCGGCCCAGCGATGGGTGACAATCCCGAGATACTGCATGGCGGCCGCCGTGCCGGCGACGGCGGTCCGGGCGTCGTCGAGGCCCAGTTCCGCGCAGACCTGGCGGTGATAGCCGTCCTGGCCGAGACCCACGATCACCTCGAACCGTTCCTGGTGTTTCGCCGGCTCGCAGCTCTGGTGGTTGACCAGGTGCGTCACGTCGTGGCGCAGGCCGCCATTGACATGGCACGTGCTGAGCACTTTCGCGGGGACGAGCAGCTCGGCGACGAGGTGCCGCCCGTGGCGGCGCACGCGGGTGAAGGCGGAGGAAAAAACCGTGAGTGAATCCATGGCTAAAATTCGATGCCCGCCTGGGCCTGCACGCCCGCGGCGAAGGGATGCTTGAGGACGCGCATTTCAGTCACGAGATCAGCCTCCTCCACCAAGGCGGCCGGCGCGCCGCGGCCCGTGATCACCAGGTGTTTGCCCGGCGTGCGGTTGCGCCAGGCGGCGAGCACCTCGTCGAGCGGGAGATAATTGTAGGCCAGCGCAATGTTCAGCTCGTCGAGCAGGACGAAACTGATCGCGGGGTCGCGCAGGTAACGCTCGGCGAGCGCCAGCCCCTCGCGACAGCTCGCCACGTCGCCCGCCCGGTTCTGCCGGTCCCAGGTGAACCCGTCGCCCACGGCATGCCATTGCAGGAGCGGGCCGGCCAGCGCGCGCTCCACCGCGCGGTCGCCGGTCTTGACGAACTGGATGACCGCGCAACGGCGCCCGTGCCCGAGCATGCGCGTGAGCAGGCCGAACGCGGCCGTGCTCTTGCCCTTGCCTTCGCCGGTGTGGACGATCAGCAGGTCGCGTTTCTCGCGGGCGCCGGCAATCTTCGCGTGCATCTCCGTTTGCAGCGCCTGCATGCGCTCGCGATGCTGCACCTCGACGGATCCGGCGGGTGGCGGCGTCATGGTAATTCCAGGGTCAGTCCCGGACCGGTATGCGCCCGCACGGCGAACACGTCGAGGAACAGTTCCGGCGTCAGGATCTGCGCCGGCGGGCCAAAGTCCCGCAGCTGACGGTCGCGCAACACGACCACCTGGTCCAGCGCGTGGGCCAGCCGCAGGTCGTGCAACGAAAACAGCACGGTCGAACCCGCCGCGGCCAGCGTGCGGGCCAGCCGCAGCACCTCCAGGCCGTGCCGGGGATCCAGCGCCGCCAGCGGCTCGTCCCAAAATTGCAGCGGCGCCTCCGTCACCAGCGCCCGGGCGAGCAGGACGCGCGTCTGCTCCCCGCCGGACAAGTGATTCACCGAGCGATCCGCCAGCCGCGCGAGGTCGAACCGCGCCAGCGCGGCGTCGACGCCCTTCTCGTCATCGCCGTGCGCAAAGCGGCCCTGGGCGACCACTGACCGCACGGAAAAACCAAATTCAAACTGCACGCCATGGGGCACCCAGGCGGCACACCGGGCCCGCTCGAGAAAAGGAATTTCCGAGAGGTCGCGTCCTTGCCAGGCCACCCGGCCCGCGCAAGGCAGGACTCCCGCCGCCAATTGCAGCAGGGTCGACTTGCCCGCGCCGTTGGGCCCGACCAGGCCGATCAGGCTTCCCCGGGGCAGGGCAAGGCTCAGGGGCTCCAGGCGTCCGTTGACCGCCACGTCACTTAAATCCACGGCATTCATGGCAATTTCCTAAGGAGCCAGAGGAAAAACGGCCCGCCGATCAGGGAGGTGACGATGCCCAGGCGGATTCCCCCCGCCGCCCGTCCCGCCAGGTCACAGCCCGCCACGAAAACTGCGCCACCAACCAGGGAAAGCGGCACCAGGCGGCGGTGCTCCGGACCGACCAGCAGGCGCAGGATGTGCGGCACGATCAAACCGACGAATCCCACCGCCCCGGCGACCGCCGTGGCCAGGGCCGTCAGCACCGTGGACAGCACGAGGAGCTGGCGCCGCAGCCGGCGCGCGTCGACGCCCAGGCTCTGGGCCTCCGCGACACCCAGACTGAGCAAATCCATTGGCCGCCCCAGCGGCCAGAGCAGGATGGACGCGGCCACGATCGGCAGGGCGATCTGCACATGCTCCCACGTGCGGTCCTCCACGCCGCCAATCAGCCAGAAGAGAATCTGGGCATTCCGCTCGTAGAGCCCGGTGTATTGCGTGAGGACGAAACTGGTCACGGCGCCCAGCAGTGCGTTCAACGCCACGCCCGCGAGCAGCAGGCGTTCCGTGCTCGCGCCGCGGCGGGCGAGCACGAGCACCGCCGCGCTGGCTGCCATCGCGCCCACGATCGAACCGAGCGGCAGGAACCAGAGCGAGAGACTCGACCAGCCCGCGGCGATCGTGATCACGGCGCCGGCCGCCCCGCCGCCGCTGACGCCCAGCAGGCCGGGATTGGCGAGGTTGTTGCGAAAAAAAGCCTGCATGACCAGGCCGGCCGAGGACAGCGCGGCTCCCACCAAAATGTCGACGATGAGGCGCGGCATGCGAATCCGCCAGACGATGGTCGCCGCCAGCTCATCACTCCGGCACAGGCCGGCCCACACGCGGCCGGCCGACAAATGCAGGTCGCCCGACATCAGGCACGCCACCGCCAGCACGGCCAAAAGTCCGAGCAAGACCGGCAACGCCCAGCGCACCATTCGAGCCGAGAGGATCATTTGAACGCCTCCGGATGCAGCGCCCGGGCCACGATCTCGTAACCCGCGATGCGATGGTGCGACACGCAGCTGATCAAATAGGGCGGCAGCAAAACCGCGCGACCGGCCCGCACGACTTCCATGAGCTGATACGGCATGGTTTCGCGCAGCGGAGCCATGGCCGATTTCAAATCCGTACCCGCCACGATCACGTAGTCCAGCTGCCAGCTGAGCATCTGTTCGGAGGGTTGCGGGGCGTGGCCCACGAGATGGGCCTGCGTGAAGGCGAGGTTTTCCGCCACCACGTGGTCACAAAGATCCTGGAACGTCGTGCCCGCGCCCGGGATGAGGCCGTAGGTCGACGGGGCGATCACCCGCGCCGGTTTCACCCCCGCCAGCCGGGTTTGGAGCGCCCGCACGCGGGCCTGGCAGTCCGCGATCAATTGCTCGCCGCGCGATTCCTTGCCCAGCACACGGGCCACCCGGCGGATGTTTTCATAGGTATCCTCCAAGGTCATGTAGTGGTCGAAGACCTCCACGTGCGCCCCCGACCGCCGCAACTGCGCGACCAGTTCCGGCCGGCTGTAATCGGCGCACAACACCACGGTGGGACCGTAACGCAGGATGGATTCCGCGTCACCGTCCGCGACCAGCAGCGGATACTTTGCCGCCTCCGCCGCTACCGCGGAGAAATCCGGGTTTCGCGCCAGTGGGCTCAAAGCCGCAATCTGGCCCGGCTCCGCCAGCGCCAGCAGGAGTTCGTCCGTGCCCACGGTCTGGGACACCACCCGCACCGCCGGTGGGCCCGCCCACAGCGCGGCGCTCGCCAGCAGCCATCCCAGGCAGGTGCGAAGAAGGGTGTTCATGACGCAGGGGCGCGCGCAGGGGACGGGAAGACGGGGCATGAGTCGAACTAGAACTTCCACTCGGCGCTGGCGTAAGCGCCGCGGGATAGGGCTGGGTAGCCCGCCACTTCCTCGTAGCTCCGATTGAAGAGGTTTTCCACCCGGGCCTTGATCAACCAGTTGGAGCTGACGGCGTAGCTCGTGTAGACCCGCACTGTCGTGTAACTCGGCAGGGGGGCCGGCGCATAAACGCCATCGAGCCGGTCGGCGACGACGTGAAAGCCCGCGCCGATCCGCCAGGCCGGCGTGAGCCGGTCGTCCAGATTGAAATCACCCGAATGCCGGGGCCGGCGGATCAGGCGCTGGTGGCTGACATCGTCCATCGCATCGAGATAGGTGTAGGCGGCGCGAAGCGACAGCGCCGACGTCAACGACCCGGTGACACTCAACTCGGCGCCGCGCGTCGTGGCCTGGCCAATGTTGATCATTTCGCCCGCAAAGGTCGTGTAATTCACGACCTGGTAGACGAGCAGGTCGTCGAACCGGTTTTCAAAATAGGTCAGCCCGAGCTGCACCTTTCCGCCCGGCAGGGTTTGATCGATGCCCGCATCCCAACCGCGGCATTTTTCCGGGCGCACGTCCTGGTTCGCGAGCTGGTAGGGCGGCGAACCATAGCGGTCCGCCGGCGTGGGCGCATTGAATCCCGTGCCGAAGGTGGCGCGCAACTTGGTGTTGCCCCCATCCAGCAGCCAGGCCGCGCCCGCCCGACCGGTGGTGGCCTGTCCCGCGGAATCGAAATCGTCATGGCGCAAACCGGCGGTCAGCGTGACGTCCTGCGCGGGGTGCAAGGTGGCGGAGATATATTCGGCGAGCGAGCGGTCCGTGGTCAGGCCGCCGGACTGATAGTGGGAACCCTCGGCATTCAGCCCCGCCACCAGCTCCACTCCCGACATCGCCTGCCAGACGTTCTGCCAGTCGGCGATCTGCCGGGTGTTGCGTGCGTAATAACCAAAGGGATCACCCTTGTCCCAATGATACTCGTCCTGATACCACGCGGCCGTGAGCCGGGACTTGAAGGTCTCGCCCGCCGCGGCCTCCGCGTAGGTCGTCACCAGATTGGTGACCTGCTGCGCGTCGCCCGGATAGGGGCTGAGCGTGGAGCCCGGCTCTTCGTAGTGGCCCACCACGCCCCGCCACGTGACACCCACGAGCAGATTTGGCGCGACCTTGGTCTCCACCCGGGTCGAATAATTTGTGTCCTTGAAACGATTATACGGGCGGTCGTTGTCGGTGCGCGAATTGGTCAGCGAGACACTGAAGCCGGTGTTCGCATCACCGCCTTGGGCGACAATCCCCGCGCCCAAACTGGCGAAGGAGCCCGCGAAAGCGGACAGCTCGCCCGAGGTGGCGCCGCAGCCATGGGCGGTCTCGAGCAGGATCACTCCGCCCATGGCGGAGCTGCCATAAAGCGTGCTCTGCGGCCCGCGCAGGACCTCGATCCGGTCCAGGCCGGCGAGATCGGCCGCGCCAAGGAAGTTGCCGTAAGCGGCGTTGCTGGTGTTGAGCCGGACGCCGTCCACGACGAACAGCGTCTGGTTCGCGTTGGCGCCGCGCATGAAAACCGAACTCGCGCTGCCGGTGGTGCCCGTGTTGACCACAATCACGCCGGGAACCTCCGCCAGTGCGGTGGCGAGGTCCGGCACCTGCGCCGCCTGCAGATCGCCCAGCGGCAGCGCCGTCACGGCATTGGGCATCCGCTTTGGGTCCTGGGGCGTGCGCGACGCGGAGATGATATAGGCATCAAGTTGGACCAACGCGGTCTGGCCACGCGAGGCCACCACGGTCGCCGCCAGGGCGAGTGAGAGCAATAACCGGCCCGCAGGGCGGGGCAGCAGGGAATGTTTCATGTCGGGTCTGTCCTATCGGTAAGGGTAAGAACAGACCCGCTTCGCCGGTGGGCGCGGGGCGCATGTTCTCACGCTTCATTTTTGCGATGAAGTTTTCGCGATCGGCGCCCGCAAAAGGCCACCTACCGCGTGAGTTTCAGGGGACGGATGTTCGGACTTCGCATTTCCCGCCGCCGGCGGCCTCCCGTGAGACCCCGACAGCTACCTCGCCACCGCCTTCACCAGCCTTGCGGCTGATTGGCTTTCCCGCGCGTGACCGCGCAGTGGTGGTTTGTGATGCGTAACCGCAGCGCAACTGTGGCCGATTTTCACGGCCTTTCCCGTTGCCCCCGATGGTGAAAAGAACGGCGAACAATCGGATTTGATGCCCAGCCACCGCCGCCGGCAAACCCTTAGACGCCGCATAAATTGCCGAATACTGCGCAAGGTTGGACTTCACGCCAGACGGGCCACTTTTCACCGCAAAGACCGCAAAGAGCGCGAAGCGTCCGGGGTGGCGACAGGCGTCGGGACGCTCTGCAGACCAGCAGAGCGACGCCGGACTCAGAAGGATTTCAGAAGCTTCGCGCTCGTCGCGTCCTTTGCGGTGAACTCAGCCATGCGGGCGCAAAAAAGGGGCCGGTCCCTCGACCGGCCCCTGCCTGTGAACACAACCCAACCCTCACGCAGCCGGGGCCCGCTTGAAGCGGGCCTTCGACATCGCGAGGGCAAAGACTCCTGGGAAAAGCTGGTCGCCGGGCGGAATCTGCCACCGGCCGGCGGGGAACTTTTTCATGATGGGGCGGGTGGGTTGGGGTTACGGCGGAGGAAAGGGGATCAGGCGAAACGGATGGATTTCACCTCATCAACCAGGGCGAGGATGTTTTCGAACGGGACATCGGGCTCGAGGACGTGCGTCGGCGCGATCATCACCCGGGCCGGGTGCTCGCGGCGGAGGTGCAGCGCGGCGATCTCGCGCACGCGGCGGCGGACGTCGTTGGGCGTGCCGAAAGGCATGGTGGTCTGCGTTCCGACCATGCCGCTGAGCCCCAGCTGGTGGCCGTAACGGCGGGCGATCTCGGCGGCGTTCATGCACTCGGGCTGCACGGGGTTGAGGATGTCGACGCCGACCTCGATGAGCTCCGGGACGATTGGCATGATGTCGCCGTCGGAATGGTAGTGGACCCAGACCTTGCCGCCGCGCGAGGCGTCACGGATGGCGGCAATGACTTTGGCGAGGCGGGGCTTGAGGTGCTTCCGCCACATCGGGACGGAGAGCAGCATGCCGGTCTGCATGCCGACGTCGTCGCCGAGCCCGATCACGTCGACGCCGGCGCGGGCGAACGCGCGGCCGACGTTGACGGAACGCTCGGTGAAGTAATCGAGCAGCCAGTCAGCGATGCCGTTACCCTCGGCGAGATCCTGGAAGAGGTTGTCCATGCCGCGGACATACCACGCCGCCTCGAACGCGGTGCACTCCAGCCCGGCGAAGGAGACCTTGCCGCGTGTGTGGATCTGGCGCATGCGGTGCTGGACGACGGTGTAGTGGGCGGGATCGGAAGTGTCGGGCCAGGGAAGTTTCTCGAGCTGGGCGACGCTCGTGATCTTCTCGAGCGGGTGCAGCATGACGCGGAAGTGGTAAGCTTTGCCGACGGTGCCCTTGGGCGGCTCGACATGCGCGATGCAGAACGGCCCCAGCTCGACGTTGTGGGGCAGCTGGCAGCCGATTTCCGCGAGCGCCGCTTTCCAACGGGCGGGGTCCTCGTTGTAACCGACCCACTCGAAGCCGAAGTCCGTCTCGAAGGCCAACTCCGAGTTGCGCACGCCGGTGCGCTCCTCGATCAGGTCGGCGACCGGGGGCGTGACGGGCAGGTTCAACGGCAGCCACTCGGCGCGTCCGCCGGACATCATCGCGTGGAAATTTTCGCGGGCGTTCATCGGGGCAGGACCGCGGCCATGGCGGTGATGTGGGCGGGCGTGGTGCCGCAGCAGCCTCCGACCACACGTGCGCCGGCGGCGAGGAGGCGGGGGACGGCCGCTGCGAACTGCTCGGGCGTGACGTCGTAAGAGATGTGGCCGTTCGCGAAACGCGGCGAACCGGCGTTGGGCTGCACGATCACGGGACGGCCGGCGGCGGCGGCGACCAGCTCCGCGGTGAGCTTCACGTAATCGTCGAGCGAAAGTTCCGTGCCGCAGTTGGCGCCCACGACGTCCGCGCCGGCGGCGATGACGGGCGCGAGGGCGGCGGCCACCGGGATGCCCATCATCGTGGTGAAACCCGTGGCGGATTTCTGGAAGGCGAACGTGGCGAAGATGCAGCCGGCGCCGGCGGCGCGCGCCGCCTCGATGGCCAGCACGGCCTCGGCCGGGTCGGACATGGTTTCAATGAGCAGCGCATCGGCGCCGCCTTCGAGCAGCGCGGCGGCCTGCTGGCGAAAGGCGACTTTTACCTCGGCGGGATCGCCCTCGCCGTAGGGTTCGAACATGCCGCCGAACGGGCCCATGTCACCGAGCACCCACGCGCGGTCGCCGGCGACGTCGCGGGCCAGTTGGGCGGCGGCAAAATTTACTTCCCGGACCCGCGCGCCGGCGCCATGGGTGAAGAGCACGTAGGACGTGCCGCCGAAGGAATTGGTCGTGAGCAGGTCGGCGCCCGCGGCGACGTAGTTGCGGTGCACCTGGCGCACGCGGATGGGTTGCTCGAGATTCCACATTTCCCCGCAGGCACCGGGAGCGAGGCCGAGCTGCTGCAGCTGCGTGCCCATGGCGCCGTCGGCCAGCAGGGGCCGGCGGGCGAGGGTGGAGCGGAGCAGGGCGACCCGCGGGCTCATGCGGAGAGAACGTGAACCTCCTCGAGGAAGGCGGTGGCCTGGTTGGCGTTCTTGAACGGCGTGCCCACGAGCAACCAGACGCCGTCCGGACCGAGTTCGCGCAACACGTTCAGCGCATCGGCGGCGTCCTCGGCGAGAATCTGGACGGCCTTCCCGGCCTGGCGGCAGGTGCGATACACCTCGAGCCAATCCGAGGCGCGGCCGTGGCCGGCGCCGTAGACCCATTGGACGGCGTTGAGCCGGGGCAGGCGCAGGACCATGTCGAGGTGATGCAGCGCCTGGGGGCCGTCGAGGTGGAAGATGGTCCGCTCCATCGGCGCCGTTTCCTGTTCCACGGCGGGGCGGATGAAATCCTCGCCGATGTCCTTGGAGACGAGGCAAAGGAAGTCGCAGCTCGGAATGTAGGCCGGGCCGTTGTGCAGGTAGCTGCACCACGTGGTGCACGGCTGGCCGAGCGAGGTGAGGCGTTGGTAAACCCGGCGGTAGGCTTCGACGTAGGCGCGGCTCGCGTGCGAGCAGGCGCGACGCACGAGGTCCGGGTCGTCAATCAGGTCGAGGCAGAGATCCTCGGGCCCGCGCAAGCCCGCGAGGATGTCGTAGTTGCCATGCAGGTCGGGCTGGGCGACGTAAAACCTCCCGCCGAAGCGATCCGCGGCGAGGTCGATCATCTGCTCGATGGCCTGCCAGTAAGGGTTGTTGAAGTCGGGTGGGGTCGCGATGAACTTCTCCCAGTCGGCGAGCTCGTGCACGGTGTGCTGGCACCAGCTGGTGGACTCGCCGAAGACCAGCTCGGCACCGAAGAGCGTGGAGACCAGGTCCGGCCCGACATTGGGGAAGAACGAGGGCACGCAGTCGCCGTAGGCGGGATTGTGCGAGAGGTTCGCGTAGGCCGACTCCACCTGAAATTTCGCGTCGAGCCAGCGATCACGGAGCGTCGCGTGGTTCGAACGCGGGGCGGACGCCGGATGCCGGGGTTCCACCCAAAGTGAGACGGGCGGGCGGTCGAGCCGCTGGCCCAGCCACCACGCGTCGTAACGAGCGCTCGCGGCGGCGAAGGAGAAGTGATGGTTGCGCTTGGCCATAAGATCAGACGGCGGCGCCGTTGAAGTCGCGGACGGCGTCGACCATGGCCACGATGTTGGCCACGGGGGTGCGCGCCTGGACGTTGTGAATGGTGTTGAACACGAATCCGCCGCCCGGGGAAAAAGCCTTGAGCCGCTCCGTGACCTGCGCCCGCACCTGCTCCGGCGTGCCGAAGGGCAGCGTCTGCTGCGTGTCCACGCCACCGCCCCAGAACACGATGCGGCTGCCGAAATCCGCCTTGAGCCGCACGGGGTCCATGTCCTTGGCCGAGCATTGGACGGGATTGAGGATGTCGAAGCCCACGTCGATGAACCGGTCGATCAGCGGCCGGACGGCGCCGCAGGAGTGCTTGAAGGTCTTCCACGTCGTGTGCTTGTGCACCCAGTCATTCACGCGGCGGTAATACGGCGCGAAGAGCTCGTCGAATGTCGCGGGCGAGCAGAACTGCGAGTGCTGCGTGCCGAAATCCGTGCCGCAGACCACCAGCACGTCGATGGAATCGCCCGCGAGCGCGGCGTAGGTCGCGAGATTCCGCAGCGCGATCTCGCACTGATAGTCAAAGATGTGGTGGACGAAGTCGCGGCGTTCCACGAGGGAGATATACCACTCGCCGACGTCGCGGATGCCCTTGGGGTGTTTGAGGAATGCGGCCGGGACGAGGGCGATGTCGCCGAAGCCGGTGCCCCCGATGCCGGACACAACCGCGCGTTTGTCGCCGCGGATGCGCGTGAACTCCCGCTCCCAATGTTCCACGTCGGCGGCGCTGAGCAACTTGAACTCCTCGCAGTTGTCCGCCGGGTCGAGCTGTTCCTCGGTGAACGGCGGCTGCCGCACGATGGCGTCAAAGAAATACCCGCCCGCCGGCATGTGCCCGCTGGCCGGCACCGAGGTGTCGCCCTCGGGGAAAAGATAGACGTCGCCGGCGGCGCTCTGGCGGGTGCGGAAGCCGGCGGGCACGAGCACGACCTGGTTCCACGGCGTGCGCCACTCGTGCCAGCCCTCGTTGGGAAAGCCGAACATGGTCCCGCGGCCGTTGGCCGAAATGCAATCGGAGCCGAGGACGTGGGCGAGGTCGTCCTCGACTTCGCCCAGCATCTGGAACGGCTCGCAGACCTTCACCGGGTGGCGCGGCAGGCCGTAATGCTCCCGCAGCGCGGCGACGCAGCTGACGTGAAAGCTGGTGAGGCCGGTGCTGCCAAAGTCCACGGGCACGGGGCCGGCTTCATGCCGGAGCGCGCGACGGACTTTTTCGCGGGAGGTCATGGGGCGTGGCCGTGGGGCGGCAGTCAGCCGCGCATCCCGAACAGCTCCTCCTTCAGGTTGAGGTAATACAGGTAATCGTCCGGATCGACGTTGGGCGGACACCGGTGGTCGCAAAAAGGGATGAAGCCGCCGGCGGCGACGTAGGGGACGAGCGAGCCGACCCACTGGCGGATCGCGGCGCGGCCACGGCCGAGGGCCATCTTGTCCACGCCACCCATGATGCGCAGCTCCGGGCCCCAGCGGTCAAGCGACTCGCCCGGATGGCCGGAGCCGTTGACTTCCCATGGGAACATCGTGTTCACGCCGCCCGCGAGGAAATGTGGGACCAGCGGCCGGACGTCGCCGTCACAGTCGATCCACCAGATGTCCACGCCGTGCGCGCGGAGCTTGTTACTGATGCGCTTGTAGCGCGGCACGACGACGTCGCGGAAAAACCCGACGGAGACGAGCGGTCCGCTCTTGTAGCAGATGTCCTCCCAGCCGGCGGCGTAGTCGAATGCGACGTGCGGCAGGACGGCGTCGAGGAAGTCTTCCACCAAAACGCAGGACGTCTCGACGATGTCCTCGACCATCTCGGGATAGTCGAACACTGCATACGCCAGGCCCTCGACCGTGAGCATATCGCGGACCTTGCCGATCATGGAGCCGCACCAGACGCCGAGCGGATAATCGCGGTTGGCGGGGTGGTCGCGCAGGATGGCGGCGACGTCGGCCTTGCGGTCGGGATGGCGGCGGTCGAAGCGCTCCTCCTTCACGCGTTTCCAGTCGTCGGGCGTCTTGACGCTCGAGTCGAGGAAGTGGGGGATCGTGTCGTGGCCGTCGAGCGGCACCTCAGCGATGAGTCCGTCACCGTTGCGCAGGACGCGCGTGTTCGCGGTGCGGGAAATTTCCTCATACGGGAAGGTCGGGTGCATCCAGTGCGACCCGACCACGGCGGTGCGGTCGAAATTCAGGAAGATGTCGGCGTCGTTGTTGTTGGTGATGCCGTGGTCGCGGAACATCGGCCAGAGCTTGAAGTTGTCGTCCCAGTACCCGAATTCCATGTTGAAGCACCGGTCCACCGGCTGGCGGTGCATCTGGCGCTGGAAACGGGAGCGGTCGGTGAGCGAGCCGCGCCACTTGGGCAGGAAGGGGGTGATGGCCGGGGTGGACATGAAGTTCAGTAGTTCCCGTAGCGGTCGATGAAGCCGATGATCGCGCGGTAGGTGTCCCAGCTCACTTGCGGCGGGACGGAATGATCGGAGTGGTAGGCGTAGCCGCGCGTCGCCATGCCGGCGGCGAACTTGGTGCGAATTTCCTCCTCGAGGAGCGCGAGGTCGTTCGTCGCCATCTTCATGACGTCGATGTTCCCGAACATGGCGAGGCGGTCACCGTGCGTGGGCGCGAACTGGCGGATGTCCATGCCCGCCTTGGCCTCGATGGGCTGGAGGCAGTCGAAGCCGGCGGCGATGTAGAGGTCGAGGACGCCGCTGACACGGCCGTCGGTGTGATAAATGACGCGCATGCCCCGCGCGTGCGCCCATTCAGCCATGCGCTTGTGCTGCGGCCAGACGAACTCGCGATACATGGCGGGCGAGCAGATCGTGGCGTGGTTGTAGGCCATGTCGCCGTAGATCCAGAGCCCGTCAGGCTTGATGCCCTCGGCCAGGACGGCGTCGAAGGTGCGGAGGACCACATCGGTGTGCACCTTCACGATGTCGTGCACCCAGTCGGGATCCTCGATCATGGCGACCAGGAAGGCCTCGTCGCCGATCTGCTTGCGCAGGGCTTCGAAGCCCTCGACGCCGCTCAGATGCGTCCACCGGCCGAGCTGGCGGCCCCGGTGGTAGCGCAGCGCGCTGAGTTTGGGATTCACCTGGATCGGGGCGGCCAGCAGGGCGGGGCGATAGGTCTTTTCCCAGATCGCGCGGGAATCGCAGCCGAAACCCACGTGCTCCGGCGTGCCGGAGCGGCCCTTCCAGTAACGGACCACGCCGCCCCAGGCGTCACGGTAGGTCTCGGTCTCGGCATCCTGCGTGATCAGCTCTTTCTGCTGCGGAAACGGCGCGGGCCACGACCAGCACAGCGGCTGGAAGTCGCTCTGCAGGAAGAGCAGCGCGTCTTCCTGGTCCCACAGGAGACCCTCGCGTTGCCAGCGGGTGATGGTCTCAGGCCAGAAGGTGTCGCACCGCGGGACGCGATCCTGGTCCTGGCGTGCGAACATGCGATTGACGCGTTCGCACCCGGTCATGGCGGTGGAAATCATGTCCGCACCTCATGGAGGCCCGGAAGCAGGTGGGCGGCTTAAGCCGCCTGACCCACGAGTTTCTTGGCGATGTCGACGGCCGTGCCGGCGTCGGCGGCGTAGCCGTCGGCCCCGATCTCATCCGCGAAAGCCTGCGTGATCGGCGCACCGCCGACCATGATCTTGGTGCTGAGCCCGGCGGCCTTGAGAATCCGGACGGTGTCCTTCATCGCGGGCATCGTGGTCGTCAGCAGGGCGGACAGGCCAACGAGGTTGGCGTTGTGCTCCTTCGCGGCGGCCAGGTATTTGTCGGCGCTCACGTTGGTGCCCAGGTCGATGACGGCGAAGTTGGCTCCGCGCCACATCATGGAAATGAGGTTCTTGCCGATGTCGTGGAGGTCGCCCTGCACGGTGCCGATGATGGCGGTGTATTTCGGCTTGATGCCCGCGCTGGCCAGCAGCGGCTCGAGCAGTTTCAGGGCCTCCTTCATCGCGCGCGCGGCGACGAGCATCTCCGGGACGAAGATCTCGTTTTTCTTAAACTGCTCGCCGACAATCGCCATTCCAGGGACCAGCCCCTTTTCGACGATGTCTTGCGGGGCAGAGCCGGCCGCGAGGAGTTCCTGGGTGAGTCGCACGGTGTCGGTCCGCTTACCTGCGGCCACGGCGGCGGTCAGTTCGGATAATTGGGGCATGCCACTTTCTAAGACGTTGGGAGGCGGGTTGTAAATGCGAACACCGCGCCCAACCCGTTATGCACAAAAGTATTCCCAATTTTTACATGAAGCGCGCTTTGTCAGGCCTAGGGATGGGTGGTTTATGCTGGTAAGCATGGGAAGACCCCACGGACTGCACCCCGCTTCCAATGCCCATTTTATATAACATTTTGGTATTAGTTGGCTCACTGGCCTCCTTCGGACCCCTCACGGGCCGCACCGAAGGGCGGGCCCCATGAACCCGCGTCTCAAGCTCGAAACGCCCGACGGATGCGTCGAGGTCGGCGTCAGCGCCCCCGACGCCCGCCTGCCCCTTTCCGAGTTGCTGGCCCACCGGGGTCATCCGCTCAACACCCGCTGCGGCGGCCGCGGACTGTGCGGCGGCTGCGAGGTCGGTTTGCGTGCCGGGACGCTGCAACGCCCGGACGGTACGACCGTCGACCCAGGTCCCGACGACCGCTTGCGCTCCTGCCAGCTGCGGCTGACGGGCAAGGATGACGTCACGGTCACGCTGCCCGCGCGCTCGCTGCTGAAGCACGAGCCGGCGATCGTGGCGGAGTTCAAGATCAACGTCCCGTGGGCGCATGACCCGCTCGACCCGGATGCACGGATCGGCGCTTCGGTGGACGTGGGGACCACCACGGTGGCGCTGCTGCTGTCCGACTTGAAGACCGGCAAGGTGTTGAGTGAGGCGTCGGCGTTCAACGCGCAGATCCGCTTTGGCGAGGACGTGCTCACGCGCATCCAGATGTGCAGCCAGGGACCGGCGGCGGTGCAGCAACTGCAGCGAGCGGTGGCGGTGGAGACGATCCAGCCTCTTTTGGCCGAAGCCTGCCAGGAAGCCGGCGTGGCCTTGGGCGATGTCGGTGTGATGACCGTCGCGGCCAACACCACGATGCAGCACCTGTTGGCGGGCGTGGACCCGAGTCCGCTCGGGGTGCATCCGTTCACGGCGGTTTTCCTCGAGCACCGCGTCTATGCGCCGCAGGAACTCGGCTTGGAATTCGGCGGCGCCAAGGCGAAGGTTCACCTGCTGCCCGGGCCGGCCGCCTACGTCGGCGCGGACCTCGCGGCGGGGCTGGTGGCGACGGGCATGCTTTACGACGAGGGCCCGGTGCTGCTCGTGGACGTTGGCACCAATGGCGAAATCATTGCCAAGGTCGGCGATCGACTGGTGGGGTGTGCGACGGCCGCGGGGCCGGCCTTCGAGGGCGCGGGACTTTCCAGCGGCACGCGAGGGGTGAAGGGTGCCATTGAACGCATCCGGCTGGAGGCATCGCCATTCCACGCGGAGCTGGGTGTGATTGGCGGCGCGGCCAAACCGATCGGCATCTGCGGTTCAGCCTACGTTGATTTTCTCTGGGAAGGGCGGCGGACCGGCATCGTGCAGGCGAACGGGCGTTTCTCCGGGGAATTCATGGCCAGCGCCGGGCCGCGCGTGCAGGCGGACGAGTATGGGCGGAAGCTCCAGCTCTCCGCGCACGGGGCATCGGGGCCGGTATGGATTTCGGAGGTGGACATTGCACGCCTGCTCCAGGCCAAGGCGGCGATCGCCGCCGGCATCAACACGCTGCTGGGCCTGCTGGGCGTGGCCGCGTCGGACGTGAAGACGCTCTACCTCGCGGGCGGCTTCGGCATGCACCTTTCGCTCGACCACGCCATCGGCTGCGGTTTGCTCCCGGGTTTCACGCCGGCGCAGATCCACGTCGTAGGCAACACCTCGCTCGGCGGCGCGTTCCTCGCACTCAACGACCGCAACCTGCTCGCGGAGATGTCGGGCGCCTGCGCGCGCCTGGAGTCAATCGAACTCAACCTGCAGCCCGGCTTCGAGGACGCTTACATCGACCAGCTGATGCTGCCCTGAACCCCTTTTACCATGAGCGCTACCTCCCGAGAAATCGTGCTCCAGTCACTGGCCTTTGCCGGGCCACCCCGCGCGCCCCGCGACCTGTGGGTGCTGCCGATCGCCGCGGAGAAATTCCCGGAGGAGCTCAAGGCGCTCGAGCGGGACTTTCCCTCGGACTTCACCGCCATCTCTGGCCACGAGCGCCAGACCGCCGTGACGCGCGGCAACCCGCACGTCATCGGCGAATTCACCGACGAGTGGGGCTGCACCTTCATCAACATCCAGCGCGGCGTCATCGGCGAGGTGAAGCAGCCGCTGGTGCGCGACTGGGCCACTGACCGTCGCTGCATCCACGTGCCGCGCGAGTGGCTCACGGTGGATCGCGATGCCGTCAACCGCGACTGCGCGGCGACGTCGAAGTTCACCTTTTCCGCCGCGTGCCCGCGGCCGTTCGAGCAGTTGCAGTTTTTGCGCGGCTCGGAGGACCTCTACCTCGACCTGGCGGAGCTGCCGCGGGAGCTACTGGAGTTCATGCGCGAAATGCATGCGTTTTACTGCGAGGTGCTCGAAACGTGGGCGCGCACCGACGTGGACGCGCTGCGGTTCATGGATGACTGGGGCTCGCAGCGCGCGCTCCTGATCGCGCCGGCCCTCTGGCGCCAGCTGTTCAAGCCGATGTATCGCGACTACGTGCAGATCGCGCACCAGCACGGCAAGAAGCTGTTCATGCACTCCGACGGGCACATCACCGCGATCTATCCGGACCTCGTCGAGATCGGCATGGACGCCGTCAACTCGCAGCTGTTCTGCATGGGCCCGGAGAATCTCGCGCCGTTTGCCGGCCGCATCACGTTCTGGGGCGAGATCGATCGCCAGCACCTGCTGCCCGACGGCACGCCGGCCGACAACGAGGCCGCTGTCCGCCGCGTGCACCAGCATCTCTGGCGTAACGGCGGTTGCATCGCGCAGTGCGAATTCGGCCCCGCCGCCCGCCCGGAAAACGTCCGCGCGGTCTTCGCCGCGTGGGACAAGCTCGCGCCCGCCAAGACCCGCTCCTGACCATGCCCGCCCCCGTCGCAGCGCCCTCTGTTTTCCCGGTTCATGCCGCCGACCGCGACATCCTGCGCGGCCTCGCCGAGCAGGTTGCCGTCATCGCGGCCCTGCCGGTGCAGCGCGAGAAGGCGGAGCTCTGGCGGCGCATGAACGACCTGAAGTCGGTCCGGCCGATGATCTGGATCACGGAAACGCCGTGGCACGAGTTCAGCGCGGACACCGACGAGTTGAAGGTCCAATGCCGCGCCCCATGGGCCCGCGAACTCGAGGTGGAGCTTCGCCGCACGCTTTACCAGTGGCGGCATCAGCCCGTGGACATGATCGTCAGCGACTACCTGCCATGTCCAATCAGCTGGCGCACGACGGGCTTCGGCATCCTGCGGCAGGGCGAACTGCTCAACATCACCGACGGCGGCATCAGCTCGCAGCATTTTGAACCGCAGATCACCTGCCTGAAGGACGTGGCGAAGATCAAGGATCCCATCGTGACCGTGGACCGCGCGGAGACCGCCGCGCGCCTGGCCGCGATGAACGAGGTGTTCGGCGGCGTCATGCCGGTGCGCGAGCAAAAGCGCGACAACTACTGGTTCACGCCGTGGGACAACCTGGTGATGTGGTATGGCGTGCAGGAGGCGCTGATGGACCTGATCGAGCAGCCGGAAGTGATCAACGCCGCGGTGGACCGCATCGTGGAGTGCTGCCTGAAGGAGCTCGACCAGATGGAGGCGCTGAACCTCCTGGCGCTGAACACCACGAACTGCCGCATCGGTTCCGGCGCGTATGGCTACTCGAGCGAACTGCCGAAGGCCGGTTTCAATCCCGATCATCCAACGGCGGGGCATCTTTGGGGCTGTTCCAACGCCCAGATTTTCACCGAAGTCTCGCCCGAGATGCACTGGGAGTTCGCGCTGCGGCACGACGTGCCATGGCTCAAGCGCTGGGGGCTCGTCTATTACGGCTGCTGCGAGGTGCTGGACACGAAGATGGAAATCCTCCGTCGCATCCCGAACCTGCGGAAGGTGTCGATGAACTACCGCATCAACGTCGAGCGCGGGGCGAAGGCGGTCGGGTCCGACTACGTTTTCAGCTACAAGCCCAACCCCGCGCATTTCGCCACCGACGGCTGGGACCTGCCGAAGGCGCGGGACGAGCTGAAGCACATGCTCGACTGCACGCGCGGCGGGCACGTGGAGATCGTGCTGAAGGACATCTCGACCGTGGCCCGGAAGCCCCAGCGCCTCTGGGAATGGGCCGCGATGGCCAGCGACCTCGTGGAGGGCCGGGGATGAAAAACCGCGCTGCGCTACCGTTTCGGCCCGAAGTCCTCGGGCTTGTGGTCGCGGGCGTAGGCCATCATCGCGCGGACGTTTTCCGGCGGGGTGAGCGGCGAGAGTTCGCAGCCGGCGCCGACGATGAAGTATTTGCCGCAGGTCTCGTGGCAGCGCCGGCAGGCCTCGTAGACCTTCTCCGGCGTGCCTTCGAGCAGGTCGGTGATGGTGGAGACGTTGCCCGCGAGCGTGCGGGTGGGCCCGAGCAGCTCGCGCGCAAGGGCGAGGTTGGCGGGAAAATCGATTTCGTAGATGTCCACGGGCAGCTCGGCCATCTTCGGGTAGAGCCGGTCAATGCGGCCGCACATGTGCTGCCGCAGGAGAATGTCGGGATGGTTGCGCTTGATGGTCTCGAGCACGCGCCGCTGCTGGGGCTGCAGGAATTCCTCGTAGAGCGCGGGACCGATCAGTCCCGCGGCGGCATCGCTCATGCCCATCGTGTCGGCGCCGGCCGCGATCTGCGCGGGCGCGTAGGCGATCGCCACGTCGGCACAGAAGGCCAGCAGATCGTGCGCGAACTGCGGGTCGTCGCCGAAATCCAGCATGATGGTGTTCAGGCCGCGCAGCTCGGCCGCGAGGGCGAGCGGGCCCTCGATCCAACCGACGATCGACATGCCGGGGCCGGCGGTGCGGCGCATGAGCTCGATGCTTTTCACGCGGTCATGCATGCGGCCGCCACTGAGCGGGTCGGGCACGCGGAAGGACCGCAGCCGGAG
>Ga0265327_10002443_pt1 | contig 19599 bp, 12 predicted proteins | sample 41621metaG_FD_202089 | JGI IMG/M metagenome (GOLD analysis project Ga0265327, IMG submission 202089) | Rhizosphere microbial communities from Carex aquatilis grown in University of Washington, Seatle, WA, United States - 4-16-21 metaG | ecosystem: Host-associated > Plants > Roots > Rhizosphere...
AGTCGTAGCGGGCGATCTCAAGCCCGGCAAATGCACGGTCAACTCACCGCAGCAGAACAACACCATCGCCAGCCTCATGGGTGTCGAAACAGGTCAGGAAGAAAAGCGTATCGCCCGCCTCGCCTGTGCCGGTGGCAGGCATGTCGCCTCCATGCGCGCCCGCTATGACGGCCTCGCCAGTTGCCGTGCGGCCAACTCGGTAGGTGGCGGCGCCAAGGCCTGCACCTGGGGTTGCATGGGGTTGGGCGATTGCGCCGACGTGTGCGATTTCGACGCGATCACCATGAATACATTCGGCTTGCCGGAAGTCGACACGAACAAATGCACCGCCTGCGGCGACTGCGTGGATATCTGCCCCAAGGGACTGTTTTCAATCCACGCGATCAGCCACCAACTCTGGATGGCCTGCAAGAACAAAGCCGATGGCGACACCGCCGAACTGCAATGCGAAGTGGCCTGTACCGCCTGCGGCCGCTGCGTTGTAGACGCCGCCGAAGGCCTGATCTCACTGAATCAAAATCTCGCCGTGATCGATTACGCACAAAACGCGTATGCGACACGCACCCCCACCGAACGCTGCCCGACCGGGGCCATCGTCTGGCTGGATGACGTCAAGGGCGCCCTGCGCGGCAGGAACGCTCGAAAAATCGTACGGCAGCAGGCGCTGCCCATCCTTTCGGAAGCGTAGGAGAACATCATGCTGAAAAAGATACTGAAGGAATTCCTCCTGATTGAACCGGGCGTGGCTGCAAAGCACGAATCTAAGACATTCAAATACCCTGGCATCAGGGATGCCATTGACGGCAACACAGCCGTGATCATGGTGGAGCGCGAGGCCTCGGATGCCGCCGGCGCCTACCCCATTACGCCTTCGACCCAGATGGGCGAATACTGGTCTGAAGCCGTGGCCAACGGGCATGTTAATCAATCCGGCCGGCCGCTGATTTTTGTCGAGCCGGAATCGGAACACGCGGCGGCAGGCGTGACAGCCGGCATGGCCATGACCGGGCTGCGCGCCGTCAATTTCACCTCGGCACAAGGCATGGCGTTCATGCACGAATCGCTCTACGCCGCCGTCGGCAAGCGCCTGCCCTACGTGTTGAATCTGGGCTGCCGCGCCATTACCAAAGCCACGCTCAACGTGCACTGTGGCCATGACGATTACCACTGCGCCGACGATACCGGCTTCATTCAGGTGTTTGCCCGCAACGCACAGGAAGCTGCCGATCTCAACATGATCGCGCGCAAGACTGCCGAACTGGCGCTGACACCAGCCATGGTCGCGCAGGATGGATTTCTCACCACGCACCTGATCGAGCCTGTGCTGGTGCCGGAAAAGGAGTTGGTCGCCGAGTTTCTGGGATGTCCGGACGACATCATCGACACCCCTACACCCGCACAGAAGATGCTGTACGGCGACAAGCGCCGCCGCATTCCGGCGATCTGGGATGTCGACCGGCCCATGCTTTCCGGCTCGGTACAGAATCAGGATGCCTACATGCAGGCCGTTGCCGCGCAACGCCCCTACTTCTTCGAGCATATCGACCAGCTGGCCGAGAACTGCATGGCGGAATTCTACGAGCTGACCGGCCGCCGTTACCAGCGCGTAGCCGGTTACAAAACCGAGGATGCCGAGTGGATCATCCTCGGCCAGGGCAGCATGATCGTGCAGGCGGAGGCCGTGGCTGACTACCTGCGTCAAACACGCAAGCTGAAGGTGGGCGTGGTCAACATCACCATGTTCCGGCCTTTCCCAGGCGACGTGCTGGGGCAGTTGCTCACGGGCAAAAAAGGCGTGGTCGTGCTTGAACGCACCGACCAGCCGCTGGCCGAAGACCTGCCGTTGATGCGCGAAGTGCGCTCCACGGTCACCAAGTGCATGGACAACGGGCTCGGCAAGGAGCAAATGCACGCCAACTACGCCGCCTACAAGAACGGCGAAATGCCGCGCCTGTATTCCGGCTGCTACGGCCTGGGATCGCGCGACCTGCAGCCCGAAGCCCTGATCGGCGCTGTGGAAAACATGCTGGAAGGCGGCGCGCATCGCCCGTTCTTCTACCTGTCAGTCGATTTCGTGCGTGACGGCGACATGACACCCAAGGAAGAAATCCGCCAGCAGGAACTGCTCGACGGCTATCCGAAAATCCGCGAACTCGCCGTGCGCGGCAGCGAAAATCCCAACCTGTTGCCCAAGGATGCCATCGCGGTTCGTATGCACTCAATCGGCGGCTGGGGCGCGGTGACCACCGGCAAGAATCTGGCCGTGACCCTGTTCGAACTGCTGGGCTGGGACATCAAGGCCAATCCCAAGTACGGCTCGGAGAAAAAGGGCCAACCGACCACCTATTACCTCTCGGCCGCGCCGGAACCGATCCGCATCAACTGTGAATATACGCACGTCGATGTGGTGCTGTCGCCCGACCCCAACGTGTTCAACCACACCAACGCCCTCGCCGGCCTCAAGGATGGTGGCGTGTTCATCGTCCAGAGCAATCTGGATGCACCGGAGAAGGTTTGGGCCGGCCTGCCGCTGCAAACCCGCAAGCACATCGTCGAGCACAACATCCGCGTGTTCTATCTGGATGCCTTCAAGATTGCCCGCGAAGAAGCCAGCAATGCCGACCTGCAACTGCGCATGCAGGGGAACGCATTTCAGGGGGCGTTTTTCGCGGCTTCGCCGGTCATGGCCAAATCGGGCTTGAGCGATGAACAACTGTTCACCGCGATCGAAAACCAGCTGGAAGCGAAATTTGGTAAAAAAGGCAAGCGCGTGGTGGAAGACAACCTGCGAGTGGTCAAGCGCGGTTTCACCGAGATGCACGAGATCGCCGACAAGCCGCTGGAAACCAGCCCGCAAATTCAGATCCGGCGTGAAGTAGCCCTCCCCCTGATGCTGAAGCAGCTGCCGGAAGGCGACGGCGGCATCGCGGATATCCATCGTTTCTGGGAACAGACCGGCAGTTTCTACCAGACCGGGCAAGGCTCGGACAATCTCGTCGACCCGTTCGTCGGCCTCTCGCTGATGCCGGCGGCCACCGGCGTGTTCCGCGACATGACGCAGATTCGTTTCGACCACCCGGAATGGATCCCTGAAAATTGCACCGCCTGTGGCAACTGCTATACCGAGTGCCCGGATAGCGCCATTCCCGGCCTCGTCAGCACGGTTACCGACGTGTTCAACAGCGCCATCACCCGCATCGAGCGTACCCGCCCGACACGTTACCTGCGCAAGGCTTTGCGCACCACGGAAAAGAAGCTGCGCAGCCTGATCGAAGCCGACGGCGAAGCCTCGAAAGTACGCGCCCTGCTGGATACGGCCATCGACGGCACCATTGCAGAATCGGCACAGGAAGAACGCGAAAAACTGACACAAGAATTCGCCCTGTTCCGCGAATCCATCGGCGATTTCCAGTTCTCGATCACCAAGCCTTACTACACCAACAAGGAAAAGAAGGCCAAGGGCTCGGGCGGCCTGTTCGCGCTCACCGTCAACCCCTACACCTGCAAGAGCTGCCGCATCTGCGTGGATGTCTGCGAGGACGATGCGCTGAAGATGGTGACGCAGACGGCCGAAAGCACCGAAGTGCTGCGCCGCGACTGGAACTTCTGGCTCGATCTGCCGACCACGCCGCCGGAATACAGCCGCATCGACAATCTGGACGAAAAAATCGGCGCGCTGGAAACCCTGCTGCTCGACAAGCGCAATTACGGCTCGATGGTGAGCGGCGACGGCGCCTGTCTCGGCTGCGGCGAAAAGACAGCGATCCACCTGTTCACCTCGACCGTCACCGCCCTGATGCAGCCTCGGGTCATGGCGCATGTGGCCAAGCTGGACAATCTGATTGCCAGCCTTGAACAGCATATCCGCATGAAGCTCACCGAAACGCTGGATCTGAGCGACGCACAAGCGCTGACGCAGGCGGCTGATGCACATCGCAACGAGGACCTGACGCTGGCCAATCTCTCCGCCAGCATGATCGAGGCCAAGCCGTCGCAACCGCTCGACCCCGACTGGCTGCGCCGCGTGAGCAAGCTGCTCGACCAGTTGCGCATGCAGCGCTGGCTGTATGTCGAGGGCCCGTCCCACAACGGACGTTCCGAAATGGGCATCGTCAATTCGACAGGTTGCACCTCGGTATGGGGCTCGACTTTCCCCTACAACCCCTACCCGTTCCCATGGACCTCGCACCTGTTCCAGGATTCGCCTTCGGTCGCGATGGGCGTATTCGAGGGCCACATGGTCAAGATGGCAGATGGCTTCAAGGCCGTGCGCATGGCGGAACTGGAACTGGCTGGTCAATACGATCCGGCACAGCATGACGCGTTCTTCACCCACCTCAACTGGCAGCAGTTCACTGACGACGAGTGGCACCTGTGCCCGCCTGTGGTTTCGCTGGGCGGCGACGGCGCCATGTACGACATCGGCTTCCAGAATCTCTCTCGCATGCTGATGTCCGGCATCCCGGTCAAGGTGCTGGTGGTCGATACGCAGGTGTATTCCAATACCGGCGGGCAGGCCTGCACTTCAGGCTTTGTCAGTCAGGTCGCCGACATGTCACCGTTCGGCAAGGTGCAGAAGGGCAAGTCGGAAATCCGCAAGGAAATGTCCGTCATCGGCATGGCCCACCGTTCGGCCTATGTGCTGCAAGGGGCGATTTCCAACGTCACGCATCTGCTTGAAGGCTATATCGATGGCCTCAACAGCCGCCGCCCGGCGCTGTTCAATGTTTACGCCGTCTGCCCGCCGGAACATGGCGTGGGCGATGATCGCGCCGTGGAGCAAAGCAAGCTGGCAGTGGAATCGCGCGCCTATCCGCTCTTCCGCTACGACCCGGATGCCGGCGTGACGTTCTCCGAGTGCGTCAGCCTCGAAGGCAACCCGGCAATGGAGCAGGACTGGCCGACCTACACGCTGGATTATCTCGACGAGCACAAACAGCCCGCCAAGCTGACAGTGCCGATGACCTTTGCCGATTTCGCGCTGACCGAAGGGCGCTTCGGCAAGCAGTTCAAAAAGGCGCCGCCGGAAACCTGGAACGACGATCAGGTCCTGCTGGCTGAATTCCTGACGCTGGCAAAGGACGAGCGCGAGGGCAAATTCCCCTTCATCTGGGGGGTGGATGTCAAGCAACGGCTGATGCGGGTTCTGGTCTCCGAAGCGCTGGTCAAATCCTGCGAAGAGCGTCAGGGCTTCTGGAAACAGCTCAAGGATGTCGCCGGACTGAATCGTGCCATGGTCGATACCGTAGCCATCGCCGAGCAGGCACGCGCCGAACTGCTGCAGAAACTCACTGCCAGCCTGACTTCGTTCGGCGTCGGCTTGCCGGCTGTTTCTGCCGATATCTCAGCCATGGCAGCCGCACCATCCGCGGCGCCGGCAAACGACCACGAAGCCGTCTGGATCGACACGCCGGAATGCACGGCCTGCGACGAGTGCATCAACATCAACAACAAGATCTTTGCCTACAACGACCAGAAGAAGGTGGTCGTGCTGCATCCGCAGGGCGGCAAGTATGCGGATATCGTCAAGGCAGCCGAAAAGTGCACGGCCGGCTGCATCCATCCGGGGACGCCATGGAACATGAACGAACCCGGGTTGGACAAGCTGGTACAGCGTGCAGCAAAGTTCAACTAGAAAGGACATGCAATGGCAATGATCGAAAGCGCCCCGATGGCCGGATGGCTGGCTCCTGAGACAGTGACCGCAGAAACGGCTAAAGCGCCGGCGCTGGCTGGTCACGACGACTGGAAGAAGTTTCTGGAGCCGGGCAGTGAACTGCAGACAGTTGAGTTCTACAGCCTGATCTGGGGCGATTGCATTGCCGATTAAACCCGAAATGAGACCATGACCATGGGTATCGTTGATTTATTCCTCAAGCAGACTTTTGCGCGCGGCATTCATCCTGCGTCGCACAAGGAAACGGCCGCCAACGCGATACGGCGCATGCCGTTTGCATCGCGGCTGGTGCTGCCGCTGGCGCAGCATATTGGTAAACCCGCCATCCCTGTGGTGCACGTCGGCCAGGAGGTGGTTCGCGGCCAACCCATTGCCAAAGCCGACGGTGCCATGTCGGTGCCCCTGCATGCACCGGCAGATGGCATCATCGAATCCATCGGCTTGCAACCTAGTGCACGCGGACCCTGGGCTGAATCCATTGTGCTGCGGGTATACGAAGGGTCGCAGCAAACCGTGGGCTGGGCTGCACCCGTCGACCCGGACACGCTGACTTCCGCCGAACTGATCTCCGCCATTCAGGACACAGGCATGGTGGGATTGGGCGGGGCCGCCTTTCCCAGCCACGTCAAACTCGACGTGCCGGCTACGCACCCGATACATACGCTGGTGGTCAATGGCTGCGAATGCGAGCCCTACCTGACCTGCGATCACCGCCTGATGCTGGAATATCCGAAAGACCTGATTGAGGGGACGCGACTCGCAATGCGCGCTGTCGGCGCCGCACGGGCCATGATCGGCGTGGAAGACAATAAGCTGGATGCCCTCGACGCAATCCGCCCCCATTTGCCGGCCGATGGCAGCATCACGCTGCATGCGGTTGAAACCAAGTATCCGCAAGGGGCCGAAAAGATGCTGATCAAATCGCTGCTGGGGCTTGAGGTCCCGACCGGTGGCCTGCCCATGCATCTGGGCATCGTGGTCAACAATGTGGGCACGCTGGCCCTGCTAGGACGTCTGCTCAAGAACGGCGAAGGACTGACAGAGCGGGTCGTCACCGTCACCGGCCCCGGCATCCGCAAACCGGGGGACTACTGGGTGCCGATCGGCACGCCGCTGCGCACCGTGATCGCCTGGGCGGGTGCTGAAATCGTGACCAAGCGGGAGGTCATTCTGGGTGGCCCCATGATGGGCCAGACGGTGGCATCGCTGGATGTGCCGGTCACCAAGGGCGTCTCCGGCATTCTGGTATTCGACCACCGCATGCGGCATGCCGATGACCAGAAAAGCTGGCCCTGTATTCATTGCAGTGAGTGCGTCAATGCCTGCCCGATGGGGCTCAACCCGACGCAGCTCGGCTTGCTGGCAGCGAAACGGGAATTCGACGTGATGGCCGAGAAATTCCATCTCGGTGACTGTTTCGAGTGCGGATGTTGCACCTATGCCTGTCCGTCGCACATTCCGCTGGTTCAGCAGTTCCGTGCGGCCAAATCCTTCCTCAGAGAGCGAGCTGCGTCATGAAAGGTGCCATTGAACTTCGCGCTGCGCCGCACGTCCATAGCGGGCGCAGCGTGCCGGTCATCATGCGCAACGTGGTGGGGGCGTTGTTGCCGATCTGTTTGTTTTCGGTGTGGCAGTACGGCCTTTCCTCCGCCGCGCTGATCCTGACCGTGACCGCGACCTGTCTTGCGACGGAGCGGTTTTTTTCTTCGCAATCCGGCAAGGGCAATACGCTATCCGATTGGAGCGCAGCGATTACCGGCATTCTGCTGGCGCTCACGCTGCCGCCCAACTTTCCGCTCTGGATGGGCGCCGTGGCCGGATTGATCGCCATTCTGCTGGGCAAAACATTATTTGGCGGCATCGGCTTCAACCCGTTCAATCCGGCACTGGTCGGGCGCGCTTTTGTGCAGGCGGCTTTCCCGGCCACCATTGCATCCTTCGTGCCCGCCTATGCACCGCAGCGTTTCAGCGAATTCGTGCCATCGACGCTGACGACACCCTTTATGCAGGCCGCCGACAATGCTTCGTGGATAGGCCATGCTGCCATTGACGCCTTCACCGGCGCAACGCCGCTTGCCCGCTGGAAATTCGAGAACTTCACCTATTCCGCCAGCGATTTCATGACCGGCGTTGTCACCGCTTCGGCTGGTGAAACCTCGGCCCTCCTGATTCTAGCCTGCGGCGCGTATCTCGCGATCCGGCGCTTCATGGATTGGCGTATTCCGGTGGCCGTGCTCGGCAGTGCCGTGCTGCTGGCCTGGGCCTTTCATCTGGCCGTGCCCGCTCGCTACCCCGAACCCATGTTCGTTCTGCTCTCCGGCGGACTGATGCTCGGGGCCGTGTTCATGGCGACCGACATGGCCACCTCGCCCGTGACACCCATAGGCGTATGGATCTACGGCGCACTGATCGGCGTCATTTCGGTGGTGATCCGCTATTTTGGCGGCCTGACGGAAGGGGTGATGTACGCCATTCTGATCGCCAACGCAGCCTCGCCGCTGATCGACCAGTTCACGCAACCGCGAGTATTTGGAAGCAAAAAGTCATGAGCGTGCAGCCAGAAAACAGCATGACCTCCAGCGCCGCCATGATCCGTGCGCTGGGGCTGATCGCCGCCATCTGTGGCGTGATCATTGTTGGCGTTTACGAAATCACATTGAACGCCGTCAATGCCAACCGGAAAATTGCCCTAGAACGTCAGGTATTCAAGGTGCTGCCCATGGCCAAAAGCGTGCAGGCCTATGACGCGCTGGCCGGCGGCATTGCGCCCGCCGGTGATCATGACGCTCCCGCCGGCGCGGTACGTTTTTATGCGGCCTATGATGCAGCGGGCAAACTGGCAGGCATCGCAGCCGAGGGCTCATCTGCCGGCTATGCCGACCAGGTAAGGGTGCTGTATGCCTATGACCCGGAAAAGCAGGTGATTACTGGATTGGGCGTGGTGTCGATGCGAGAAACACCGGGCATTGGCGACAAGATCCTGGTGGACAAAGCCTTTATCCAGAACTTCGTCGCGCTTGATGTGGCGCTGTCATCCGACATGAAGACGTTGGCCAATGCCGTCAAGACAGTCAAGCACGGCACCAAAAGCCATCCCTGGGAGATTGACGCCATATCCGGCGCCACCGTGACCTCGAAGGCCGTTGGTCGCGGGATCAACGAATCGGCTCAGGTATTGCTGCCGAAACTGGTGCCTAACCTTGCACAATTACGGAGCAAATCATGAATGCCCCTGCCTCCAATTTCGACGAGTTCATGGACGGACTGTGGAAACAGAACCCGATCTTCGTGATGGTGCTGGGCATGTGCCCCACACTGGCCGTGACGGTGTCGGCGATCAACTCTATCTCCATGGGGCTGGCGACCACTTTCGTGCTGGCGGCATCGTGCCTGCTGGTCTCGATGTTGCGCCATGCCATTCCCAAGGAAGTGCGCATTGCCAGCTATATCGTCATCATTGCCACCTTCGTCACGGTGGTGGATTACGCCATTCAGGCCATCAGCCTCGAACTCTACGAAGCGCTCGGCGCCTACATCAAGCTCATCGTCGCCAACTGCGTCCTGTTGGGCCGCGCTGAAGCCCATGCGGCCAAAAACCCGCCATTGCCCGCCACCCTGAATGCCATCGGGATGGGGCTGGGCTTCACGATCGGACTTCTCTCCATCGGTGCTGTCCGCGAAATTCTCGGCGCCGGCGCCCTGTTCGGAATCCCGTTGTTCGGACCTCACTTTCAGCCCTGGGTTGTCATGGTGCTGCCGCCGGGCGGATTTTTCGTGCTGGCAGGCTGGCTGATCGTATTCGCCGCCATCAAGGCCCGCAAACAACGTCTGCAGGAAGCAGAAAACAAAGCCCCCGCAGGAGCCAAGGCATGAACCACGACACCCTCGCCAATATCCTGCTGACGACCATGCTGCCCGGCAATTTCGTGCTGGCGATGTTCCTCGGCATGTGCCCGTTTCTGGGCGTCTCGCAAAAGCTCGAAACCGCCTTCCCCATGGGTCTGGCGACGGCTTTCGTGATCATGGTTGCGTCGATCTCGGCCTATTTCATGAACCTGCTGCTGGTGCGTTTCCATCTGGAATTTCTGAGCGTGATTACCTTCATCACGGTGATCGCATGCACGGTGCAGCTAGTCGAGATGTTCGTGAAAAAATATTTCCCGGTGCTGTTTCGCCAGCTCGGCATCTACCTGCCCCTGATCACCACCAACTGCGCCGTGCTCGGGGTTGCCCTGTTCCAGACCGCGCGTCAGTACAACTTTTCGCAATCGCTGGTATACAGCTTTGGTGGCGGCATGGGGTTCACGCTGGCACTGGTACTGATGGCCGGCCTGCGCGAGCGGCTGCAACTGGCCAACGTGCCCACGCTGGTTCAGGGCGCCGCGATCAGTCTGATCGTGGGCGGACTGCTCTCGCTCTCTTTCATGGGATTTTCAGGCATTGGAGGCGGCGAATGATCACAACAATTCTCATTACCGGTACTATAATCGCTGTGGTTTTGGTGGCTTACGCGAAAGTCGAACGCATGTCCCGTGACTTCGCCGACCACCACCCTGAATTCGGGCCCTATCGGGAAAGGCATGGCAACTGCTGCGGAGCCTGCCCGGAGGCCAAATGCACCAAACACAACGATTAATGAGGAAAAATGAAGATGCAACCGTTTGTCATCCCGTTCGAGCAACTCGGCATCCACGATGTCCCCAGTGTAGGCGGCAAGAACGCCTCCCTCGGCGAGATGATCCAGCACCTGACGCAGCTGGGTGTACGCGTGCCCGGCGGCTTTGCCACTACGGCTGATGCTTACCGCGAATTTCTGGCACAGGGTGGCCTGGCAGACCGGATCAACGCTGAACTGGATGCGCTCAATATTGAGGACCTCAGCGCGCTGGCCGATACCGGCAAGAAAATCCGCCAGTGGATCATTGACGCGCCTTTCCAGCCACAGCTACTGAAGGAAATTGCTGACCACTACCACGCGCTGGTGGGCGATTCCGACGAAGGCGTGACCTTCGCCGTCCGTTCCTCCGCCACCGCTGAAGACCTGCCGGATGCCTCGTTCGCCGGCCAGCAGGAAACCTACCTCAACATCCACGGGCTGGACAACATCCTGCACGCGATCAAGGAAGTGTTCGCCTCGCTCTACAACGACCGCGCCATCTCCTACCGCGTGCACAAGAATTTCGTGCATGCCGATGTCGCGCTTTCCGCCGGCATCCAGAAAATGGTTCGCAGCGATACCGGCGCTTCCGGCGTCATGTTCACCATCGACACCGAATCCGGCTTTGAAGACGTGGTGTTCATCACCGCCGCCTACGGCCTCGGCGAAACTGTGGTGCAGGGCGCGGTGAACCCTGATGAATTCTATGTTCATAAACCTTTATTGGCGCTGGGCAAGCCCGCCGTGGTGCGGCGCAGCCTAGGCTCCAAGCTGCTCAAGATGGTATTTACCGCTTCCCGTGCTGCCGGTCGCTCAACCGAAACCATCAACACCACAGAAGCCGAACGTCACCAGTTCTCGCTCAATGACACCGAAGTACTGGAACTGGCGCGCTACGCCGTCATCATCGAAAAGCACTACGGCCGCGCCATGGATATCGAATGGGGTCGCGACGGCGTGGATGGCAAGTTGTACATCCTGCAGGCACGCCCTGAAACGGTGAAGTCGCAAGCCGATGTGAACGTGTCGCAGAGCTTCACGCTCAAGCAACACGGCAAGGTGCTGGCGACCGGCCGCGCCATCGGGCAGAAGATCGGCACCGGCCCGGTCCGCGTGATTGAATCCGCCAGGGAAATGCATCTGGTGCAACCCGGCGACATTCTGGTCACCGACATGACCGACCCGGACTGGGAGCCGGTGATGAAGAAGGCTTCCGCCATCGTCACCAATCGCGGCGGTCGCACCTGCCACGCGGCGATCATTGCCCGCGAACTGGGCATTGCGGCGGTGGTCGGTTGCGGCAGCGCCACCGAAACCCTGCAGGACGGCGAACCGGTCACGGTGTCATGCGCCGAGGGCGACACCGGCTACATCTACAAGGGCATTCTGGATTACGAGGTCACCACCACCAGCCTCAAGAAAATGCCACCGATCCCGACCAAGATCATGATGAACGTCGGCAACCCCGACCTCGCCTTCAGCTTCGCGCAGTTGCCGAACGAAGGCGTAGGCCTCGCGCGGCTCGAATTCGTCATCAACAACATGATCGGCATCCACCCCAAGGCCATTCTGGAAAGCGACAAGGTACGCGAAAGCGTGCGCGAGGAAATCGAGCGCCGTTCACGCGGTTACGCCAATCCGCGCGAGTTCTATATTGAAAAGTTGACCGAGGGCATCGCCACTATCGGCGCGGCGTTCTACCCCAAGCCTGTGATCGTGCGCATGTCCGATTTCAAATCGAACGAATACAAGAAGCTAATCGGCGGCGAAATCTACGAGCCGGATGAAGAAAACCCGATGCTGGGCTTCCGTGGCGCCTCTCGCTACGCCGCGCCTGAGTTCCGTGACTGTTTCGAACTGGAATGCATCGCCATGAAGCGTGTGCGCGAAGAGATCGGCCTGACCAATGTGCAGGTCATGATCCCCTTCGTGCGTACCGTCACGGAGGCCGAGGCTGTCATCAACGTGCTGGCGCAAAACGGCCTCAAGCGCGGCGAGAACGATCTGAAACTGATCATGATGTGCGAGATCCCGTCCAACGCCCTGTTGGCCGAAGACTTCCTGCAACTGTTCGACGGCTTCTCCATCGGCTCCAACGACCTGACGCAGCTCACGCTGGGCCTTGATCGCGACTCAGCGCTGGTCGCCGCCGCCTTCGACGAACGCAACCCTGCCGTCAAGGCGCTGCTGTCCATGGCGATTGCCTCCTGCCGCAAACTCGGTCGCTATGTCGGCATCTGCGGCCAGGGACCGTCGGATCACCCCGACCTCGCCGTATGGCTGATGGAGCAAGGCATTTCGTCCATTTCACTCAACCCGGATACCGTGGTAGCGACCTGGCAGCGGCTGGGCAGCGTCGGCAGCAAATAATGTTTGGCCATACTTGATGCTGATTGATAGCCACCTGCGGGATTGTCGGTCAAATTGAAGCGCCCTACAATCAATCACCCCTTAACCAAAACCAACAGGGATACTGAACTCGTGCCAAGCAAAATCATCCTTCTAATAGCGTTGACGTTAAGCCTGAATGCTCACGCACTGGAAGACTTTGGCGTTGAGGAACCGTTACAAAATCAAATCCCAATCTCGGCTTCCATCATCTCAGAATTAAGTTATGAGGTTGATCTGAAAAAGAATGGCTGCACTGAGACCAACGTCGCTGATGCACTGGAAGCAACCAGAGTCAGTTTAAGTGCGCATCCTCTTGAAACTATAATCAAACCGAAGTCCCGGTGCCTATGTGGCGCTTACTATTGCCCTGTATGGATTTACCAAGAAAAAAACAAGATTGCAAAACGGCTCTGGTCAAGCCCAGGCACAGGATTTGTCGAAATCCTGGACAGAAAAAACAAAGGCTATCGACAGATCAGGGAAAGTGGCGGAACTGCGGGGCACGGTTATAAGCAATTATGGGTATGGGATGGAAAAAAATATCGCCTTGTCGTGAACAAGTCCCATCTAGTAAAAGGTGAAGAAAAGTAACCATGAAAGACTTACGTCATTTCGATGATCCTTTTTCAGCCTCATGGGACATAGGTACTACGCGTCAGCATGGTGCAAGCAAAAATTCGACTACCGACGAAGTAAAGCTTTGGGTGCAAGCGGAAATAGTCACTCAGGCACGATCCAAACAACTGAGCAACCCCGATATCATCAACCTGTTGTCGATTGCCGAAATCGAATCTGGATTCAATCCTTCTGCGGCAACCAATGCGCATCCAGGAACAAGTGCTTCCGGGGTTTTTCAAATGACAGACAGGACTGCAAAAGACGTTACCGCGCGACTAAATAAAAATCCCGCGATTGGCGGATACGAGATTACACACAGTTACGAACGCTTCGATCCCCGCGCAAATATTGATCTGGGAATTGCCTATTATCTTGATAGGAAAAGAGTGGCGGGTGGATCAACCGATATTCAGAAAATTTATGCGGCTTGGAATACAAATCCAACCGAATGCGAGAAGGTTGCTGAGCAGCTTGTGAGCTCACACCAAAAATGGGGAGAACTCAAAGAATTGCCTCACCATGACATAGGCGCGCCCATGCCCTCTCGCCCACCATTCAGATCCGGAGGTCATTTTACCGACCCTCTACAATGGACCGGAGGGGGCGTTGGTGACGCCAATGCCAACGGCATCCCGGATGTCCTGGAAAGCCAAAACAAGCAACCCAAAAAAGAACATCACTCCGCTCTAGGTGATGTCGACACTCATAAAATGGCACAAGCCTACATCGAACATTCTGCAGATAAGGCTCTTGAAAAATACCCCCAATTGGCAGGGACATATGCCCTACGTCACTTATTCGAACTTCAGTCTTCCGGGATGACTCAAGAAAACAAGCAGGACTTTATGAATTATTTTGACAAAACAGCCATCAATAACATCCAACAGGGAAATATTCCCGTTATAAAAATACAATCAAATATCCAGCAGGAAATCACAGCTAGCCAAGAGATTTCCCTGGAACGGGCCTAGTCGTTTACCAATCGCCAATTAGGCTTAATTCAACAAACAATATCATTCATAATTCAAGGAACCCCCGTCATGAGCTCCATCGAATCCGTCCTGACCGAACACCGCATCTTCGAGCCGAGCGCCGACGTGCTGAAACAGGCGACAGTTCCGAGCTTGGCGGCGTATCACGTGCTTTGCAAAGAAGCGGAAGATAATTACGAAGGATTCTGGGCGAAACAGGCACGCGAACTGCTGACCTGGCAGAAACCATTCACGCAGACGCTGGATGAATCGGCTGCGCCGTTCTACAAATGGTTTGCCGATGGCGAGTTGAATGTTTCCTACAACTGTCTTGACCGTCACCTGGCGACACGCGGCAACAAGGCCGCACTGATTTTCGAAGCCGATGACGGCACCGTGACGGAAGTCACCTACCAGCAGTTGTACCACCGCGTTTGTCAGTTCGCCAACGCGCTGAAAACGCTCAACCTCAACGTGGGCGATCGCGTGGTGATCTACCTACCGATGAGCATCGAAGCGGTGGTGGCGATGCAAGCCTGTGCTCGCCTTGGGCTGACCCACTCCGTGGTGTTTGGCGGCTTTTCCGCCAAGAGCCTGCAGGAGCGCATTCATGATGCCAAAGCGCGCGCCGTGATCACTTCCGATGGCCAGTTCCGCGGTGGTCGCGCCATGCCGCTGAAGCCCGCCGTGGACGAAGCGCTGGCGATGCCGGGCTGCGAAACCGTTGAAAAAGTCATCGTACTGAAACGCACCGGCGGCGATGTTGTCTGGAACGCCCGCGACGTCTGGTGGCACGACCTGACCGAAGGCAAGGCCGACACCTGCGAGCCGGTCTGGGTCAATGCAGAACATCCGTTGTTCCTGCTCTACACTTCCGGCTCTACCGGCCAGCCCAAGGGCGTGCAGCATTCTTCTGCCGGGTTCCTTTTGCATGCCGCCAACACCATGCGCTGGACCTTCGACGCCAAGGATGGCGACGTGTTCTGGTGTACCGCCGACGTGGGTTGGATCACCGGCCACAGCTATGTGGCCTACGGCCCGCTGGCGCTGGGCATCACCCAGATCGTGTTTGAAGGCGTGCCAACCTACCCGGATGCTGGCCGTTTCTGGAAGATGATCCAGCATCACACGGTCAGCATTTTCTACACCGCGCCGACCGCGATCCGCTCCCTGATCAAGGCTTCCGAAACCAATCCGGCCACACACCCAAGAAACTACGATCTCAGCAGCTTGCGTCTACTGGGCTCGGTCGGTGAACCGATCAACCCCGAAGCCTGGATGTGGTACTACGAAAACGTGGGCGGCAGCCGCTGCCCGATCATGGATACCTTCTGGCAAACCGAAACTGGTGGCCATGTGATCACACCGCTGCCGGTCACGCCGCTGGTCCCGGGTTCCTGTACCCTGCCATTCCCCGGCATTCAAGCCGCCGTGGTCGATGAAACCGGCCATGACGTGCCGTGGGGCACCGGCGGACTGCTGGTGATCAAGCGCCCGTGGCCCTCCATGATCCGCACCATCTGGGGCGACCCGGAACGCTTCAAGAAGAGCTACTACCCGGTCGACCTCGGCGGCAAACTCTACCTCGCCGGCGACGGCGCGGTGCGTGACGCCAAGACCGGTTACTTCACCATCATGGGCCGCATCGACGATGTGCTGAATGTGTCCGGCCACCGCCTCGGCACCATGGAAATCGAATCCGCGCTGGTCGCCAACCCGCTGGTGGCCGAGGCCGCCGTGGTCGGCAAGCCGCACGACATCAAGGGTGAATCCGTGGTGGCCTATGTCGTACTGAAAGGCGCCCGTCCGGAAGGTGACGAAGCTAAAAGAATCGTCGCAGAACTGCGCGACTGGGTCGGCAAGGAAATCGGCCCGATCGCGAAGCCTGATGAAATCCGTTTCGGCGACAACCTGCCCAAGACCCGCTCCGGCAAGATCATGCGCCGCCTGCTGCGCACCCTGGCCAAAGGCGAGGAAATCACCTCGGACATTTCCACCCTGGATAACCCGGCGATTCTGGAGCAGTTGAAGCAGCCGGTTTCCTGAACTTTGCTTCCCAATGAATCAGCGGGCGAGGTGGCGAGGGCTGTGCAAACATCTGCTGTCTTGCCTGCTGCTGGCAGCGTCGACAGCATCAGCTTGCGGTGAAACAGAGCAGGCTGCCAATACAGCGACGTTTGAAGCATTACATCATGCAAGCGAGCAATGGTACGACGGCCATGGCAGTTGGGGACAACAACAATCGGGTTACCGCATGGCGCTGCGTGATACCGCATGGAGAACAGATGTCTACGGTGACCTCGCCGCAGACTCCATTCTGTACCGCCAACGCGCAGCTGAAGGAATCGCGTATCTCCTGAAGGCCCAAAGCGAAGGAGGAACCGGCGTTTTTGGTTTCCCCGCAGATTCAGGCAATCCGGAATTCGGAAGCAGGATTCGCCGGATACTGGCACGATGTCCGAGTTGTGTGCATCATGGCTGGATCGTATCCATGCCCGATCAGCAGACTCCCGAGCTCTATTATGATCATGGCTACGCCCTCACCGCCGTCGCTCGGGCTTACCTGAGAGTACGCAACTCCGACTGGCTGCCTGCAATTCGCCAAGGAGCCGAGTGGGCCCTGAAGCAGCCTCCCTCGCAAAATATCAATTATCTTTCCGCATTGGCAAAAGGCCTCACCTACGCCTATCTCGCCACCGGTGATCAACGTTTTCTCGACCGTGCATTGATTCTGCACCTTGACTACATCCTGCCGGGGATCGGCCAGAACGGGGAGGCCCTGGATACCCACAACTCGAAATTGGAATACCACGCCTTCATTGTTTCAGGCTTGATTGCACTCACCCAGGGGCTGCCTGAAAAATCGCCCTATTTGGCATCCATCAACCGAACCTTGTCTGCGATGCTCGACAACATGGCGCAACGGAGCTTGCAGTCAGAGACAAGCACTGACGCCACCTGGCCTGGCAACGTACTGATTGCATGGCACGAGTTAGCATCCATCAGAAAATTAACGGCTTTCGAGCAAAAGGCGCTCAACAGCACATTGGAATTGATCAGGTCACGCGTCCAACATATTGACGAGATGCATGATGCATTCAAATTACGCAAGTTACTGAGCATCGATTTTCCCATCGGTTTTTTCGTGCCGAAATCAACAAGCTGCCAAGCCGACGAATGATCCAGGCAACGTGCAGGCCTTGCCCAATGCGGGTAAAATGATCGAGTGATCAAGAAATCCTTCGTCTGGCTCTACAGCGCCACCACCTACCTACTCTGGTTCATCATCATCGTCGTTGCGGCAGTGGTGCTGGGCCTGCGTTATCTCGTCCTCCCGAACATCCAGCAATACAAGGCTGATATTGCGCTGGAAGCCAGCAAAGCGGCCGGCCAGAAAGTCACCATCGGCGACATCAAGGCCGGCTGGGAGGGACTGCACCCCCACCTTGATTTGTACAAGATCGACCTTTACGACGCTCAAGGCCGTTCGGCACTCTCGCTTGACCACATCGAAACCAGCCTGTCATGGCTGAGTCTGGCGCTGGGCGAGGCACGCCTGTCAAACATCACTGTGCATCAGCCCAAGCTGACGATACGCCGCGAAACTGATGGCACGCTCTACGTTGCCGGCATTTCGATGAACGGCCCGTCACGGCCGGAATTCCCCAACTGGTTGTTGCATCAATCGAGCGTGGTTGTGCTGGGTGCCAGCGTGATCTGGCAGGACGACCTGCGCCACGCCCCACCTTTGTCACTCGATAAACTTGATCTCCACCTATCCAACCCCGCTTGGGAAAGCTTGGCCGGGCATCACCATTTCGGCCTCCACGCCACACCTTCGGTTGGTGCCTCGCAGCCCATCGATATCCGCGGCAACCTGCAGGGCAAGGATGTCAGCAAGCCGGAAACATGGAGTGGCACCGTCTATGCGAAGGTCGAAGGCACTGACATCGCTGCTTGGCGTGCATGGCTGGATTACCCGTTCGATTTGCGCGAAGGGTTCGGTGCGAGCCAGTTCTGGCTCAAATTCTCCGCAGGTAATGCCGACAGCATCACGTCGGATGTACTCCTGCAGAATGTGCGCACCCGCTTCAGCAAGGATTCGCCCGAAGCCATGCTTCGCAACCTTTCCGGCCGCCTGACATGGCTACGCCAGCCGAGCGGCCAAACCTTCGGCGCCGAGGGATTGCGACTGGCGACGACTGAAGGCCTGGACATGCGCAATGGCAAAGTGCAGATCAAAACCGGCATGCTGAACGGCAAACAGCAAATTGAGGGCAATATCCAACTGGATGAAGCGGTTCTGGAACAAATTACCGATTTCTCAGGTTATCTGCCGATCAGCGCCACGTTGCTCCAGTCATTGCGAGAGATTGCCCCCAGGGGACGGTTGCACAAATTCTCCCTGAACTGGCGCGGCGATGCATCCAACCCCGAGCAATTCGCGCTGCGGAGCAGCTTTGATGGCTTGGGAATCAACGCCTTCCGTGGCGTGCCCGGATTCTCAAACGTCAACGGCACGATCAACGCCAATCAGGCGGCTGGCACACTTAATCTTGAAGCCAAGAACGCCAGCATTGACCTCAAAAACATCCTGCGTCTGCCCACTCCTGCTGACAAGCTTTCAGGCCAGGTGAAATGGACGCGAAAAAATGAACTGCTGGATGTCAAAGTCAGCAATCTCGCCATCGCCAATCCGCACATCGCGGGCACGATCAACGCCACTTATCAATACGACGGTAAGGATAGTGGCAACATTGATCTGACAGCAAGGCTGGGGCATGCCGACGGCAAGTTTGCGTATTACTACTACCCGCTGGTACTCGGCAAGGATACGCTGCACTGGCTTGACACCTCGGTACTGGCGGCGCACGGTGAAGATGTCAGCGTGATCGTGCGTGGCAATCTCAAAGAGTTCCCGTGGGCAGACAGCAAGCGGGGTCTATTCCAGATCAAGGCCACGATTACTGATGGCATTCTCGATTACGCCGACGGCTGGCCGAAAATCGAAGGACTGCGACTTAACATGCTATTCCAGGGTGATCGCATGGAATTGAATGCGGATCAGGGCCACCTGTTTGGTAACCAGATCATCAAGGCCAAGGCCGTGATTCCGGTCCTCGATGCCCAGCATCCGGTACTGGAAGTCACCGGTGACCTGCAAGGCCCGGCCGCTGAAGCCATCCATTACGTGAACAACAGCCCGATTCTGAATGCCATTGACCACTTTACCGAAGGGATGCAGGCGACCGGCAACGGTAAACTGTCTCTGGGTTTGCGCATCA
>Ga0265327_10002444_pt1 | contig 19590 bp, 16 predicted proteins | sample 41621metaG_FD_202089 | JGI IMG/M metagenome (GOLD analysis project Ga0265327, IMG submission 202089) | Rhizosphere microbial communities from Carex aquatilis grown in University of Washington, Seatle, WA, United States - 4-16-21 metaG | ecosystem: Host-associated > Plants > Roots > Rhizosphere...
AAATTCGGCCTGGGCGCGGTGCCGCGCCCGGATTTCTGGTCCGGCTTCCGCATCCGCCCCCAGCGGATCGAATTCTGGCAGGACCGCCCCTTCCGCCTGCATGACCGCTTCGCCTTCCGTCCCGGGGACGAGGGCTGGCGCCTCGAACACCTCTTCCCATGAGCCCGCCATGACCGACGACCACGCCGACAACGGCCGCCTGATGAGGCTGGCCACCTACGCCTCGGTGACAGTCTCCGCCATCCTGATCACCGCCAAGCTGGCCGCCTGGGGCATGACCGGCTCGGTGGCGCTGCTGTCGACGTTGATCGATTCGGCGCTCGATGCCGCCGCCTCGCTGATCAATCTGTGGGCCGTCCACCACGCCCTGACCCCGGCCGACCGCGAGCACCGCTTCGGCCACGGCAAGGCCGAGGCGATCGCCGGCCTGGGACAGACCGCCTTCATCACCGGTTCGGGCGGCCTGCTGGTGATCGAGGCGGCGGAACGGCTGGTCCATCCGGTGCCGGTGCAGAACGAGGGCATCGGCATCGCGGTGATGGTGCTGGCGATCGTCCTGACCGTCGGGTTGGTGCGCTTCCAGCATTACGTGGTGTCCCGCACCCGCTCGATCGCCATCACCGCCGACGCGCTGCACTACGCCGGCGACATCATGATCAACGGCAGCGTCATCGTCTCGCTGGCGGCGGGAATGGTGTTCGGCTGGAGCTTCCTCGATCCGCTGTTCGCCATCGGCATCGCCGGTTATCTGCTGTGGAGCGGTTGGAAGATCGCCCTGGCGTCCCTGGACGCGCTGATGGATCGCGAACTGCCGGAAGAAGATCGCCAGAAGATCCGCGACATCGCCCGTTCCCACGCCGAGGTGCGCAACCTGCACGACCTCAGGACCCGGTCATCGGGATTGACCGGGTTCATCCAGTTGCATCTGGAATTGGATGGGGCGATGTCGCTGACCGCCGCCCATCAAATCGCCGATGAAGTCGAGAAGGCGATCAACGACGCCTTCCCGACTTTCGAGGTGATCATCCACCAGGATCCGGCCGGTATCGCGGAAGCCCATCCGGACTTCCACTGAAACCTATCCCTTGTCGGCCGGGCTCAGCGCCTTGGCCAAGTCGTAGACGTGGCGGCGGACCTGGGGGTCGCTGATGCGGTAATAGGCGCGCACCAGTTCCAGGGTCTCGCGCTGGGACAGCAGGTTGTCCTCGACCTCCGGTGGGTCCTCGGTGGCGCGCACCATGTAGCGCGGGCTGGCCGCCTCGACCGAATCGGCCATGTCCTCGAAGAAATACGAGATCGGCACGTCCAGCACGCGGGACAGGTCGAACAGACGGGACGCGCCGATGCGGTTGGCACCCCGTTCGTACTTCTGCACCTGCTGGAAGGTCAGGCCAAGCGCCTCGCCCAGCTTTTCCTGGCTCATGCCGAGAAGGGTGCGCCGCAGGCGCACGCGATTGCCGACGTGAACGTCGATGGGATTGGGACGCCCCGAGGGCGTACGGCCGCGGCTGGCGCGGCGGGAAACCGGGGGATTCGTGTTACGAGCGGTCTGCACCATGTGCGATTGTCCTCATTGCGTAACCCGGCGGGCGTTGGGGGGAGAATGCTCACCGCCACCGATGATACTCTTCCCCACCGAAAATGAACAGCGGGGACACCAAGCGCCGGTTGAACTGGTGTGCCGGAGATGAAAGCGCCCCCGGGAAGGCACTTCCCAGGGGCGTCCAAATCAGCGGCGGACGAAATCAACCAGCGATTTCACTGCCCGAAAAGAAATAGGCGATTTCGATGGCGGCGTTTTCCGCCGAATCGGAACCGTGCACCGAATTGGCCTCGACCGATTCGGCGAAGTCGGCGCGGATGGTGCCGGGCGCGGCGTTGGCCGGGTTGGTGGCGCCCATGGTCTCGCGGTTCTTGGCGACGGCGTTCTCGCCCTCCAGCACCTGCACGACCACCGGACCGGAAATCATGAAGGTGACCAGGTCCGAGAAGAACGAGCGCTCACGGTGGACCGAGTAGAAGGTCTCGGCCTGTTCCTTGGTCAGGCGGACGCGCTTCTGGGCGACGATCCGAAGGCCGGCTTCCTCGAAGCGGGCGTTGATCTTGCCGGTCAAGTTGCGGCGCGTGGCGTCCGGCTTGATGATCGACAGGGTGCGTTCGATAGCCATATGTCATCCCTTGCGGCGGTTGCGGGTGCGGCGGCGCGGCGCAGCCGAGCGCCAGCGGGCGCCCTGGCGGCCGTCACCGGGGCGCGGGCGGTTTATACAATCAACGCTCTCGGGTGACAACCCGATGTTTTGGCGACGAGGGCGGCGGCTTGGCACACCGCCCCCGGCGTGGTAAGAGCCCGCCATGCTGCATGTCAACGACCTGACCTTCCGCTTCGGCGGCCGCGTGCTGTTTGATGGGGCCTCGGTGCATGTCGCCGCCGGCCAGCGTGTCGGCCTGATCGGCCGCAACGGCACCGGCAAGTCGACGCTGCTGAAGCTGATCCTGGACGAGTTGCATCCCGACGGCGGCGAGATCGCGGTGCGGCCGCGCGCCCGGGTCGGACGGCTGGCCCAGGAGGCCCCCGAGGGCGAGGCCAGCCTGGTCGATTGCGTGCTGGCCGCCGACGCCGAGCGCACCCGTCTGCTGGTCGAGGCCGAGACCACCGCCGACCCCACCCGCCTGGCCGAGGCCCACGAGCGCCTCGCCGCCATCGACGCCCACAGCGCGCCGGCCCGCGCCGCCGCCATCCTGGCCGGGCTGGGCTTCGACCCGCAAGCCCAGGCGCGGCCGGTCTCGTCGTTCTCGGGCGGCTGGCGGATGCGGGTGGCGCTGGCCGCCGCCCTGTTCGCCCGCCCCGACTTGCTGCTGCTGGACGAGCCCACCAATCACCTGGACCTGGAGGCGACGCTGTGGCTGCAATCGCATCTGGCGACCTATCCCGGCACCCTGATCGTCATCAGCCACGACCGTGAACTGTTGAACGAGGTCGCCGACCGCATCATCCATCTCGACAATCGCAAGCTGGTCGCCTATGGCGGCAATTACGACAATTTCGAGCGCACCCGCCGCGAAAAGCTGGAACTTGCGGCCAAGGCCCAGAGCAAGCAGATCGAACAGCGCAAGAAATTGCAGGCCTTCATCGACCGCTTCCGCGCCAAGGCGACCAAGGCCGCCCAGGCCCAAAGCCGCGTCAAGATGCTGGAGAAGCTGGGACCGGTGGTGTCGGTGGTCGAGGATCGGGCGGTGGTCTTCGACTTTCCCGACCCTGAAATCCTGCCGCCGCCGATCCTGTCGGTCGAGAACGCCACCGCCGGCTACGACGGCCGCGTCGTGCTCGGCGATTTCAGCCTGCGCATCGACATGGACGACCGCATCGCCCTGTTGGGCGCCAATGGCAACGGCAAGTCGACGCTGGCCAAACTGCTGGCCGGCAGGCTGGCGCCGATGTCGGGCCGGGTCACCCGCCCGCCCAAGCTGAAGGTCGGCTATTTCGCCCAGCACCAGACCGACGAGCTGACGCTGTCCCGCACTCCCTACGACCACATGGCCGATCTGATGAAGGAGGCGCCGCCGGCCAAGGTGCGCGCCCAGCTCGGCCGCTTCGGCTTCGAGCAGGAGCGGGCCGACGTCAAGGTCGAGAACCTGTCGGGCGGCGAGAAGTCGCGCCTGCTGCTGGCGCTGATGAGCCGCGACGCCCCGCATATGATGATCCTGGACGAGCCGACCAATCATCTGGACATCGATTCGCGCGAAGCGCTGGTGGCGGCGCTCAACGCCTATGACGGCGCGGTGGTGCTGATCAGCCACGACCCCCATCTGGTCGAACTGGTGGCCGACCGCCTGTGGCTGGTGGGCGACGGCAAGGTCGCCGATTTCGACGGCGACCTTGCCGATTACCGCCGGCTGCTGCTGGAACGCGCCCGCGAAACCCGGCGCGGCAAGGCCGACGACGAGCGCGCCGGCGGCAACCGCCGGGACGAACGGCGCGCCGCCGCCGAGATGCGCGCTCAACTAGCGCCGCTGCGCCGCCGCGCCGAAGCCGCCGAGAAGGCGCTCGAGCGGCTGCATCGGCAACAGGCGGCGGTCGAGGCCAAGCTGGCCGATCCCGCCCTTTACCAGGCGGGCGGCGACAAGGCGACGCCGCTGAAGAAGGAACTGGCCGACATCGAGCGGGCGGTGGCGACGGCCGAGGCCGATTGGCTGGACGCCCACGAGGCGCTTGAGACCGCCGGCGGATAGTACGGCTTTGCATCGTCGGCGCTCCCGCACTACCCTGAATCCCCTCTTTCGCCACCATCAGGACGCCCGTGGCCCCAACGGATGAGAAATCGGCCCGACTTGCCAGCGTCAGACGGCTGCGGCGCACCCTGTGGCTGCTGCTGACGGCGGTAATCGTCGCGGTGGTGGCCGCCGCCGGCGTCGACCTGGCCATCGACCGCCGCGCCGCCATCGCCCAATCGGTGCAGCGCTGCGAGGATACGGTCCGCCTGCTGGAGGAGCATTTCCGCCGGGTGGAGCGGGCCACCGAATTCATCCTGGGCCGCGCCGCCGCCCTGACCGAAGGCCACTCCGCGCAAGAGATGCGCGGCGACGAACTGTCGGGCGAACTGGCCGCACTCGAGGCGGGCCTGCCGGAAAAGGGCCGCGTACTGATCGCCGACGCCAACGGCAATTGGGTGATCAATTCGCGCGGCTATCGGACCGACAACCTGTCCATCGCCGACCGCGCCTATTTCATCAGCCATCGCATCGGCGCCACCACGGTGATCGGTGAAATGGTGAGCTCCAAGGTCGGCAACCTGCCGATGTTCACCATCAGCCGCCGGATATCCGATGCCGGCGGCGCGTTCAAAGGAGTGGCGGTGGCGGCGATCGAGGCCGAATATTTCACCCAACTGAACCAGACGCTCGGCCTTGGCGACCGTGGCCACACCGGCGTCTACAGGCTCGACGGCGGCATCATCCTGCGCCAGCCCGATTTCGACGTCTACAAGGGCCGCAGCGTCGCCGGCGGCCCCCTGCTGCGGGCCGTGGCCGAAAAGCCGCGGGGGGTCTTGATCGGCTCGCGCTCACCGCTCGACGACATCCCGCGCATCACCGCCTATCGCGTACTCGACGATCTCGGACTGGTGGTGATGGCCGGTGTACCGATGGACGACGCGCTGGCCGAATGGCGCCAGTCGCGCAACGAAATCGCCGTCGGCGTGGCGGTGTTCGTCGGGCTGCTGCTGTTCCTTGCCCGCCTCTCCCTGCTTGGCCTTGACCGCGAACAGGCGATGATCCGCGACCTGGAGGCGATGGTGGACGAACGAACCGACGAGGCCAACCGCCAGGCCGCCGCCGCCCGCCGCGCCAATGAAAGCAAGACCCGTTTCCTGGCGGCCGCCAGCCACGACCTGAGACAGCCGCTGCAAGCCGCCGGGATGTTCGTCGAGGTGTTGGCGGCCAGGCTGGACGATTCCTCTCCGCACCAATCGGTGATCGACAAGCTGCGCCAAAGCATCGATGCCACCGGTACGCTGCTGTCGACGCTGCTCGACGTCACCACGCTGGAATCCGGCAAGGTCAAACCGAACGTCACGGCGTTTCCCTTGATGCCGTTGCTGGCCAGCCTGGCCGACCAGATGGAGCCCGAGGCGGCCGGACGCGGTCTCCGCCTGACGGTGGCGGAGACCTCGGCTTGGGTGTTCAGCGACCGCGTGCTGTTGGAACGGCTGGTGCGCAACATGCTGGTCAACGCGCTGCGCTACACCACCGCCGGCGGCGTCCTGCTCGGCTGCCGACGCCGTCCCGGCGACCGTCTCGCCATCCAGGTGGTCGATACCGGCATCGGCATCCCCGCCGAAAAGCTGGAAGACATCTTCGAGGACTTCACCCGCCTGGAGGCCCCCATCCCCGGCGGTGCGCGCGGCATCCGCGGCCCCGGCCTGGGCCTGGGGGTGGTGCGCCGCATGGCGCAGATCCTCGGCCACACCATCGAGGTCCGTTCGATTCCCGGCAAGGGCTCGGTCTTCGCCGTGGTGGTGCCGATGGCGCATGCCCGACGGGTGGAGCGCGCGCAAAGCTAGACCAATCACCGCGCGGCCATCGCCATCGCGGGGTTAAGCGGGTCTATACCGCAGCAAGAACATCCGCACGGTTTCGTCGACCACGGTGTCGAGCGAAGATGACTCGCTGTCCGGGCTAAAAATCCGCGGCCACAAGGTCGGTCCGTTGAGGAGGCCAAGGAACTGCCGGGCCGCCAACAACGGGTCGGGGCAATTCAGCACGCCGAGCGCGCTCAGATGGGAAAAGTAGCGCACGAACCGATCCAGGTAGGGTTTCAGGACCGAATCGAGGGCGGCGGCGATCCATGGGAACTGCCGGGAATCGGCGACGGTCATCCGAAGCAGCCCGACGAAATCTTCCGGCGCCTGAAAAGCCAGGACCGCCCTGGCGACAAGGCGCAGCACCTCCTCGACGTCGCCCTGGGTCTCGATCCCGGGGGGAAGCGCGCCGCCGATCCGCGCCGAAACGCGGAGAAGCATTTCGCGGAGAATGTCCTCTTTGCTGGCGAACTGATTGTAGAGCGTCCGCCGCGCCACACCGGCGACCTCCGCCAACTCATCCATGCTGACATGGCCGAAGCCATATTCCAGGAACAGGCGCTCGGCGGCGCCGACGATGGCATCGCGGGAATTTCGCCGCAAGGCGGGTGAGGCTTCCGTCGTCGTAACCTGCGTCATTAAATCACCATTGCATTGCACTATGCAGTGCATTATAGTTCGTCAATCAGTGCAGCGCAAGGCCGTTTCGATGGCCTCGCGAAACCGAAGGAACCGCCAATGCCCCACACTCGCCTTGCCGCGATCGCCCTCATCGCCGCAACCCTTGCCGGTTGCGGCGATCATGAGGCGCCGACGCCACCAGCGCGGCCGGTTCGCACCGTGACCGTCGAGCGCGGTGCGGCCGGAGAGACCCTATCCCTGACCGGGCAGATCCGGGCGCAGGTACAGGAAAATATCGCCTTCCGTCTGGATGGCCGCCTCATCGAGCGGCGCGTCAATGTCGGCGACAGCGTCAAGGTCGGGCAGGTCATCGGCCGGCTTGATCCGCAAATCCAGCAGAATGGCCTGCGCCAAGCGCAGGCGAATCTGTCCGCCGCGCGGGGACAATTGCTCCAGGCAAGGAACGATTTCGAGCGCCAGCGACAACTGCTTGAGACGGGATACACCCCCCGCTCGCGTTTCGACCAGGCGCAACAGGCCCAGCAAACGGCCGAGGCCCAGGTCAATTCCGCCCAGGCGCAGCTTCGCAATGCCGAAGAACAACTCGGCTACACCGAATTGCGGGCCGATTCGGCCGGCAGGGTCACCGCCATCGGCGCGGAACCCGGCGAGGTCGTCGCCGCCGGACGGATGGTCGTCCAGGTGGCGCAAGACGGGGGGCGCGATGGCGTGTTCGATGTGCCGGCCCAGATCATGCGGACGGCGTCCCACGACGTGGTCGTGACCGTCGCCCTGACCGATGATCCGAAGATCAAGACGACGGGCCAGGTCCGGGAAGTGGCGCCGCAAGCCGATCCGGTCACCCGGACGTTCCAGGTCAAGGTCGGCCTGATCGATCCGCCCGAGACCATGAGGCTGGGCGCCACCGTCACCGGCAGCATCACCTTGAGCGGTTCGGCGGGCGTCGAACTGCCGGCCGGCGCCCTGACCCGGGCCGAAGGCCATCCGGCGGTGTGGGTGGTGGATCCTCAGGCCCAGACAGTGTCGCTCCGCACCGTCGAGCTTCTCCGCTACGATTCGGCGACCATCGTGGTCAGCCAAGGGCTGGAAAACGGTGAAACGGTGGTTACCGCCGGCGTGCAGGTGCTGCGCCCCGGCCAGAAAGTCCGCCTGCTGGGAGAGGCCAAATGAAGGGCTTCAATCTCTCGGAATGGGCGATCGGGCACCGTTCGTTCATCGCCTATCTCATGCTGGTGATCATGATCGCCGGTGCCGGGTCGTATTTTCGGTTGGGCCGCAACGAAGACCCCACCTTCACCATCAAGACCATGGTCGTTCAGACCCAATGGCCCGGAACCACCGTGACCGATACGATTCAGCAGGTCACCGAGCGCATCGAACGCAAGCTCCAGGAAACTCCCGGCCTCGATTACGTGCGCAGCTACACCACCGCCGGGCAGTCGACGATCTTCGTCAATCTGAAGGGCTCGACGCCGGCCGCCAAGGTGCCCGACATCTGGTATCAGGTCCGCAAGAAGGTCGGCGACATCCGCGGAACCCTGCCGCAAGGCGTGGTCGGCCCGGGATTCAACGACGAGTTCGGGGACACCTTTGGCATCGTCTATGGGTTCACCGCCGACGGGTTCAGCCATCGCGAACTGAAAGATTACGTCGATGACGTGCGCTCGAAGCTGCTGCAAGTGCCGGACGTGTCGAAGATCGAAATCCTCGGTGCCCAGGATGAACGGATCTATGTCGAATTCTCGACGGAGCGCCTCGCCGGCCTTGGGCTGGACCGCTCGGCGCTCCTCGCCGCTTTGCAGGCCCAGAACGCGGTCGCACCGACCGGCGTAGTCCAGACCGGGGACGAAAAGATCCTGGTGCGGGTGAGCGGGGCTTTCCGGTCGGAGCGTGACATTCTCGCCGTCAATTTCATGGCGAAGGACCGGATCATCCCGTTGAGGGAAATCGCCCAGGTGACCCGTGGTCCGGCCGATCCGCCCCAGCCGATGTTCCGCGTCAACGGCAAGGAGGCCATCGGGCTGGCCATTTCCATGCGAGACGGCGGCAACGTGCTGGCCTTGGGACACAACATTGAACATGCCATGACGGAGATTACCGCGGAATTGCCGGTCGGCATCGAAACGACGCTGGTGGCCGAGCAGCCGGCCACCGTCGAACATGCGGTCGACGAATTCATGGAAGCCCTGTGGGAAGCCATCGCCATCGTGCTGCTGGTCAGCTTCGTATCCCTCGGCGTGCGCGCCGGCAGCGTGGTGGCGCTCTCGATCCCGCTGGTGCTGGCCATGGTGTTCATGGCGATGACGTTCTTCGGCATCGATCTCCAACGCGTGTCGCTCGGCGCCTTGATCATCGCGCTGGGCCTACTGGTCGACGACGCGATGATCACGGTGGAGACGATGATCCACCGGTTGGAGCGCGGAGACACCAAGGAGCGCGCCGCGACCTTCGCCTACACCTCGACCGCCTTCCCCATGCTCACCGGGACGCTGGTCACCGTGGCCGGCTTCGTGCCGATCGGCTTCGCCAAGAGCATGGCTGGCGAATACACCTTCTCGATCTTCGCCGTCGTCGCCATCGCCCTGATCGCGTCATGGTTCGTCGCCGTGATCTTCGCCCCCTTGCTGGGTGTCTGGATCCTCAAAGCCCCCAAGACCGTTCATTCCGAAGAGCCCGGCAGGATCATGTCCCTCTTCCGCCGCGTCCTGGTTTCGGCGATGCGGGCCCGCTGGCGGACCATCGCGCTTACCCTGGGCGCCTTCGCCCTGTCGCTGCTGGGTACGCTCATTATTCCGCAGCAATTCTTTCCGTCCTCTGACCGCCCCGAATTGCTGGTGGACCTTACGCTGCCCCAGAACGCCTCCATCCAAGCGACACGGGATCTCTCGTCCAGGCTGGACCGATTGCTGGCCGAGGATCACGACGTCGAACGCTGGAGCACCTATGCCGGCAGGGGGGCCATCCGCTTCTACCTGCCGATGGATCTGCAACTTCCCAACGACTATTTCTCCCAACTCGTCGTCGTCACCAAGGGCTTGGAGCAGCGCGACAAGGTCAAGACGCGGCTGGAACAGGCGCTGGAGACCGACTTTCCCAATGTGGTGGGGCGGGTCTATCCCCTGGAACTCGGCCCCCCGGTCGGCTGGCCGTTGCAGTATCGGGTGAACGGGACGGACCCCGACCGCGTCCGCGAGATCGCGTTCAAGACGGCCCAGATCATGGGCGCGCAAGTCTCGGTCCAGAAGATCAATTTCAACTGGATCGAACCGGCCCGCAAGGTGGAGATCCATGTCGACCAGGATCAGGCCCGTCTCCTCGGCCTGAGTTCGCAGGATTTGGCCCAATCCATCAACGCCGTGGTGACCGGAACGACGGTCACGCAAATGCGGGACTGGATCTATCTGGTTGATGTGGTGGCGCGGGCAACGCCTGAGCAGCGCATGTCGTTGGCGACCATCCGGACCTTGCAGGTGCCGTTGCCCAACGGCCAAAGCGTCCCCTTGAGCCAACTCGCTTCGGTCGAGTACGGCCAGGAATACCCGCTGATCTGGCGCCGCGACCGCCAGCCGACCCTCACCATTCAGGCCGATGTCGCGCCGAACACTTTGCCGGCGACGGTCGTTCATGCGCTGGCGCCGAAATTCGATGAACTGAATGCCAGCCTGCCAGCCGGCTACCATGTGAGCGTCGGCGGAAGCGTCGAGGAGAGCGCCAAGGCCCAAGGATCGGTGATCGCCGTCGTACCGCTGATGCTCCTGCTGATGCTGACGATCCTGATGATCCAGTTGCAGGGCTTCAACCGCCTGTTCCTCGTGCTCAGCGTGGCGCCTTTGGGAGTCATCGGCGTGGTCGTGGCCCTGCTCGTCTCGGGTAAGCCGCTCGGCTTCGTGGCGATCCTGGGGGTGCTGGCGCTGGTCGGCATGATCGCCCGCAATTCGGTCATCCTCATCGACCAGATCGAGACCGAGAAGGCACACGGACGCCATCCGTGGGACGCGGTCGTCGAAGCGACCACCCATCGCTTCCGGCCCATCCTGCTGACTGCCGCCGCGGCCATCCTCGGCATGATCCCCATCGCGCCGACGATCTTCTGGGGGCCGATGGCCTACGCCATCATGGGTGGGCTGGCGGTGGCGACGTTGCTGACCCTGGTGTTCCTGCCGGCGCTTTATGTGACGTGGTTCGGCATTTCACCACCCGACAACGCCGTTGAGTCCGCGGGAGCGCTGCACATTGAACAGAGGAGTGCGTAACATGTTGGCAAGAATCCCCTTGTCGACTCGCTTGTTCGGCCTTTCCATCTTGACGCTCGTCATAGTGCTCGTGATCACCATTCTCGGGCTGAGCGGAATGAAAGGCATCCAGGCCCATGTGAACTCCCTCTATGAGGACTCGGTGATACCGCTTGGCGACGCGGCATTGGTCTCGGAATCCCTCCAGGACATGCGCAACCGGGCGCTTGTCGTCCTTATGACCAATGACGCCGATGGCCTGATCAAGCAGGGCCGGGCCGATGCGGTGTTTTCCGCGCTCGACAAGGTGATCGACGACAATTGGAACGCCTTCGCCAAATATAGCGCGTCCGCCGAGCAAAAAACGGCGGCGGACGCTTTCTCCTCCGAGTTGGCCCGCTATCGGTCGGCCCGGTCGGAGATATTCACCGCCATTGGCGGCGGAGACTCGGAAAAGGCGAACGCGGTCGCCCGCTCGCAGGCGGGACCGGCATTCAACGGCGTGCTGAAAGCGCTGAAGAAGATCACCGAAATCCGTGTTCAGGAGTCCCGGCAACGGTACGTCGCGGCCGAAAATGACTACAACGCGGCCCTCAAGATCGATATCGCCGTTGTGGTTGCCAGCATCCTGCTGGCGGCGGTGCTGACGAGGGCCGTCCATCATTCGATCACGATTCCCCTGGGAGGGATGATCAAGGTGATGGGGCGGATCGCCGAGAACGACACCTCGGTGACCGTCATTGGCTGCGACCAGCCGACGGAAATCGGCCAGGTGGCACGGGCCGTCGAAGTCTTCCGGGTCAATGCCGTCGAGCGCCTGCGCATGGAGCGGAACGAGAAGGATGCCCAGGCGGCGCGCGAGGCTCGGGCGCAAACCATCGAAGGGCTGATCGGCGAATTCGACCGAGTGGTCTCGGAGGTGCTGAGTATCGGAGCGGGCGCCGCCACCGAATTGGACGCCGCCGCCCAGTCGATGGCGTCGACCGCCGTGCAAACCAACCACCAGGCCGCCACGGTGGCCGCCGCCAGCGAAGAGGCATCGGCCAGCGCCCAGACGGTGGCGTCGGCGGCGGAGGAACTGTCCTCCTCGATCTCCGAGATCGCACGGCAGGTCGCGCATTCCAATCAGATCACCCGGACGACCTCCGAGGAGGCGAACCTCGCCTCAGAGACGGTGCGGGGGCTGGCCGAACGGTCGAGCAAGATCGGCGAAGTGGTCAGTCTGATCAACGACATCGCCAGCCAGACCAATCTTCTCGCGCTGAACGCCACCATCGAGGCTGCCAGGGCGGGTGAGGCGGGCAAGGGCTTCGCCGTCGTCGCCAACGAGGTCAAGAACCTGGCCAACCAGACCGGCCGCGCCACCGGGGAAATCTCTGCCCAGGTCGGCGCTGTGCAGTCGGTGACGCAAGACGTCGTCGACGTCATCGTCCGCATCGTCGCCCGCATCGAGGAAATCAACCAGATTGCCGCCGCCATCGCCGCAGCCGTCGAGGAGCAAGCGGCCGCCACCGCCGAAATCGCCCGTAACGTCGAGCAGACGGCGGCCGGCACGCAGGAAATCTCGATCAGTATCGTTGCCGTCACACAAGCGGCGGCGGAAACCGAATCGGCCTCCGGGCAGGTGTTGGAATCGGCGCGGTCGCTGACCCAGGACGCCAACATGTTGAAGGGTGCGGTGGATACCTTCCTGGCCGGGGTGAGGTCGGCATGACGCGCCGCCCTTTGCGCCCGCCGAAGGATCGCCTTATGACGGATAAACGCGGTTCGAGAGGTTGTCATGGTATCGGAAGGCCCTGACGCGGAACGGCTCGAATTCGAGCGTCGGCAAGAATTCCCCGAAGCCGTGCGGCTCCGGTTCGAGCGCAGGCTGCTGGAGCAGAACATTCGGACGGCCGAGATGCTGGGCATGGCGGTAACGCTGCGCGACCACGGCACCGGCGAGCACAACTTTCGGGTCGCGTTGTACGCCGGGGCGCTTGGCGAAGAGCTTGGCTTCGATCCGGGGACCTTGCGCGATCTGATCGCGGGGGCCTTCCTCCATGACATCGGCAAGATCGCCATCCCCGATCCGATCCTGCTGAAAGCCGGAAAGCTGTCGGACGACGAGACGCGGGTGATGCGTGAGCATTGCGCCTATGGCGCGCAGTTGATCGGGGATTTGCCGGCGTTTCACGGAGTCATCCCGGTGGTCCGCCACCACCACGAACGTTACGACGGGAGCGGTTATCCCGACCGCCTGGCGGGCGAGCAAATTCCGGTCATCGCCCGCGCCTTCGCCATCATCGACGTCTTCGACGCCCTGGTGTCGGACCGCCCCTACAAGCGGGCGTTCCCATTGGAGGAGGCGGAGACGATCATCGCCGGCGCCATGGGCACGCATTTCGACCCCGGGTTTACTTCGCCGTTTCTCCGCTTGGCCCCGATAATTCACGAAAAATTCGGCCGCCTCCTGGAGGCGGAGCTGAAGCATCAGATTGCCGAACTGAGGCTAAGGCATTTTGGCGTTTAGAGACGCCCCCGTCCGACCCAGGAAAGGTGGGCCGGTCGCTCAAAGGAGTGAATGATGCCCAGAATTTGTACGGAGGATGGGCGCGCCGAATTCGCACAGGCGCTACTCGACGTGACCGGCGGCACCAGAGAGCCCGGAGGTGCCGCCGAGCCGCGTGGCGGTCCCACGGCCGAGGCCCTTCACGCCTATTTTCCCAACAGAGGCGACTTGGTTCAGGCCCTTTGGTGGAGCGCACTGGACGAATTCGATTGCCGGGCACAAGGGGCGTCTGGGATGGAAGGGGATCCAATCCAGCCGATCAAGGCGTTGGGAATGGCCTATGCACGGTTTGCCTTGGAGAATCCGGCCCGCTTTCGTGATCTGTTCGATCTCGACACAGGCCGTCTGGCTGCGGAATTGAATAGCAACCTGTCGCGCGAAAGCACTTATAGGACGTTTCTTAAAATGGTGGCTGACGCCGCGGCGCAAAGGGAGATACACCTAAAGGACCCGGAATTGATCGCGCAAATTCTGTGGGCCGCCATTCATGGTGTTTTCAGCCTCATCAATTCATGGCCGGATTTCCCATTCCGTTCTCCCGGGTCATTGGTCTCCGCCATGATGGACATCATGTTGGCGGGCGTACTGGCCACCTCGGCCCCGGATCGGATCGAAGCGGGGGAAGACACCCGCGAAGTGGTGACTTGAGATGATGGGAAATGCGCCCGGGCACCATTGCCCGCAATGCGGCGCGCCGTACCGACGCAGGCCGGTACGGACCGGCGAACGGTGCCTGTGCGGGCGCTGTGGCGCCAAGCTGTACGGGCGCTCCCGGCTCAACACCGAGCATGTGTTGGCGCTGGCGATCACCGCGCTGGTCGCCTACGCCGTGGCCAACAGCTTTCCCATCGTCACCCTGAGCACCCAGGGCCTGCATAGCGCCGCCACCCTGCCGGAGAGCATTGCGGCGTTATGGAAGGGTGGCCGCCGGCTGATGGCAATTCTGGTATTCGTCACCGCCGAGGCTTTCCCGCTGATCAATCTGCTGGCGATGGTGGCGATTTCCTCCTGCCTGCTGTGGGGGCGACGGCGGTGGTCGACGGCCCTGTTCCGCCTAGCCCGGCGATTGCGCCCCTGGGGCATGACAGAGGTGTTCCTGCTTGGAGTGGTGGTGTCGCTGGTCAAGCTGTCACACTTGGCCGAGGCAGTGCCGGGAATCGGCCTGTGGGCCTTCATCGCCTTGGCCGTCCTGCTGACGGTGGTCCAATCGGTGGATTTGCGCCGACGTCCGGAGGAAGCCCATGCGGTCAACGGAGTCGACAGCCTGTCGCGCACCTGGGCCTTGCTGTTGGCGGCGGCGATCCTTTACGTTCCCGCCAATCTGCTACCGATCATGAAGACCAGTTCGCTGTTCGGCCGGCACGAGGACACCATCATCAGCGGCGTGGTCTATTTCTGGACATCCGGTTCGCCTGGGCTGGCGGCACTGATCTTCTCGGTCAGCATCCTGGTGCCGCTGATGAAGATGGGGGCGTTGGCCTACCTCGCCGTCTCGGTCCAGCGGCGCAGGTCGGTCAACCGGCGGCAGTGTACGCACCTCTATCGCTTGGTCGAATTCGTCGGCCGCTGGTCGATGCTCGACGTCTTCGTCGTCGCGCTGATGGCCGGGCTGGTCCGGTTCGGCTCTCTGATGACGGTCGAGGCGGGGCCGGGCGCCCTGGCTTTCGGCACCGTGGTGGTGCTGACCATGCTGGCCAGTCACAGTTTTAATCCCCATCTGATCTGGGAATTCCGCCATGCAGAGGATTGAACCGATCATCAAGCCGTCGCGGCGCTGGTTGCCGTCCAAGGTGTGGATCATCCCCCTGCTGTCCGCCCTGATCGGCCTGTCGCTAGTGATCAACGCCGTGCTGGAGCGCGGCCCCACCATCACCGTCAGTTTCGCCACCGCCGAAGGCATCGAGGCAGAAAAGACCAAGGTCAAGTTCAAGGATGTCGACATCGGCGTGGTCAAGGAGGTGCACCTCGCCGACGATCGCAGCCGCGTTTTGGTAAGCATCGAACTGGCCCGCGAGGCGCGCGGCTTCGCCGTTGCCGACAGTCGCTTCTGGGTGGTCCGCCCGCGCTTGGCCGGTAGTGGCGTGTCGGGACTGGAGACGCTGTTGTCAGGCGCCTATATCGGAGTGGACGCCGGCCATGCGGACGAACGGCGTTCCAGCTTCACCGGCCTGGAAACACCGCCGGTGGTCCCCTCCGATATTCCGGGCCGGCGGTTCCAACTGGTGACCGACGACATCGGTTCGCTCGACGTCGGCTCGCCGGTCTACTTCCACCGGATCGCGGTGGGCCATGTCGAGAGCTTTTCCCTCGAATCCGATGGCCGCAACCTTTCGCTGAGCATCTTCATCCGGTCGCCCTACGACCACTTCGTAACCGGCGCCACGCGCTTCTGGCATGCCAGTGGCATCGACCTACGGCTGGATGCGGATGGCGTCAAGCTTAATACGCAATCCCTTGCGACCATCCTGATGGGGGGCATCGCCTTCGAGACACTGGCGGAAACTGCGGAGTCTCAGAAGGCGGCGGAGGGAATGCGCTTCGCCCTGGCTCATGACCGCAGCGAAGCCCTCAAAGCGCCGGATGGTGAAAGTATGTCGGTGGTCCTGCATTTCAGCCAGTCGGTGCGCGGTCTGGCGGTGGGCGCTCCGGTGGATTTCCGCGGCATCGCGCTGGGGCAGGTCCACACCATCGGTTTGACCATCGACCCCAAGAGCGGCGACTTTAAACCCACCGTCACCGTCGATCTGTTTCCCGATCGGCTGGTCGAGGCCGGTTTGCCGCAAGCGGGCTCTCAGGAGGATCGGCGTCTCCGCGTGGCCGCTTTGGTGGAGCGCGGGCTGCGCGGACAATTGCGCTCGGGCAGCCTGCTGACCGGACAATTGTATGTGGCGCTGGACTTCTTCCCCCAGGCGCCGCCCGTGCCGTTCAACGCGGCGGCGGAAACGCCCGATTTGCCCACGGTGCCCGGTGACTTCGAGGAATTGCAAAAGCAGGTCCACGCGATCCTGGCCAAGCTGGACAAGTTGCCCCTCGACACGCTCGGCCGCGACCTGCATCAGGTGCTGACCAGCATGGACGGCACGCTGCGAAATCTCGACACGGCGACTCAGCAGACCAGCGCCACGCTACAACAGTTGCGGGCGACGGCCGCCGAGGATTCGCCCCTGCAACAGGACACCCGCCAAACCATGCGCGCCATGACCGAGGCCACCCGCTCGCTCAAGCGCCTGACCGACACCCTGGAACGTCAGCCCGAAGCGCTGCTGCGCGGGCGAAAGGATTCCCAATGACCAGGATCACCGCCGCCCTATTTCTGTTGCTGGGCCTGGCCGGCTGCGGGACTTCCGCGCCGGTGCGGTACCACGCCCTCGCCGGCCGCGCGCCCCTTTCGGACGAAACACACGGAAGCGCCAAGATGCTGATCGAGGTGCTGCCGGTGGCCATACCGGAGCGGATCAACCGCGAGGAGATCGTCCTGACCGGCGCGGATGGCCGGTTGGACATCCGCGACGGCGAGCGATGGGCGGCACCGCCGGCGGATGAATTCCGTCAGGCGGTGGACGACGCGCTTTGGCGATTGCTACGAGCGGCCGACACCTATGCCGCTCCGGTGGCACCGGGGGGAGGCTTGCCGCAATACCGTCTGGCGTTGCGCATTGAGCGATTTGACGCGATTCCGGAACGCGCCGCGATGGTCGAGGGATCCTGGACCGTTCGGCGGCGGCCAGAGGGCCAAGCCGCCGTCTGCCGCGCCGGGTTTGTCGTCCCGGTTGCGGCAAGCGTCGGGTCGGCGACCGCCGCCTTGGCCGAGGGAACCCGACGGCTGGCCGAGGAGGTGGCAGCCAGCCTCGGCCGTCTCCACGCCGGCAAAGCGGATCCCTGCGCCGTCGGAGAGGGCGGCTGATCCCGGCGGCCCGCGCGAATCCGTCCGCATCCGCCCCACGGCCCCCATCACAAACACAGGCCATCCAAATGAGCGAATTAACCATCGGCACTCTGACGCTACAAATTGCCGGCTCCGTTGCCGGAGGCGTGGTCGGCGGATTTGCCGGATTCGTTGCCAGCATGGTCCAGGAAAGGGCGATCCGGCGCGAGAAGAGGCGCGGCATTGCCTCCGCGCTTATTGGCGAGATAGGCGCGTTGAGCCAACTTTTTCGAGGTGAATATGTGAGTCAGCTTACCGAAATCAGCAACAGGATCGATGCCGTTATAGCCAATGACCACTTCGTGCGCGGCGAGCAGGAATACATGCCGATTTTTCGCTCGCTGGGCAGCGAGATCGGCCACTTGCCCGCCCCGCTACCCCACGATCTGGTCATGTGGTACACGGCGTTGACCGTGGGGCTGGAGCGTGCGCACACCTTGCACGATCTGACGTTGCGGAACGACGCGAACGACGCCGCTTACATCGCCAAGCTGGCTCAGGATCAGATCGACGACCTGTCCAACCTTGGCCGCCGCTCTCAGGACCTGATCACCCGATTGGCCGCCCTGTGAACAGCTAGCTTCGCGCCTTTTCCTCCCAGCCGCCGCGCTCGGTCTGCTGGTAATAGACCAGTTCGTGGCCCTCGGCCTTCCACCGCTTCCAGCGTTCGCGCGCCGCCGCCACCGCGTCGGTGTCGTTGCCATCGAACAAATCAAGGCAGCGGGCCCAGCCGCCCGGATCGGCCGGCTGGGCGCCGTCGCAGGCGACCAGGACGGTGGCGCCGTTGGGATTCTCGTCCCTGTCGGTCAGCCACACCGGCTGGTGCTCGGCGTCGCCGTCGCGGGCCGAGCCGTGGGGCAGCCAGGATTCGTCGGCATAGGTCCACAGGCGTTCATCAAGGAACGCCACCCGTTCGGCCGACCCGGCCAGCACCACCGCCCGCAGGCCCGCCGCCAGCGCCTTTTCCAGCAGCTTGGGCAGGGCCTGTTCCAGCGGCAGGCGGGTCAGGTGGTAGAAGCCGATCTGGGTCACGCCTTCTCCTCGTAATGGTCCGCCACCAGGCGGTCGAGCAGGCGGACGCCGAAGGCGGTGGCGCCCTTCGGGCAGACCGGCTTGTCCTTGGCGCTCCAGGCCATGCCGGCGATGTCGAGATGGGCCCAGGCGACGCCGTCGACGAAGCGCTTGAGGAACTGGGCGGCGGTGATGCTGCCGCCCTCGCGACCGCCGACGTTTTTCATGTCGGCGATCTCGGACTTGATTTGCTTGTCGTAGGCGTCGCCCATCGGCATCCGCCACACCGGCTCGCCCACCGCGCCGCCGGCGGCGGCGATGTTGGCGGCCAGGGCGTCGTCGCTGGCGAACAGGCCGGCATATTCATTGCCGAGCGAGATGATGATGGCCCCGGTCAGCGTGGCGAGGTCGATGACGAATTTCGGCTTGAACCGCCGCTGGGTGTAGGTCAGCGCGTCGGCCAGCACCAGCCGGCCCTCGGCGTCAGTGTTGATCACCTCGATGGTCTGGCCACTCATCGAGGTGACGACGTCGCCGGGCCGCTGGGCGGTGCCGGACGGCATGTTCTCGACCAGGCCGACGACGCCGACGGCGTTGACCGCCGCCTTGCGGCCGGCCAGCGCCCGCATGGCGCCGATCACCGCCCCGGCACCGGCCATGTCCCACTTCATCTCCTCCATGCCGGCACCCGGCTTGATCGAGATGCCGCCCGAATCGAAGGTGACCCCCTTGCCGACGAAGGCCACCGGAGCGGCATCCCGATCCTTGGCCCCGTTCCAGCGCATAACCACCAACTGGCTTTCGCGGGCCGAGCCCTGGCCGACGCCCAGCAGCGCGCCCATGCCCAGCTTCTTCATCTGCTTCTCGCCCAGCACCTCGACCTCGACGCCGAGCCCGGCCAGCTTCTTGGCCTCGTCCGCCAGGCTTTCCGGGTGGATGACGTTGGCCGGCTCGCTGACCAGATCGCGGGTGAGGAAGACGCCCTCGGCCACCTTTTCCAGCGGCGCCCAGGCGGCCTTGGCCGCCGCCAGCGCACCGGTGGTCACCGTCAGCTTCCTCAGGGACGGCTTGTCCTCTTTCTTTTCCTTGGTGCGGTACTTGTCGAAACGATAGCCCCGGAGCAGCGCGCCCAGCGCCAGATTGGCGGCGAAC
>Ga0265327_10002445_pt1 | contig 19589 bp, 19 predicted proteins | sample 41621metaG_FD_202089 | JGI IMG/M metagenome (GOLD analysis project Ga0265327, IMG submission 202089) | Rhizosphere microbial communities from Carex aquatilis grown in University of Washington, Seatle, WA, United States - 4-16-21 metaG | ecosystem: Host-associated > Plants > Roots > Rhizosphere...
GGCGCGAGTGTTGCAAAAATACAACACCCATCACCGTTTGCGCGCCGCTTTGTGTGCCGCCATACGGTTCTGCAAATCCGCCAAGCGCGTTGCTTTCTCCGCAGCGATGGCGGCGGCGCGCGCGGCCCGACTGGCATTTTGGATAGACAGCGCCGACCCCGGAACATTGGTTTGAGCCAAGGCGGGGGAAGAGACAAGCATTAGGATTGATAACGCTTTGATAATTTTCATGTTTTACCCCCTAGCAATGAGTTACTATGCCCTTGACGGATGCGAACGAAGATGTGGGCGTGCCGGTGCACGTCACGCCAGCCGATGCGCCGGCATGGTAAGTGGCCGCAGTAACGTCGCCGTAAGTCGCGACATTACCCAGCCCGTCGAGCGAGAAATTGGCGGCGTTGATAATATAGCCGTTGATCGTGGCAAAACGGACATCAATAATATCGCCATATGACCCGGCCCCATTAAACTCCAACGCTTCGTCTATTGTCGATAAGTCATAGGAGCCCATTACAATACCCAGGCCGACGTGATCGCCAGCCCCAGCCGTAGGGCCGGAATTTCCCGCGACGACTACTTGAATTCCGACTCGTTGAGCGTTTGCGTCTGTCCCGACCCCGGACGAATAATAATTATCTATTTCAAGGCCAAGGCAAGAAGCCGATGGGTCTTTTACTCCGGTATAATCTGCGCAAACAAAATTACCCGCCCAAGTTGGGCCGATTTGATCCGTCGCGGTTATCGCTTGGCTCAGGAATGTTAACGATTGTGACAGTTGATAAGTCCCTCTCCCGCCCAATACACCGCCCGTTTCGGTTGACGTAAGCTGCGCGACTATGTATGGCTTTGTAGTAATGCTTGCGCTGTTAAGGATATTGCTAGGTGATAGAAAGCCCGACGCAATCGCGGTGACGGTAAGCGTAGTTGTTCCCGTCATTACTCCAGTAAAAGCCGCAATTTGGTAGTTGTATCCGGCTAGGTATTGCTTCGTCACCGTCGAGTTGAGCGCAAGATTCTGCGCACCATCACCTAGAATAACACCGGTGTTATTATTCATCTGAGCAGTGAATGGCCACTCGAAATAAGACCCAATTGGCGATGAGTCCGCTAAAACCCAGAGTGCTTGAACCGTATCACTAAAATTAGCCGTTACATCCCAGAATGTGCCGGCGACGGTTTGCGCCCCCGTCGTGGTGTTAGGGCAGGACACCGAGCCTGTCGACGACGCCGAGACCACGCAACTGACGTTGTAGCCCCAAGGCTGTTCGCCGCTTATGCTGATCGTATGACCAAGCGGGATCGCGGGACCGGGAACGCCGCCAAGGGTATAGGTAAAGGTAGCTGTCGCTCCTGTCCCACTCGCGCCCGTGATTGCGAAATGGTTGGTATAAGTTGCATTGCGTTGTATCCGGAGCGCTGGGTTGGCAGCCCCAACCGCTGTCGTCGGCGCTTGATAAATAAACCAGTTCCCGTCATCCAAGCCAGCTAGGCCAGTGCTTTCCACGTTTGTTGAGAGGCCGGGGAAGGCGCTCGCGAGCGGCACCGCGCCAGTCCCGATCACGCCATTTGAGAGGGCCGTCGCGGGGATCGTCGTCGCCGCTGTCACCGCCCCCGCGCCGTTGGCATAGACGAAGCCCGTTAGCGTCGTGAAAATCGGAGCGACGGAATAGGTTTGCGCGAAAGCCCATGCGTTCGCCGAGCCCGTGAGCCCTGCCCCTGCTCCGGACGGCGCCCACGCCCCCGTCGTAAGGTTCGCGACGCCAATTTGAACGAGGCAGTTCCCGTTCTGCATCAGGCAAACCGGCGCGGCGGTCGGAGTCCCGCGCCCGACACCCCAAGTCACGGTCGTTAGGACTTGGGCGCGCGCCTCGGCATGGCAAAATAGGAGGCAAGCGACCAGCAGCCGCAGGATTGCTTTGATTTTCATGGGAGGGGCTTTCAGTAGGTGAAGGTCTTGGCCAGCGCGAAAAGCGTGTTCATTTGCGCCGAAGTGTAGCCAAGGGTTGATTGGATGAAGGCGGCGGCCGGCCCTGTCGACGAGAATATCGGGCCGTTCATATAGGCCGCCACGGGGCTGTTATTGCCGGCAGGCGTGGCCTCATCGACAGCCTCGATGACGCCTTGCGTCAAAAGCGCCTGCCGCATTTGGTCGCGCGTCACCACCGACGCAGCGGAAGCCGCCTGAAAGATGACGGTTAATGGCGTGTAAGTCATTGGATTTCCCCAGGTCAGCAGGCGTTGATGGCATCGACAAACCCGGCGACGAAAAGTTCAACGCTGCTTTGAAGGGCGGCGAAGATTGTATTAGCTTGCTCAAATACAATAGTCTTTGACACAACATTATAAGAATTAATGTTGGTTTGCAGGGGGGGCGGGTTAGGAATGGTCCCTGCCGCGCCATAACTTGCGTTTGGCGCGACTATGCCAACACAGTTGCTTGAGCCGGAATTAACCAACACGAGGTCAACCGCGCTCGCCGTTCCCACCGACCAAGGCAGGCCGAATGCCGTCCAGGTCGGCGCGGTGACGCTTCCCGTTGTGCCAGTAAGCAGCATCATGCGGGTAGTATTCGTGCCGGGCGTGACACTCCACTGGAAACGATTTCCCCGCTGATAGAAGCGATAAAGGTTGCTCGAACCGTCCGTGAGGCAAGAACCCAGCCGGGCGAAGAACGTATAGCCAGACGGGAGGGCAGGCATTAGCCAATTCAGAGAGAAAAGAATGGCTTGCGTGTCAGTCGTCGGGTTGTAAATCAACCATACAAGATACCAAGTATTGGCCGCGACGGCCCCGACATCGAGGCCGCCGGCGCCCGACGCCAAGAGCGAGCCCTCTTGCGAAACCCCAAGCAGCTGCACCCCTGTTCCAGCGGCGTTGACTAGAACCGCGCTGCTCGCCGTCATACCGACCTGGCTAGACGGCAGCGCCGAAAATTGGTTCGTGACAAAGAGCGAGATCGCGCCGGGAACGCACGCGACGCCCGGCGCCGCAGCGGCCAGCAAATCCGCGAAAGTCACCGCCGCAGGAGCCGCCGCCGCCCCCGTGATGTTCGCAATCACCGTGCCCGCAGGCTGGGGCGCCATTTGCGTCGCCGGAAGCGGGTAGTTTTTCAGTTCGTTAAGAGTCACCCCGTCTTGTAGGTTTACCGGGTCCGCGAGGCCCGTAATGCGGTTGCCGCCCATCGGCAGATTCGCCAGCATCCCGCCGCGCCCGTTGCGGTCGAGGGAATTCGTAATCTCGGCCGCGAAGTCGCTATTTTGGCCGTTGTATGCGACGCTCGAGATAGTCGTGCCGGGAACCGCCGCGTCGCCGGGCGGGCTCGTGTAGGAGCCGGAGCTATTTCTTGGCATTTTGGGGGCCTCGGATGTTGCTGAAAGTTGTTGTTTGCATGGGCGCGCTCATCGCCATCTTGAAAGTGATGGCGATTGGCTTGAACGGAGTTTTCGCGGATTATGGTTTTGCGGTGGGCATGGCGGTTTGCGCCGTCAGCTGCCTTGCCTTGCTCGTTTGGGGCTGGCTTTGGGACCGGAGTGCAGCGCGCCGTTCGCAAGCAGAGCAGCCGTCAGAGCCGCCCTATTCCCATAAGATTGACCTTTGACAGCGTGCGCGCCGCTTCGCGTTTCGCTGGCGCGGAGAGCCCGGATATAGGCATCGCGCGCCGGGCCGTTCGATGAGAGGATGCGCGCGACTTCGGGATAGCTTTTCGTCACGTCGCCCAAAACCTTGTCGATCGCGCCGCCGCCGAATTTGTCGATTCCCTTAGAAACCGCGTGACCGATCGTTGAAACCGTCCCGACACGGAACGGGGCCATTTCCTTGATGGCTTGCGCGCGTGGAGCGGTTTCCGAGTTGCCGAGAATACGGGCCGCAGTGTCGGCGAACTTCCTTTCGCGATCGACTGAGCCAACAAAGTTTTGCGTGGGCTCCTGGCCGAACACATGGCCGAGCGTGTCGCGGTTGAAATCGCCCTCGCCGCCGATGATGTATTTTCCGGCCGTTATGTCGTTTGCGGTGTTGCGGATTTTGCCTTCCATCGCGCCGCGAAGGCCCATCGCGTGCGCCGCGCGCTCGCCGGGTTCCATCGCCGCGCGTTCAGTCGCCACCCTATCGGGCCAAGGAGCGTCAGCCCGCAGCAGCTTGGACCCGCTCGCGACAGCCTCGCCGCGTTTCGCTAGAGCCGCGCTCGCCGCGTTCGCCTCCGCATAGCCGGGAACCTGAGTTTCGAGTGCGTCATTCAACGCGAAGCGCGCTTGCTTGAGCCGCGCCTGCCCCGTCTTGAGCGCGCCGCCAGGGAGCCCAAGGGCTGCCCCATCAGGATACTCGATAGCCTTGTCGAGTTCCTTTTTGACCTCGTGCAGCAAATTGGCGCGCGTTTGTGGGATCGTTGAAGGCGCCACGGTCGAGCCGTCGCGCCCGGTAAACCGCGCCCGATATTCAGCCGCCGTCATGCGCGAGCCGTCTTCGCCCGTCCGTGCATCGTTCGCCGCGTTCCATGCGTCGACAATATCTTGATCGTGCGCGGAGTGCGTCGGATGTTGGTCGATCTTATCGAGCAAATCTTGCACCGTCGTTTCGCCGATCGAGTCCGAGCTTCCGTCGCCGAGGAAGCCAGATTCGTGCGCCATTTCACGCATCAGGTCCGGGTCTAGCCCATTTTTCGTGACAAGGCCGGGGAACCGAGTATGCCCGAGCGATTTAAGATCGCCGTTCGTGTCGCGCATGCCGCCCGCGTTTTGGATAAAGTTGACCAGCGTTTGAGGCTTAGGCGGCATCGGGGGCGCGGCGGAAAGCGGCATCGCGCCGGACACGAGGGCGTCAGCGTCCGGGTTCGGCTCGTGGAGCATATCGCGCACGCGCGTCAGCGCCTTGTGAATGTCAGTCCCAGGCGCGGACTCCGCGAGAAGCCTGTCGACGCGGGCGACCACCGGCGCGACATCGACCGGGGGCGGCGCAGGATGCGCGAGGCTTTCCCCGAGCGCGGCGCCGTAGTTGGCTTCGTCGATCTTGGAGCGATGCGCCGCAATGTCTTGTTGCGCTGTGACAGGTTCAACCGCCGTGCCGAAATTCTCGTTCACGTCCGAGGTAAGCCGCCCCGTCGTCGCCGCTTCGCGTTTGCGGAGAGCCGCCGCAAGGATGTTTTGCGCTTCCTCAGAGTTGCCCGCCGCGCCCTGCCCCTTGCGAAGCATCGAGGGGGCCGCGTCCAAAAGAGTCGATTCAGGGCCCAAAATTGCGGTTTGCGCTTCCACCGCGCCCGGCTCGGAAGCCCGCAGCGCCTTCGCCAGGATGCGGCCCGCCGGTTTTGATATGTTCGGGCCAAAATCCCCGAACGAATCCACGAGCGCCGAATAGCCCTTGCCGATAGCCGCGCCAACCGGGGCGACAGCGCCGCCCATGACCGCGCCCATTCCGCCGCTTTTGAGCCCTCCTTCGAGCGTCGCAGCGTGGTCAGTCCAGTCCGGGGCGTCATTCACGCCTTGGGCAAAGCCCATAGCGCCGCCCGCCGCCATTCCCTGCCCGATCTTGCCGAGCATCGTGGGCGCCGCTTCGGGGATTGCCGCAGCTACGGCCGGGATCGTCGACGCCGCAGCGAGGCCGCCGACGTTGCCGACGATGTTTCCGGCCGCGTTGGCGATCGGATGCTCTGTCGCATAGGCGTTCGTCAGATCGCGCTGTTTCGCGAGATTGCCCTCGTAATCGCCGGCCTCGCCGCCGACCCCGGTTTTCGAGCCGAGGAAGGCCGCGAGCCGATCCGCGCCGCCGAAGGTGATTCCGTTGGCAATCGAGCGAACGATATTATCGGGAGTCAGCGCGCCCTTGTCTTCGACGGGGGGCGTCGAGGGACCGCCGCGAGGCGTCGAGCCGTCCGACCAGCCGTAATGCTTGGCGAGCACGCCCCGCACCACATCTTGCGGCGTGCCATCGGGGAACGAGAACGTAGAGCCATCCGGGCCGTTCGCGGTGACGGTCATTGAACGAGGTTCCCTTGCGCGTCGTAATTATAATGTGCCGGCCCAGCGGCGGCCGGGGGCGCGGCTGGAGCCCCAGGAGTCGCGCCGCCTTCGCGCGCCCTTTGCGCCTCGAAAGCCTCGCGCCGGTTGCGCGCCAGGAGCGCCATCGCGGCGGCCGGCGACTCCTTGGCGAGATTGATTTCCGAATGAAGTTGATCGAGCTTTGCGTTGTAAGAGGCCGAGCCCGTCGCCGTATTGAGCAGATTCGCGACGTGCTCGCGGTCCGCGTCCGTGCCGATACCCTTCGGATTGATCGCGCGAGCGTAAGTGTTGCCGAACGTCAAGTTCGCCGCCTGGAGCGCGCCCAATTTCGGGTCACTTGTCGCGTTTTGATAGAATTGCTTGACCTGATTGAGGGGCGTCCAGTCGCCGCGAGGCATGGCGTCAGAGGCGGCGCGGGCGAGCTTCATCGCGCCTTCCGCTTCGAGCGCGGCTTGCGACATATTCGCGTTAGAATGGCCGAGAGTCTGTTGTTCCGCGACTTGGCCAGCGATGTTCGCATGGTTGGAAATGCGGGTTTGCGCTTGGGCGCCGGGATCATCATCGCCAAGTTGCGCCGCCAGGGTTTCCGCCCGCGCAATCGCCTCTGGGCCGCCCTTCGCGCGAGAAAGCCCCATTTTCCAACTTTGGTCGCCCTGGAGCGACTGATTTGCGCGCACGTAATCCACGCGCGAATAGACCGGCTGTCTGTTTTCGTCGACAGGTTGACCAGGAGCAGGCGGAGCCGAGTAGAGCACATGCCCATCATTCGCAACGAGGGAGTCCTTGACGACGTGCGCTTTCGACGCTTCGGCGCCGTGGCTTTTCTGGTAGTCGGCAAAGCCCGGATGCGTGGCGGCATATTCGAAGTTTGTCACCTCCGAAGTTTGCTTTTCCTTGTCCGCGTTGGCGATCGTATGGAACTGGCCGTCCGCGCCGATTTGGCCGAATTGCCCCGTCGTCGGGTCTTTATAGATCGACGAAAAGGTTTTCTGGTCCTTGAGCTTCGAGGCGAGCAGCGTCGCGGCGAGTTGCTTCGTTCCAGGGTCCGTCCACGGGTCCGACATAGCGCCCGCGAGCGCGGCGATTTGCGCCTTGTCCTGCGGCTTGCGCAGCGCCGCCGCGATGGCCGGAGCCGATGGAGCCGGCGCGGCAGGCGCGGGAGACGCGGTATAGCCGCCCGACACCGGGACGCCAGCGCTCGCCGGGATATTCAGCCCCTTGCCGACAGGAACCGGGTTCGGGGGGCCTTCGTCTTCGCCTTCGTCGCCTTGAGCGATCACGGGAGCAGCTGGAGCAGCTGGAGCAGCCGCGACCGAGACGGGAGGGGCCGTCATCGAGGGCGGGAGCGCGCCGACACCAGCGCCAGCGAAATCTTGCGGGCCTGGGGCGGGCGAGGCGGCTTGCGCCGCGACCGCGCCGCCAATCTCGGCCGGAGGAGTCCACGCGCCAGGAGCCCGCAGGCTCGCAGCGAGGGCCGCACGTTGCGCGGCCGCCTTCGCGGCGACGGCAGGAGCTATCTCGCCGGGAGGCGACCAGCCACCGCCCGCAGCGGCGGGAGCGGCTGTTGCCAGAGCGGGCGGCATGGTCGCGCCGAGCGCGGGAGGCGAGAAGCCGTCCACTTGAATTGGCGGCAGCGGCGCGGGAGCGGCAGGAGCCGCAGCAACGCGCGCGGGAGGGGCGAGAGGGGCCGAGGCGACTTGCGGGGCCGGCGCGCCGCCGTAGAGCGCCGCGACGCCCTTCGGGTCATAGTGCCGCATGACATTTTCGACGTAGTTCGGGTCGCCGCCGCCGTTGTAAGAGCGGAGGGCCTTCGTCACTTGCGCCGGATCGTTCCAATAAATGCCGGGATTGCGGGCGGCAAGATATTTCATCCCAAATTCGGCGTTCGCGGCCGGGTCATTGACCTTGGACATATCGAACGGCGCGAGGCCGTAGCCAGGATCGGCCGCCGTGCCTTGCGTGATTTGGAACAAGCCACCCGTTGGGGCGTTCGGATTGAGCCGACTCTCTTGCGTCGCCATCGCGTGCGCGACCGGAAGGGGAATTCCGTATTTATCGGCCGCCGCCTTGATAGCGCCGAGGACTTCGGGCGAGCCGGGGGCCGCCGTGCCAGATGCGACAGGGGCCGCCCCAGGAGTCGACGCCGCGTCGACACCCCCAACAGCCGAGGCTGGCGCCGCAGGCGCATCATTGCCGAGCGCCGCCGCCAGGACAGCCGCTTGCGTCTTCGCCGATTGCGCCGCGCCGGCCGCCTCGGCTTTGTCCGCCTGCCCCGCGTCCCAGCCACCGAGCAGCCCTTGCGCGACGCGCGCGGCCGCCTGCCAACCGGAACGAATGGGCGTGTAATCCGAGCCCTGTTTCATCATCGCATCGGCGAGCAGCTGCCGGCGCTTCACCGCGTCGGGAGAGAGCACTGTCGCCGGGTTGTTCGGATCGAGCGCTTGCGGCGCGCCCAGGCCATCAAAGAGGGCCATTAGGCGGCCTTCCGACGCGCGATGACGCCAAGGCCGCCAGCCTTGACAACCTTGTGGCCGCCGATCGAGCGCACCGCGCCGGGGGCCTTTTTCTCAATGTCTTGCGCCATCGGGCCGACCGTCTTCGGATAGGTTTTCGGGTCGCCCTTGTAGCGATAGGCATACATTTCGAGCCCGGTTTTCGGGTCCTTGCCGAGTTCGGAAATGTCGGTTTTGTCCTCGCGATCGGATGACCACCCGAAACCCGAAGCCGGGGAATAAGTCGCGCCCTTCAACGCGGCGCCCCCAACCGCCCCGCCGAGGCCGGCGATTCCGCCGAGCATCGCGTCGTATTGCGACGTGGCGTTCTGATAATTTTGCTGTTGCGCGCCCATGTAGTTCGGGGCCGTGATCGACTCTTGCGGCGTCGCGACAAAGGAGCCGTTCGGGTTGGTGACTTGCGAGCCTTGCTCCATCGCGGAGAGCGCGTTGACCGGGGCGTCATAGGCGTTCATCAGCTCTTGCTGGGCCTGCCCCTGGTCCGCGACGAACATCTGGTCATAGGCCTTGTTTTTCGAGTTGTTGAACTGGTCCATTTGCGTGGTGTAGCTTTCGCTACCCGGCATAATGCCTTCACTCGCCAGCGTCGCCGCCTCGTTATTGCCGGCCGCCGCCCATTGCGGGTCCATCGTGTTTTTATTGTCCGCGTTCACTTGCGCGTTAATGCCGCTGAATCCGAGGTCAGGCCCCTTGCCCGACAGCGCGCCGGCGCCGGACGCCGCCAGCTTCGCCGCCGCGCCGCTTTCCGCGCCTTGCGCCGCCATGTTGTTGTTGAAAATCGCCTGTTCCGGCGCGGAGAGCGTCGTCGTCGCCGAATAGCCGCCCGGCGAGTTGGGGTCTGACGCATAAGTCAAGCTCCCGTAAGGGTTGCTCTGGTCGACCATGTTCAGCTTTTGCTGTTGAGCGGCGGTCTGTTGATTAAGCTGGCCTTGCATCAGCGTATCAAGGGCGGCGTTTGGCTGTTGCGGCGAGTTCATTGGCCGTCCTTTACGATGGTTTGCGAGCGGCGCAGCAGCACATACCGCGCCCCGTGTTTGTCGTGGCCGAAATAGTCGAGGGCGATTCCCTCGCTCTGAAACCCGAGCAGGCGCATGCCCCTGATTGCCGCGTGGTTGTCGTGGTGCGTCACGCAGGAGACGCGGCAGACGTCAAGCGGCGCGCCGAACGCCTTGCGGAAAATCGCCCGCAGATCGCGCCGCGAGACGGCCGAGCCGAGGGCCGCCGTCATTTGCACGTCGGAGAGAGTCCAAGAGTTGAAGACCACGGCGCCGGTTAATTCGTCGCCTTCGGAGATGACGTAGCCGATGAATGGCGGGACGAGGCGAATCCCCAAGCGCGCGTCGAGATAAGCCTTGGCGAGCGCATTATGGTGCGCGATCACGCGAACAAGTCTCCAGTCTCGAAAAGAACCGTCGTCGAAAGCAGCCGAATGTCGGGCTGAACCGAGGACGAAATCGAGCCCGACAAGATCGGGGCGGCCGTGAAGCCGAGCCCGTAGCAGGGCAACCACGCGCTAAACGTCGCGAGGACCGCGCCCCAGGTCGCGACATCCCATTGCGCTACATCCCAAGCCGCGCCCAGCGAAGCGCCGCCGAGGACGCCAGCGGGAGGCGGCATTGTTATGTCGTAATTTACGTTGACGTTGACTTGCAGCGGGGCGTTGAAATTGGCGAGAATGTTGGGCCGCACCATGCGAACGATTTTGCCGTGCGCGTCGTCCGCGCCGAGCGTCGAGAACGAGGGGAAGATGACCACCGAATAGGCCGCGCCGTTGTCCGAGCCGCCGCTTTCGCCTGCCATGACCACGCCGGCCGAAGTCCCGAAATAAAGCTGATTTTCGAGCAGCCCGTAACATTGCGAGTCCCATCCGACATAAGACGCCCACGCTCCCGAGCGCGTGTTTGAGACGAATTGCGTCCGATCGGAGGGCGTCGCTTGCGGAAGGTTGATAATCGCGAAGGACTCGCGCGGCCAGGTGCAGACTTGCCAGCCGGATTGACCCTCGCGCGCCACAACGGCGTCATGCCACGCCGGGGCGATCGGGGCTGTAAGAGCCTCGTTTTGCAAGCTCAATTGATCGAGTTGCATCACCTTGGACAAGGCGACAATGCCATCCTCGGTCATCACCAAGAGGTCGCCGCCGCTTTTGAACAGGCAGCGAATCCCCAGCGGCTTGGAGATTTGGAAAGTCCCTTGCAGGCTCCAGGCCGTATCGCCTGGCCAAGATCCGGAATAGATCGCGACTTCGCCCTCTGACGTAATGAAGCAGCACGCCTCATAGGGGCCAGAAACCGCCGTCACCGACCAGGAGCCGCCCGCGATAAGCTGGCCGCCCTTGTGGAATATGCCGGCGAGCGGAACCACCGTCGCAACGCCGCCGATCGCGCCGACAGGCAGGTAAAAGGCGTTGAGCGAATTCGCCTGAATGAAATAAAGCCGATCCTTGAAAGTCCAGACTTGCGACATTCCGACGCCAGCAAGCCCCCACACCGGGGGCGTCGAATAGGCGGTAAACGCCACCGCGCCAGCCGATTTCACGGGCTGCGTCAGGGTCAAATAGTTCGAGCCAGGGACCAGCGACGCGATAAAGGTTCCATCAGGAATCGCGCCGCTTGTCGGGTTGCCCGTGGTTATCGCCTGCCCAACCAGAAGGCCGGCAAAGGAGGCGACGCCGGTAATGCGGAACCCGTTGATCGTGATGGTTTCCGCCGCCGTTCCGCCCGTCGCCGGTAGACTCATCGTGATGGTCAGCGCGACCGAATCCCACGACAGAATCACCGCGCCGGCCGGAATCCCCACGCCGGAAATCGGGCTATTCGCCGCGAGCAGCGTCCAGTCAGAGGCCGTGACGGCGGTTATGGTCGGCGAACCGCTCGCCGGGGTTCCCGTGACCGTATAGACGCCGGCCGTGCCCGTGGAGGCGAAGGTTTGCGTGAATTGCGTGCCGTCATAGGTCATCGGCAAATCGACGCCATCGACGATCGACAGCACCGTGTTGCCGGCGAAATTCGTAAAATTGGCCGCCTCGATATTCTCCGCGCCGAGGCCCGACAGCAGCGGCGCGCCGACCGCGCCGGGCGCCGAGACGTCATAGATATTGCTCGAACAAGCGGCGAGCATCTTGGAAAGCACGCCGTTCGTCCACACCCACAACGACGTCACGGGCGCGGCCGGCATCCCCGTGGCGTAGTTGAACGATCCATAGCGCGCCCGCACATAGTCGAGGCGCGGAAAGGCGTTCTGCAGGACGAAAGCCGTCCCGGCCGGCGCCTGCGACATATTCCCGCCGACCCACCAGCCCTTAGTGGGGGCCGGCAGCGTGAACGGTCGCGCGACTTCGACACCGCGAGGCTTCGAGGCGACGGGCTTTAGCCTCAAGAGAATTGCCCCGTTATGCCCGCGTCCGAATTATCGACCAGCAGCCCGGGGAAGAACGAATCCGCGTCGTATCGGCCGCCCTTGTTCGACATGGACACCATGCGGCCCGTGTTTTCCTGGCCGGCCGTCGCATCGAAACGCCGCTCGTATTCGGCGAAGCGCTCGGCGTATTGCAGCCCCTTGGCCTCTTTCCACCGCCAGATGACGCCAAGCTCAATTAGGCTTTCGTCAATCAGCGAAGTGTTAAGGTCCGCCGTCCATCGCGGGCGGCGCGTCACGCCGTCCACATCGAGCACCCAGCAGGAGGACTCATATTCGAGCGTCACAAGCTCGCCGGCCGCAAGCGCGGGCCAAATCTCAATGTTGCCGCCGATCATGCGCCACAGCGGGCGAATGGGCATCGCCGGCAGCGCTTTCATCAAAAGCAGCTTTTCCGGCATGACGGGGCCGGCCAGCGGGAGCAGCGGATAGAGGTTAGAAACCAGGATCACGGAGCCCTCAAGCGTTCCCCAATCCGTAGGGAGCGCCCAATTCGTCGTCACGCCGTCGCCCGTGATTTGGCCAGGAACCTTGAGGTTTTTCCAACCCCAGCGCTTCGCCACGTCGTCGCCCGTGCGCTGGGCCAACTGCATCAGCAGGAGCGCGTCGGACTTCGCGCTTGAGAACACGGCCGGATAGGCGCTAGCCACCCCCGACAGTTCCAGAAAGGCGTTGTTGACGATCGAGAGAAGCGACATTTAGAGCCCCAAATTTGAAGCCTGAAGGATTGCGCCCGGCCGTGGCCGAGCGCGCCAAATCAGTCTTTCCAGGTGGCGGCCTTGACCGCCCACATTTGCGCGCCTTGCGCTTCCGTGATGGCGACGCTCGCCAGCCGCTTCACTTCGGGGCTTAGCGTGGTGGCGCGAAGTTCCGCCATCGAATCGATAAGGTTCGCGAAACGCAATTTGATCGAGCCTACTAGGTCGTCGCCCGAGGGGTTGAACGAGAGCCCCACCGCTTTTTCGCCGAAAGTCTGCATTGTCATCTCCAACAAATGCGAGGAACCGCCGCGCGCGGAATTACGACGCGCGCGCGCGCTTGCCGTCGCCTTCGAGGCTTTTCACCCGCCCCACCAGCGCCGCCAGTTCGGCCTTGAGTTCGTCATTGCTCACGCGCAGCCGCTCATTCTCGGCCCCGAACTTCGCGGCCGCCGCGTTGTCCTTCGCCGACGCGAGCCACGCCTCAGCCTTGGAGCGCCACACGCGGCCATCCTGAATTTTCGTCACGAGATGGTCAGAGAGCCCCGCGACGTGTTCGACCGAGTAAATACCCAGCGAGTCGAATTCCGCGACCTGAATTGGCGAGAGCATCGGCCAGTTTTTCAACGGCGTTCCGTCGATCGTCCGCGCCTGTCGGCTCGTCTTCCATTTCTCATATTGAGCGGCGAAGCGCTCCTTAATCGCGTCGTCGACCGGATGCGACGCGATGGAGTTCATATCGCCCGCAACGCGAATCTGGACGACTTCAAACTCTTTGTAAGTCGCCTTCCCGGTTTCCTCGGTCGCCTTTTCGTCCTTAACCGGAATCGCCATGAAGATAGGCGTTACGCCCTTGTTCATCTGGCCGTAATCAATGCCGCCCCACTGGTCGACCGTGGCCGTCTGGTCGCCAACGGCAATTTGCGAAATATCGTCCATTGTTCGAGCGCCTTGCGCATGAGGGGAAGGCCGCCCGGGCCGTTCTAAGGGTCCGGGCGGGAGCAGCGCGAGCCGCTAAGAGGCGAGGATGACAACCCGCCAATTCGGATTAATTCTGGACGGTGATTTGCGGCCAGCGAAGCAGCGCCTCGATATAAACCGTCGTCGTGAAGTTGATCGAGGCCGCCGTGGCCGTCGCGTTCGCCGACATGACGATGGTGTAAGCGCCAGGACCGCCCGAAATGCTCAAGATCGTCGTCGAACCGGGAATGCCCGTGCCGGCGATGGTCTGATTTGGGTAAATTCCGGGGATATTCGGCACCACCAAGTTCGGCGAGCCGTTGGTCGTGGAGCCCCAGCAGGAGTTATTCGCCGCCGTGATGGTGACGCCGGTTCCCGCCGCCGTGGCCGCCGCCGACATGACGACGATTCCGCCCTGGATATCCTTGATGTAGGTTCCATTCGGGATACCGGTTCCAGAAAGCGTCTGGCCGATCACGAGGCCCTTCGCCTGAGAAGCAACGGTCAAGTTGACCGAGCCAATAACCGTCGTCGCGGTGAAGGTCCAAGAGGTCAAGGCCGGATAGGCGCCGGTAATCCCCATCGAGCCCGAGAGGGCGGCCGCAGGACAATTGACCTGTCCGAGAACCGCCGTCGTGTTCATCGGCTTGGTTTGCACGTTGACGGTCGCAATATTCATCAGCGACACGCCAGCGCGCTGCACCCAAATCCCATAAACGCCTGGAGTCGGGAAAACGTATTGCCAGATTCCGCCACTCGCGAATTCCTCGGCCGTGTCAATCTGGCCGCCGAGGAAGAAGGTTCCGACGCTGGAGCCGAACGCATGGACGCCCGAGCCGGTCTGAGACTGGACAGCCTGAAAGCTGTTGTCCCACACCAAAACGTCGCCCTGGTTGAGCGTCATCGTGGTTTCGACCGTCAGGAACAGGTAGACGAATTCCGCCTCGCGGTCTCCGCTGGCTTCCGTGCCCGGGAGAAAGGAAGGGAAGGGAGTATTGCCCGAATTTCCGAACGGCCCTTCGGGCAAGTTCACGCGAGCGCCGATCGCCTCATACTGGCGCTGTGCAATAGTCATGATGGTTGGCCTTTATGTGGTGCGAGAGAACGCCCCGAAATGCTTTTCATGGGCGGATTTGTAGGCGGCAAACGCCTCGTGAGGCGTCGCATATGTTCCAAGGCAGAGCTTTTTCTTCCGCACCCAAATCACCGCTTGCCATGTCTCGCTCGCGGTTTTCGAAACCCCCTTGAACCCCGACGTGTTGTCTTTGCGCCGCGACGTGTTCGCTTGGTTTTGCGAGACTGTAGCGGGACGAAGATTTTTCCAGCGATTATTCGTGCCGTCCAAATCTTCATGATCGACGCGAATCGGCCATTCTCCCGTCATGTAAAAGACGGCTAGCCGATGCGCCCGATAGACCTTTCCATCGAGCCCGATGCGCACATACCGCTCACCGGAAACAGAGCCCGCAGCCTCCCCCACCTTTGCTGTCCCCATGTGCGAATTCGTCTCCAAGAGACGGAGAAATTCGCCCGTTTCGGGATCGTAAAAGTAGACTTGCTTGAGTCGCTCTAAGGTTAAAACAGGCTTCATCGCATCCCCCAACTGGCAATAACGCCGACCAAAGGATGCGCTGATTTGTATGAGATGTAAAGCTAAGTGGCAGTGACTATTGCCACAATACGCCTTGCAGCGAGGAATTCAGGCAAGTGATGTTGCCCGCCCAAGCCATGATGCGAACGATTGCATCCTGGTTGACGTTCGAGCGATCCTTGCCGATCACCTTGAAGTTGCGGCGCGCGTGCGGCCGATATTGGATGTAATCCTCGTTCAAGAAATACATCGTATTCGCCGAAATCTGGCCGTTCTTGCCGCCATCGAGCACCACCGGGCAGCGCTTGCCCGCGCCAAAATATTCCAGAGCCGTGAAGCCGGCGCCGGCCATTTTGTCGTCGCTCGTGATGCGCTGAATCGCCTGGAGCGAAGTCAGATAAAACGTGTAATAATTCGAGTCCGCCACGATCAAATTCACGCCGTCGCTGTTGCGCTTCAAAGCGATGGTGTTCGAGTTCATGTAGGACTGAATATTCGACGCGCTCACGACGCCGCGCGTGTCCGTGTTCGCGTTGTTCGCCGTGTTGCGCCACCAGACTTGCGCCGAACGATCAATGCCGCCGACGACGCCCGACGTGGGCACCTTGGAGACCAGCAGCGACAGGCCGCCAATCTGCTTGCCGCCATAGCCCGTGCCGTCCGAGTAGACGCCCGCGCTCATCGCGTTCCAGAAGGTATCCTCGGCCGTGTCGACGCGCGCCTCGATTAGGTCGATCATCGCCTCTTCGCTGGCGTTCTGGAGTTCTTCCAGGCCGGACAGCGTGACGGCGATCGACGCCTGCTTGAGCGGGAAGCGGGCCGCCGTCATCGTGTCGTTGAGCGACACGTTCAGGAATTCGTAACCCGAATACCACATGAACGTCTGATTTTGCGCGTAGCGAAGCTCCTGCATAATCTCGCGGCCGCCGTCGAAAAACTTCTGTTTTCCCTTGTTGCGGAGGCGATAAAGCAGGGCGTTGTTGTTCGAGATATTGTCCGCGAGCTTTTTGGAGCGATTCTCAAGAGTGGTCGTGACCACATCGCCCCAATCAACGGAAGTGACAAGCGGGGAAGCCATGATGATTTATCCTTGCGGAATGAGGGATTAGGCGCGACCGGCTGCGCGCTGCGCCGTGACGGCGTTGCGGATCGTGTCGCGAAGCGAGGCGTTTTCGTCTTGGGGCTTGGCGGCAGGCGTGAGGCCCGCGCGTGGAGCGCCGTTGACGTGTTTCGCGGCGGCAAGGGCTTTGAGGGCCGGAGCCGGCGAAGGAGGGACGGCAGGCGCGGCCTGTTGTTTGAGCAACAGCGCGCGAATATCGGGGCGAGCCCAGCACGCCATGTCGTAAGCGTCCTTGAGCGATTCCGCGTGACCGGCTTCTATGAGGGAGGCCATATGCTCGCGGACGTTTTCGTAATAGCGATTCTCCGGGTCCGCCTTGAAAGCGGATAGCGACTCGTCGACTTGGCGCGCGGCGTGCTCATCGCGAACCCGTTGCGCGGCGCGTTCGATAAGCGCCTCTTCGTCGATCGCCTTGGGCTGGGGCGTCAGCGTCGGCGCTTGCCCCTTAATCAGCCCGTATTTGGTGGCGATCGCGACGGCGAGCGCGCGGGGATCTTTGCCATACCATTTGCAAATCGCCTCGACGCCCTCGTTGAAATCGCGGCCGAGCCCGTTTTCCATCTCGGAATAATTCTTGAACGCCGTGGCGAGGTTCGTTCCCGACTCCTTCGCCATCTTGGCATACGCCCCGAGGCCCTCGTATTGCTTGAAGCCGTCCGAGACGGCTTGCTCGCGCCGCGCAATGTCCGCCTGGACAGCCGGAGGGAGAGCGGCCCATGCGGCTTTCGATTCCGGCGAGAGATAGCCGGGAGCGGCGAGCGGTGCGCCAGCAGCAGCGGCGGGGGCCGCAGCCGGGTCAACAGCAGGCGCGGCAGGAGCGCCGGGGGCGGCCAAAGGCTTACCGTCCGCCCCATGCGTAGCGGCCGGGGCGAAACGCCCATCAGCGGCGCGCCCGTCCGTTCGTGGAGCGGGTTCCGCGGGACTTTCCTCGCCGGCTTTCTGCTTTTCGACCGCCGCGCGGATAATGTCGCGCGTCGTGAGTTCGGATTGCGGGGCCGGTTCAGCAGCAGCAGGAGCCACAGCCGGGGCCGCATCAGACAAAGCGGTAGCGTCGGCGGAAACGCCGTCAAGTTCGTCAGCCATGTTTTCTCAGGGAGTTGCGCGCCCTTCTGATCGGGCGCGGAGGGGAATTACGCTTTACGCGGCGGCGTCAGCCCAGGCGAGATCGTCGCCCGTGTCATGTTCGATCGGAACGGAGGGCTTGTAGCCTTCCTTCACCTTGGCGACGGCTTGGGCGATTTCGTCGCAAGTGATCTTTTCGCGCGCCGGGCCGCTCGGCGCCGAGGGCGCGTCGTTCCCCATTTCGCGCATTCCGTGAGCCCGATACGAGGCCCGCAGCGCGCTCTTTGAGTCATAAACCACGCCATCAGCCATGCCCTTAACGGGGGGCATTTCGTCGCGGATAATCGCCGGGGCCGGGAGGTCCGAGCGGGTCGTCGTCGTCTCGCGCCAGTGACCACGGCAGGCCGAGGGCCAAGGGTCAAAGGTATCGTGCCATTCGCCGCAAACGCGGCAGGAACGCAACTGCGCCAAGTCAATTCTCCCAATTTCGATGCTCACATAATCGGCGCGGCGGTCGCCACATAGGCCGGCGCGATGGTCCCGCCATCCGCCGACCAAGCCGGAGTCGGATTCCCGTTCGAATCCTTCGGGCCGATTGGATATTGCTGATAGATGACCACGCCAAGGCCCGTCGCTTGCGTCAAGAACGCGGGAGTCATCTTCCCGTTGATGATTGCCGGATCGGCGTTATGCCGGATGCGAAGCCAGAGGCCGGGAGCCATCACGGCGGGGGTTATGAGGGTCGGCGGAAAAGTGCCGTTGTTGTAAACCGCAGGCGTCTGGACGAGCGGGCCAACCACGTTGATGAAATACCCGCCGCGCGCCGCCAATCCGCCAGCGATGACGACTTGGCTTTCAGCCGCGTTGTAATAGCCGAGCACCGTCGCAAGGGTGACAAGGACAGCAGTCGATGGATAGTTGACGATCAACTCCACGGCGCGGGCGGATGGCGCGGAAAGCCCGAAGACAAGCGCGAGGGCGAGAGCGAGCTTTCTCAATGGTAGGGCGCTCCCACAGTCAACCAGCGAGACGGGATAATGGGCGCGACCGCCATCGAGCGATACCACTTGCCGGTCGGGAAGGTGAAAGCCCCGGCGGAGTATTGCGCGCGGGAGATGACGCCCGTGGCTTCGTCTTGCAGTTCCCAGATGGACGGATTAGCGGCGAGCAGTGCCGTGAGTGGGGATGCTGACGTGGGAACATCGGGGGCGCGACCGAGGGCCGAACCGAAAGTCGGTATGAGGGACGTGGAGTAAGAAAGATTTTCAGCCTGCGCGCCATATAGATACGCGGTATCCCCTGTGGTAGTGTTTGGTATTCCATAGCCTAATATAGTGGGGGTTCCTGTATGGACGGGACAAAATGATATGTTTGGCGAGGTTCCCGAGGTTACTCCAGAAAACTCAGCCAACCACCAACCAGATGAATAGCTAACGATTCCACTGGCGGTGATTGTAAATCCGCCGGATGGAGAAACTTGCGTAACCGTCCCCGCAACTGTATCGAATGCGACCGCAGCATGAGTTGTTGAGCCAGTTGTAATTCCAAGAAGCACGTATCTGGTAGTCCCCGCTTTTACAAAGGCTCTAACAGAATATGGTTGTCCACTAGCAAGAGTAAATGGTGTATCATAAACTACTGACGCCAACGTTGTTCCAAGAGTTATCGTTACTAACCCCGCCGCCGACCCTCCCGCCGGGTCTGATTGCCCACCTGCTATAGTTGCGTTAGCTTGAGTCCAAGCGCTTAGATTATTCCCGTTAGTAGTTAGATTAGTAGAGGTAGCCTCATTCAGCCAACCATCGGCACTCCCGCCAGTGTAATCGAAGCGCGGGCCGTAGTAAGCGGCGGAAGTCGTGATGACTTGATCGCCGGGGCGGGGAGCGGTTTCGTAAGTGACGTTTGCGAGGACAGCCGACGTGACGCTACCGGATACGGTGAGCGTGAGCGTGCCCGCCGTGGGAGTGAAGGCGAGATAAACTTGATTGCTCGCGCCTGTGCCATTGATCGTCGCGACTTTGGTTCCCGAAAGCGTGATCGAGCCCGTGCCATAAAACGACAGCATGTAATTCGAAGCAGTGGTCGTGATGTTCTGCGTCGATAGCGTCGCGCTGTTTAGAAGCAAATTATTCGGCGCATACGTCAGCTTACCCGTGCTGTCGAACATCATCGCGTTGCCGGCGCGGGTCTCTGTAACAAACGAGGGCAGCGCCGTGGACGTCATAAAGTTGTATGTAA
>Ga0265327_10002446_pt1 | contig 19586 bp, 15 predicted proteins | sample 41621metaG_FD_202089 | JGI IMG/M metagenome (GOLD analysis project Ga0265327, IMG submission 202089) | Rhizosphere microbial communities from Carex aquatilis grown in University of Washington, Seatle, WA, United States - 4-16-21 metaG | ecosystem: Host-associated > Plants > Roots > Rhizosphere...
TCGACTGGCAGGGCATGTCTTTGCTGAACTGTGAAGGTTCACCCGAGCACCTCTGAAAGCTGTTTGGTCGCACTTTCAGCTTCCCAGATCAGCTCGGGTGAACAACCTGATTGGCACTTACAGCTAGCGTAGGTTCCATGAAGTAGATCATGCACGGACTTCACCAGGAGCGGTGAATATTGTCTTAAATGGATTTAAATGGTTTATATGTATAACAAAATCAAGCCTATAGATGTCCCGAAGTAGCCAAAGCATTCAGGATTAGCCCCACTGAGGTCAATGCAGTCAAATTCTCCTGCCAGTTGGACTCCCGCCTTATGCGCTGTGGCACAACGAGGGTGTCGCCGGGTTCGATCTTTCGACCCTCCACCCAGGAGTCCACGATCTGTCCGTTCGCCTTCACCAGGCGAAGGTTCCAGGTGTCAGCGTTCCGGGTAGTCCCGCCAGCCAACTTAAGTAGATCTGATACCTTCATGCCCGGTTTCAGTTTGTAGGCTCCGAAGGGACTGGAGCTCTCACCCACCACGTAGGCCACATCTGTCTTGCGAGGAATGATGATTTCGTCCCCATCTATAACTTCTGTATCAGAGTCCTTATCACCCTTTAAGGCGCCTTCAAAATCCACCACCATGCGGTTGAGGTTCGTGGTACCGACACCGTGGAGGATGGGTGGCCGGAACAATACGGCCTTCTGGCCTTCACTATTGGACTGATTCTTTTCGAGTAGCAGTTTGGTCTCGCTCAGGCGGCTCATAATGTCATTGATGCTTCTGGAAGCTGGGTCGGTACTTGCCTGGAAAGCCCTGAGCAGAATGCCCGCCTTGGGCATGGCCTCAGCGGTCAGCCCGCCAGCACGCTGAATTACCTGATTGAGGGTAGGAGCATCCTGATCCATCACATAAAACCCTGGTCGCACCACTTGCCCCGTGACGTGAACGGTGCGATGAGTGTGATAGTCCGGCTTCTCGTAGAGGTTCAGCGTGTCGTAGGGTTCGACGCGTGGATTGAGTCCATCGTCTTTGAGACTTACGGGACTGCCGGCTTCCGTCGTGAGCAACTTGTCAATATCCAGTCGTAGGATTCGGCTTGGTTTCCCATCCTTCGTATGGGCCAGTTCGCCGTAGTATCGGTTGGCCGAGAGTTGGGGGATTCCCGCCCGAAACAACAAGTCCGAAGCCCGCATTCCCTCGAACCAATCGAAGCTGCCCGGGCGAGTGAAGGGACCACTCACGGTAACTTTTTTGGGCAATCGGAATTCAGAAATGGCAAAGAAGGAAAGTCGATCACGCGGCTCCAGAGCCATGTTGTGGGCCGGGTCACCCTCAAGCGCCTTTGCCACATCAAAACTGAACAGTTCCTGTCGCTCATCACGGTAGGTGCGTACCACTTCACCTCGGCCCAGATAGCTATCCGGCAGAAGTTGGTCCTGATCCACCATCAGGTCCTTCACCCTGAGACCAACCTTGTAGGCAAATCGCCCCGGAACCCGGATGCGGCCTGTCACCTCAATCACGCCTTCTATACGTTCAACCTGACCTAAAGCCTTTAATACGTCGTTGAAATACAGCTTGGTACTACGCAGGGTCTGTTCATTGTTTGCAAGGTTCTGAACACTGACGATTCCCCTCGGGTCCACCCGCTGCAACGTGAGAAAACTGGCATAGGCTGAGGGGAGGATGCCACCGACGAAGTGCACCGCATCCCAGGCGCTCTCGCCGTCCTTGAGCTCAAGCTGGATGCTTGCGTCAGGTTCACTCGTACGAGGTACCACGACCCGCAGAAAGGCGCCTTCCATCTGTACACGGGTTCCGATCACAGGCACAAAAATGACATCGCCACTTTGGAGGCTGAAATTAACATTCCCTCGTCCTTCGGCCCGCAGCGGGTAGAGATCCAGGTGATGAACCGTCTGGCCACCTCGCATGACACGAATGTCACGGTAACTACCTGCACTGGTGGGTCCACCCGCGAGACTCAACACATTAACCAGGGAACTCAGGCTCGGCACCAAGAAGGAGCCGCCCTTATAGACCTCTCCAAGAACGAACACTCGCACTTCGCGCAGCTTGGTTACTTGCAGGTCGACGGTGGCGCTTGAGAAGTGGCGTCCAACCAGACCCTGCACGGCCTGCTTCGCCCTTCCGAGGGTCATGCCGGTCACTTTGACACTTCCAACTTTAGGTATGACCACCTCGCCACGGCCATCAATGGGGGCCACCACATCAAAGGTGGCACTGCCAAAGACATTCACAGCCAACTGATCGCCGGTGCCAAGAATATAGTCTTCTGAAATGCCGCCCTCAGTCGTCGCCGAAGGGTTCGCCTGTCGAGTGTCGAAGAGGTCAGAAGCGAACCGGCGAACGCTCTTGTCCTTAGCCTTCAGCGCCCGGATTTCAGCCTCAAATCGTGCATTCTCCTCCCTCGAAGAATCCACATCCTTGTTTTCAGGGGCCTTGACCGGGGTGGCGGCCTTGGTCGGCGTGGGATCGGGTGCCTGCTGAAGCTGATTCTGCGGTGCAGCCACGTATTGCTTCAGGCTTTGCAGGTCCAATTCGGGGGGTGTCTGAGCGTTGGCCGCTAGACACACCGAAAGCAATCCCAGGCGAATCGTCAGACGCATATCCGTTCCCTTACGCAAAGTCCCGTGAGGCTTGAACCAAGCTAGCATGCGGCTGGAGTCATGCCACCTGGTTCGGCTCAGCAACCTCGTGAAGGGCCCGCAGGGGACGCAGAGGCATCACGTTCGGCACACTCACTCGATCCCGGAAGGCCGTTCCCGCGAGCAAGAACAATCCAGCAAGTCCGAGCATGGCAGTGGCCTCATGACCCGGGAAATCCAAGGCGCGAGTCATGGTGAGTGAGGCCAACCCCAGCAGGATCACCGGAACAAGCCAAGCCTGGTCCGAGCCAAGGCGATCCACCAAGAAATGATGCATGTGGCTTCGGTCGGCAACACCCAAAGGCGCCCGCTTCCACTTCCGTACTGCCACCACCAGGCTCACATCAACCGCAGGGTAGGCGAACACCCAGAGGAGCAGGTTGGGGCTGGTCGCCGCAAAGGTCTTGGCTGAGAGGATTGCGAAGAGTGTACCGAGCATCAGGCTGCCGCAATCACCCAGAAAGTGTTTGGCTCGAGGATAGTTCAGAACCAGCACCATCAGCAGGGCACCCTCAAGGTACCCACCGATTGGCGCATACCCGATCACGAGGCTGAGGACCGCCAGCAGGGTGAGGCTGAATCCTATGGACAGCCCATTGATGCCATCAATGAGATTGAAGGCCTGCGGGATGGACCAGAACCATAAGGTGAGCAGCGGCACGGTCACCAGCAATTGGTTTGGCAGAACCATGCCAAGGAAGTTGAACGTTGCTGCATGCCGGGCCAGATCTGGAGCCATCTCCACCGCCAGCACCACTGCGATGGCCAAGCCAACAAGGGCCTTGCTGCGATTGCGCAAGTTCCACCGGTCGTCCAGGAACCCCAAGAGGGCCATCCCATGAATGGCGGCCCACTCCACACGGGTGAGAGCTGGTGGGCAACACCCAGCGGCAAGAACACCCAGAAGAAGCAGCCAGAGCGCCAACCCGGCAGTTCGGGCCGTCGGAATCCTGTGTTGCTTACGGGCATTCGGCTGGTCGGTCCAACCCATGGGCGCCACCCAACGGATGCAGGCAGCTGAAACCGCCAGCGCCACGGCACCGCCAATCGCGAAGGCCGTCAGGGTCGAGCCTTGGAGGGATGACATGTGGGTACCCAGAGAGGGAAAGGGAGGTCGGTTGGGGGTGAGTCTCGGTGATTCAAATGCTGCGGCATGCAGAGGTTTTGAGGCATGGGGGGAACTACCCATTCACCAGGTGGGAACTGTGTATCCTGCCGAGCCCTGCACTTATGTCCCACTGCGTGGCTGGAATTCAGTACTGCTGCATTCATTACCTAATCAGGGAAGTCTCGCCTCTCACCCCAACGGCCGTCAGAAAGGGACCCGATAAGCATCGACCTCCGACCAACCAGCCAATCGGAATCTCATATGACGGCTTTCTCGCCCGTGGCAGTTAGTCTGTCTGTTCCACCCGAGGCCAACAGCCCATGATTTCGACCATCTCCGTCGTCACGGTTGTCCGAAACAATCCGCTTGTGGCCCAAGCCGTCGCCAGTGTGCTTGACCAGAAGCTGGAAGCAGGGATTGAATCCATCGTCATTGACGGCGCTTCTACGGATGGCACTCTGGCCGCCCTGGAGCCCCTGCGCAGCCGCATAGGACAGCTGGTAAGTGAGCCCGACCGAGGCATCTATGACGCCATGAACAAGGGCCTTCGCCTGGCCACTGGAGAAATCATCGGCACGCTCAATGCCGATGACCTGTACCAGGATTCTCTCGTTCTTGCCCGGGTTCTCCAGGCCTTCGCGGACCCAGAAGTGGACGTCTGCTACGGTGACCTCGTCTATGTTCCCTACCACGACCCCGAGAAGGTTTTCCGGTATTGGAAGAGCGGTCCCCCTGCCCCGGACCGGTTCCAATTGGGCTGGATGCCGCCCCATCCGACTTTCTTCGTGCGCCGACGGGTCTACGAGCAGTTCGGACTCTTTGATCTACGCTATCGCATCGCTGCCGATGTCGAGTTCATGCTTCGAACCTTGGTAAAGCATCGACTCAAGGCTGCCTACATTCCCGAGGTGCTGGTCCGGATGAGGGCCGGCGGTGCCTCCAACGGCAGCCTTAAAGGGATCCTCCAAGCCAACGCTGAATGCCGTCAAGCCTTCAGGGACCTGGACCTGCCCTTTACTCCGCTGTTCACGCCTCTCAAACTTGCCCGGCACGCGCTCCAGGTATTCCAGCGTCCACCACAGGCGTAGCCACGTCATTCGCGACTACCCGAAGGACTCAGCCAGTGCCCAGGTTCAGCTTCGTTTCAGCGCCCCGAGGGTAGCAGCCGTCCCTCCAGAAGGGGGTGTGCTTTTGCGCACACGCAGGAACCGCAAGATCAGGACGTCAGCTGTGGGCTGAAGGAGGCCGATCCACACCGCACCGTAGAGGAAGGCGAGGGCCACTTTCTCCCAATTCGGGATTCCAGGTATGGCGGCTCGGTATAGCCACACCGGCAGGATCGCCAGGGGAATCGCCGAGCTGAATGTTGAGAGGAACACCGACCGAAGCGTGCCCTTGCTCACGCCGAGCAGGGCTTCGCAATCTGTGTGATCCTCGCTTCGACTCACCCGGAAATAGTCTGAATAGGCCTGAATGAGAGGCAGAGATGTCCACGACCGTGGGGCCAGGGTGACCGCTTGAACCAGCTCAGGCTTCAGGGCTTGGGCGAAACGGATCGCCATGCCGTGGGTATCACTGCGCACCACGGTGCCCGTGGTGGTGATAGCCGCTTGGAGGCTGGAACCCGGAATCAGGATGGAGACATCACAGCTGGTGCCAATGGGCAGCGCCGGAGCGGCTCCAAGCAGCAGCCCTCCCAGGCTGATGTTCACAGCCATGGCGCACGCCGCCATGTGCCCCTTGGGCACCACCTTCACACGATGCCCAATGGGTATCCGCTCGGAGGCTCGCTGCTCAATGGACGACATTCCTGCTACCTCAGGCGAAGTTCAGGTGGCGGGAGCTCATCGTCTCCCTGACCCAAGCGTGCGGTCTAGAGGGGCCTTCAGGCATGGGGGAAACTACCCATTCGTAAGGCGGAAACCATGTATCCTTCGGAGCCCGTTTCTGTCCATACAAGTTGAGTTGCCGACGCTATCAAGTACCAAAGCGCCTTGACAGCAATAACTTCCGTGCAAAGTCAACAGGGGCTGATGCCAGCTCAACCAATCGGCTCCCGACATGTACGCTCTTCCAACTGCGCAGGAGTTTCAAGACCAGCAGGTCCGCGGTTGGCTGGAGGAGGCCAATCCACAGAGCGCCATAGAGGAAGCAGAGCACCGTCTTTTCCCAAACTGAAATATCGGGAATGGCGGCCCGGTAGACCCAGACCGGCATGACGGCCAATGGAATGGCTGCAATGAAGGTAGACAGGAACACAGTCCGCAGGGTGCCCCTGCTCACGCCAAGCAGCGCCTCGCAGTCCGTATGGTCCGCTCCACGACTGGCACGGAAGTAGTCTGAATAGGCCTGAATCAGTGGGATAGAAGCCCAGGCCATCGGAGCCTGCCTGACCCAGCCGATCGCCGCTGGTTTCAGTGCTTGAGAAAAACGAATGGCGGTGCCGCTGGCATCACTGCGCACCACCGTGCCCGTCGCCTTAATCGCCGGTTTAAATCCAATCCCTGGCAACAGGATGGATACCTCACAGTTGGTTCCAACAGGGAGTGAAGGATCGGCCCCGAGCAAGAGTCCTCCCAGGCTGAGGTTCACGGCCATGGCACAAGCCGCCATATGTCCCTTCGGGACCACCTTCACGCGGTGGCCAATGGAAAGCCGTTCACAGGCTCGGTGTTCCTTGGATGACCTCATCTGATCGTTCCTCCGTAACCGAAGCAACCACCCTGACCGCGAAGCAATTTGGAACCGTATGAGTCGTTGGGGGCGTTTCATCGGAAGCGCCACCTCTGGACTTGAGCAATGCCGAAGATGGCTGAAGTCGCTGTCACCAATTTGCCTGGGACACCTTTTTGCCCAACACACGGATTCTCTTGATTCTGGCCTTAACCTGACCATGCCCAGGACCGATACGTAGGAGTCCAGGAAAGAGAATTCATGCACCCAGGCAGCCTTACCTTCAGAGCACTCGGCATGCTTGCGATTGGAGTCGCCTGCTCGCTCATCGCGTGCAGTGGTGGTGGAGGCGGTAGTTCTGCATCTGCTGTGGCAACCACCACCAACTCAACCGCTACTGGATCCGTAACACCCACATCCTCTCTGCCCAAGGCATTGGTCGAAATCATTGTCGCGCCCGATGGCAAAGCCACCAACCCAGGCACCATCGATGCTCCCACCACCCTGGAAGCCGCACGAGACCAGCTACGCAACAACCCCCGCACCACGGCTGGCATCCTGCGTGTGCTGCTCCGCGGAGGGATCTATGTCCGCAGCACCACCTTCGCTCTCAGCAGTCAGGACAGCGGCACAGCAAACAATCCCATCGAATACATCGCCTACCCCGGAGAGACGCCCCGCATCGCTGGTGGTGCATTGCTTGATCCCGCCAGCCTCAAGCCCGTGGATGCGAGCGACTCCAACTTCAGCCGCCTCGCGCCAGAGGCGGCTTCACATATCTTCGTGGCCGACCTTTCTGCTTATGGCAGCAGCCTCGGCACACTTGACAGCCGCCTTCTTGACAATGGTGCCGTCAATCAGGCTGCTGAGCTCTTCGTCGACGGCACCCCTATGACCTTGGCGCAGTACCCCGATGCTGCCGACCCAGCCAGTGTAAACCTCGCCGGGCGCAATATCACCCTGCAGGTAAGCGGTATCTCTAACCCCGATGTGACTGGCACATACACATACATGGGTAACGACGGACTGGGGCGCCCATACTACAGCCTCCAGAAAGGTGGGAATACCTGGAGCATTACCTCGGAACCTGGGTGGAGAATCTCGGATCGCACTGACCTGGGTGGAAAAGGATCGGCAACCTGGGGCAATTGGGAAGGGCTCAATGGCCCAGTTGGGCGCTTCCCTGCCTCCGGAGGTTCCGCCCAGGGAGAACTGCTCGTGGAGCCCTCAGATGGCAGCCCAGCCGTGCCTGGTTTCATGCTCATCCGCACCACCGATGGCATTAGCACTTTTGAGGCGACCACACCAAGTCCCCGTGTCTGGGCCAAACCCCAGGACGCAATGATCTACGGTTTCTACTACTACTCATGGGCCGCGTTCCACCTCAAGCCCCAGAGCGTGAGCACGACGGGGAAGGTTCAGCTTGCAACGCCACCCCCCACTTACGGCATCCGATCGGGGCAGCCAGTCTTCGCCTACAACGTGCTGGAGGAGTTGACGACTCCAGGTGAGTATTTCATCGATCGTGACTTGAAGCGTTTGTACCTGCGAGCCCCCTCAGACCGAGTTCCCGGGGAAGTAATGCTTTCCCGCATGCAGGATCCCCTTGTCCGACTAACGAGTACCAATCTGGTTACGTTTTCCGGCCTGACCTTTGAAGCAACCAAGGACAGTCTGGTGGAAGCACCCAGTTGCACTTCGGTGTCCTTCCTCGCCTGCACATTCCGCAACTCAGGCGGCATGGGCCTGCGCCTGGGTGGCAGCCAGAACCTAGTGGATGGCTGTTCCGTGGCGGGACTCGGCAAGGCAGGCATCCAAGTCTGGGGTGGGGACCGATATCAGCTCGTCAACAGCGGGAGCCGCATTCAGAACTGCGACATCCACCACGTCGGCCGCCTCTTCTGGACCTACCAGCCGGCCATCAAAATCGCCGCCTACGGAACCGCCAGCGACCCTGATGCCTGCGCGGGAGTCATCGTTGCGAACAACACCCTTCACCACCTGCCACACACTGCACTTGAATTCTCTGGGAATGAGCACCAGATCCTACGCAATGACATCCACCATGCCTGCCAGTGGACCAACGATGCCGGAGCCGTATACACAGGCCGGGATTGGGGCAGCCAGGGGAACCTCATCCAGAACAACCTGTTCCGCTATAACGGCGGGCCCATGGGTCTCTTCGTGTCAAGCGTGTACCTGGATGACTGCGCAAGCGGCATCACAGTCGAAGCCAACATTTTCTATCGCAGTGCCCCGCTCTTCGCCCTCCAACATGGAGGCGGTCGCGACGTCAGCCTGCGCTACAACATCTTCGTGGGCCACTGGGTCGGAGTTGCTACTGACAATCGCGGCACCACGGCCATCAATAATGTCCCGGGTGATTCGTTCAACCTGCTGGAGAAAATCCAGAAGTTCAACTACCAGGTTCCCATGTGGGCTAGCCGCTACCCATCATTGGCCTCCATCCCGGCCGACTTCGCCCAAGTCAAGGACACCCACTGGCTGCAGCCTGAAGGTGTTGTGGTGGTCGGTAACCTCCAGTCCGGCAGCACCAGCGCCATACTGAACCAGCCCGTCAATGGACCCATCGTCAAGTGGTTCAGCAAAGTGGAACAGAACCTGGAAGGGGTAGACCCAGGCTTCGTTAATCCCGATGGCGGGAATTTCGCGCTGCGGACGGACAGCCCCATGCGCGCTGTCGCTGGCTTCCCCGGCATCGACCCCACTCGAATTGGGCCCCAACACTGAAACAACTGGGGCCCAGCCTTCATCAGGTGACGCCAGGCATCACTGGTCTCTTGGTGTACCGACCTCCGATGACTTAACCAAGCGACCCATCAAGTTACCCAACCGCCGTTCTGCACCCATGACATGGACCGCCCTCTCCCAGAGCCACGGAAACACCTTGAGCGGTCCGGGAAAATAGGCAGCGAACTCTTCCAGCTTTTCGGAGTATCTAAACTCACAGCGGTCGAAGTGGAACTCGCGGGAGAGGGCCTGCAACGCCTTGGGACGATTCAAGCGGTATACCGCAGGATAGTGGTAGGCAGCCACCAACTGTTTAGGCCGGATCAGACCCAGCACTTTCCGCTGTAGCCCCATACGACCCAGTGAGGCGGCGATGCGCGCAAAGTAGTGGTCTCCATTTGGCGTAATGAAGAACAGAGAACCACCTGGTTTCAGCAGTCGGCTGGCCGCCTCCAGGAAATCCCTCTCCTGTTGGACGTGTTCGAAAACGTAAATGGCATAGGCGCAGTCAAACGATGCCTCGGGGATATCCGCATGCTCCAGCGTCTCTGGAAATCGTGCATGTAGTAGTGGATGCCGGCTCAGCTTCTCGTGGTCTGGATCCACACCGGCGAAGTAACCTGCATGCGCCGCGATCCGCTCCACCTCAGGGCAGAAGCTCCCATCATTTGCACCGATGTCCAGGATGCGCGCCCCTTCAGGCACAGAGGCGAGTAGCCAGTCGATCAGAAGCTCATGGCGGTTCCCATAGTTGTTTAAGTGCATCAATCGGTTCCCATTGGAATTGTCGGCTGGCGAGGAATTCTAGGCATGTCCATTCAAATCTAGACTCTCTATTGAGGAGACGACAATACGCTCAGTTTCTCTTTGAGTGTTCCCCCTCTGATTCAAAAAAACCTTCTAAGCGAAGCCGGTTGATGATTGGTTGGGCGGCCAGATCATTCAAGTGCACGCCGTCGGCGAAGTGCTCGCGGTCAGTCTCACTAAGGGCTTCGTCCCAGATGGGAGCCCCGGCGGCGCGCTCCACCTGCGCTTTCCAAGCATCATAGTTCTTGACGTGCCTCAGGTACTCATCAAAGTACGGGGTCACGATGACCCGAATGGCGATCCTTTGCTGGCGGGCAAACTCCATGATTCGGCTAAGGGCCATCAGGTTGGCCTCTGAGGCTGAGAAGGTGATCGGCGCCATTCCCCTGATCTCCGTAATCACGCCGGGGGTGATCCGGTAGTGGTTGATCCAGGTCTGGTCGGAGCGCCGAAGCGACCAGAGCGCGCGCAAGAACAGTTCGCCGTTGTACCGGTACAAATGTGAGACCCGGGTCATAGTCCGAGCAGAAGGGCGCTCCCGATCTGCGATGGCACCCAGCCGGTCACTGCAACTCCAATAGGGAGCTAAGCCCTCAATCACGTCATTGCCCATGCTGACGTTGGAGGCTTCTAGGATGATCAGCCTTGGCGCCCCATGAAGGTCGACCCAGTCCCGCAGAAGAGCTTCGGCCAATTCCATGGAGAGCCCGTTGTAGGACAGGTTCATGACCTTCTCCTGCAATACACCTTCCAAAGTAGGTGCATAGAAGCCGTTCACGCCCCGGGAGTTCCCGAGGATCACCACATTGGCCTTTTCCCGCCCCCCATACAGCACCGAGTACCGTGCTTTGGAAGCGAGGGTGAGTTGCCCCAGCCCCCAGCCGAAGATACGGTCGCCGACCAACAGCAACCCCACGAGCAGGAGGATCCGCTTGACTGCTTGGAGTTGCTGTGAGGGGGCCATAGCTTGTGCCTAGAACTGAAAGTAGATGAAGTTGTTGCCGGAGAAAGTTCCGAAGAGGGCCAAGGCCCAGAGCACGGCTGCTGCAAGGGCATAGCGAAATGCGCTATGCGCGGCCAGACGTTGCTCCATCCAGACACGTGAGCCAAACCACTCGCTGGAAAACAGAACTGCTATCAGTGCGAAGCCCTTAAGAACGAGAAACTTTGTCTGGACCTGCTCAAAGGAGAAAGTAAAGCGGGTCGTGATGCCCCGGATCACTTCCCAGGCCACCGTGAAGGTCGGAGACCGGAAGAAGATCCACGCGACTGCCGTGAGGTGGAAAACAACTAGGGCGCCCACCAGCGATGCCAGCCAGGAGGGGACCCGGAGAACTCTGACCAGGGAGGCGAGACCCGGCGATAGGAGGCGCTGACCCACCAAATAGGCACCATGGAGCCCACCCCAGACGACGAAGGTCCAGCTGGCTCCATGCCAGAGCCCCCCGAGCAACATGGTCAACATGAGATTGCGGTTGGTCTGCCAGGCTCCTCCGCGGTTGCCACCGAGGGGGATATAGAGGTAGTCACGCAGCCAAGACGAGAGGGATATGTGCCAGCGCCCCCAGAATTCCGAGAATGAGGTTGCCAGATAAGGTCGATTAAAATTGACTCCAAGGTCATACCCGAGCAGCTTCGCGCACCCCAACGCAATGTCGGTGTAGCCAGAGAAATCGCAGTAGATTTGGAATGAGTAAAAATACACAGCGATTAGCAGGGACGGGCCGTCGAACATGCCTGGTTGCCGGAACCAAGCGTCCACCAAAGGTGCTAGCGAGTCGGCGACCACGACTTTCTTGAAGAACCCTCGCAGCACCTGCTCAAGCCCGCTAGTGGCGAACTCCAGGTCAAAGGTGCGATCAGAGGCGAGCTGAGGAAGCAAGTGGCGCGCACGCACAATGGGACCCGCCACTAAATGCACGAAGAGTGCTATCGAAGCCGCAAACTTCAGTAAATCACGCTCAGGTAATACCTCCCGACGGTACACATCGATCGCATAGCTCATGGTCTGGAAGGTATAGAAGGAGATACCCACGGGAAGGACTACCTCCAGCACCATAGGCGGCACATGCAATCCCATGGCATGCAGCGCAGAACTGCCAGAAGCAATGAAGAAGTTGAAGTACTTGAAGAAGCCGAGCAGACCAAGGTTGATGCTCATACTGGCGACGAGCAGCTGTTTACGCTTACGCAGATCCTCTTGGTCGTGGAGCCTCTGCGCAATGAAAAATTCGAACAGGGTCGAGAACCAAAGGAGCGCAAGGAAACGCCAGTCCCACCACCCGTAGAAAACATCGCTGGCGATCAAGGTAAACCAAATTCTTGGCCTTCCTCGTAGCGACCAGGATACAGCGAAAAAAATCAGGAAGAAGCAGAGGAATGCAAGGCTGTTGAATAACATCGATCAGCAGGCTCCGTTTATAAGTTCCGAGCGGAGCGAAGCCAATTGCAGGTTGGAAAGCATGGGGTTCCTTAACGGGTTAGGGCTGGACTATGGCCACACATACTTAGCTCTGGATTGATCCAACACCATACCAAAAATGCCCGAAGGCTTCGTGCTACATTCCATCTGCTTGAACAACATAATTCTAGAGGACGTGGGAGACTACAGGTTCAATGCCGCCTAACGACGATCCTTACCTGAGTCTGCCCAGACCGCTATTTACGGTGATTACCGTCTGCCTGAACGCAGGGACAGCCGTCAAGGACACAGCTGCATCCGTAGACTCCCAGACGTTCAGTCGCTATGAACACATTATCAAGGACGGGGGCTCCAAGGATGGAAGCCTGGATGCGCTTGGACCGAACCCGAACCGGCGCCTAATCCAGCGCGCGGACACGGGCATTTATGATGCGATGAACCAGGCCCTGGAGGCTGCTCGCGGTGAGTTCATCCTGTTTCTCAATGCTGGCGATCTGTTGAGGGACGAGACGGTGCTTGCTGATCTCGCGAGTTCCTCGGACCCCATGTATACAGACCTTGTCTATTTCGACTATTTCAACGCAGATGCCGGTTCGGTCGTATGTCAGCCGAGAGTCCTCACGCCCTTCTACCTGTTTCGGACCATGCTTTGTCACCAAACCTGCCTATTCAATGCCAAGCTCTATACTCGCCATGGCGGGTTCGATACTGAGTTGAAAGTAGTTGCAGACTATGACTTTCTCCTCCGCTCTGTTTTGTCGCAGCTAGGCCAAACCAGGCACGTTAAGAGGGTAGGTGTGTTCTACCAAGGAGGTGGATTTTCCGCCCAGCCCCAGAACCAGGCGCGCCTACAGGCTGAAGTGGCTTGCCTGCGTAAACGCCACTTCCCTCCAGGCCAACGGACGTGGTTCAGCTTGCTCTACAAACTCACGCTCCCGAGCCTTCGCCGCAAGCTATACACTTGGCCGTGGCTCAAACCTCTCAGGCCGATCTACACCCGCCTCATCAATGGGCTATACAGCTTGATGGCGCTTGGACGCCGCACCCTACTTCACCGGAACCGACCCATCCCATGACCTTCCACATCATCATTCCAGTATTCAACCGGCTTCAACACACTCGGCACTGCCTGGACTCACTTGTGGCTCAGGACTGCCGTGATTTCAGGGTCTACCTGGTTGATGATGGCTCCACGGACGGAACTGCTCGCATTGTCACCGAAGCATATGGTCATCTCCTGCCCCTAGAGATCATCCAAGGCGACGGGACCCTATGGTGGGGCGGTGCCATCCGGGTGGGCGTGGAGCGGGCCTTTCCGAACATGAAGCCCGAGGACATGATCGTCACCCTCAACAATGATGTCGTGGTCCCCACAAACCTCCTCTCCACTGCGAAATCACTCCAGACTGCCCATCCCAATTCCATGCTTGGGTCAATTTCCGTCGACTCGGGGGACGGCAAGACCATCTCCCAGACTGGTTGGCAGATGAAGAGCTGGCCTTTGGCCCACACCCACCGCCTATGGTGGCCGGCAACCCTTGATGATGAGCGACTCCGGCATGCCACCACAGACGTGGACTTCCTCCCGGGTACGGCCACATTCATTCCACAGCCCATTATCCAAAAAGTCGGTACCGTCAACTCGGCCAAGCTGCCCCATTACCATGGCGACACGGAATACTCCTACCGGGTACGTAAGTACGGCTTCCGGGTCCTGCTGTGCCGTGACCTCGTCGTATTCCATGACTTGCTGGCCACGGGCGTGGCGTCCAATGTCCGCCTGAAGACCCGGCTACGCGATGTAATGAAGTCCTTTTTCACGCGCAGATCATCCAACTGCCTACTGTTCCGATGGCGCTTCGCCGTGGCCTGCGCGCCCGCATGGGCCATCCTTCCCTTCTTCATATCCGACACGTTAAAGGCGCTCGTGCGTGGGTTCGGAACCTGGTTAATTGGTCCCTCGGTTGATGACTTGAAGAAGTTTTTCAACTGACGCCAGACTAGGCCTAGGCAGGAGCCTCACAAGGCATCTCCAGGTTGTAGAGAAGGTAGGCAATCAGGAGAAATACGAGGGAAGCGGGAGCGGCGATGAACCAGATCTGGGTGGAGAAAAAGGCGACCCCGAGGCAGAACAGCATCACGGAAAATGTCGAGAAGCAGGGCCTCGCATCGAACAGCGCGATAGCCTTTCTGACCCCCACCCCAAACAAGAATGGGAACACGATCACTCCGATGACACCGAAGTCGAAGTAGAACTTGAACACGCAGGTGTAGAGTGCGTTCAGCTCCTCGTTGCCGATGATGATTGGCTGCTGTGTGATCTCGCCCATGAAGTGGTTCATGATCTGGTAATCGACTCCCAGCATCCTCATGGGCCAGCCAATTACTTCATCGAGGGCGCCGAAGGTCAAGCGCCCAAAGTGGTACCCATAGGTAGAGGGGTGCTGGATAGCGTAGTCCAGAGCCCGGAAGGGCCCGGTCGAGTAGGAGAGAACATGCTTGGAGAATTCTTCGCCAGCATACGCGAAGACGTCCCAGGTAATCTCTTCGCTGAACATCCTGGTAGCGGTGAGGTAGATCGAGTAAGACACCAGTAAGGTCGAAGCCACCAGTAGGTAGGGAAGGATCTTCTTCCGCACGGGTGTATCTGCCTCCACCTGGGTACCTGGATCCGGCTGGATCACGTGGCGGATGATGGCGAGAAACACCAGGAATAGCCCCGCCTGCACCATGGAAGTCCTCCCTGCACCGATTGAGGCGTACAGGACGAAGTTCACCGCGGAGAGGACGAAGATCCAGTTCCTGACTGAGCCGAGAATGATCGAATAGGTGACGATGATGACCAGGTAGATGGCGACGGCTTCGATGATGAAGTTGAAGAGCAGCAGCTCTCCGGTCGAGCCCAGGCCCCCGGCCGTGTAGAAGCGGATGTTCCTGGCTTCGGCGGGCCCCAGCTGGGACACCAGGGCCTGGTAGCGGATGAAGTAGTAGGCGAGATACAGCAGCAGCAGGACCAGGCCGCCCCGGATGACCCGGTTCTGCTCCAGGTGCCGTTGGAAGCTCTCCGCCAGGGGCCGGTAGTCGACCACCTGCTCGGGCTCTGCCGGTGCCGGACCCAGCCAGAGATAGCCGGCTGTGAACATGGAGACATTCAGCAGCAGCAGGAAATAGGTGAAGGATGACACCGGGTTCATGCCCAGCAGGTCCAGGCTGGAGACCACCAGGCACAGGCCCCACCAGCCCAGGTAGATGCTGATGAAGGTGAACGCGATCCGGTCCCGGACCACGACCCTGACGAGGATGCCGATCAGGAGGAAGAAGAGCAGCAGCGGCAGGGTCACGGGGCCTTCCTCAGCGGCCCGGCGGGGTCAGCAGCTCGAGCACGATGGCCTGGTAGGCCCTGCCGAAGGCCCGGTAGGCCTCGCCCGCGCGGTCCGGTTCCGCGCCGTGTCCGGGATCCTGCAGCACAGCCGCCATGTGGTCGGCCAGGGCCCCGGCGTCCTGCGGGTCGAAGTACCGCCCGTTCGGCGGAGCCTGCTCACGGTGGACGGGGAGGTCCGAGAGGATCAGCCGCACCCCGAAGAGCTTGGCCTCCTCCACGGTCGTGCTCCAGCCCTCGAACAGGGAGGGGTTGATGACCGCTTCCGCGTGGACCAGCAGCCCCAGCATGTCGGCGTAGGGGATGACGCCCAGCGGCCGGAAGGCCCCCTGCAGGCCCTGCGCCTCCAGAGCGGCGGTGAACTGCGCGTAGAACGCGGGGTTCCGGGGATCGGTGGTGCTTCCCGTGGCCAGCACCAGGGCCGGAATGCCCCGCTCCCGCAGACGGGCCAGCGCCTCCACGACCACCGGGTGGTTCTTGTGCTTCCAGAACTGGTTGGGCACGTGGAAATAGGGCCCCTGGAAGCCATAGCGGGCCTCCAGGTCCGCCCGGGACGGCAGGCTGTCGAGGGCGGGCGCCTGCGGCACGAAGCGCAGCAGCCGCGCTTTCGGAGCGGCGTCCGGCTGGAACCCCACCAGGTCCTTGCGCGCATCCTCGCTGCTCACCAGCACCGCGTCGCAGTCTGCGCAGGCCTTGCGGTAGGCGCGGTTCCGCGTACGGCATTCCTCTTCGCTGAAGAACTCTGGCAGGTGGAGGTGCTGGAAATCCGGTATCCAGCCGAGGGACCGCACTGGTGAACGACTGCCCAAACCAGCTCCGTGGCTGTATAGGGCAATCCCGTGACGGCGTAGCAGCCGCTCCAGCAGGAACTCCCGTCCCGTGAGGGCCTGGACAGCCTTCCGCAGGGCCCACCCCAGCGTCCACTTCTGCAGAAGGGTCGTCTCGATGACCGGCGTGCCTGGGAAGTACCCCTTCCAGCCTGCGGCATCTCGAGGGCATAGGAAGACCACTGGTTCGATCTCCCGATCTGGCAAGGAATTGATCGCACCCAGCAAGCTACGGAAGTAGTTCGCGCCCCCTAGCCAGGACGTGGCCGGAATCGAGAAAAGGAAACCGACCCGGATCATGGGTGTTCCCGGCGGAACCAAGCGGCGTATTCAGCCACCCCTTCCTCTATGTCGATAGAGGGAGCCCAGCCCCAGGCGCGTGCCTGGCTGCCATCGCCCCGATAGGCACTGGGATCACCTACCTTGGCCTCCCGGGTGAAGGCCAGTGGCGGCGCTCCCGGGAATGCCGTCCTGAGAAGTGTCAGCGCCTCCAGAACGGTGGTGCCCACCTCAGAGGCACCATTCACTACCCTGCAGTGGACATCCGCGTGGGCTGCCGCCACTTTGAGCAGCTGGGCGCCATCGGTGACGTGCACCCAGTCCCGCGCCTCCTGGCCAGTACCGAGGAAGGAGGCTTCGCCGTGCGCAAACTTGACGCAGGCATCCCAAAGCAACTGTTTACGCAGGCCCGGACCATACAGTGAGAAAAACCGGACCAGCGCCACCCGAAGGCCGAAGTGCTGCGCATAGCTCCGGCAGAGCTGCTCGGCCATGAGTTTGTGCGAGCCGTAGGGCGACATTGGCCTGAATGGCGTGTTCTCCCGGATGGGCAATTGCTCCACCTGACCGTAGACCGCGGCGCTGGAGGGGTAGACCAAGCGGGCTTCCGGGGCGCACAGGCGCATGTACTCCAACGTACTGCCCAGTGTACCCACGGTGGCCTCGAAGTCCGCCAGTGGTGACTTAAAGGAGAAGCCCACAGAGCCACTGCCTGCACAGGGGACGATGAATTCGGGTGCCTCCGCAATTGCCCGCAATGTCTCCAGGTTCACCTCGGCGCAGAGCCAGCCAGATAGCCCCCAGGCCCGCCACTCACTTTCCGTCCAGGGCGCGCGGCCCAGGCCCACCACCCGATGGCCCTCCTCCGCGAACGCCCGAGCCACGTGGCGACCAAGGAACCCGGAGGCGCCGGTGATCAGCACTTCACTGGTCACGTCATACCCCTTCTTTGCTGGATGGTTCACTCATAGGCGAAGCGCCAAGTTCCCCAACCGATGGCTCTCGGATGACCCTGGCTGGATTGCCAGCAACAGTGGTGTATGGGGGTACATCCTTGGTCACCACGCTTCCCGCAGCCACGATGGCTCCTTCGCCGATGGTGACCCCCTTGAGAATAATGGAATTGAAACCAATCCAGGCGTTATCGCAAATCTTTATTGGCTGGATCTTCACATGGGACCAGTCCTTTTGTCCTACGATCCAACCCTTGGTGTCATCGACCCTTAGGCGCCAGTCCAAAGCATGCGAATTGTGATCGACGATGCAGCACCCCCAAGCGATGAGGACATTGCTCCCGATGTCGACGCCTGTCGCGGTGGCGATCATCGAGCCACCCATGAAGGTGTTTGATCCAATCATCACTTTCGCGTCGGGTCGCTCGAAATAGATGTGACCTTCAATCATGCATCCAGGGCCCGTCTTGAATTCACAGCCTGGTTTCAGGTGAAGCCCACGATAATTGATGCGAGAACCCTCACCAATACTGACTCCGGAATTCGGCTTTAGCCGCTGCTTCGCAATGAGGTTGAGTACCTTGAGGACCAAGGCGATCATTCAGGTTCTCCCATGCTCCCGCCCCTGTGTGATTCAGTGTGCACCGGGTAGGTGTTGAATTCAGCGGGTAAAGACCGGAGGACATTCCCTGTGCACTCACGGGGAGTCTGACTATGTGCGCTGCTTCCTGGATTTTCATAAAAGCGACGTTGGTTACGAATCTGGATCCAACGAATACGGCCCCTGATCCCTTCATCGGAACGGGACACAGGTTCGGTAAGCAGTCTGCACCATGCCATCGATTTCATAAACTAAACCAAGATCTTGATCGCTTAACTAACCTTACCAACCTGCACAAAAACCCCGACTTCTTGTTCTGGCCAGCCAGAAAAGTTCCGACCCGGTCGAACTGAACCAGATTCACAGAAACTTCTGGGAAGTTCCTTACAGAAAAATCACTGAAGTCACCTTCTAGATTCCTTCCATCGAAACCGTGGGTTGCCGCCACATCGAAGCCGATGTTCTGAACCAAGGAGCGGCCGGGGAATAACGTCATCCCCTTTGCCCAAAAAACAGAGAGCCACCATCGAATCGCCCAAGAATCAACTTTCCCTTGTCGTTGGTTCTTGAGCATCTGGAAGTAGGGATAGGAATCGTTGAGATCGAATTCCATCTGGAGTGTTCGATCACCGGCTAGTCTCTCGAAACCTGTCATCTCCGCATCAAAGGCCGCCCAAGCCCGCTGCCAGGTGGCCCAGCCCCATGAGGTGGTCATGGGCAGGAAGGCTGCATCCGCTTCACCCTCCCACGGCACCGGAAACAAGTGCCCGGAGATCTGCATCACCGGCTCAGCCTCGGCATAGCGCTCCAGGGCCTCATTCATGTAGGCCAGAAAGTGGGGCGACACAATCAGGTCATCCTCCAGCACGATGACTCGCCCGTGCGAAGCACAGACTTGAGTAACGCCCGCAATGACCGATTGGGCAAGTCCCCAGTTGCCCTCGCGCGCCACCAGGGTCACCTTGGCGAAGCCCTCCACCGACTGGCAGAGTTCGCGGACCTCCTCCACGGCGGGCGCCGCCTCGGCGTCTCGGGGACCATCCGAGAAGATGAACAGCTCGCTGGCACCGGCCTCTGGGTTGCGCCGCAGGGCCTCAAGCACCTGTCGTGTGAGGCTGGGCCGCCGG
>Ga0265327_10002447_pt1 | contig 19581 bp, 12 predicted proteins | sample 41621metaG_FD_202089 | JGI IMG/M metagenome (GOLD analysis project Ga0265327, IMG submission 202089) | Rhizosphere microbial communities from Carex aquatilis grown in University of Washington, Seatle, WA, United States - 4-16-21 metaG | ecosystem: Host-associated > Plants > Roots > Rhizosphere...
GCGGTCTATGAGACAAGTCTGAGACCAATTCAAGAAGGTGATGCCACGCGGTTTGGCGCGATCGGCCAACGCAGTGGAACTACGCGCGGCTCGGCAAGCTTGGCGTCATCGAGCAGGCAAGGCAGGAGGCCCGCCCGCCGTCATTTCACCGCGCCCGCCTCGACGTGCGGCACCAGCCACATCAGCCCGCCCGACAGCAGGCAGGGCAGCGCGCCCCAGTACATCGCGACCTGCACCCAGTCCGCGCCCTGCCCCAGCGTGTGCGTGATGCCGAAGCCCGCGACGATTGCGCCCAGCTGGCCCAGCGCGCCGATGAAGGCGCCCGCCGTGGCCCGGATGCCGCTGGCGAAGCTCTCGCCGATCAGGAACAGCACCGCCGCATAGGGCCCCATCAGGAAGAACAGCCCGAGCGAATAGAGCGGCACGATGCGCCAGAAGTCGCCCTGCGGCGCCTGCAGCATCGCGTAGAAGGCGAGCCCGCCCACCATCCAGCCGAGCGCCACCGTGTTGCGCCGCCCGATGCGGTCGCCCAGCCAGCCGTGGAACAAATAGCCCAGGAAGCCCGCCAGGTTGGACACGATCAGCACCTGCAGCGCGTTCGAGAAGTCCACGCCCTTGCCCGGCGTGCCGCCCGAGCCGCCCAGCACCAAAGTGCCGAGCACCGTGAAGATCTGGATCGCGAACCAGTTCAGCATGAAGGCCGCGCCGAGGGTGGCGAGGGGGCGTCGCGCGGGCGGTCGGAAGATGGCGGCGATGCCCGTGGGCAGGCCTGCGTGGCTATCGCTGGTTTCAGCGGCCAGTGCATGCGCCTCCGCGATTCGCCCGTGGGTGCGCAGCCACGCGATGCGCCGGCAGGTGAGGAACTGCGGCGTCTCGACCAGCCGGCGCCCGAGGATCACCATCACCACCGCGGGGAACATCGCGAACAGGAAGGACAGCGACCAGCCGCCGCCCGCGCCGAACCAGCCTTCGCCCAGCGGATAGAGCACGCTCACCAGCACGGCCGTCAGCACCGCGCCGATCGGCCAGCCGCCCTGCACCAGCGAATAGACGAGGCCGCGCCGGCGTGCGGCGGCCGGCTCGGCGCGGACCACCGCGAACAGCTCCGTCAGGTAGGTGGCGTTGATGCTCTGCTCGGCATAGCCCAGGCCCGCCAGCGATCGCACCAGCACCAGCAGCACGAAGCCCAGACCGGCCGAGGCGCCGGCCACCCAGCCCGCGACGGCCGTCAGCCCCGAGCAGATCGCCGCGCCGCAGACCGCGATGACGATGCCCTTGCGCCGTCCGAGCCGGTCGACCACGGGCCCGATGCCGAAGGCCACCAGGCCGGTGCCCAGCGTGACCCAGGTGTTGAGCCGGGCCTGCTCGGCGGCCGTCCACTGGAAGTGATCGCCCAGCCGCGGCAGCAGGGTGCCGAAGAGGATGAAGTCGTACACCGCCAGGGCCCAGGCGAAGAAGCACACCCAGGTGGCGTAGCGCACCTGGCCGGGCGTGACCTGGGGCGGTGCCCAGGGGGTGTCGGTGTCGGGTTGCATTGCTGCCGCTGCGGGTGCCGCTGCCCGGGCTGCTGCTGCTGCTTGTGCTGGTGCTTCTGCTGCTGTCGACATGGCAGGCCCTCACTGCGATGCGCCGCCGCGCGGCTGGCGGCGCAGGAAGTCGTCCGCGACTTCGTCGTAGGTCGCGAAGCGCACGCCCGGATGGGCCTCGAAGTGCCGGATCAGCCTTTCGAGCATCAGCAGCACCTGTGGGTGGCCCGAGACGTCGGGGTGCAGCGTGATCGGGAACACCGCGTAGTCGAGTTCGCGGTACACCCAGTCGAACTGGTCGCGCCACAACTGCTCGACATCGCGCGGGTTGACGAAGCCGTGGCTGTTGGGCGACTTCTTGATGAACATCATCGGCGGCAGGTCGTCCAGGTACCAGCTGGCCGGGATCTCGACCAGGTCGGTCTCGACCCCGCGCTCCAGCGGCTTCATCCAGGCGTCGGGATGCTGCGTGTAATTGATCGGCGTCCACATGTCGCCGACCCGCACGTAGTAGGGATGGAAGTCGTGATGCATCAGGCTGTGGTCGTACTTGATGCCCTTCTTGACCAGCAGCTCGTTGGTGACCGGGCTGAACTCCCACCAGGGCGCGACATAACCGGTCGGCGGCCGGCCGGTGAGGCGGGTGATGAGCTCGATGCTCTTGTCGAGCACCACCTCTTCCTGCACCGGCGTCATCTCGATCGGGTTCTCGTGGCTGTAGCCGTGCAGGCCGATCTCGTGCCCCGCATCGGCCACCGCCTGCATCTGCGCGGGGAAGGTCTCGATGGAGTGGCCGGGCGTGAACCAGGTGGCCTTGATGTCGTGGTACTCGAAGAGCTGCAGCAGGCGAGGCACGCCGACCTCGCCGGCGAACATGCCGCGCGAGATGTCGTCGGGGGAATCCTCGCCGCCGTAGGAGCCGAGCCAGCCGGAGACGGCGTCTACGTCGACGCCGAAGGAGATGTGGATTTGTTTGGAGGTGGGCATTGGGGTGGTCTCCCTGGGGTTCGGAATGGACGGAGCGCGAGGTGGGGGCGTGGGTCGTCCTTGCTGCGCGAGTGCAGAGGGCGCGCCTTGCGGGCGTGGGTGGTCACGCATCGCATCTGGCGTCGGGTTGGCGGGCGCACTCACCCCGCAGACGGAGGTGAGTTCGCGTGACGCGAAAGCGGTGAGGTTGGCAGGGCTACATGAAGGGCCGCGTTGCGGCCCGGCCCTTGCGTAGCGGCGGCGCTACGGCAGTGACAGATTCGGCGTGCTTTTCATTTTTGACTCCCTGGAATCTCTGAAGAAACGCGAAAGCGGCTCTATCGGCCGCGTCAAGTGACGACGCCCTGGCGACGGCTCTGCGGCCGCTGCGCACGTATGCGTGAAGACGCGCTCACTATATCCCAAAACGGGATACCCGAAAACAGGATGTAATTTCCTTGGGTGCCGCGCGGACTGCAACCAAATCCCTATACGAAGCTCCGAGATTTGCTCTCGCGAGCGCGCGATGACGCGGGCTTGAAGCAGGCACAGGTCGCAGCCCTATTGAATCGACCTCAGTCGTTCGTGTCGAAGTATGAGAACGGAGAACGGCAGCTCGACGTGATCGAGTTCATCGACGTTTGCAAGGCGATCGGCGTGTCGCCGGCCGCACTCATCGCACAGCTTTACTAGCTGCGCGCTTGCGCAAGCCGCTGCAACGGCGGGGTGGCGCAGCTGGCGCAGGTTCTCTTCTCGCCAGCTTCAGAGCTATTGCTTCAGCGGTACGTAGAGAGGATCGCCCAGTTGACACGGGCACTCATGCGGACATGCAGGCAGAAAGTCGATGTCGACCCGCTTGACCCTCAGGCCGTCCTCTCCATGAACAGGGACCGCAGCAGCAAAGGCCTTCGCCGGTAGCTCGACCTTTGGCACGGAGAACTGCAATGTGTCCTTGAGAACAGCTGCAACATTCATTGCCCGGTCCATCCCCAGGCTGCTGGGGTTGCGTTCGCCGAACTCCGCTTGCGTCGTCATGAAGATCGCCTCGCGATTGGGATACTTCGCCTTGAGCATCGAGGTCCACTCGGCAAGTCTGGCAACTTGGTCGGCGCGCATTGTTGCCGAGTTTCTATCGAAGAGAACACCGATGCTTTTGATCGGGCTGCAAGCCAGCGCGACCGGGGTGCAGGCCATCGCAAATGAAGCCACAAGTGACGAAAAAAGGTGGTGCCTAAAGATCGCAGGCGGATCACTTGCCACATGAATCTTTCTTTCCATTGTCTTCCCCTTTCTTCGGCGCAAACGGCGCGCAGCCAAAGTAGGTCCCCATGCGGACCGCGTCAACAATGAGAGTTTTCCGAAAGACCGCGCACTTGTTCGGCTGTGCCGACACGTTGCCACTGCATCGACGCGACATGAGCGAAGGCCAGCGGTGATCAGTCAGCTCGCCGCATTCGCCACGATTAACCGCGAAGTCGCGCGCGTCGCCCCGACGTAGAACAAGCGCATCTCCTCCAGCGGATCGCCTTCGTCAACTGCGTTGCTGTCAGCGCCCGGCACTCCCTGCCGCGCACCCATCACCGCTACCACCGGAAATTCCAACCCTTTGCTTGCGTGCAGGGTCATCACCTTGATGGTGTCGGCCAGCGGATCGAAGTCGCGAGTGCCCTTGCGCACCTTGTGCGGCAGTCGGCGGCGCGCCAGCGCTCGCGAGCATTCCTCCATCAGCGCCCAACTGCGGCATAGCACTGCCATGTCGCCCCAGGCATGGCCTTCGTTATGGGCACTCGCCATCAGGTCGGCGATGCGATCGGCCTGTTCGCGCGAAGTCGGCAGGTCGATGACGATCGGTTCGTCGCCATCGCGGCCGCAGCTCACAGGGTGCAGCAACGGAATGCCGTCGTCGTCCTTCTCCTGCGGGCGCAGCAGCTCGGTCGCCATCGCGCTCGCGGCGTGCAGGATTTGACGCGTGTTCCGATAGTTGATCTTCAAGATAGTGGTGCGGCCTTGCGCCTGCACGCCCACGCTCTTGAAGCTGAACGGCTTGCCACGCCGCTTGTCGTAGATGCTCTGCGCATCGTCGTACAGCAACAGCAGGCTGTTGGTGTGTGGGTCGACCATCTGCGTGACCAGCTTGAGCCATTCGGGAGCGAAGTCGTGCCCTTCGTCGACCAGCACAGCCATGTATTGACCCGAGGGAATCATGCGGCGGTCGACGCCGTCGATCACGTTCTGCACCATCTGCTCCATCAACGCACCGACTGCCAAGCCATTGGGCGGCAGGGGCTGTCCGAAGGCCACCAGCTGATCGCGACACCACTTGTGGAAGTGCCGAACATGCACGCGCTCGGCCAATTGCTTGGCCTGCATCACAGCTTGCAGCTTGACCGCCAGCGGCTCGTTGTAGCAAAGCACGAGCACGGGCTTCGCAGCGTCTGCGTTACCAACAGCCTTCGCCAGATACTCCGCGCGATAGCCCAGGATCATCGTCTTGCCGGAGCCAGCCACGCCATGGATCACGCGATGGCCGTCGCCGAGACTGCGCGCCAACTGCTCCTGCTGCAGGTCCATCACGCGCAGGAAGTCGGGGATGGCGGCGGCGTCATCCGCATCGTCGAAAGGCGACCCAGCGAAGAGCGTGCCCTGCTCGGCCACGCGCACTTCGGGAAACAGATTCCAGCGCACGCGGTCGATCTGAGGCAGCGAGAGCGTGCCGGTCATGAGGCGCGGGAACATCTCCCACAGTCGACGCTGGAACGGCTCAGGCTCGCAGTCCTCCAGCATCTCGTCGGAACAGATCACGCGGTGTGGCTCGATGGCATTGCCGAGGCCCGCGGTATCGAACTGCTTGCGAGTGATGCGCGTCAGGACGACGCCGTAACTCCACGGGAAGGTGAGCATGCCCTGCCACTTGCCCTCATGAACGATCAACTGCGCGTCGCGCTTGAGGGCATCGACCACCTGCAGCGCCTGGTGGCGCGCCTGCTCGATGGGGTTGGGCACGTTCTTGGGCACTCCGTCGGGCGCGATCAGCCAATCGCCCCGGCTCGCCTTCTGGATAGTGTCTAGGCGCCAGTCCTTGGTCTCCAGGATCAGGAGGCCACGGCGCGGATGAAGCACCACGAAGTCGGGATGGCATTGTTTGGGGCCGATGGGGACGTCGAACCACAACAGGTAGTCATCGTCGAGCTTCTGCTGGAGCCGCTCCGCCAAGCGACGTTCGCCGGACGTCATGCGTGCGACGCAAGTGCTGAGGGCGGGGATTAAGACGGCCACGGTGGGGATTTCGGGAATGCGTCAGGGTGCGATCATGCGCGGCGATGCGCGTCGAAGGCGCATGCGAAAAAGTGGTGAGCGTGAAAAATGTCGCGACTTTGCAGCGATTGCACGGTCTTTGACGCTTGGACGGCAGAGTCACCGTATGTCGATGTCCCTTATGCATCGGTAGCGTTCCTCGCGGTCGATGCACGTGAATGGCTGCGAACTGCGGCTATACGGTCATTTCCCGCCGAGCCACCTACTGTGCTGCTTCTACTGATTCGACAATCGAGCGATAAACATCCGAGAAGTACGCCGGATACGCAGATAGGACTTGATCAACCTTCTCGCGCTCGCGAACCACTTGCCTACGGGCTTGACTGGTGAAGTCCGCGGCCTCGGTAACGCATTTCAACAATGCCTGCGCCAGCATTCGCTCCGAAAATCCAATCTCGAAAAGTGCTGTGGCAGCGGCGGATGGGAGGCCATACTTGAGCCGCTTCTGCAACCTGTCGAGAAACGCCGCAAGACCAGTTCTTACGTTCTCGGAGAGGTTCATCTGTTGGACCGCGGTGGAAGCCGCTGCGAGGAGCAGCCCAAACTCATATCCGAGGGTTTTCTCGCAAAGGTCGACGACCATATCGATGGTGAACTTCCTCCGCTTCTCTCCGTATGGAAAGCTTGCCTTCGAAAGAACACTTAGTAGTTCATGGTACGGCTTGCCCGCCAACCACCCTTTCGCGACTTCCTGTATAAATTGCGGAGGTTGTGTGTCATGCAAGCGCTTTTCTCGGGTGAGTTCTACCAGCAATGGCCAAAGAAGCTCAAAGATGTCCTCATCAGACTCCATGAGCTCTAGTTCGAACCGCTTCTCTTCAAGCCATTCGTCAATTCTTCGGGCTTTCGCGAGGCCAAGGAGGGTCTTTCCATACCGTGCCTGTACCGCTACGTCTGGAACCTGCAATTCGATCTTCTTTGCAACTAGGTCAAACAGGTCGACCAGCGCGATTCGCTCTTCCTCTGTCGCGAGAGAGTAGGCGAAGGTGTCTTCCGCCAAGGCATGGGCAGTCGCGTAGAAGGCGGTCGAATCACTACTTGCTCGATACGCCATTAGGAAGCTCTCGACTGCCGCAAGGACGCCTTCCTTGCGCTCGAGCTGGGCATGCAGCGACTTTGTTGAGAATCCCCCTTCCCGAAGTTCGTCTGACAGCGTAGTAAATGTAGCCTTCAACGCATTCGCATCGCTTGCCAACTTCTTCACTACATCGAATCGCGACTCAGTGGCAAGCTCTCGCTCTCCCCTATCGTTCACCAAAGGCAAGAAGATTTCAAGCAACGAACTTCCTGTCGGTTCGGAGCTGTCAGGTTCCAGAAGATGGTTGACCTCTTTCCACTTCTTTGCTCCTAACCCTCGCTGTCGCTTGTCGAATAGATCTGGTCCGGTGAAAACCACCGTTCCTTCCCCGTGCATTCCCGCACGACCGGCACGGCCCATCAGGTTGTGAAAATCGCGTGCGCGAATCTCGTCAGCACCTTGCCAAGTGCTAGTAATGAAAAGGTAGCGGATGGGAAGATTGACACCCTGCGCGAGGGTCGACGTGCAAACGACCAAGCGCAAGAGATTCGCCCTCATGCCATATTCAATTGCCAACCTGATTCCATGAGGAGTGTTCCCATGATGGGCGAATATGCCCAGAGCAGCTGCCTTCGTAAGATAGCAGTCACCACCGAAGTTCTCCTGGTACAGCGACCGCATCTTTAGAATTTCGTCGGACGCCGAGTGCTCAGCGGGAGATGTTTGGGCGGCCTGCCTTTCGAACACTTCCTCCACTGCCTCACGAACGAGCGCAGCGGCGGAACGCTTGGTGCCACAGAAAATTGCTGCGGGACCATTCGGGAGGACTCGCAGTGCGAGGAACAGGGCAATCGAGCCACTCTTGCGAGAGGGAAATATGCGCTGCTTCGTTTCCCTCGGGCGGAGTGGTAGCACTTCAGCGGTCAGTACTCGCGGCACAAAGAAGTCTTGAGCCTCCGCACTTCGGCGGATGAAGTGCAGTTGACCATGACCCTGCTCACTTCGCCAACTTGTAAATGCAATGAGTCTGTCGGTCTGGAGTTGAGAGTTCGTGACGACGTGCTCTGGATCCCCGAGGAGCCAGCTCGCGAGCGCGGCAGCATTCCGAATCACCGCGGAGATCAAAACGGATTGAGACGCCTTGGGTAGAAGTCGTTTGATGGATGTAAGCAGCAGCTCGTACGTCACCCCGCGGCTTCCGGTGTCAAACTGATGACCTTCGTCATAGACAATGAGGCCCACCTCTTCAATGAGAAGCTGATTCTGTCTAAGGACATACAGAAGCTTCTCCGGCGTGAGCACAACAACGCCCGGGTTGCTATCGAGCGAGCCTTGGGTAAAGGGGGATAGCTCATCCAAGTAGTCCGGAAGTAACGCATCGCTCAACTGATTGACTCGGAACCCATCGGGCACGAACGCATCGCGGAGTGACCCAGCGATTTCTTGACACAGCGCGCGGAATGGCGCGACGACAATGGCAAGCTGCGCGCGTTTGGCCAGAAAGGCGGAACGAATGACGAGTTCCGTAGCGCGCGACTTGCCCGCGCTAGTCGGCATCTGTACGACCGCCGACTTACCTGCGTAGAGCCCGGCCGCACCAAGCATCTGCTGCGACGGCCACATCTCTTGAACAGCGGTCTTGCGCTGCAGGTAGGAGGTCCATTGAGCGCGGTCCAAGCCGCTGTACTTGGGCAGCAAGCTCCACGCGGATCGCTCGACCCGGTGAAGCGCAACCGCACTCAGCAGATCCGAGAACAGGAGCTCATGCGGGGTACCGACCGAGTAGGCCCAGTTCCGCATTGATTCGACATCGTCTGCCAGAGTGTCATTTGTCCCATCTCGAAAATGCTCAGCGAGAGCAACAAGCAGCGACTTCGCGCGAGGGTGGGAGTCAATGCCGGGCACGAGCTCACTCCAAGGCCTTCCTAGTGCCCATTGCAGAGCAACAGCAAGCGGGTCGTCTGTATGGGAAAGGTCCCCAAGTCCTTTCCCGACCACGACGGAGTCGCCGGGCCGGCCCGCCAAGTAGTGGCCCGCAGAACTCAGGAGGCGAATCACCTTCTCGACAGAGGTGTTCATTCGCGCTTCGATAAATGCGTGAAGAGCCTTAGCGGCGAACTGCACGTCGTGTGGGTCAGTCGGGTCGGTCCCTGCAGCCGCGCCAAGCGCTCCATCTACCTTCTCTGCGGCGTGGTCGGCGATGGTTCCGATTGCCAACGGGAACTGTTCTTCAAGGTCGAGGCCTTCAGGAAGTGCGATGTGTTCCTCAATAGGGATCTGATACTCGTACATCTTTCCCTTGGACAATGTAATTGCGGCAGCGTGCCGAGCCTCGTGACTAGGCCTCATCGGCGGCCCTCTCATATAGGGAATGAACGAACTTCATGAGAGTCGACGCGTGAAGGACGACCAACTTGATGCTTTGATGGTTGGGGTGCTGCGAGCAGTCCGTCGCTTGAATTAGAGCCTCATCAAAGACGCTTGAACAGAAAGTTGCTGCAGCACCAGCATGTTCAATGTGTGGGCGCGCGAGGGGATCCTGGAATCTTGCGACGCGTCTGGCATCTACAAGTCGATTCAATTGGAGAAGTCGCCGCTTGGCGGCAATCAACGACTCGCTTTTTCGCAGGGCGTCCTTGACGGAGTCGTCGACCGCATCCTGCAGCCTAGCTTTCGGCAACTTGCCGCTCAACTGTCCCTTCGCCTCGCAAACCAGCAGGATGTCATTGGAACTCCACACTCCCTCGGCGTTGCTGGAAAGCTTGAAGCCGAGAATGTCACTGCCCCTTGGGGATTCGTCTCGCACCATCTTGCCCGAATGCCGAGTTCGAGGTACCCAGTACCCATATTGATTTTCGAGCACATCGGAAATCAGTATCTCGACGAAGTCGCCGGAACGGACCGCGGGGCCAAGGTTGGTAGTTGCAGAAGGAAAAATGGACTCCAGCAGGAACTCCTTTCTAGACTTGCCCGAGCCGTCTCTCAGATTGTCCAGTTCATCGTCTAGGCAATACTGCGTGCGAAAGTGCTTCGCCCACGCCTTGAGGGCGGCTTCACTAGCCGAGGCCAGCTGAAGCTCGAAGACATCGATGCTTTTTCCATCAGTCGTCGAAATCGCCTTTGTGGACTTCTTAAGCAGAGTCAAATGCTGGTGCGTGCCCGACGTCATCCCGAAAAGTCCATCCCCAAATATCGTTTGCAACGAAACGTCTCGTAGCGATTCTAGGGACACGCTCTCTGTTGACTCTCCTCAAGAACAGGGAGTTTCCAGGAAGCCTGCGGTCAAATCTCACGATTCCCGGAGGAGCGAAGGTCGATGCATGCAATCCTTTGACTGCCGCCCGCTCGATAGCCTGCTGAAGCAGTCGTGCTGGTCGACCGCTTCAACCGACCGCAACCAGTTTCGCAACGGCAATGCGCCGCATCTAGAGCGTTCCATCAGGCCGGTAGCAGCAACTGCCTACCTATGGCCTCTCCTTGAAAAGCTTCACGAAGTAGCGCAACGCATCCGGACCGGCGGCCTTCAACCAAGACAAGAATTGCCGATTGCTCACATGGCGCAACCATTCAAGAAAATCTTCGTCAACACCGGCCCGCAGAATCCACTGGATGAACTCGCCGGCCTCATTGTTCCAGTGATGAACTTCGAGCCGAACGCCTTGCAGCCGCTTGAACTCGTCGTGCTGCCCGACCTTTCCTCCATCGTCGACGCGCCGACGGTCCCTCAAGGTTGACCAAACGAGTAGATCAGCCGCTTGGAGTTGAACGGCCTCATCTTTGATTTTGCGGTGGAACTCTCCGAGACGAAATTGCGCCGCTAGGGCCGGCTCGCTCTTTGCGTCTTTGAAGACCTTCTCCGCCTCGCCCCAGCCTTCCGCGCCATGTTCAAATACGTAGTTGACCTCTCCGGGTTCCTCTCCCCCGAGGAGCCGTTCAATGCCGTAGAACGTCTGGTTGGCTAGGAATGAGTAGCTCTTTGACCAGTCACTTCCTTTTGTGATCGCTCCAAGGTCCGCTTTGTCGATCGAGAACGCCATTCCACAGGACGCGTATGTTTGGATGATCTTGATGGCATCCAGCAGGGCGTATTCTCGCTGCTCCGCCGTCAGGTGTTTGAACACCCCCTTGTTCTGCTGCCTGAACTCCCGCATATGGAAGCGCTGCAGGCCGTAAGCCGCCAGCATTGCGCGCCACTCGACCTCAAACGTAGCTGCCGCGTTGCCCACAAAGACGTACCCCCCGAGACAGAGGTTTTTGTCATCGTCATTCGTTCCGCTCTCATCGAAAAACGCTTCGCCAATGACCATGTGCCTTCCGCGCCGCTTGGGTGAGTTGCTGTCCCGCCAAAACTCCGCCTGTCCGGACGATCCGGCGTCGCGACATGGTATCCATGGCGGAGTGCCGCGGATCCCTGGCATAGCTATGGGAGGATGGGAGAGGCTTGGGGACTTACAAGAAGGTGTCCAGAGGTAGCCAAGCGAAAAACCATCCCGTTTCATAGCCAGGCCTTCGAACCCAGGAGCGGGGTTGTGCTCGTGGCGCCATCCTTGCCGGCCTGCCCTTTCCCCGATCGTCGCACCCCCTAACGGGACAGGGATTGATCGGGGAATCGGAACCCTGCAACGTGACGAGAACCCAGGAAGAACGTGACTACAACCGCTTCGTACTTCCGCACCCAATTTGAAGAACCTGGAGCTGGTCGGCAACCTAGTGTGACGCCGTCCTAGGTTAGAGCACAGTCGAAGGGCCGCAGCCAGTCTGGAGCCGACCATTTGCCAGCAAAAGTCACGTGAGTTCGTGAAACAATTAGTTTGGCTCGCTTCGAAGACTTTTTCCAATTTTGAGATTGGCGCATTCACGCTTTTTTCCGACGCGTGCTGTCCGCTAGCCGGCTCCGGCTCTTGCAAGAGTTCCACCCCGGGCTTTCACAATTTCCCTCTCAGGAACTAGCACTCTCAGAAAACAAAAAAGCCGGGAGCGAATTAACGCTCCCAGCCTTAAATTTGGTCCCGCCGCCAGGAATCGAACCTGGATCTCAGCCTTCGGAGGGCCGAATTCTATCCGTTGAAATACAGCGAGTGGATCGTCCCGACGTGATCGGGAAGCCCTCGATTATGGCTGAAGATCAGCCGCACCCGGTCGAAGCCTGCCTGAACCCCAGCCCCGCCAGATACACCCGAAAGCTCTCCCGCCCCGTCGCCACCAGGTCGAACGCACTCGGATCCAGCAGCCAGTCCTGGATCAACCCGCTAACCAACGCATGCAGCCCCTGCGCCGCCGCCGAAGCCGGAATCGGCAGCCGCACCCCGGCGCGCTCGGCGCCATCCACCATCGCCTTCTCGAAATCGATCACGCAGGCATTCCGCCCCGCCAGGTGCCGTTGCTGCACCGATTCCATGTCGTGCGTGTACTCGACCTTGTGCGTCGCGATCTCGAACACATTGCGCACCTGCAGGTCGGTGGTCATGATCTTCAGCGCCTCGACCATCTGGTGCTCGATGTCGGCCACCGGGTCGGCGTCCGCGCCCAGCGATGCCTCAGCCACTGCGGCCTCCAGGGGCAGCTTGACCCGCTCCATCATCGCGTTGAAGAGCGCGGCCTTGTCCTTGAAGTGCCAGTAGATGGCGCCGCGCGTGGCGCCGGCCTGGATGGCGATCTGCTGCAGCGTGGTCTGCGAAACCCCCTGGGCCTGGAACAGCAGTTCCGCCGCATCGAGCAAACGATTCCGCGTCTCCTGGGCCTCTTCCTTGGTGCGCCTGACCATTTTGTCGTCTCCCGTTCCTAGAATCGCGCCGTCTGAGGTCGTGACTATACATTCATGAATGTATGTAAACTACGGCCCTTTTGCCGATAGTCAAGAGCGCCGACCCTGCCCCCCGAGGCCCGTCGCGCGCTCGCGCACCGTCAACGTCCCCGCTTCAAAGGATTCACATGCCCGACCTGCATGTCTCGCGCCCTGTCTTGTTTTCGCCGCGCCTGGCGGCTGTCACTGTCGCCACCGTTGCATTGCTCACGCTGACGGCCTGCGGCAAGGGCGAGGAGCAGAAAGCCGGCGGCGGCGCTCCGCCTCCGCCCGAAGTGGGCGTGGTGGTCGCGACCCCGACCAATGTCGGCCTGATCACCGAACTCCCGGGCCGGCTGGAGTCGACCCGCGTTGCCGAAGTGCGCGCCCGCGCGGCCGGCATCCTGGTGCGCCGTACCTTCCGCGAAGGCAGCGACGTCAAGGCCGGCCAGGTGCTGTTCGAGATCGATCCCGCTCCCTACGCCGCCGCGGCGAACAGCGCCCAGGCCAACCTGGAGCGAGCCCAGGCCAACGCGATCCAGGCCAAGGCGCTGGCCGAGCGCTACAAGCCGCTGGTCGCCGCCAACGCGGTGAGCAAGCAGGAATACGACAACGCGGTCGCCGCCCAGAAGACGGCCGAGGCCGATGTCGCGGTGGGCCGCGCCTCGGTGCAGACCGCCAAGATCAACCTGGGCTACGCCACCGTGACCGCGCCGATCTCGGGCCGCATCGGCCGCGCGCTGGTCACCGAAGGCGCGCTGGTCGGCCAGGGCGACCCGACCGAGCTGGCGGTGATCCAGCAGATCAATCCGCTCTACGTCAACTTCACCCAGTCGGCGACCGACGTGCTGCGCCTGCGCCGCGCGATGGAGGCCGGCCAGTTCAAGCGCGCCAGCGGCGACAATGCCGCGCTGGTGCACATCGTGCTGGAGGACGGCACCGAATTCGCCCAGCCGGGCAAGCTGCTGTTCTCCGACCTGACGGTCGATCCGACCACCGGCCAGGTGACCCTGCGCGCCGAGGTGCCCAACCCGAACGGCGAACTGCTGCCCGGCCTCTATGTGCGCGTGCGGCTCGAGCAGGCGCAGGCCGCCAACGCCATCACGGTGCCGCAGCAGGCGGTCACCCGCACCCAGCAGGGCGACACGCTGACGGTGGTCGGCGACGACGGCAAGCTGAGCAAGCGCACGGTCAAGATCAGCGCCGCGCAGAACAACCAGTGGGTGGTGCTCGACGGCCTGAAGGCCGGCGAGAAGGTCATGGTCGACGGCTTCCAGAAGCTGCAGATGATGCCGCCCGGCACGGCGGTGAAGCCGGTGCCGTGGACCGCGCCGTCGGCCGCGGCCGCAGCCCCCGCAGCGGCACCCGCCGCCGCCAAGCCCGGCACGCCGGCCGCGGCGTCGAACTGAGGAGCCCGCCCGCATGGCCAAGTTCTTCATCGACCGCCCGATCTTCGCCTGGGTGATCGCGCTGTTCATCATCGTGGTGGGCGCCGTATCGATCACGCAGCTGCCGATCTCGCAATATCCGCCGGTGGCGCCGCCCGCCATCGTCATCAACGTCGCCTATCCCGGCGCATCGGCCCAGACGCTCGAGGACACCGTGATCTCGGTGATCGAGCGCGAGATGAACGGTTCGCCCGGCCTCATCTACATGGAAGCGGTCTCGCAGGCCGACGGCACCGGCGCGATCACCATCAGCTACGACCAGGGCACCAGCCCCGAGCTGGCCCAGGTGGACGTGCAGAACCGGCTGTCGCGCGCCACCCCGCGCCTGCCCGCGGCGGTGACGCAGCAGGGCGTGCGGGTCGACAAGGCGAGCAACAACTTCCTGCTCTTCACCATCCTGTCCTCCGACAACCCGGCCTTCGATCCGATCGCGCTGGGCGACTACGCATCGCGCAACGTGCTGCCCGAGCTGCAGCGGGTCAAGGGCGTCGGCCAGGCCACGCTGTTCGGCACCGAGCGCGCGATGCGCGTGTGGATCGATCCGGCCAAGCTGCACGGCTTCAGGCTGTCGGCCAACGACGTCAACAACGCGATCAAGGCGCAGAACGCGCAGGTCGCCTCCGGCACCATCGGCGACCTGCCCAACGTGGCGGGCCAGTCGATCGCCGCCACGGTGGTGGTCAACGGCCAGCTGAGCAACGTCGAGCAGTTCGGCAACATCGTGCTGCGCGCCAACACCGACGGCTCGTCGGTGCGGCTGCGCGACGTGGCCCGCATCGAGCTGGGCGGCCAGGCCTATTCGACCTCGGCGCGGCTCAACGGCCAGCCGGCGGTGGGCATCGGCGTCCAGCTGGCGCCGGGCGGCAATGCGCTCGAATCGGCCAAGCTGGTGCGCGCCAAGATGAACGACCTGTCGGCCTTCTTCCCGCAGGGCGTGAAGTGGGACATTCCGTACGACAGCTCGCGCTTCGTGAAGATCTCCATCACCCAGGTGGCCTCGACGCTGATCGAGGCGGTGGTGCTGGTGTTCCTGGTGATGTTCCTGTTCCTGCAGAACTGGCGCTACACCATCATCCCGACCATCGTGGTGCCGGTGGCGCTGCTCGGCACCTTCGGCGTGCTGCTGGCGCTGGGCTTCTCGATCAACGTGCTGACCATGTTCGGCATGGTGCTGGTGATCGGCATCGTGGTGGACGATGCGATCGTGGTGGTCGAGAACGTCGAGCGCATCATGAGCGAGGAAGGCCTGCCGCCACTGGAGGCCACCCGCAAGGCGATGAAGCAGATCTCGGGCGCCATCGTCGGCGTGACCGTGGTGCTGATCTCGGTGTTCGTGCCGCTGGCTTTCTTCGCCGGCTCGACCGGCAACATCTACCGCCAGTTCTCGGCGGTGATGGTGGCCTCGATCGGCTTCTCGGCCTTCATGGCCCTGTCGCTGACGCCGGCCCTGTGCGCCACGCTGCTGAAGCCGGTCGAAGCCGGCCACCACAACGAGAAGCGCGGCTTCTTCGGCTGGTTCAACCGCCGCTTCACCAGCACCGCCAAGGGCTACGAAGGCATCGTGGCGCGCATCCTGCGCCGCGCCAGCCGCTACCTGGTCATCTACCTGGCGATCATCGCCGCGGTGGTCTTCGCCTATCTGCGCGTGCCGACCTCCTTCCTGCCGCAGGAAGACCAGGGCAACATCATCGTCAACGTGCAGCTGCCGCCGGGTGCCACCCAGGAGCGCACGCTCGACGTGATGAAGCAGGTCGAGGGCTTCATCCTGAAGCAGCCCGAAGTCGAGAGCATGGTCGGCGTGCTGGGCTTCAGCTTCTCGGGCCAGGGCCAGAACGCCGGCCTCGCCTTCACCACGCTGAAGGACTGGGACCAGCGCAAGAAGCCCGGCGAGTCGGCCGATGCGCTGGCCGGCCGCGCCTTCGGTGCGCTGTCGGGCGTGCGCGACGCCTTCATCTACCCGCTGGCACCGCCGCCCATTCCCGAACTGGGCAATGCCAGCGGCATCACCTTCCGGCTGCAGGACCGCGGCGGCGCGGGCCACGAGGCGCTGGTCAACGCGCGCAACCAGCTGCTGGGCCTGGCATCGAAGAGCAAGATCCTGACGCAGGTGCGCCCGGACGGCCTGGAGGACGCGCCGCAGCTGCAGATCGACATCGACCGCGACAAGGCCAACGCGCTGGGCGTGACTTTCGATTCGATCAACTCGACCCTCTCGACCGCGCTCGGCTCGGCCTATGCCAACGACTTCCCGAACCAGGGCCGCCTGCAGCGGGTGGTGGTGCAGGCCGACGCGCCGGCGCGCATGCAGCCCGACGACCTGCTGAAGCTCAACGCCAGCAACAGCCGGGGCGACCCGGTGCCGCTGGGCACCTTCGCGACGACTCGCTGGATCACCGGTGCGACGCAGACCGTGCGCTACAACGGCTATCCGGCGATGCGCATCAGCGCCGGCGCGGCACCGGGCTACAGCACCGGCGCGGCGATGGCCGAGATGGAGCGGCTCGCCAAGCAGCTGCCGGCCGGCTTCGGCTACGAATGGACCGGCCAGTCGCGCGAGGAAAAGCTCGCGGGCTCGCAGTCGATCATCCTCTACGGCTTCGCGATCCTGTCGGTGTTCCTGTGCCTGGCCGCGCTCTACGAGAGCTGGTCGATCCCGCTGGCGGTGATCCTGGTGGTGCCGCTGGGCGTGCTCGGCGTGCTGCTGGCGACGATGTTCAGGTCCTACTCGAACGACGTGTATTTCCAGGTCGGCCTGATCACCATCATCGGCCTGTCGGCCAAGAACGCGATCCTGATCATCGAATTCGCCAAGGACCTGCAGGCCCAGGGCAAGGGCGTGGTCGAGTCGGCGCTGGCCGCGGCCCACCTGCGCTTCCGGCCGATCGTGATGACCTCGCTGGCCTTCGGCCTGGGCGTGCTGCCGCTGGCGATCGCCACCGGCGCCGGCTCGGCCAGCCAGCGCGCGATCGGCACCGGCGTGCTCGGCGGCATGGTGACCGGCACCACGCTGGCCGTCTTCTTCGTCCCGATCTTCTTCGTGGTGGTGCGCGGCCTGTTCAAGGGCAGCGCCAGGCAGCGTGCGGCCGACAAGCGCCATGCCGAGGCCGCCGGCATCGACGAGGACACATCCCATGCTTGAGAAAACCAGAATCCACGCCCTGATGCCGAGCGCGCTGGCGGCCGCCGCGGCGCTGCTGATCGCCGGCTGCTCGCTGGCGCCGACCTACCACCGGCCCGAAGCCGCCGTGCCCGCGACCTTCCCGGCCAGCGAGCCGCCGGCCGGAACGCCCGCCGCCCAGCCGGCCGCCGCGCCGCTGCCGCCGGCCTCGACCGTCGCCTGGCAGGACTTCTTCACCGATGCGCGGCTGCGCCAGCTGATCGACATCGCGCTGGCCAACAACCAGGACCTGAAGGTGGCGGTGCTCAACATCGAGCAGGCGCGCGCGCAGTTCCAGATCGCCCGCTCGGAGCTGTTCCCGTCGCTGGACGCCAGCGCCACCGGCCTGCGCGAGCGGCCCTCGCCGACCGGGCAGCCCGGTGTCGGCTCGGTCTATTCGGTGGGCGTCGGACTGACGGCCTGGGAAATCGACTTCTTCGGCCGCCTCAGCAGCCTGAAGGATGCCGCGCTGGCCCAGTACCTGGCGACCGAGGAGGCACGCAAGACCGCTCAGATCAGCCTGATCGGCGCGGTCGCGACCGGCTGGCTGGCGGTGCTCGGCGACGACGAGGTGCTGGAGATCACCCGCCAGACCATGGTCACCCGCGACGAATCGCTGCGCCTCACCAAGCTGCGCTTCGACAACGGCGTGTCTTCCGAGATCGACTACCGTTTTGCCGAATCGCAGGCCCAGACGGCGCGCGCCGCCTACCAGCAGCAGCAGCGTGCGCGCATGCGCGACGAGAACGCCCTGGTGCTGCTGCTCGGCGCGCCGATGCCGCCCGGCACCACCACCGGCAGCGACAAGGGCCTGCAGGCGCTGGCGCCGATGCCGGATTTGCCGGCGGGACTGCCTTCGGGGCTGATCGCCGAGCGGCCCGACATCCGCGGCGCGGAGCAGCAGCTGATCGCGGCCAATGCCGACATCGGCGCGGCACGCGCGGCCTTCTTCCCGCGCGTGGCGCTGACCTCGTCGATCGGCAGCACCAGCACCGATTTCTCCGACCTGTTCACCAGCGGCACCAAGGCCTGGACCTTCGCGCCGCAGATCACCCTGCCGATCTTCAATGCGGGCCGCAACCGGGCCAACCTGGATTCGTCCCGTGCCGGCGAGCAGATCGCGGTGGCCCAGTACCAGAAGACGATCCAGACCGCCTTCCGCGAGGTGTCGGACGCGCTTGCGGGCCGCGCCACCTACGACCAGGAGCTGGCCGCGCTGGTCGCGCAGAGCCAGGCCGAGCAGAAGCGCTTCGACCTGTCCGACCTGCGCTACCGCAACGGGGTGGCCAGCGGCCTGGACCTGCTCGATGCGCAGCGCTCGCTCTACACCTCGCAACTCGCGACGGCGCAGACCCGGCAACAGCGGCTGCAGAACCAGGTGGCGCTCTACAAGGCGCTGGGCGGAGGCTGGGCGACCAAGTGAAGACGGCCCGCCGCGGGCTCTCGCGGCGGGGCTTCGCATGCTCTCTCTATAATCCGCGGTTGGTTTTGAAACGCCCCCCGAAGAGCCCCCGATAGAGGACCTAATGAGCGACGACCCGCATTACCAGGCTGCCGAAGACGCCCACACGGGCCCGATCAAGAATCCCAAGCAGCTTCTGCTTGCAGTTTTCTTCTCCTTCATCGCTCCCATCCTCATCATTGCGGGCCTCGTGTCCTTCGTGGTCTCGGGCAACCATCCCTCGGGCACCGTGAAGGGCGACGAGATGTCCTACTACGGCGTCACCCAGCAGAACCGCGATCGCGACGTGGCCGCCCGGCTCGCCAAGATCGGCTCGATCGAGATCCGCGATGCGAACCGCGAGCTGGCCACCGGCGAAGCGGTGTTCAAGGCCCAGTGCATCACCTGCCACGGCACGCCGGGCATTCCGGCGGCGCCGCACTTCAGCGACGCGGCCGCCTGGGGCCCGCGCATCGGCCAGGGCTACGCCACGCTGCTCGACCATGCGCTGCACGGCAAGGGCATGATGCCCCCCCAGGGTGGCGGCGACTTCGACGACATCGAGGTCGGTCGCGCGGTGGTCTACATGGCCAATGCGGGCGGCGCCAAGTTCCCGGTCCCGGATCGTCCGGCCGCGGGTGCGGCGGCACCCGAAGGGGCTGCATCCGATGCGGCGCCGGCGGCGGCAGCAGGCTCGGCGCCTGCCGCGGCGGCTGCACCGGCCGCGGCTGCGGCGCCGGCTGCACCGGCTGAAGCTCCCAAGTAGGGGCGATTCCACCCATCTATCGAAAGCCCGCTTCGTGCGGGCTTTTTTCATTTCACCATGACTCCAGCACCGAACTTTGCTGGACTACGCCGAAGCCCGATACAGCAGGTTTATCAATAACTTAGGCGAGTCCAACATATGCCGGTGCTTTCCGAAACCTGA
>Ga0265327_10002449_pt1 | contig 19576 bp, 28 predicted proteins | sample 41621metaG_FD_202089 | JGI IMG/M metagenome (GOLD analysis project Ga0265327, IMG submission 202089) | Rhizosphere microbial communities from Carex aquatilis grown in University of Washington, Seatle, WA, United States - 4-16-21 metaG | ecosystem: Host-associated > Plants > Roots > Rhizosphere...
CGAATCATGGCCCGCTCGAACTCGCTGAACACACCCAACATTTGGAACATGGCTTTCCAGGCCGGCGTTGAAGTGTCGATGCCTTGCTGGTGTAGGTAGAGGTCAATCCCTAAGCCTTGGATGTCTTCGAGGAATGCGACAAGGTGTTGAAGCGAACGGCCTAGCCTGTCAACCGACCAGGCCGCAACCAGGTCAAACCGGCGGCGGTTGGCGTCCTTCAATAGCTTGTCAAATGCGGGCCGCTTATCCCTGCCCTTGGCCCCGCTGATGCCCGCATCCTCGTAAACCTCCACGATCTGCCAGCCCGCCCGCTCGGCGACGTGAGCAAGTTCTCGGCGCTGGTTCTCGGTTGTCTGCCCGTCTGTGCTTACCCGCAAGTAAAGCGCGGCTGTTTTCGTGGCCACAAAAATTCTCCTCTCAAAATGTCCGGCAAGCCGTCAGCACTCGTCGAGTGGCGTTAGGCAATCGGCCGGCAGCCCTTTGCAGCCGCAAATGTGGCGCATAAGGCATTCGCCGGCGTCGTTGTGATAGCCTTCGTGGTGTCCACATGGGCACATCTTTGGCCCGTTTCGGTAGCACCATGAGGGAACGTATGGGGCGTCGTCACGCGGCCCCTTGCTGCTGCTGCTAGTTTGTCCTGGCATATGGCTCTCTGTGGTTTTTGGTTTTTTGTGCAGTGGTGTCAAGCCAGCCGTGCGGAAAACAGGTGTTTTCCGCACGGGCTTTGCAGTTCCCCGGAAGCCCCGGTTTTGGCGGGTTCGCGGGGGTCGTTTTCGGTGGGGTTTTCGGTACGGGGCCAACCGCTCCTCTGGAGGAGCGGCGGCGATTTGGAGATGGTGCCAGGTGTTTTGCGGTTTTAGGGCCGAGGCGCTGGCGAAGCTGCCAGATCCGCGAACGCCTTGATCGTTTGCTCAAGCGCGGCCCGCTGGCTGGCCGGCAAGTTTTGCACCGCCCTGGCGAACTTGATTGCGTCTGGTGCCAGGCCGTCAGCGCCAGCGCTGACGCTGGCCGCTTTCTTGCCTTCCTCTTCGGTCTCCGGTTTCACCAGTTCCCAGACTTCCAGGCCGAACACGGTGGCGACTTTGGACAACCCGCCGAGGTTGCCGCTGTCGGTCTGGGCGTCCAGGGCTTCGTAATTGCTCACCGTCCTCTGGCTGATCCCTGCCCGTTGGGCAAGCTCGCGTTGGCTCCACCCGCGAACTTCTCGCAGGCGCAAAATTCGGCGGGCAACTAATCGGCGCAGTTCTTCGTATTTCATGAGCAACAAATTACTCATTTCTGGCCGGGAAAGCAAGCTTGCTCTCCTGGCCGGTGCCTGGCATGGCCGCGTTGCTGCGCTCCGGTGGCTGCTTCCGTAGCCGCCGGGGAGGTTGGTTTCAGTGTGCATGCTCGATGTTCCGGGGAAAGGCCCGGCGAACCGGGCGGTGTGTGGGCTTACTGCAAATCGTCGGCTTGGCCGGTCATCAACAGGTAGGCGCGGGCCGTGCAGGCGGTGTCTACCGCGCAATAGGTGAGAATCGCGGCGAACTCGCCAGCGCGGTGAAGGCGCGGCACGTCGGCACCGCTGATAACCTCCTTTGGGCGCGGGATGCCGAGGCCAGCGGCCATGGTGTCCAGGCCGGGGCAGAAGTCGTCTCTGTGCTCCATCGAGTAAGCTTTGAACAATCTGGACGTGTCAACAACAGGCGCGGCCTGGTCGCCGTCGAGAACGCGCGGGGCCAGGATGGCCGGCAGTTTCAGCCGGTGCCGAAGGTAGGCGTTGCGCAGCTTGGGCATGTCGAAGCCACAGATGTTGTGGCCCACGATCACAGTTCCCAACGTTGCGCAGGCATCCAGCACTTCGCGGAGCCGAACCAGCATGGCCCGCTCGTCCTCGCGCACGTCCACCGCCCAGCCTTCCACGGCTGGCTTGTCGCCGCCCATGCCGGAAATTATCAGGCGGCGCGGCTCGTCGGTTGTGAGGGCCACGCAGAGGACCGGCGAGGCGTCCAGCAGCGCGGCTTTTTCCATGGCCTTTTCTGCGAACTCCTGCCGTTTCCGCTCGATGGTTTCTGGCTTCCAGTTTGACGGGCCTTTCCATGCCTCCATGGTTGCGCGTACCGCGCCTTCGTCGGCGTCGCCGGTTTCGATGTCGAGGACGAGCCAACGGGCGGGCGGGGCGATAACAAACCCGTGGACGCCAAGCCCTTGCGGGTGGCCCGCCGGGCGTTCGCTGAAAAATACCGGGTTTGCGCTCATCGTTTCCAGCCTCCGCCGTTGTTGTTGTAGCCGCCACGGTTGCCGCCGTAGCCACCGCCGCGATTTCCCCAGCCTCCGCCGTTGCCGCCTTGGCTTCCGCCCCACGATCCGCCTCCGCTGCTATTTTCGCGGGGTTGCCATGCGTCGAGCGGCAGGCCTGCGGCGGCAAGCTGCTGGATCAGCGCCATGAGCGCGTCGGGCGAAGCCGCGCACGATCCGGGGAAGTTGAGGTACACCCGGATTTTTCCGGCCGGCGTGTCAAGGCTGATCGGCACGGCTACGCCCAAGCATTCGGCGGGCGAGGGCTGCATGGCGGGTTTGCCCCAAGCCGAAGGCGCGGCGGACGCGCCGCCCTGGCCTTGCATCTGCGTGAGGAGTGCCGCGAGTTGCGCGGCGGTGTCGTTGCTGGTTTGGTCTGTCATGGTTTGGTATCTCCAAAAAAGGGGGAATCCGAAGATTCCCCAAGGTTGGCTTACGTTAATCGTTGTCGCGGTTTTTGCGCTGGCCGGTTTCCCCGGCTTCTGCTTGCTTGCGGCAAGCCTTGGCGTAGTAGTGCGAGTTGCGGGCATAGTGGTTATATGCCGCGAATCCGAACGGGTTTAGCCAGCCAGCAATAAGGTTTGATCGCTCAAGCAGTATTGCCGTGTCGTCAACCAACTGGCAGCCTGCCCGCATGGTTTCCCAATCTTTGGCCGCTTTTGCCGCCCAGGTTCCGCCTTGCGCAACTTGCACGGCTTCCTCGGCAATGAACAGCGGGAACGTTACCAAACCAAGTATTACCAGGTAGCCTTTCACGAAAGCCGCCGCCTTGATCGGCGTTTTCCAGTTCTTGAGTTTGTCGGGGATGTTCATAACCATCCCCAAGCCCGAAGGCGGGCGCGGCGTTGCTTGGCGCGGGCGGCGCAGAGTGTGCGGCTACGCATTGCTTATCTCCTTGTCCAGGCTGTCGGACTCGACCGCGAACGCTCCGAACTGCTGGGCCGCGTACCATTCCGCCATTTGCTCGATCTCGGCATCCGTTGGCCCTGGTTCGTTTGCCCAAGGTGCGGAGGCTAGGGCGGCGGATTCGTCGATGATCGCCTTGATCGGCCTGTACGCTGCCAGTGATGGGTAGCGGGGTTGTGTTTTAAGTGCGAGTTGTGGCATTGTTATGCCCTCCGATGTGTCAACCAGATTAAATTCGGAACCGAGGGCTTGGAGGAGTGCAATCCCCCAAGCTCTCACCGCATTAGTGGACAAGGCCAGCGTCCACGTCATCGCGCCTTTCCTTTTGCAGCTTCGCCCAAGCTATCGAAAAAGCCTGTTCTAGTTCACGGAATGCGCCCTTTTGATCGCCCCCTGCGAGTGTCGCTAAAACTTCGTTGGCGGCGTCGTGGCCGAGCAATTCAATAACTCCGTCGCTGCATTCCCATTCTTCCCTTGCTAATTCCGCGTCGCTCGGCTCCGGTGGCGTCATCCTGTCCCATACCGCTTGCGCAGTGTCAAAACCTACAGTAAATGTGTCCATTACGCAGCCTCCTTCTGGATGCTGTAAACATTTTCAGCGTGGTTTTCGATTTGCAAATCCGCTTCGCCAATCTCAACGGCCAAGTTGATTAGCGCACGTTGCAAGTCCAAGCCGAGGTTGACTTGTCCGGCAACGGTCATGCCGCCGTTTATCAACTCGTTACTTGCACTTTGTCCAAGCGCAAGAATCCGCAGGATGGTTCCGATTTTCACTTTCATGCCGCCTCCTTTTGAGTATCGTTGATGACGTTAATGATCTCTTCTTTCGTGAGTTCCCATTTGAGGTCAATCACTGCGCCTTGCAAATCGTTTGCAATAGCGTAATTTCCGGGAACGTCGGTCAATCTGTCTACCGCTTTTTCAGCGGCAGTAATTAGCCGCATGATCGTTTCTAGCTTGATGTTCATGTGTAAGCCCTCAAGTTGTTTGTTGAAAAGTGTTTGTTTCTGCCGCGTGGTATGCGGCTGTGGTTTCTCTTTCGTCCGGTCGATCCCGCATTGAAGGGGGCCGGGGGGCTTGCTCTGGGGCTTATCCTTGCCCTTCGCCATCCTTGAGTAATATTTTACTCTGTTCGCACATACTATCAAGCAATATATTGCTCAAGTAGACCGAAAACCATCATTCTTGCATAAGACTTTATGCTGATTTACTGCGCAAATACTAGCGAAAGCTTATTATTAGCAGAGGTATATACTAGCACTGCCGAGCCTAGAAAAGCGCGGCCTGGGCGGGAACCCAGCGCCAGGCCGAAGCCCACACGCCCGAGCCGCCGACCGGCAACCAAGACCCGGCGCCGAGCGGCGGAAGCGAGGAGCCGGGAAACCCGACAGGGAACGCCAGCACGGGAAGCCCGCGCCCAACGGCCAGCGAAGCGGCCAGCAAAGAGCCACGGGAAGAAGTGGAAGCAAAAAAGCAGACAAGCCCGGCAGAGGCGGCGGAAACACAAGCGGACGTGCGCGCCGCCAAGCGCGGCACCAACGCGACGGCCGGCCCGCCGCCAGCCCACCAAGACACCGAGCCGCCAGCCGCCGCAAAAGCCAAGACGGCAGACACGGCGGAGCAACGCCACGCACCAACCCCGCCCGGCCCGAACGCCGCAAAGCAGCGGACAGCCGAAACCGGGACGCCAGAGGACAGCACGGCCAGATCCGCGCCAGACGCACAGCCGACAGCCAGCGAACGCCCGGAACGCACCAACGCCGACGCAACGCGGGCAACGAGCGGGAAGGCGGACGGCGGCAACGAGCGCGAACCGGCCACCGCCACAACCCCGCCAGAAATTAAAGCGCCCACGCCAAAGCCCCCAGGCGAGGCACGGACGGCAGCAAGCCAGACAGCCGGGCGCGGGCAGCGGCAGACGAGACGCCAGAAGGCAGCGCAACCTTGACCGCGCAAACCGGGACAGGCAGGCCAGCGGCAGACCAGACCGGCGAACCCGACGCGCCAGGGCGAACCCACACGCGCCAGCCCAACCCGGCGACAGCGCGCGCGAACGAAGCGGCGGCGACAGCGGAGGCGAACGGCACGAACAGGCACGGCGGCGCGGGAGACCAGCCAGGGCCAGCGGGCAACGCACGACGCGCCCACACCCAGCCGCCAGGGCAGGCACGGGCGACAACCCCGGCGACGCGACGGCCACCGGGAACGGAGACGAAACGGGACGAAGAAGCGGACACGACACACCCCCAGGACAAGGGCCGGGGACAACCCCCAGCCACAGCCCCATTAAAACACAAAACGCGGGAAAAAGCAAGAGGAAAAAGCAAGACCAAACAGGCCAGAACAGCACCGGCCAGGCCGACCGGAACCCACCCGCCCCAGCCAGCCAAGCGAGCCAGCCGCCGCCACAAGGCCGGCCAGAGCCACGGAGCCAAACGAGGCCCGGCGCGCGCGGGCGCGACGAGCCAGGGACGGCGAGGAGCGACCGCGCGCGCCGGGCCGCCAAGCGCAGGACGCGCGCGGCAGCCGGGCAGGAGCCCGCGGCCGCCGCAGCCCGCCCCCCGGCCCGCCCCGGCCGGGAGCCGGGGCGGGCCGGGGGGCGGGCGAGGACGGACGCCACAAGCCAGCCACGGAGAGCAAGACCACGCCACACCACGAACCCAACAGGCCCGCCACCGGCACGGAGCCAGCCGACGCGAACCCTTCTTTTTTCCCTACTGCCCGCTCTTGATCTTGATCTTGCTCTACCGCGCATGGACGCGCGGGCTTTTGGGAGCGGACAGGGATGGACGCCTCGGCCCCGGCGCTCTTGCTCTTTGCCGGGGCCAGCCGCACCTACCGGCACTTGCTCTTGATCTTGCCCTTAATCCATCGACAACCCAGCATCCCGCCTCGCCTGTAGCTCGATCTCCCGCACATCGCCCGCCCGCTCCTTAGGTACGCACACGGTCACGCACTCCCAGCCATCAGGCACACCATGCGCCCGCAGATACGCCGCCTCGATGCGCTGGACGGACTCTTCAACGTGCTGCCGCTTCATGCCGGTTTGCTTGGCCGCATCGACAGCCCGCACACCTTCAACAAGCACCAACCTTGCAGAGTCCTTCGACCGGTCTGCAAGCTTAGTCTTGTTTGCCACTTCCAGAAAATCAGATAGCTTCATCGTCATGCCCTCCAAAAAAGCAAGAGTTTAACGCAAGATATCGCAAGAGGTAAAGGCAAGACTTACAGCATAGCCACAAGTAAGGTGCGGTGCTGGCCGCTCTTGCTCTTGCTCTTGCTCTTTCGAGCCAGCCGCCGCCACAAGACGCGCAAAGGGAGGGAGTGGCCCGGCCCGCGCCCCGCCCTTCGCGAAGCGGGGGCGGGGGGCGGGCCGGGCCGCGACCGACCGACACCACGCAACCACGCGGCGCTACAGACCCAAGCCATGGACGGCGCGGAGTGCGCCAGGGAAGGCGATTCGCCACGGAGCCAGCCGAAGCGCACGGCTCTTGCTCTTGCTCTTTCAGACTTTCCGCTACCCGGATCTCCCCCCGCGTCCCCTGCACAGAAGGTCAGGGGCGCGGCTCTCAGGCCAAAGGTGCAAGGATTCGCAGAGCGTGGCATTCTCTTGCTTTTGTCATGTGACCTAAGGAGGCTGGCATGGGGCAGCAAGGCGACTCGCGCACACCGTCAAGGCGGATCGGCAGGCCAACCATAGGCGACAGGCCCATGACCGGGGCAGAGCGTGAGGCCAAGCGGCGGCTGTCGAGGCGGCAGAGCTTGCGGCCCTGCGCGTCGAGGTCGAGGCGCTCAGATCGGATAACGCGCGGCTTCATGCCGACAATGCCGAGTTGCTTCACCGGCTGGCCGGTCACACTAAGCAATGCCATGTGAAATATGCCCTAAAGATTTTGCCAACCGGAGGAATACCGCAATGCACATGAACAAGCTGCTCCTCGCCGCCCTGGCGCTCGTCGCCAATATCGCCCTTGCTGATCCGCCTATAGTCCCCGATTTAGCACGAACGCCCGGAGACGTGCTTACTTCCGATCCTGCCGTTATCTGTGTGCATGGATATACCAAGACGGTGCGTAACGTGCCTGAATCCCTCAAGGATCAGGTATACAGAATCTACGGTATAACCTACCGCAAGCCGAGAGAGTATGAAGTAGACCACCTTATCAGCTTGGAATTAGGCGGCTCCAATTCTCTGCGTAACCTATGGCCGGAATCATACGAGACTCAGCCACTCAACGCCCGGACGAAGGATAAATTAGAAAACCGGATGCACAAGCTTGTTTGCGATGGAACGCTAGACCTAAAGCAGGCACAGCAGGAAATAGCAAAGGATTGGATTGGCGCTTATGTGAAGTACATAGGGCCGCTTCCTGGAAGCTCTCAGACAGCCGCACCAGGCGCACCAGGGCCAGCCAGTGAGAAGGCGGCAGACGGCCAGCAAGGCGACTCTGGCGGCTGTCCTGAATCCATGCCGGTGAAAGTATCTGGCAGCGGGATATACCACGTTCCAGGCGGAAGCTATTACAACCGGGTGACGCATCCTAAAAGCTGCTTCGCCACAGCAGAAGCAGCCGAGGCGGCGGGCTTCCGCGCATCCAATAAATAACCGGGTGAAACTATGCAAGCTGACAATATCAACGGGCAAGTGGTGGATGTGGTAGTCATCGGTGCGGATGGAATAGAAGTGGTGGAAGAGCTACAGCAGGGCGAACGGGTGTTGCTGGCGGTTATCGACGCGGCTCTACAGGCAGAAGCCCGGTTTGCCAAATCCTGCCCGGAGGCTCGGCTAGTCCGGGTTGATTCCAACCGGGGGCTTGGCGACCGGGAAGAGTGCCGGTTTTATCTGCGCTACCAGCACAGCGGCAAGGGCAGCTTTGCCGAGTATTGGGGGCATGTGGGGGATGTGGCGCACCTGGACATGAGGCGCGGGATTATCAGCGTGAGGCTGGCGTGAGGCTCGGCGCGGCTAAATGTGTATGAATCTAACCCTATTTTTTCGGGCTTGGTTTCGCCACTGGCTTTCCCTTTTTGCCGGTTTTATCGTCACCTTTCCCGGCGGTCGCCTTCCGGCTCTTGATGTAAGCGCCCAGGTTGTTTGCGTACATCCACTCGTAAAGCGCCTCACGCTCACAGCCGCAAATCTTGGCAATCGCTGCCTTGTGGACGCCTTTTTGCAAGAGGTCAAGAATCTGCTCCCGGTGCTTATCAAGTTTCCTGTCTTTGTTCTTCACCCCCTTTTGCCGCCCTACTGGCTTGCCTTCCGCCTTGCGCCTAGCAAGAGCCTCGGTGGTGCGCTTGGATATGAAATCCCGCTCGATCTCAGCCGCCATTCCGAAGGCCAAAGCCATCATCCTAGAATTAAGGCTCCCGTCCATGATGAGGCCGTTTTTGACGATGTGGATGGTTATCTCGCGCTTGGCCGCTTCCGCCAAGACAAGCATTACCTGGAGCGCAGACCGCCCCAGGCGTGAGAATTCGGGGGTCAACACCACATCGCCCTTGATGGCCTGCTTGGTCAGCAGACGGCCTATTTCCCGCTCCTGCCAGTCCTTGGTGCCGCTCACGGTGTCCTCGAAGAAATGCAAGGGTTCCAGCTTGTGCTTTTTGGCGTACTCGATCACGCCGTGCCGCTGGTTGTCGAGGTCTTGCTTGTCGGTCGATACTCTGAGGTAGGCGTAGGTGGTCATGCTCTAGTGTCGGTTTTAACGTGACTGTGGCGGGTGTATTATGTAGGAATCTGACGGTCGTTTGAATCGTACAAGTAGGCCGTTGGGGTGTTTTTTCCTGTGTTCTCCATAGCTTTGTTCTATCTGTCGTTTTTATCGTGACGTTTTTTGTGTCGTTTTCGGGGGTTCAGAATGCGATTTTTGACAATCAAAAAACATGGGAGGGAACGCCGGGATGGGCGCGACCACGCCCGCGCTTTCGTGGTCAAGAAGGATCGCAAGTTCGGCAAAGTGTTGGATCAGGCGCAAATCCATACGCGCAAGCCGGTTCTTATCACTGGCGCACATGCGAGCGGTAAGAGCCGGTGGCTTGACCGGCTGCGGGCCGACTCTGCGCGTGTCTGGCCTTCTCGCGCACACGCCGAGCCGCTTTACTTCGCGGCCACGCGCCCGCTTTCGGCCTGGTCGGACACGAAGCCGCTAGAACTCTGGTGGGCTGGCCGACAAGCCACGCTTGGGGAGGATGACCGCCATTGGTCGAAGCTAAAGGCGTGGGAGCGGCTGGACGCTCTACCGCTCTACTTGGCCGACACTGGGGCGGTGCTGTTCGTGGATGATGCGCACAACTTGAGCGGGCGGAAGCTTAAAGTTACTCAGGATTGTGTGAGGGCGGCGGCTGTATTTGTTATTACTGCCGCCGAAGAAAATAGGTTATCGCCGGGCCTTCGCAAAGATGTACTTGGGCTAGAGCCGCAGATATTCCACCTAGATTCCGATGTGGCCTATGACGCTACGCCGGTCTTTATGTGGCTTGTGATACTTATTGCGATGGCTACCGGCTCCTACGAACTGGCGGCGGTCATGGGTACGCTCAAATTCTTTGCGAGTGGCCGACGTGCGGCAAAGCAAGCGTAGCGCCTACCCGGATGGCTTCTGGCTCCTGGCCGCAGGGGTCAACCTCCTGCTGTGCGTCGCCTTCCTGCTGTTCTTCCTCTTCGTGGCCTGGCTCTCGGTCAGCACGGCCCATGCGTGGGAATTCCAGCTTCCCATTAAAACCGACGACAACCGGCCCGAGCATCCCGTTGAAGCGGTGAAGGCCTCGCCGCACGACGAACCGCCGCCGGTCGCGCTCGACAAGCCCAAAGCCCCGAACATCCAACCTTTTCAGGTGCCAACATATGACGGCAAGCCCGGAGACTTCCGGGCCAAAATTCCCGAACTTGCCCAATTTCCTGATATAGATACAGAGTCAGTTTTTCGGGTAGTTGTGAATTGTTTCCCTGAGCGTGTGCCGTGGGGATTCGAGGCTAAGTTTGTTGGCAGTGCTAGGTATACAGATAAAACAACTAGCACAACGACTTTAAGCTCTACAGATTCCATTGGCTTGTCCAGATACTACGCCGGTGTAGTTGTCGAAATACCGCTTTTCTCGGCTAGTGAGGTCAACACCGAACGGCGGGCAGAGTATGCTAGGCGAACCCAGTTAAGCGACAACATTGCAGCATTCATAAAGGGATTAGCCGCTATGCGCCGTGCCTGGCGCGAGATTGGGATTTACAATGCCGCCACGTTGCGCAGCCAGGCGCGGGTAAAAGAGGGCATCGCCCCAACTACTGAACAATTTGGCTATGTTGAGAAAGTGGCCGAATCTTATTCTAAGCTGGACGATGCTAAAGCCGCTGTTGATGGCGCTCGGCTTGCGCTTTATGGGCAATGCCGAAACGAAGTAGCGGACGAAGTAAACGAGTATCTTAAGGCGCTGATAGCCGACTTTGTTAAGCGGGCAGATAATCCGCAATGACTACACAATGTGAGCAAATACTTTCCGATTTCTCCGCTTCTTACTGGCTTAAGCTGGCGCTTACTTCTGCGCTTGAGCGCGATCCGGTGGACGCGGTGGCCGACGCCGAAGCCCTGGCCAACGCGCTGCGCGAACATCTGGCCGACGTGCAGCGGGTTGCTTCCGAATCCGCGGGCCTTCTTACCGAACTTCAAGACGAACTGGAGCAACGACCATGAATGATGACTACGAGCTCGACGAATCCAAAACCTACGGCCTTGGCTGGGCCTTCTTCAAATGCTCTGGCGACGAGGCCCCGCCCGGCGACGGCTGCGACTTGCAAGAGTGGATGCGCGGCTTCTGCGCGGCCCTGGCCGAATATGGCGAACAGGAGTATCCGACGATCCAGGCGGCGCTTGTCGATCTGCGCATTACCGGCCCCCTGCTTGAGGCTTGCCTTAAAGCCGCTGAGGCCGTGCGCGAAGGCTCCGAGTGGTGCCGGTGGCCCTCGATGCCGATACGCGGTCGCTCGGTTGTTCGCGTTCTAGAGGCTGCTAACGATGAAATGGGTTAATCACATCGCCATTGCCGGGGCCGGGGCCGCGATCTGGAGGCCGGAGCTTGTGCCGGTTGCCGTGCTGGGAAGCACCGCCCCCGACTGGATGGAATGGGTTTACACGGGCGTAACCCGGCGCAAGATCAAGCACAGGGGCGCGACTCATTACGTTGCCTCGTGGGCCTTCGGGCTGGCGTTCGGGTTGCTGGTCTGGGATTGGCACTTTGCGCTTGCCGCGTTCGCGCTCGGCGGACTCTCGCATGTGCTGTGCGACGCGCTCACAGTGCAAGGCGTTCCGCTCGGCTGGTGGAGTGACCGGCGTTTCCACTTGTTCGGTGGGCGGTTTAGAACTGGGCAAATGGGGGAGTACTGGTTTGCCGGGGCGTTCGTGCTGGCCTGTGTAGGGATCGGGCTGCTAACCCGGCACTGGGGCGGCGGCGGGTTCTCGCCGTTCTTTTGGGATTGGGCCGACTACTACAAGCAAGGGCTGATTGACGGCCACGAGTGGAAGGAAAACCGCTTTCACTGGCTGTAAAACATTGGATAGACAGCAATACTTACGTTTTAATCGTTTTGGTTTAGGTTTTAATCGTTTTGGTTTCAAATTTAGTTGTATTGGTTTTTATGTAATGCGCTCGTTGTTTGATGTATTAAACTGTTAGAGCGGTAATAGTGCCGTGATAGTGGTTAATACGCAACAACAACGGAGACATTGCAATGAAACCAGATAAATGCATTTTTGCATCGCTTGCCTTGGCTATTGCTGTGGCAGCCCAGGCAGCCCATGCAGCACCGCCAGACCAGCCTAGCCGCCATACTGCCGCTGACGTGGAGGCGGCTCTTTTGTCAGCCTCGCCAATTCCCATAAATCCCAGCGATTTGCAATTCGGGACAATATCTACATGCGCCCCTTCAAGTGCGGTAACGTATTCGCTTACACCTACTGAGTACGCCTACACGATATCCCTGACCGGCAAAAATGAGGCGCACAGCCAGGGATTTTCAGTCCATAACACCGACGCATGGGTGCCTACGCTAAACGTCGATGTATTCGCCAACGGCCAGTATTTGACGTACATAACTGGTGAGAGCGCGTCATTTGACTTGGTTATTCCGTTAAACACCAGCACGCTATCGTTTGTTGTAAGCAAAAACTCGTGCGATCCTAACCCGGCGATGTATGTGCTCAATGTGTCGCCCACCGAGCAAAAACTGTCAGTACTGTCGGGCACTATAACGGATATTGCCAGTGCGCCAGTACCTGGTGCGGTAGTCAGTGCATACGACCAGGATATGCACTGGGTTGGCGCTGCGACAACGGCGGCAAATGGCAAATATAGCGTGTCATTGCCCAGAGGTATCTATTATGCGCACGCATCAAAAGACAAGGTCGACGTTTGGTTGCCTGGCGCTCCGTTGCAGTCTGCATCGGCGATTGATGTACGGGCCGCGTCGGCAACGAAAAACCTCGTACTATCCCCGCAACGTCCAACTATCGTTGGAGTCACTGGTTTTGTCGCGCCAGGACTTGTTATAAAAATTGACGGGTCTAACTTCGGCAAAACAATGGGCTATGTCGATTTTGGCGGAACAGTAACCCACTCATCGACGGCAATCACTAGTTGGAGCGACGGTATTATTTCAGTGGTCGCGCCATCGGGTGCTCGGGCTGGATGCCTGCGCGTTTTTTCGACTGTCGGCGGATGGAGCGATTGCATAATGTCAACGGCGGCTAATTTGCCATCGCTCGCTATAACTGCGAATAAAACTACGGTTGTCGAGGGTAATGCGATAACCTACACGCTCGCTCTTAACGGCGTGTCGCAGTATGATGCAAATGTTAATATTAGCTTTAGCGGTACAGCTAAACCGTGCCCACAAACCACTGGCGTATGCGACTACAACAAGCCGACTTTGCCTGTTATTATTCCAGCCGGGCAGAAAACGGCGACGTTCTCTATAACCCCAATCGTGGATAACGTCACGGAGCTGACGGAGACTCTAACCGTTGGCATTAGCACAACCGGAACAGGCTATGTCGTTGGATCAACAAACAAAAGCGTGACAACCAAAGTGACTGACAATTAAAATCTGTAAGATTAACGCTTGTTGGGCTACAATTGGCCTGGATGTTTCATCCAGGCCAATTTTTTGGAGCAGAAAATGAAAAATGTTTTGTACCTCGTACCGGTTTTTGCCGTAGCCGCTACACTGTATTTTCTGTACGCGCAACAAGCGGCGGAGCTGGACACATCAGGCAAGTTGGCGTTTTCGATCCACGCCGATGGGTTTTATAATGCGCTGCTTGAAGCGGGCGAAAAGCGCTTGAGCGTCGAGTTTGGCCCGGATCGCTGGGCCGTTCTCAAGGATGGAAAAGTGCTGCGTCGTGGGGAGTGGAAAAATGGCGAGCGACTAGGCTCGAACATACCTGGATTGCGGATATACTTTGATGGAGCCTGCCGCACAGGCACAGATGATACCTGTAGCGGCTATGAAATAGCTATCGCGTCTAATGTCAACCGGATTTACACAATTATGTTTGACACTACGGGCAAACCTATCATTGCATATGATGATTTTTAGGATAATATCATGAAGAAAAATAAAGGATTTACCCTTGTTGAAATATTGGTTGTTGCATCTATTATTTCGATAACGCTGGCTATTGGTATGCCGTCACTCAAAAATGCCACTAAGAAAAACACAATGGCAGGCCAGATAAATAGTTTTATTGGATTGACGAATTACGCGAGAAGCGAGGCTATAAAACGCGGAACAACTATATCTATATGTGCGAGCAATACTAATGGCACAGCTTGCTCAACAATATGGAATAATGGAGCAATCGCGTTTATTGACTCTAACTCAAACGGCACGTTTGAAGGTGGAGATACATTGCTTCGAGTTACTGGGAATATAATAGGTGGAAACACTTTTAAAGCGGTTATTTCAGGCACCACTACCACTGTTTCCAGTATTGGATATATCTCATCTGGCGGTAGCACAAATACATCTAACGTGGACATTACTGTATGCTCCCCGACTATACACGCATCCCGCATACTCACTATTACTGCATCTGGTCAAACCAAGTCTGTAGCCGGCACATGCTAGGCTTCTCACGCTATCGGCGGCTTGCCGTGTTTCATGAAAAGATCGTTCAGCGCCTCCCGTAACAGATCACCCTTTGCTAATCCAAGCTCTGCCGACAATACCCCGAATTGCCGGTAAGCCGCTGGCTCGAACAATCCCGAAATCAGATGCTTTCCTCGCTTGGGTGCGCCGGTCGGATCGGGCGCGGCGGGTTCTGCGGCGGGGGCTGGCGGGGCGAACAGGGAACCGGGCTTCTTCTTCGTGGTCATGGCTTTATGCTCTCATCGTGTCATGATGTAATGCTTTTATAGTTTCATGCTTCCATAATCCAACGGTACAGCGCCCGGATTTCCTCCGATGCCTTGCCGTTCGGCTCGAACTCCTCGACGCTGCGCCCGTCGTTCACGGCATGGGAATACGCCGCTCGATGCACCAGGCGCACTGGGACGACCCGCGCAAATGGGGACAAACCTGACTCCGCCTCGTCGCCGCCTTTCCCTTGGGGCGGAACCGCGTTCAACAGGATGGCCGCACGGTCTTTGCGGCTGGCGAGTTTGAGAATATCCAAGGTGGTCGGAATCGCGGCCACGTCGAAGGCGGCAGGACGGCAAGGAATCAGAATCATGTCGGCGAGGCCCGCCGCAACGGTCGCGGCGCGGTCGGAATGAGGGGCGGTGTCGATGATGGCGATGTCGGCCTTGTTCGCCCTGGCCTGTTCGAGCAACCCGGCAAGCTGCTCGTGGGTGGCCTGGACGACCTCCGGCGTCTCGGCCTGCCGCCGGTTGGCCCACTCCAAGGCTGAAGCCTGCGGGTCGAGGTCGATTATGGCGGAGCGCTGGCCGGCCAGTTCGGCGCACACGGCCAAATGCACGGCCACGGTGGTCTTGCCGCTGCCGCCCTTCTGGCTAATCATTGCAATGGTTTTCATGCGTTTATGGCTCTATGGTTTCATGATGTCATGATAGCATAAATCCATAAGGCAATGATCTAATGCCTCAGCCTGCCCCACAAGGCGCGGATGATGACCATAGAAGCATCGTCCTCGTTCGTCTTTCCACATGATAAGAACAGCGCGGGGTTGTCCCCATGTAGCCCGAAATCCTCCCTGATCCGCACACCAAGCCCGAAATGCAGTTCGATAAGCTCGTCATCGGGTTTCGCCGCGATCTCGTCCTTCTCGGCCTGGCTGAGTTCGAGGACAAGCCGTGCCACGGCCTCGGCGACGGTGCGCGGCCACTGCTGGCCGGCGTCCTCTTGTGGCTGTGGCGGTTTGGTCATTTTTTTATCCAGTGTAGTAATTGCCTGAAAATGGCGGGCCTGGCGCGGTTGCGGCACATGGTTTTCCACAGATTTTGGGGATAACTCGATCAATGCCACGTCGCCGCGAGATAGAGTAGAAAGTTTTTTCTTTCAAAACTGCCTGCTTCCCCGTCTTTCCCTTCCCCTTTGCTTCCTTGCTTCTCTCTTTGACTTTGGTAGGAAGCAGGAAAGAAGCAGGAAAGAAGCAGGAAAGAAGCAGGAAAGAAGCAGGTGATTTTCTATGGAACCCGCGCCATTGCTGAAAAGAAGCAGGGAAGCAGGCAAAAATGCACTTCCTGGAAAAAAAATGTTGCTCATGGCTGGAACCGCCGCCTTTCCAGCCAGTAGCCGCGCACGCCCTCGTTTTGCACCTGCTGGAATCCGAGCTTTTTCATGTACGCGTTTGCGATGCTTGCTTGCGCCGCCTTTGGCTCCTTGATCCCGCACTCAATGAGGATGCGGGTTGCCGTGTAGTGCCTGTGGTCGAATCCTTTTTCCACTTTGTCTAGGTGGAAGGCTTCGGCGATCAATTCTTCAACTGGAACCGTTTCGCTGTGCCGTTCGTGCCGTTCCCTTAGCATCTCTTCGAGGTCGGCGTTGCACCACCACTGCCGCCCGTCCTGGTATAGCTTCCACACTTGCGCCCACGCCTGCTGCATGTCGATCTGGTGCAAGCTGTTGCAGGCCGTGATTTGAACAGGCAGGAAGCGCCTTGAGCCGGTCGAATCGCCTAGGAACTGCTTGGGGTTGACGCTGGCACAGAATGACGTGCGCCGCCCAAATTGGCTCTCTGCACGGTCGTATGGGAGGCGTATCGTGTCGTTTTGCTTGGACAGGAATGCTTTCAGGCGAGAAATGTCGGCGCGGCGGAACGTGCTGTCCAGTTCGCCAAGCTCACAAATCCAAGAGGATATGCAGGTTCTCACCGTCTCTTTGTCGGCTGGGTCAAGGTGCGCCCCGTCCACGATGTACGCGCCCAGGTGCTTCGGCACAAGCCGCTTAAACCAGCTCGTCTTTTTCACGCCCTGCCCGCCTTGCAAGACAAAAGTCAGCTCGTACTTTGGGAGCGCGTCTTTGTTGGGTGTGCGCCTCGCGCCGTCTGCTGCCGCCACGCACTGCACCAGCCAGGTGAACAAGGCCACATCCCTATAGTGCTTGTCGTTGTCGGCTACGGTGAGCGTGTCGGCCAGTGTCCGCAGCCGGTCTTTCTTGTCCCACGCCTTGGACTCTATCCAGTCAAGCACGGGGTTTGTGGCTTTCTCCGCGAACAGGGCCGGGAGTAGATCAAGGGCGCTGGCTGGCATTCCGTTAAGCGCCATGAGGGAGCGGATGTGCGCCACGCCCGCGTTGTCGATTAGGTCGCCGTGGCCGCGGTCGTTTGCGTTGTTGAAGCGGATGGCTTGCTTCTTCAAAAGCTCGTCGTAGGCGGCTTCTATCCCGTAGCTTTTGAACAGGTGGCGAAGGTTGGCAATCGTGGCTTTCTTGCGCCCGTTCTCCGTGGTGTGCGGGAAGTCAAAAACTGGTATGTCGAAGTCTGGGATTTTTTTTCTTTCAAAAGTGCTTGCTTCTCCTGCTTCCCTGCTTCTTTTCAACGCTGGCGCGGCTTCCAGAGGAAGCAGGCTGCTTCCTGCTTGCTTCCTGCCTGCTTCTTCCATTGCTTCTTCAATCTGCGCCTTGACCTGCGCAAGCCCTGCAAGCCTGTGAAGGTCGTTAAAGTCGGTGTCGTCTTCGGTTGCGTCCAGCCCGGTGAAATCTGGAGCCGCCCATGCCGCGCCGGTGGCGTGTGCCGCTTCTACGGCCTTTGCCTTGCCGTTGCCTATGTCGGCCAGCACCAGCAACTTTGCTGCCGGGTAGTGTTGCCGCATGGCCTTGGCGACTTTTAGCAGGTTACCAGAGGTAAGCGCGGCAATGGCAAGGTGGCCTGTGGCTTCTCTGGCTGATAGCACCGTTGCCACGCCTTCACCGACCGCGATAGTAAGCCCTGCCCCGTCGCCATCTGGCAGTTGTTGCGCCGGCCAGTAGCCGCCAGACTTCGCGCCACCGAAGATGGCCGATTTCCGCCCGGCTTCGTCGATCAGTTCCGCCGTGCTTGTTTTGCCCTCGATCTCCACCAAAGCCACTAGCAGCCGCCCGGACAGAAGTTCACCGTGATATTTCGGCGCGTACCCCAAGATGGCCTTGGCCTGGTCCGCGTCGATCTCGCGCAGCGTTTCAACCGGCGCAACGCCCTTGCGCACTAGGTAGGGATGGGTCGCGTGTGCTGGTGTTGCTGCCTCCCACAGCGCCGCCGCCTTGGTGGCCGCTTCCAGCGCCTTGCGGGCCTTCGTCTCTGCCTCCTTCTTGGCGCGGGCCTGCGCCTTGCGCTTCCGCTCCTGGCGCTCGGCTTCGGTTTCTTGGTGGGCTTCGCCATCGGGCTTCCAGCCGTGTTGTCCGGCCAAGAAAAACAGGGTGCCGACCGTCACGCCGCCGCCAGCCTTGAGGCTCTTCCAAGTGTCGCGGGTGTCGGTTTCGCTGTAGGTGCTGCCGTTCTTGCTCCATTCGTCGAACACGTCTAGGCCGTCACCATTCAAGCCGTCCTTTACCGCCATTCCAACCCGCGCCCATTCATCACGGGGCAGGTCTGGCGGGATGTGGGCCAGCGCGGCTCTGATGTTGTCGTGCGTTGCCAATGTCATGGCCGTTCCCTCATTTGTTTAAAGCGCGGCTTTCTGGCTTGGGTTCCAGCCCGAAACGTCAACAACGAACGTTCCTACACCCTTCACCTTCAAAAATGCAGCGGCGGTGTTCAGCTTTCTGAAAATCCTTGGGTTTCCACGCCTCGCCTCCATCAGCTTCCCGTCTACCGAAATCATGAATCCACCCGCCGTGCCTTTCACGGCTACCGCTTTTACGGCCCCTGCGTCCACCAATGCGGCCAGTTGCTTCGCGTCTATCATGCTCATTGCGTTATCCAAAAGTGTTGGTTTTTTTACCAAAATAGCACTTATGGAAAACTAAAAAAACCCGATTTTGGGGTTTATTTTGTTGTCGCTTACATGTGACACTTTGGCCGTCATTGTGAAGTCGATCTACACCAAAGAATACAAAGCTATGTACTTGTTATTAAAGGAATACAGGGAACGTGCAGGTGTCACGCAGGGCGAGCTTTCGGAGTTGATTGCCGATGACCTAGGGTGGTGTACGTCGATGATCGGCAAGGTAGAGCGTGGCGAAAGGCGCGTTGATGCGTTCGAGATTTGGACGATAGTCAACGCGCTAGGCGTTCCAATGACTGAGTTTTGGGCCGAGTTCGAGCGGCGGCTAGCGCCTGGCGAGTGACCGCCGCTTGTCTTCTTCTGGCAGAAGATCGACGACAGCGCACCCCAGCGCGGAGGCGAGGCCGCGCAGCGTTGAGAGCTTCGCGTTGTCCTCTTGACCCGCTTCTAGGCGTGAGATAACGGCCTGCGTGATGCCCGCCTTCTCGGCTAGTTCAACTTGGGTTAGCTTGCGGGCCTTGCGCTTGGCTTTGATGTTGTCGGCGATGCTCATGTTTCGGCTGGTTTGGTCGTGCGTTCTGGTTTCCGTCCCTGTCCTGTAAGCCTAGTCCCTTACGGCTGGCCCGCGCTCCCGGCGCGGGCTTGGTCTGCGGGCATTCCGGCCTTAATCCTCTGCACGGTAGACGATCCTACGCCAAGCGTCCGCGCCGTCTTCCCAATGCCGGTGCCAGCGGCTAGGCTGGCTCTGATTGCCTCCTCGATGTCGGGCTTTACCATCGGCCTGCCCAACACCTTGCCTTGCGCCCTGGCGCGGTTCAACCCGGCGTGTACGCGGGTGCGAATCATGGCCCGCTCGAACTCGCTGAACACACCCAACATTTGGAACATGGCTTTCCCGGCCGGCGTTGAAGTGTCGATGCCTTGCTGGTGTAGGTAGAGGTCAATCCCTAAGCCTTGGATGTCTTCGAGGAATGCGACAAGGTGTTGAAGCGAACGGCCTAGCCTGTCAACCGACCAGGCCGCA
>Ga0265327_10002450_pt1 | contig 19572 bp, 10 predicted proteins | sample 41621metaG_FD_202089 | JGI IMG/M metagenome (GOLD analysis project Ga0265327, IMG submission 202089) | Rhizosphere microbial communities from Carex aquatilis grown in University of Washington, Seatle, WA, United States - 4-16-21 metaG | ecosystem: Host-associated > Plants > Roots > Rhizosphere...
CGCTGGTCGGCCGCCACGACGAGGCGGTCGATGACAAGTTCAACGGTGACCTCGGCGGTGCCGTTGGCCAGAAGCCGCGGCTCCTCGAGAGACTTGATCTCCCCGGCGATCCGCACGCGCTGGAAGCCGCGCTGGCGGAGCCGCGGCAGCTCGTCGCGCAGGACCGACGGCTTTGCCCGCATGAACGGGGCGAGCAGGACGGCGCGTTCGCCCGGCGCCTCGCGGAAAAGCTGGCTGACGCAGTCGTCGAGCGAGCGCTTGGCCACCGCCCCCCCGTCCTTCGGGCAGCGCTGCTCGCCGCACAGCGCCCAGAGCAGCCGGGCGTAGTCGGCGACCTCCGTCACCGTCGCCACCGTGCTGCGGGGGGAACCGCCGCCGGTCCGCTGCTCGATCGCCAGGACCGGGGAGAGCCCGTGGATGAAGTCGACATCGGGGCGCTTGAGCTGGTCGAGGATCTGCCGCGCCTGGGCGGACAGGCTTTCCATGTACTTGCGGTAGCCCTCCGCATAAAGCGTGTCGAAGGCCAGCGACGACTTGCCCGAGCCGCTCGGGCCCGTGATGACCACCAGGCGTCCGCGCGGAATCCGCAGCTCGAGATCGCGCAGGTTGTGCTCCCGGGCGCCCTTGATATGAATATGCGAGGCGGCGTCCACCCGACCAACGTTGCGCTTTTGGGCCGCGCGTCAAAACGCTAATCGCGTCTCCGGGACGGCGTGAATAATCCTTGAAGTCGCCTCCGGAAAACCGCTTCATGCTGGCCACACAAGCCATGCCGTCCCGCGCCGGCTGGTCCAACCTACCCCTGCAAACCCCCTCCGTGGGGTCGTTCGTTCACATCAGCTATGAACCTTAGCCCAACCCAACCTCATCGCCTGCGTGCGCGGGCCTTCGTCGCCGTGGCGACCTTGCTGTTGTTCGCCGGCAGCGCCTTTGCCGTCGTCTTCGACTACGGAGACCTCAAAGGAAGCTTCGATACCACGATCTCCATCGGCGGCCTGGTCCGCGTCGGCAACCCCGACCCGGCCCTCTACGGCCTGGCCAACGGCGGCCTGCAGAAGTCCGTCAACGCCGACGATGGCGACCTCAACTACCGCCGCGGCCTCGCGTCGGCGCTGGCCAAGGTCACCAGCGACCTCGAGATCGACTACAAACAGGCCGGCGTCTTTGTCCGCGGCTACTATTTCAACGACTTCGTCAATTCCAACGGCACCCGCCCGAAGGTCGCGCTGAGCCCGCAGGCCGAAAGCATCGTTGCCCAGGGCGGCGAGTTGCTCGACGCCTATGTCTATTTCAAGCCCACCCTCGGCACCATGCCGGCCAGCATCCGCATCGGCAACCAGGTGCTCAGCTGGGGCGAAAGCACGTTCATCCCGAACGGCATCAACTCGATCAATCCCATCGACGTCGCCAAGCTGCGCACCCCGGGCTCCGAGTTGAAGGAGGCGCTCCTGCCCGTGGACATGATCTCGGGTTCGTTGAGCGTGACGTCCGAGCTCACCCTGGAGGCGTTTTACCTGCTCGACTGGAAGGGCACCCGCATCGATCCGCCCGCCACTTATTTCAGCACGAATGACTTCGTCGCCCGGGGCGGCAAAAAGGTCTACCTCGGCTTCGGCCAGATCAGCGACGGCTCGCCGCTGGGTGCGATCAACCGCGGACCGGACCGCAACCCGCAGAATTCCGGACAGTGGGGCGTCAACCTGAAGTGGCTCGCCCACAACCTCGGCGAGACCGAGTTCGGCCTCTATTTCATGAATTACCACAGCCGGCTGCCGTTCGTCTCCGCGATCACGCCAACCGGGCCCGTCAGTCCCGCGCTGGTCCAGGCCACCGCCGGCGCCCTCGGCCAGGCCAACCTGCTGCCCGCGCTCATCCCGGTCTTCGGGGCCGGCTCCGGTTCGGCCCTGACGACGCTGCTCGGCGCCGCCTTGACCAACGTCCCGGTCGGCGCCCTGCCGGCCAGCCTTCAACCCTTTTATCCGGCCGCCCAGCAGATCGCCTCGGGCGCCAAGACGGTCGGGTTCCTGACCGCGGCGGCGACGGGCGACTATGTCGTCGACTACCCGTCGGACATCCGCCTGTTCGGCGCGAGCTTCAACACCAGCGTCAAGGGCATCGCCCTCCAGGGCGAGGTCAGCTACCGCAACAACCAGCCGTTGCAGGTCGACGACGTCGAGCTCCTCTTCGCCGCGCTGTCACCGCTGAATCCGGCTTACGGCCCCAACAACCAGATCGGCAACTTCGCCGGCCAGTACAACACCTACATCCCGGGCTTCCGCCGGCACTCCGTGTGGACCGGCCAGTTCACCGCGACCAAGGTCGGCCGCGGCATCCTCGGCGCGCAGCAGAGCACGCTCCTGGCCGAGGTCGGCTTCGTCAATGCCGACCTGCCCGACAAGAGCACGCTGCGCTACGACGGCCCGGGCACGTTTGTGGCCGGCGACATCACCGAGATGACCAACACCGGCAACGCCGCCTCCGGCGCGGACCCCGCCTCCGCCTTCGCCGACCGCTTCTCGTGGGGCTACCAGATCGTCGGCCGGCTCGATTACAACAACGCCTTCGCGGGCGTGAACGTGTCGCCGCTGCTGGTGTTCAGCCATGACGTCAGCGGCAACACCCCGCTCCCGCTCGGCAACTTCCGCGGCGGCCGCAAGTCGATCACCATCGGCGCTGACTTCGCGTTCCAGCAGCAATGGGCCTTCGAGGTCCGGTACGTCAACTTCTTCGGGGCTGACCGGTTCAACCTGCTCAGCGACCGCGACTACGTTTCCGCGACGCTCAAGTACTCCTTCTAATCCCGCGCGCGAACTCCCCATCTCCTTTCTCCATGAATAATCTTCTCACCCCGATCATCACCCTCCGCCACTCCGCGCTCGCCCTCGGCGCCGCGGCCGGCCTGCTGGCCCTGGCCACCGCCGGCCGGGCCGGCGTTTCGCAGGCCGACGCCGACCGCCTGGGCAAGGACCTCACCCCGCTGGGCGCCGAAAAGGCCGGCAACGCCGACGGCTCGATTCCCGCCTGGGACGGCGGCATCACCACGCCGCCCGCCGGCTACAAGCCCGGTGACCACCACCCGGACCCGTTTCCCGGCGAGCAGCCGCTCTTCGTGATCACGGCGGCCAACGCCGGCCAGTACGGCGACAAAGTCTCGCCGGGCCACCAGGCGCTCCTGAAAGCCTATCCCGATTATTCGCTGCCGGTCTATGCGTCGCACCGCACCGCCTCGAATCCCCAGCGCGTTTACGACGCCACCAAGCGCTATGCCACCACCGCCCACCTCACTGAGGGCGGCAACGGCGTCGGCGGGGTCGTCATCGGCGTGCCGTTCCCCCTCCCGCAAAACGGACTCGAGGTGATCTGGAACCACCTGACCCGCTATCGCGGCATCGCGGCCGAGCGCTGGATCGGCCAGGCCGCCCCGCAACGCGACGGCAGCTACAACCTGGTCCAGTTCGACGACGAGTTCCTGTTCAACTACTACCGGGATGACGTCCCGGAGGCGGAATTGATCAAGCAGCTCGTGTCGAGCAACGTGCTCATCTACTTCAAGCAGTCCACCACCGCGCCCGCCCGTTTCGCCGGGTCGATCCTGGTGGTTCACGAGACGATGGACCAGGTCAAGGAGCCGCGCGCGGCGTGGGTCTACAACACCGGCCGCCGTCGCGTTAGCCGCGCCCCCAACGTCGCCTACGACAACCCCGGCACCAATGCCGACGGCATGCGCACGTCCGACCAGTTCGACATGTTCAACGGCGCGCCGGACCGGTACGACTGGAAGCTCGTGGGCAAGAAGGAAATGTATGTGCCGTACAATTCGTACCGCCTGCACAGCGACAAGGTGAAGGTGGCCGACATCCTCAAGCCCCTCCACATCAACCAGGACCTCGCCCGCTACGAACTCCACCGCGTGTGGGTCGTCGACGCCACCCTGAAGCCCGGCGCCAGCCACCTCTATTCCCGCCGCACGTTCTACATCGACGAGGACAGCTGGCAGATCCTCGATGTCGACCAATACGACGGCCGCGGACAGCTCTGGCGTGTCTCCGAGGCGCATTGCATCAATTACTACGATGCCCTGACGTTCTGGAGCACGCTCGAGGTCCACACCGATCTGTTCGCCGGTCGCTACCTCGTCATCGGTCTCGACAACGAGAACAAGATGTACGACTTCACGATCAAGCGGACACCGCAGGACTACACGCCCTCCACCCTGCGCCAGGAAGGTGTGCGGTAACCGGGCGCACCTGCGGTGAACGGGCCCTTGCCTCGTGGCGTTGCCTGCCCCGCTCGATTGTAGGGCGGGGTCTCCGAACCCCGCCCTCCATTTCCCCGGCATGTCATTGCGCGACGCAAGGATCTTGGCGGATCGGCGCCGGGCTTTCACCCGGGCCCTCGCGCTGCTCCTCGCCCTCGCGGCGCTGGTGCCGGTGGCGAGGGCGGAGTCGTCCGAGCCCGCGCCGCTCGCCGCCAAATCCCTCCTGCTCGGCATTGCGCGCGCGGGCGGGCGCCTCGTTGCGGTCGGTGACCGCGGCCACGTGCTGGTCTCGGGCGACGATGGATCGACTTGGACGCAGGTGCTCGTTCCCACCCGGGCCATGCTGACCAGCGTGTCGTTCCCCGACGCCCGGCACGGCTGGGCTGTCGGCCACGACGGGGTCATCCTCGCGACCGCGGATGGCGGCACGACCTGGACCCGGCAGGACGGCGGCAAGGACCTTGAGACGATCCTCCTCAGCGTGCTCTTTCTCGATTCCCGACGGGGCTTCGCGGTCGGCGCCTACGGAAAGTTCCTTTCCACCGGCGATGGCGGCGCCACCTGGGTGGCAGCCAAGCCGTCCGGCGGCGACGCCCACTTCAACGCGATCGCCGCCGGGCCGGACGGCGAGCTCTATCTCGCGGGCGAGAGCGGCACGTTGCTCCTCTCCCGCGACGGCGGCCGGGAATGGAGCCGCTCCGAGGTGCCGTACGACGGGTCCCTTTTTGGCGTCCTTCCGCTCGGCAACCGGGAACTGCTGACCTACGGGCTGCGCGGCCACATCCTCGACTCTTCCGATGACGGGGCGACGTGGGTGCCGCACAACAGCGTCCGGACCTCGCTGATCATGACGGGCGTCCGCCTGGACGACGGAACGGTGGTGCTGGCCGGCCAGGGCGGGATTTTTCACGTGCGGCACGCCAACGACCTGAATTTTGCCGCGTGGAAACCCGCCGACTTCGGTGGCAGTATCGCGGCGCTGGTGGCGGCGACGGACGGCGCCATCGTGACGGTGGGCGAGGCCGGCGCCGTGCGGATCACCCTGCCATGAACCGTCCGTCGCCACACCTTGGCCCGGCCCGGCGCCACCGTGCCCGTGGCACGGGCGCAACCGCCGCGGGGTCCGTCCCGCCCGAGCGCCCCACCCTGCGATGATCAAGCGCATCGAGAACCTGCTTTTTCACCACCGGCACCTGTCGCTCGGGCTGTTCCTCGCGGCCACAATCGTCTTCGGGGTCTTCGCTGCCCGCACCCATGTCGACGCGAGCTTCGACAAGCTGCTGCCGACCGACCACGAGTACGTTGGAAACTTCAAGAAATACCAGGCCCAGTTCGGTGGCGCCAACCGCGTGGTGATCGCACTGGTGGCAAAGCACGGGGACATCTTCACGCCGGAGTTCTTCCGCACCCTGAAGGCGGTCACCGACGAGACCTTCTACCTGCCCGGCGTCGATCGCGCGCAGGTGACGTCCCTCTACACGCCAAATGTCCGTTATATCGAGGTGATTGAGGACGGCCTGCAGGGCGGCAACGTCATCCCGGCCGATTTTCAACCGACGCCGGCCGGGTTCGAGCGGGTGCGCCAGAATATCGTGAAGTCCGGGCGGATCGGCCAGCTCGTGTCGACCGACTTTACCGGCGCAATCGTGATCGCGTCGTTGCTCGAGGTCGATCCGCAGACCGGTCGCCATCTCGACTATCACCAGGTGGCCACGGCGCTGGAGAAGGACATCCGCGCCAAATACCGTTCCGACTCGATCGACATCCAGATCATCGGCTTCGCCAAGGTCATGGGCGACATCACGGACGGGGCCAAGGGCGTGCTGCTGTTTTTCGCCATCGCAGTCGCGATCTCGACCGTGCTGCTGCTTTATTTCTCCCAGTCGATCATCCTCACGGTCCTGCCGCTCCTCACCTCGTTCTGCGCCGTCATCTGGCAGCTCGGCCTGCTCAACCTGCTGGGCTTTGGCATCGATCCGCTCTCCATCCTGGTCCCGTTCCTGGTCTTCGCGATCGCCCTGAGCCACGCCACCCAGATGCTGCGGTCGTTCCGGTTTGAGTCCGCGTTCGGCAAAACCGAGTACCAGGCCGCCCGCGCCTCGTTCAGCAATCTCTTCATCACCGGCACGGTGGCCATCCTCACCGACACCGTCGGGTTCCTGACCATCTACCTGGTCAAGGTCCCCATCATCCAGGAACTCGCGATCACCGCCAGCCTCGGCGTGACCCTGATCATCCTTACGGACCGCTTTCTGCTTCCGCTGCTGCTCTCCTACACGACCATGTCGGCCGATTTCCGCCGCCGCGTGAATTTCCGGCGCTTCGCCATGTTTCCAGCCTGGAGGCGCCTGACGGCCGTCTGCCGGCCCCGGACCTCCCTGATCATCATCGCCGCGTCGGGTGTGCTGTGGGCCGTCGGCTTCACCGTCTCGAAGCGAATCCACATCGGCGACATGCACGCGGGCGTCCCGGAACTGCGGCAGTCGTCCCGCTACAATCTCGACACTGTGGCGATCACGTCCCGTTTCAGCATTGGCGCCGACACCCTGACGGTGCTCGCGGAGACCGTGCCGAACGGCGTCATCGACCACGACGTCATGGCGCTCATCGACCGGTTCGCGTGGCACCTGCGGAACGTCGAGGGGGTCCAGTCGACCCTCGCGCTGACCGACTACGCCCGCACGATCAACGCCGGCTGGAACGAAGGCAGCCTCAAGTGGCGCGTCATCCCGCGCAATCCCGAGGCGCTGGCCCAGGCCGTCTCGCCGGTGGAGACCTCCTCCGGCCTGCTCAACAACGACGGGAGCGTGGTGCCGGTGATGATTTATTTGAAGGACCACAAGGCCGAGACGATCAAGCGCGTGGTCAACGCCGTGAAGGAGTTCCGCGCCGCCAACGCCGATCCCAAGGTCCGCTTCCAACTCGCGACGGGCAACGCCGGGGTGATGGCGGCGACCAACGAGGTGGTGGAGGCCTCGCAGTTCCGGATGGTGCTGTGGGTCTATGCCGCCGTGATCGTGCTGTGCATGATCTCCTTCCGATCGTGGCGCGCCACGTTCTGCGTCGTGCTGCCGTTGGTCATCGTGTCCGACCTGGCGTATGCCCTCATGGTCTGGCTGCAGATCGGCTTGAAGACCCACACCCTGCCGGTGGTCGCGCTGGGCGTGGGCATCGGTGTGGACTATGGCATCTATCTTTTCTCCGCCCTCATGCAGCGGCTGCGGCGCGGACTGCGTTTCGAGGACGCCCTGTGCGAGGCGTACGCCACGATGGGCACCTCGGTGTTCTTCACCGGCTTTGCGCTCGCGGTCGCCGTCGGCACGTGGGGCTTTTCCGCCCTGAAATTCCAGGCGGACATGGGCATCCTGCTCTCGTTCATGTTTCTCTTCAACATGCTCGGCGCCATGTTCCTGATGCCCGCTCTCGCCCGCTGGTTCTTCCCGAACAAGCACGGGCCGAAGCATCATCGCCCGCCCGTTCGGGCGGCGCCGAAGTAACGGGCGAAGGCCGACTCGCCCCGGGGCGGGTCGATCGCTGCCTCCGGACGCAGTCGACTCGCTCGCGTCCAGTGGCCGCGCACCACCTTCCCTTCCGCCCTCTCTCATTTTTATCCCGCTTGCAACGCGGGCTTCTACGAGACCAGCCGGGCCGAGGGCGCGTTTGACACCAGTCGGCGCGGCGACCAAACCTTGGGCTGGCGGCGGTCCGATTGTCGGCCGTTCGCGCGAGCCGGTTTCGCCCGGCATTCTGTCCTCCCCAACCCCGCTCCGTCCTGGCCATGTCTTTCCTCGCTGTCTCCTCCTTGAATGCCGTCGTCGTGCTGCGCCGCGCCATGCTCGCCGCCGCGCTTGGCGCGCTGCCGGTGTTCGCACCCGCCCTGCCCGCCGCCGAAACGCCCGCCGCCGCCAAGTGGACGCATCTCAAGACGTCGATGTTCTTCACCAGCGACGACGTGGCGGACCTGCTGACCAAGCCCGCGGATCGCCGCGCCGCGCTCGCTTATTTCGCGCCCCTGCGGCTCAGCAAGGTCTATCTCGAGGACGCGAAGGGCGACCCGGCGGATGTCGCCAATCTCCGCGAGATCGCCGCCGCCCTGAAGGCCGCGGGCATCGAGGTCTCCGGCGCCGTCGTGCCCGCCAACGAGGGTCCGCTGTGCTACAACAATCCGCGGGACATGGCGCTGCTCGAGAATCGGGTGCGGGTGCTGGCGCAGGTATTTGATGAGATCATCGTGGACGACTGGCTCTTCACGACCTGCACCTGCGCCCAATGCCTGGCCGGGCGCGGCAACGACTCCTGGGCCGACTATCGCAGCCGGCTTGTGCCGGAGCAGTCGAGGATCCACCTCGTCGGCGCCGCCAAGGCGGTGAATCCCAAGGTGCGCGTGATCATCAAGTACCCCAATTGGTACGAGGGCCACCGCCAGCACGGCTACGATGTCGCGCGCCAGACGCCGCAGTTCGACGGCGTGAGCGTCGGCATCGAGACCCGCCAGCGCGCCACGCACGACCAACACATTCCGATCTACTCCGGCTACGTCTTCCAGCAGTGGATCGGCGGCGACGCGGGCGCGAAATGGCGGAGTGCCTGGCTCGACAACTACGACATGCAGGGTGATCCCAACGACTACGTCGCCCAAGTCTGGCAGGCCGTCCTGGGCCGCGCTCCCGAGATCCTCTTCTGGTGTGCCGGACAATTGCACCCGCCGATCCCCGCGTCCGACGTCTATCCGCACCTCGTCAAGCTGATGCCCGAATTCGACCGCCTAGCGGGCCTGCTCAACGGCCCCGCGCGCGGCATTCCCATCCACCTCCCGCTGGGTTCCGTGGGCGAGTACAACATCTTCGGCCACTTCGGGATGATCGGCCTGCCGATGGCTCCGACCACCAAGTTTCCCGCCGACACCAAGACCGCGATCTTCACCCGGCACTCCCTCCGCGATCCCGAGCTGGCCGGCGAACTCCTTGCGCGGGTGCGGTCCGGCAAGGAGGTTTTCCTCACCTGGGGACTGCTGCAAGACCTCCGCGCCAGCGAGCTGGGCGGCGCCTTCAACGTGATTCGCGACGACGGCACCGTGTCGGCATCGATTTTTCGCGCCCGTGACGTGAATTTGTGGGACGCCAAGCCGGTCACGGCTTCCCGCCCGTTCACCTTCCCGAAAATCGCGCTCTCGACCTGGCCGTACGTCCGCGAGGTCGCACTGGTGCGCGAGGACGCGGACTATGGCGTGTTCCTCAAAACCCCCTATCTCGAGGGTCAGGTGGATGTCCTCAACCTGCCCGACAACCCCTACGACCTGCTGAACCTCCCCGAACCGGTGCTCAATGCGATCCGCCGCACGTTCGTCGACCAACTTGGCGTCCGCCTCGTCGGACCCGGTGGCACCGCGCTCTACCTTTTTGGAGAGCATCAGTATGTCCTCTACAACATGACCGACAGTCCCGCGAAGGTCGCCTTGCGCCTGCCGGCGCGGTCCCCGGCTCTCGCCTGGAAGGAGACATTCCATGTCCGCGCGTTGTCGGTCCGCGAGGTCAGCGAAGGGGAGGAAAGGGAGATCCGGCACGAGGCCGAAGTCGCCCTCACGCTCCAGCCGTTCGAGATCGTGCTGCTCGAGAGCCGGTGACCCTGGGCGACTAGCAGCGAGCCTTAAGCGGAAAGGCAAAAACTCTCTCCCCTGCGAGGATTGCCGTCGGCGGTTCGCTCTCTGCTTTTTGCTTTCAGCTTATCGCCAGCGCTCTACTCCGCCCGCAGGGCGGTGATCGGATTGACCTTCGCCGCCCGGCGCGCGGGCAACCAACACGCGAGCAGCGCGACCGACAGCAACAGGAGCGAAACGCCGGCGTAGGCCAGCGGGTCGGTTGGCGTCACCCCGTACAACAGGCGGCGTATGAAATGGCTCAGCGCCAGGGCTCCCGCCAAGCCGACGATCGAGCCGGCTGCTGCCTTCCCCAACCCCTGGCGGACGATCATGCCGCCAATCTGCCGGCGGGTTGCGCCCAGCGCGCTGCGGATCCCCATCTCGCGGGTGCGCAGCGTGACGTCGTAGGCCAGCACGCCATAGATGCCGACGGCGGCCAACGCCAGCGCCAGCGTCGCGAAACCCATCAGCAGGTACATGATCCCCCGGCGATCGGCGGAACAGTCGCTGATGACATTCGCCATCGTGCCCACGTCGTACACCGGCAAGGTGGGATCGATCGCGGCGACCCGCTCGCGCAAGAGTTTCAGCACGGTCGCCACCTGCAAATCCGTCCGGATGAAGACGCTCACGCTGCCGTAAATCGGGGCTTGCGTCAAAGGGCGATACAGGAACGGCGTGCCGCCCCCATCCTCGACCCCGTTGTGGCGGACGTCGCCGACGACACCCACGATTTCGCACCAGTCGTCCTCCTTTTGCGGAGTGGCTCCTTCCGCGAGAAACTGGCCGACGGCATTGCGCCCGCCGAGGTAGCGGCGCGCAAAGCCCTCGTCCACCACGACCACCGGGCGGCTTTGGGAGGTGTCTGCGTCGTTGAACCACCGGCCCGCTCGCAGGGGAATGCGCATGGTCGCGAGGTACGACGGCGAGGCGCCCGACGAATACGCGTCCCGCCCGCCCGCGGGCTGGGCAGGATCGCGCAGGGTGAAACGCCCGAGCGGCATGCTGACGCGGTACTGGGGAATGAGCCGGAACGGCGTGGCGGTCGCCATGCCCGCGGAGAGACCCGGGACCTCGGCCAAGGCGCGCTCCAGCCGTTGTTGGAACGCCCGGTTCTGGTCGTGTTGTCCATCATCCGGTGGCAGGGCGATGCGCGCCGTCACCACCTGGCGCGGGTCGAAGCCGGGGTCGACCGCCAGGACCTTGCCGAAGCTGCGGAGCAACAGACCCGCCCCGGCGAGGAGGATCAGCGCGATCGCCACCTGCCCGACCACCAGGACGCTGCTCATTCTCCGCAGGCCGCGCCCGCCCGACGCGCCCCGATCCGGGCCGTGCAGCCGGGCAAGCAGGTTCCCGCCGCAAACCTGAATGATCGGGAGCAATCCCATGACCAGGGCCAGGCCGGTGGCGACGAGGACGGTGCCGGCGACCAAACGGCCGTCGAGCGCGAATGGCAGGGCATCCGGAAGGAGCCGGGCGGAAAACCGGTTGACTGCGCCCAGCACTGTCCGCGCCAGCACCAGGCCCAGCGCCGTGCCCAGCCAGGCGAGCAGCATTGTCTCGAACAGCAGCTGCCGGGCGAGCGCGCCCCGGCCCGCGCCGAGCGCCATCCGGGTCGCGAGTTCCCCGCGTCGGGCGTTGGAGCGCACGAGGAGGAGATTGGCGACGTTCACGCAACCGATCACCAACACAAAGAGGACCCCGCCCTGCAGCAGATAGAGCGTGCCTTTGACCGGGCCGATCCGCTGCCCCTGCACGGTGTCGATCTGGATGACATGGCCGGTGCTATCGAGAAACTCCCGGGTCGAAGGCGACGCCGAATCGTAATACTGTTTCTCCAGCCCCTCGACCTGCGCCCGCGCCTCGACAATCGTCGCGTTGGGCGCCAGGCGCCCGTAAAGCGACGGCGAATAGCCAGTCCGGCCGAACTTCGCCTCCTGGTCGGGCGGCCAGGACCACGGGCGGAGAAACTTCGCCCGGGCATCGAAGGCCTCGAGCACCCGGGGGGCCACCCCGACAATTTCATAGGCCAGGCCATCCAGCCTGATCGTTCGCCCAAGGACACCCGGGTCCGCTTGAAAACGCGACTCCCAGAATGACTGGGTCAGCACGACCACCAGGTCGGCCCCCGGACGGTGATTCGCCGCCGAAAAGAACCGGCCGACAAGCGGCTTCACTCCGAGCACTTCAAAAATCTCGGCCGTGGCGGCTACCCCGGACACCCGCGCGGGGCCGCCATTGTCGCCCAGCGTGTAATCGTCGAGTCGCCAGAGGCCGAGTCCGGCAAACGCGGGAGCATGGTCCCGAAAATCAAAGTACTGGCCGAAGTTGCTGGGCAGCTTGACCACGCCGGCCTTCGGAAAAGAGTTGAAGACCTCGACGATGCGCGCCGGGTCGCGATACGGCAGCGGCTTGATCACCAGGGCGTAAAGCATCGAGAAGATGGCGGCATTCGCGCCGATGCACAGCGCCAGGGAAACTGTCGCCGCGGCCGTGAAGCCCGGATTCTTTCGCAGCATCCGCCCGGCCTGACGCAGGTCCCTTCCGACCATTTCTAGCCAGACCCAGCCCCTCGCCTCCCGGGCCTGCGCCTGCACGCTCGCCACGTTGCCGAACTGCCGCAGCGCCGCATAGCGCGCCTCGTCGGCGCTCAGCCCGTCTTTCCGGTTGCGCTCGGCCTGCAGCTCGAGGTGCAGCCGCATCTCCTCGGCCATCTCGGCGTCGAGTCGCCTTTTTTGGAACAGGGCGCGGATCTTGCGGAGGAGCCTCATTTCCGGAATTCCATCGAGGCCACTTTGGATATCACTTTCGCCTTCACTCTCAGTTTCACCTTCATCGCCCGTTACTCCGCGCGCAGCGCCACCAGCGGGTCGACCCGGGTGGCCCGGCGGGCGGGAAGCCACGACGCCAGCAGCGCAACGCCGAGCAGAAGCGCGGGCACTCCCAGCAGGACGCCCGGACTCGCCGCCCCGCTCCCGCCCATGTGCATCGCGACCACCGCGGCCACCAGCCACGCGGGCACCGCGCCCAGGCAAACGCCGCGCATGCTTTCCTTGACGATTTGGAAGACCACGCGGTGGTTGGAGGCGCCCAGCGCCAAACGGACGCCGATCTCGGTGGTGCGCTGCGCCACCGCGTAGGCCACAACCGCGTAGATGCCGATCGCCGCGAGCAGCAGGATCAAGGGGCCCAGCACCGCAAACATCCGGGCCGGGACGCGCCGGAAGAACAGATTCTTGTCCACGTGCTCGGACAGCGTCCGCACGTCGTAAAGCGTGATCCCCGGGTTGATCGCCTGCACGATCCGCCTCAGGTCGGGCGCCGCGGCGGATCCGGTGGACTGGTTGCGCACGTGAATCTGGCCGGCGTCGCTGAAACGGTCGCGGTACGAAAAATAGAGCATCGGCTTGGCGGGTTCGCCAAATGTCTCGTAGGTCGAATTCCGGACCACGCCGACGATTTCGAAGGTGCTCTTGCCCCCGATCTGGTGCCCCAGCGGATCGGCGCCATCCAGGAACCGGCGGACGAATTCCTCGTTCACGATCGCCTGCAGCCCGGCGGTCTTGTCACTGAGGGCCGCGAAGTCATGGCCCGCGACCAACGGGATGCCCATCGTCTCGAAGTAGCCTGGCGTGACCGAGTAGGTCAGCGCCCGTTCGAGGCCGCCGTCAGGACGCGGCCGGCCGTCGACATTGAATCCCGCGACCGGCATGGCGTGGAAGTCCAGCGGCACCCAGGACGCGATCGCCGCGCTTTCGACCCCCGCCGTCGCGCGCAGACGGCGGAGCAGATCGTCCATCAACGTCAGCCCCTTCGCCTTGTCGTAACCCCGTCCGGTCAGGTCGTAGGCGGCCAGGACCACCCCCTGCGGTCCGAAGCCGGGGTCGGCGGTGCGGGATTCGCGGAAATTGCGCAGAAAAACCGCGGCGACCATGAGCACCAGCAGCGCCAGTGCGACCTCAACCGCCACCAGCACGCTCCGCGCCCGGTTGCGGCCGGGTGCCTGGACGGAAGTGCGCAGGGCCAGTTGCGAGTCCGTGTGCGCCGACTGCCACGCCGGCGCCAAGCCGAAGACCAGGCTGCAGACCGCCCCGAGGAGCACGGCTACTCCCAGCCCCAGGCCGTCCAGGTCGGTTTGAAACTTGAACGGAAACGCTCCCGGCAGCGGGACGGCCCGCAGGGCGTTCGACCCCCACAAGGCCAGCGTGGCCCCAACCGCCGAGGCCAGTAGGCCCAGCAGGGCGCTTTCGGTCAGCAGGAGCCGCACGATCTGGCGCGGGCGCGCGCCGAGCGCGAGCCGGACGCCGATTTCGCGGCGCCGCGCCGTCGCCCGCGCCAGCAACAGGCTGGCGGCGTTGGCGCACACGACGAAGAGCACGAGCAGCATGAAGCCCTGCAGCGCCGCCAGGCCCGTCAGGATGAATCGCGGGGCACCGCGCGGCGCCCGCCAGAACGGCAGCACCTCCGCCCGAATCGAGGCGTTGCTTGCCGGGTAGATCCTGGCGAGCTGGCCCATGGCATCGTCGACCTGGGTCTGCGCCTGGGTGGAGCCGGCCCCGGGTGCCAGGAAGCCGAGCAGCGAATATCCGCGTACCTCGCGCGACTCCAATTCCGCCGATCCCGCCAGCAACGACGGCGCCATCGTGGCCGGCACCCAAAGATCGAAGCCCAGGCCGACCACCGTGCCGAGAAATCCTTCCGGAGCGACCCCGACCACCGTCAACAAGCGGTCATTGAGGCGAAGCGTCCGCCCCAGGACTTCAGGGGAACCACCGAAGCGATTCTGCCAGAAATCATGGGATATCACCGCCACGGGGGCGCCGCCCGCCTGGACACCCTCATCGGACCGAAGCAGGCGGCCCAGCGCCGGCCGCAGCCCGAGCGCGGCAAAGTAGTTCCCCGACACAAACTGCGCGTGCAGCCGCTCCTCCCGTCCCGGCACGCCGAGGTTCAGCGGCACCATCCGGAAGGCGACGAGGTCGCGGAACGACGTCAGCCGCGACTGCAGGTCCCGATATTCCGTCCACGAAGCGCCCGGATAGGAGCCGGTGTCCGTGCGCGGCTCGATCAGGCGGATTCGCCCCGCCTCGACGACGCCGGGCAAAGGACGGATCGTGAGCGCGCGGATCCAGGAGAAGATGACCGTGTTGACGCCCACGCCGATACCCAGCGAAAGGACGATCACGGCCGAGAGCAGCGGCGCCTTGGCCAGCATCCGCCCGGCGTGGCGCCAGTCGCGGGCGAGGTGCTCCAGCCAAATCCAACCCCGCTGCTCGCGCGCCTGTTCCTGGATGCGGACGATGTTGCCAAACTGCCTTTGCGCGGCAAGGCGCGCGTCCTGCGGACTCATCCCCGCCTTCCGATTGAGCTCGGTCTGCAACTCGACGTGCAGCCGCATCTCCTCGGCCATGTCGGCCTCGAGCTTTTGCAACCGAAAAAGGCCACGGATTCGTTTGAGGATATTCATCGGGCGGAACCCAATTCACGCACCGCCATCTTCACTTCCGCCTTGGCATTCATCTTCACTCGGAGCGGAGCGCGGTCAGTGGATCGTTCTTCGTGGCCCGGCGCGCCGGGATGTAGCAGGCAATCGCGGTGACGGCCGCAAGGACCACTGGAACCAGCAGAAAAACCGCCGGATCGTGCACGGAGGTTTCGTAGATCATTTTCTGCAACAACTTCGCGGCGGCGAACGACGCTACGAGTCCCAAGACGAGGCCGAGCCCGGCCAGCTTCGCGCCTTCGGTCAGCACGGGGATCAGGACGTCCACCGGGCGCGCCCCCAGCGCGGTGCGAATGCCAAATTCGCGTGTGCGCTGTCCGACGCTGAATGCGACCAGGCCGTAGAGTCCGATGCCGGCGAGCAGGAGTGCAAGCGCGGCGAAGAGACTGAAGAGAACGAGGTAGAATCGCGGCTGCGTCACACTGCGGCTGACGTAGGTGTCCATCGTGGCGACATCGGAAACTGGCGTGGCGGCATCGGCCCGCCAGAGCGCCGCTCGCACGGACTTGGCCAGCGTCGCCGGCGGCAGGGACGTGCGCACCATCAAGGTGGCGAAAGGCGGGGTGCGCTGGGCCAGCGGACGGTAAACCTGCAACGGAATATCCGACGCGAGGCCGGCGCGGCGAACATCGCCGACCACTCCCACGACCTCAAAACGTGCCGGTGCGCCGGGGGTGATGAAACGACCGATGGGATTCTCGGTTCCGAAGTAAACCCGCGCGGCGGCCTCGCTGATGATGACGACCGGGGCCGTCCGGGTGTCGTCCGCGCCGGTAAAAAGACGGCCCGCGCGCAACGGACAACCGATGGCCGTGAAAAAGTCCACACTCACCGAATCGATGTACGCCTCGGGCAGGTTCGCTGCGGTCGCGATGCCTCCCGGCCGTTCCGGCAGAAAGCTCATCGGAATGCCCCAGCGGAATGGCGAGGTTTGGGTAAATCCCGCGGCTTCCACGCCCGGCACGGCGGCCACCTCCCTCTCGGCGCGGGAAAAAAACCCCCAGCACTTGTCGGCCGAATCGTAGCGCTTCGCCGACAACGAAACGGTCATCGAAAGCAGGCGCCCCGCATCGATTCCCGGTTTCCTTTGGAGCAGTCCGAGAAAGCTTCGCCCGAGGAGGCCGGTCCCGGCGAGCAGCAACAGTGCAAGCGCAATCTCCCCGACGATCAGCGCGGCGCGAAAACGGGCGGCCGACGGGCCGGCCGACCCGCGGGTGCCGTCCTTGAGCGCATCGCTGGCGTCGACACGCGAGGCCGTCAAACCGGGCGCCAGGCCGGAAGCCAGTCCCGTCAGGAGAGCGAGCACGAGGCCGGCACCGAGGACGGGAAGATTGAGCGAAACCTCGTCGGCGCGCGGCAGCCAGCCCTCGGGGAGGCTGCTGAGAAGGGCACCGAGGCCCCAGCTGCCAAGCACCACGCCGCCCACACCCCCGAGCACCGAGAGCAAGAGATTTTCCGCCAGAATCAGGGCCACGAGCTGCCCGCGCGACGAACCAAGCGCCGCGCGGATGGCCAGCTCCCTCCGGCGGGCGGCGGCGCGGACCAAGGAAAGGCCGGTGACATTCGCAGACGTGATGAGCATGACGCAGCCGACGGCGCCGAGCAACACCAGCAAGCCCGTGCGGTAGTCACCGACCACTCGGGTGCGCAGGTCGAGCGCCTCAAGAGTCCAGCCTTCGTAATTTCTCGGATGGGCCTGGACCAATTGCCGGCTGAATGTGGCGAGTTCGACGTTGGCCCGCTCCAGCGCAACGTCCGGTTTCAACCGGCCGAAAATGGTCCAGTAACGTGCGCTTCGATTCGTGAGGTCGTCGATGCCGGGGCGCATCGGCCGCCAGATTTGGGCGACCCCGGCGGGGTCCTTGAACGACTCCGGCATGACGCCGATGACGGTGAAGGCGGTTTCATCGAGCATGATTTGCTGCCCGATGACCGAGTCGCGCCCGTTGAACTGGCTGAGCCAAAGCGCGTGGCTGAGCACCACGACGGGCGTTGCCCCGGGCTTCAAGTCCTCCGCCGACCAGGTCCGTCCGCGCAGGGGCGCGACCGCGAAGAGTTTAAAGAAATCCGCCGTGACATCAGCGCTGTTCAGCTGCGAGGGTGTGTCAGTCCCGGTGAGATTGACGTAATAATAGTACTGCGCGGCCAGCGCCGCGAAGGAGGCGTTGGCCGCGGAAAGGTCCCCAAAGGTCGCCGGCGCGGCGTCCGAGACCTCCCCTTCCTTCTGCCGCGACCGAAGCTGCACGATCTGGCCGGCGTCATGGTAACGCAAGGGAGTGAGCAACAGCGCATGAACGACGGAGTAAATCGCGGTCGAGGCGCCGATACCCATGGCCAGGGTGAGGACGGTGATCGCGGTGAATCCGGGAAACCTGGCGAGCTGGCGGACGGCGAGGCGGAGATTCTTAAGCGACTGCTCCAGCCAAATCCAACCCCGCTGCTCACGCGCCTGTTCCTGGATGCGGACGATGTTGCCAAACTGCCTTTGCGCGGCAAGGCGCGCGTCCTGCGGACTCATCCCCGTCTTCCGATTGAGCTCGGTCTGCAACTCGACGTGCAGCCGCATCTCCTCGGCCATGTCGGCCTCGAGCCTGGGCTTCAGGAGGAGGGTGCGGAGTTTGCGGAGTGGATTCACCGTGAATCTTTCTCTTTCTCGTAATCGTGAGCTTTCTCTTACTTGCAGTCGTTCTCTCGGGTGAAAATCGTGGAATTTCGAGAACGATCGGGAGAAAGAGAACGGGTAAGATCGGGTGAAGGAGAACGATTATTCCGAGGCCTGACCCAGCACCCGGTTGATCGCCATGGAAAGGTTGGCCCAGTTCTGCTGCTCCGTCTGGAGCTGCTTGCGGCCCGCCGTTGTCAGCGAATAGAACTTCGCCTTGCGGTTGTTTTCCGAGACGCCCCACTCCGCCTTAATCCAGCCCTGCTCCTCCAGGCGGTACAGCGCCGGATAGAGCGAGCCCTGCTCCACAGTCAGCATGTCCTGCGACATCTGCCGGATGCGCACCGAAATCCCGAAGCCGTGCATGGGCTCGAGCTGGAGCGATTTCAAGATCAGCAGGTCGAGGGTTCCCTGCAACAAGTCGGCTTTGTCGTTGGACATGGGTGTCTCCTAGATTCTCTAGGAGTGCGCGCCCTCTCCTAGATTGTCAAGGAGAGATGAGGCACCGCGGATTTCTGCATTCGCGCGGCTCGTCCGGAGGACTCGCCCTACCCGTCGGGCCTGAGGCCAATCGCCGTCCTTCGGGGACTGCTCCTAACTGGTACTGTTGCTCTGCTGCGCCCAGCCGGCGGGCGCCAGGCAGGCCGGCGCTGCGGGCTTGCCTGCGGGGCGGCTCCTCCCTTCCCTACTCGCGTGGCCGCCGACGACACCCCGATCTTCACCCCCGCGCAGCGGCGTTTGGTGGCCTTTGCGCTGGCCTTCGGCGCGATCGTCGCCATCGCCCTCCTGTTCTACCTCATCTTGGCGGGCCTCGTGCGGTTCCTCGGGAATTTCTCCAATGTCGTCTGGCCGCTGGCAGTCGCGGGCATCCTCGCGCTGGTGCTCCGGCCGGTGGTGGCGGTTTTTGAGAAGCACCTGCGCATCCGGCGATCCATGGCGGTGGTCCTTCTCTACGGCTTGTTTCTCCTCGCCTTCGCCGGGGTGGTCTTCGCAATCGTTCCCGCGCTGATCGGGCAGGCGCTGGATTTCTTTTCCTACCTGCCGACGCTCTGGCAGAACACCGTGCAATGGGGCGGGCAGCATTTCCCCGAATGGCTGGCCATGGCCAAGCGGTTCCTCCTCGCGCATTCCTCGGTCAAGTCCTTCGCCGACGGCCTGGCCCAGCAGGCCCAGGAAATGGTGACCGAACTCGCCCCGTCGCTGCGCAAGGCCGGATCCGGATTTTTCACGGTTGTCGGCTTCGTTGCGTCGGCCGCCGTCGTCCCGGTCTACCTGTTCTTCTTTCTTCTCACCGATGAGAAACCGACCACGGGCCTGTCGGCTCACCTCGCCTTCCTGCCAAAGCAGTACCGCGACGACGTGGTTTTCCTGCTCAACGAGTTTCTGGAGATTGTCGGCCTGTTTTTCCGCGGCCAGTTGCTGATCGGCGTGATCATGGGCGTGCTGCTCGCCACCGGGTTCTCCATCGCCGGATTGAAATTCGGCCTCGCGATTGGCCTGGTGGTCGGCCT
>Ga0265327_10002451_pt1 | contig 19570 bp, 13 predicted proteins | sample 41621metaG_FD_202089 | JGI IMG/M metagenome (GOLD analysis project Ga0265327, IMG submission 202089) | Rhizosphere microbial communities from Carex aquatilis grown in University of Washington, Seatle, WA, United States - 4-16-21 metaG | ecosystem: Host-associated > Plants > Roots > Rhizosphere...
CGTTATTACAGCAGCCAAAGTAGCCAATGCACACGATTTTATAATGGCGACAGAAAAAGGTTATCAGACAAACATTGGCGACCGTGGCAGCAAACTTTCTGGCGGACAAAAACAGCGCATCAGCATCGCACGCGCCGTCTTGAAAAATCCGCCGGTTTTGATTTTAGACGAAGCAACATCGGCACTGGATACTGAGTCTGAACGTTTGGTGCAAGATGCGCTGGCAAACTTAATGAAAAACAGAACGTCAGTAGTAATTGCGCACCGCTTATCGACTATCAAACATGCCGACGAAATTTGTGTATTGCAAAACGGTGAAATTGTCGAACGCGGAAATCATGATGTTTTGATTGAAAAAAATGGAATTTACCGCAAGTTGCACGATTTACAAATGTTTTAATTTTAATGGACAATTGACAATGGATAAATTACAATGGAAAATTCAAAGCTGATTTTTTGAAATTATAACTTTATAAAAAAACCGTAAATGGATAATCAGGAGAAAATTAAATATTGGCTTGATATTGCAGAATATGATTTTATAACTGCACAAGCAATGCTCGAAAGTAAACGTTATTTGTATGTCGGATTTATGTGTCATCAAACAATTGAGAAGGTTTTAAAAGCATTTTATTCTTCAAAATATAATGACGTTGCACCATTTACGCATAATCTAAAACAACTTGCGGACAAAGCTGGTCTTTACGAATTATTTTCAGAAGAACAAAAGGATATAATTGATTTATTACTTCTATTGAATATCGAAGCGAGATATCCCACTTATAAAGAGCAACTTTTAAAAAGCCTTTCTTATGCAAAATGCGAAGATATTATTCAGCAAACAAAAGATTTAATGCAATGGATAAAGAAACTATTATAAAAAATCTAACCAAATATAGCGAATTGGTTTTCACAATTTTAAAACCGACTAGAATTGTTTTATTTGGTTCCTATGCAAAAGGAAATTGGACGGAGAATAGCGATATTGACGTCGCTGTTTTTGTAGATAAAATTTCTGACGACTTTCTTCAGTTATCAACAGAATTATGTAAATTAACAAGAAAAATAGACTATCGAATTGAACCGATATTATTAGAAGAGGAAAATGATAAAAGCGGTTTCGTCGATGAAATAAATAAATATGGAATAATAATTTATGATTCGACTGATAATTAAATTTTAATTAACGCTAAAAATATGCTTCAATATTTCAAAAATTATTATCAGCAAAATACATTAAAGTCCATTTTAATAATGGCTTTAGTTTTGCGTGTGCTGGCAGCAATATTTGCCGGTGGTTACGGAATGCACGACGATCATTTTTCGATTATTGAAGCGTCGCAATCGTGGGTGGACGGAAAGGATTACAACAACTGGCTGCCAATGTATCAGATGGCAGAACGTTACCATTTAAACGACAGCATTTTTGAGAAAGTTAAACACGATAAATTAGAGAGCGCTTTTGTATCTCGACTGCACAAATTAGAAAATATAACACGCGAAAGCAAAGCCGATTATTTGTGCGAAATTGAAAAAGCTGTCGGTAAAGATTTTGCAAATCAATACTCAGAACTAATTCTCAATTACAGCCACACAACGCCAAAGCCCGACGGGCACAGCTTTTTTTATGTTGGTTTGCATTATTTGTATTTCGAATGTTGCAAAATGGTTGGAATTAACAATCCGGTTTATAAAATGATACTAAACAGGTTGCTTCACGCATTGTTTTCATTACTTGTTGTTTTGATGTTTTACAATATAACTTTAAAAATAAGCAGCAAAAAAGACGCCGAACAAGTTGCATTTTTAGTAGCAGTTTTGTGGTTTATGCCATTCCTGAGCGTTCGCAATCTGGTCGAAGTTTTTTGTATTCCGTTTTTGGCGTGGGGAATGTGGCTATTGTTGCGCGGTCAACAAACTTATTGGAAAGTGAGCGATGTTATTTGGGCTGGTTTAATTATGGGACTTGCTGTTTCGGTGCGTTTTCAGGCAATTATTTTTATTGGTGGCGCCGGACTTGCATTGCTTATTTTGAAAAAATGGAAACAAGCAATTCTGTTCGGAATTTTTGCATTGATTTCGATTCTGATTGTCCAGTCGGTTGTTGATATGTACATTTGGCATCGTCCGTTTGCTGAATTTCAGGAATACATTGTTTACAACATCAACGAACGTTTTGCTTACGGAACTGGTGCAAAACATTACGAAATGTATCTCTCTGTCTTACTTGGAACATTGATTCCGCCGATTAGTTTGCTTTGGTTTTTCGGTTTTCTGCGGACATGGAAAAAACATTTAGTCATTTTTTTACCGACGTTTTTATTTCTGGCTTTTCACACCTATTTTCCTAACAAACAGGAACGCTTTATTTTCAGTATCATTCCGTTTGTTTTGATGTTGGGCGTGGTCGGCTGGAACGAATTTGAAAGTCAATCTAAATATTGGAAGTCGCACAAAAAACTGTTGCGCGCATTTTATATGATTTTTGGAATTGTTAATTTAATCATGTTGTGTTTGATGACCTTCAATTTCTCGAAAAGACCGCGTGTAGAAGCAATGACTGTTTTATACAACTATAAGAATATAAATAATATAATTGTCGAAGCAAGCAACAACACCAAAGCGCCGATGCTGCCGAATTTTTACTCCGGCAAATGGATATATCAATACCGGCTTATTAAACCTGAAAATTCTGCGCCATTCGACAGTAGCTCTTATGGTTACACGTCCAAATATATGAAAGACATTTACACGCTTAGATATTTCGATTTGAATCCCTGTGCACCAAAACCCGAATTTATTTTGTTTGTCAACAGTCAGCAGCTTGACGAGCGCATTGCCTCCTGCAAAAAAATGTTTCCGCGTTTGACTTTTATTACCAAAACATCACCCAGTTATCTCGACCGGTTGATTGTCAAACTAAATCCTAAAAACACAAACGAAGAAATTTTTATTTACAGGATTGATTAATTTAAATTACATTTTGATTGAAAATTTTAAAAAGTACTAACTAAACATTTGTAAAAAAAATGAAAGCACATACCAACAAATCTTTTTTCAGTCGATTAAAATTATTATTTATTGGTAAAGCGCGTGATATACATGACAATGATGTTTTCCACAGAATGACATTGATTGCGTTCTTTGCGTGGATAGGTCTTGGTTCTGACGGTTTGTCTTCGTCGTGTTATGGTCCAGAAGAATCATTCCGCGCACTGGGAAATTATCACGGACTTGCGATTTATGTCGGAATTGCCATTGCGATAACTATTTTTATTATATCAACAAGCTATTCGCAAATCATTAAGTTATTTCCATCAGGTGGCGGTGGTTACAAAGTTGCAACTAAACTTCTTTCGCCACAACTGGGCATGATTTCCGGTTGCTCATTAATTGTTGACTATGTGCTTACGATTGCCATTTCGGTATCGAGCGGTGCAGATGCGCTTTTTAGTTTATTGCCGCCAAGTCTTCAACCTTATAAACTTTTTGTCGCACTGGGTGGAATTATCGTCTTGATTATTTTAAATATGCGCGGTATAAAAGAATCGGTTGTGTCGTTAATGCCGGTTTTTATATTATTTGTTGTAACACATATTTTTGTAATCGGTTATACAATTTTTTCGCATGTGAGCGATATGACAGTTGTCTATCAGGAATCTGCCCGAAATTTTCATGAAGCAAAACAAAGCCTTGGAATGTTTGGCGTTATTGCTTTGATTCTTCGCTCATACAGCATGGGCGCAGGTACTTACACAGGTTTGGAAGCCGTTAGTAATTCTGTACCAATTTTAAAAGAACCGCGCGTTAAAACCGGACTTATAACAATGCGTTACATGGCTGTATCTTTGGCAGTAACTGTTTTCGGGCTTTTCCTTGCCTACGGATTTTTTAAAGTCAGCCCAAGTGATACTAAAACCTTGAACGCAGTTTTATTGGATAATTTCACTGCAAGTTGGGGCACTGGAACAAAAGTTACATTTATCTGGATAACACTTTTTTCTGAAGCCGCACTTCTTTTTATTGCAGCGCAAACCGGTTTTCTCGACGGTCCGCGAGTTATTGGCTCTATGGCACAAGACAATTGGTTTCCTCGAAAATTTACAGTACTCAGCGACCGTTTGGTAACACAAAACGGAATTGCGTTTATGGGAATTGCTGCAATTATTATTTTATTGTTGACCAAAGGAGCTGTTGCATTGTTGGTGGTACTTTACAGTATCAACGTGTTTATAACTTTTGCGTTATCGCAAGCCGGAATGGTGCGTCATTGGTGGTTCGAAAGAAACAATGAAAAAGGTTGGTTCGGCAAACTATTTATCAACGGAACCGGATTTATTTTGACAGTTTTTATTTTGATTTCATTGGCTGCCATTAAATTTAAAGAAGGCGGTTGGGTAACGCTTTTGATTACTGCAAGTTTAGTTCTATTGGTTTCTTCCGTCCGCCGGCATTACAATTTTGCAGGCAAAATGATAGGTCGTCTGAATAAAAAACATTTGCAACATGCCGACGAAATATTTGAACAAATTAAAAAAGAAGGACTTGATTTTATTCATCCAGAATTCGACAAAAATTCAAAGACGGCAGCTATTTGTGTGAGTGGTTTTAACGGACTTGGTATTCAAACTTTTTTCAAAATAAAAGAAGATTTTAAAGAATACAAAAATCTCGTTTTCATCGAAGTTGGACTGCTCGACTCTGCAAACTTTAAAGGAGCCAACGAATTAGAAAACCTTCATGCATCAGTAGAAGAAGATTTGCGAAAATATACGCTTTTAGCTGAACATTTTGGTTATCACGTTGAAAATTGCTGGTCAGTGGGAACCGATATAGCCGATGAAATAAAAGATATTTCAAAAACTGTTATGCAAAATTATCATGGTGTTGTATTTTTTGTAGGACAGTTTATTTTGCCAAAAGCAACAGCTTTCCAACGTTTGTTACACAATCAGACACAGTTTGCAATTCACAACCGTTTGTCGCATAAAGGATTTATTTTAGTGATGGTGCCGATTAGAACACATTTACATTTATAACCAGAAATGGTAAAATGAAACGTGCATGAATCTTTTGTACTTTACGCAAAGCAATAAAAATCAATACTTCATCAGTGTAATTGTAGTTATTGCAGTTTCATCAATTTGTTTTTTGATAACCGACTTCATTGGTTATCGCACAGTTGCTCTATTGTTGCTTACTTCAGTGTCATTATTGGCGATTTTTTTTTCGTTATATCCGATTCTTGTAGCTGCAGCGCTTAGCGCCTTGGTGTGGGATTTTTTTTTCATACCACCCCGATTTACTTTGCACGTCAATAAAACAGAAGACGCACTGATGCTGGTAATGTATTTTATAATTGCTTTCATAAATGGTGTAATGACGTCAAAATTAAGACAGTTTGAAAAAATTGCATTTATAAAAGAAGAAAGACAAAATACCATAAAACTTTACAAAACTTTGTTCGACTCAATTTCGCATGAATTAAGAACGCCCATTGCCACAATTGTAGGTGCGACAGATAATTTATTGTCGCAAAATACACCGCAATTGACCGAAAAAAATAAGCACAAATTAATCAGCGAAATTTCAATTGCTGCATTTCGTTTAAACCGTTTATTTGATAATTTGTTAAACATGCAGCGACTTGAATCGGGGTTTCTAAAACCAAAATTCGATTGGTGCGATCTGAACGAATTAATTGCTAATGTTTTGAATCACTTAAAACCCGATTTGGAATCGCACAACGTCAAAATAGAAATGGACAAAGATTTTCCATTGGTAAAACTCGATGCTGGATTAATTGAACAAGCTATATATAATATCGTTTACAATGCAACGGTCTATACCCAAAAAGATTCAGAGATATCAATCGAAGCGATTCTCGAAAACCAAACTTTGATAATTGTAATCTCTGACACCGGCAAAGGTTTTGAACCCGGACAACTAACTGAAGTTTTTAAAAAATATTATTATTCAAACAAAGTCCGTAAAGGTGGCATTGGGCTTGGGTTGTCAATTTCCAAAGGTTTTATCGACGCGCACAATGGGCGCATTGTTGTCGAAAACAATTCGACTGGTGGTGCAAAATTTACAATTTCGATTCCCGTTGAAACGTTTACGATGAACGAAAGTTTTGATTTATCCGAACAATCTCAATAAATTGAATAATGGAAAACAAAACAAAAGTATTAATTATCGACGACGAAATTCAGATTCGCAAATTGCTCGAAATTACGTTGGAAACAAATGAATTTATAACACTATCAGCTGCCACCGGCAGAGAAGGTTTGGCAATGGCTGTGGTGCATCCACCCGAATTAATTTTGCTCGATTTAGGTTTGCCGGATTTTGATGGTCAGGAAATTTTAAAAAAATTACGCGGATGGTATCAAGGTTCAATTGTTGTGCTGTCAGTTCGTAGTTCTGAAGATGACATTATTACCGCTTTAGATAACGGAGCAAACGATTACCTTACAAAACCTTTCCGTACCGGCGAATTGCTTGCACGAATCCGCTCATCGTTGCGTCGCACACAAAATAATACGTCGCAACAAATTCTCGAATTTGATAATCTTGTAATTGATTTAACAGACAGAGGCGTCAAACTAAATAATGAACCGGTAAAACTTACTGCGACTGAATATTCTCTGTTGACATTGTTGGCTAAAAATGACGGCAAAGTTTTGACACATCAGTTTATTCTGAAAAGCATCTGGGGACCGGGTTACATTGAGCAATCGCAATATCTGCGTGTTTTCATCGGACAGTTGCGAAAAAAAATCGAGGAAAATCACAATCAACCAAAATTTATTCTGACAGAATCTGGAATTGGATACAGGTTTGCAGAAAAGAAAACAGTTGAATAAAATTTTTATTACTTTTGTTTTATTTCAACTTTTAATTTTTTTCAAAAATAATTGCAAATTTATTTTCCTCAATATCAATAATGTAATTCTAAATTTAAAATTATTTATTTCTAATATACTATTGTTTCCAAAAGGATATTAAACCATTTAGAAAACATGCAGTCAAAAGACAATAATTACAATTAATTTATGAAAGTGAAAAGCAATTTCGGGTTAAAGTTAAAACGTACACTTATAGTTATCAGTTTATTTTGCGTGGTTTCGTTTTCGTATGCACAAAATAAAACCATTGATACCACACAATTTCTGAATCTTGACCAGTGTATTGCTTATGCGCTGCAACATCAACCGGCTGTTAAGCAATCGGCAATTGATATAAATATTGCACAAAAAAACAATGCCATCAATTTATCATCGTGGTTGCCGCAAATAAACGTCAGTGGTAATTTGACGCATTACAATCAAACGCCGGCAGTTTTTTCGGTTAATACAGTTAATCCAAATGGTCCATTAATTGAAGGACATTCTGCAATTTCAAATACATTTTTGCCGCAATTATCTGTAACCGAAACTATTTTCAGCCCCGATGTTTTAAACGCCGCCCGCAACGCAAATTTGTTGGTTCAAAAAGCAAAATTATCAAACGACAGTACAAAAATTAATCTTATATCGACTGTCAGCAAAGCATTTTATAGTTTGCTCCTAACTTTGCAACAAACGAGCGTTTTGAAAGACGATACAGCGCGTCTTGCAAAAAACTTTCAAGATGCGTATCACCAATATCTGAGCGGAATCACCGACAAAACCGATTATAAACAAGCGGCAATTTCGTTGAACAATTCGAAAGCACAATTGAAACAAGTTAGTGAAAGTGTTCGTCCACAATATGCCACGCTAAAACAATTAATGGGCATTCCAACAGAAAAGAATTTCAGCGTTTTCTACGACACCTTGCAAATGATGCGCATGATTGCTTTCGATACCACGCAACAACTGCAATTCGAAAAACGTATTGAATATCAACAACTTCAAACGGCTAAAAAATTGATGCAACAAAACATTCAATACAACTGGTCTCAATTTTTGCCCACACTTTCGTTTTTTTATAATTACACCTACGAGTACGAAAGCAATACATATTCAAATTTATATAATCAAGCATATCCATATTCTTACATCGGCGCGTCAATAAATATTCCATTGTTTACCGGATTGCGCAGGACTGAAAATATTCAAAAATCGAAATTACAAAGTCAGCAACTCGAATGGTCGGAAGTCGGATTAAAATCGCGCATTTATACAGAATATTTAACCGCTTTGGCAAATTATAAAAGCAATTTATACGACTTAAATATGTTGCGCGACAATGTTACAATGGCAAAAGAAGTTTACGGCATTGTAACTTTCCAGTACAAACAAGGCGTTGTTGCATATTTGAACGTAATGACTGCCGAATCTAATTTAATTTCGTCGCAAATAAATTATTTAAACGCTTTGTTTCAAGTCTTGTTGAGCAAAGTCGATCTCGAAAAAGCAATGGGTTACACTCAACCTAAATATTAACGAATAAAAATTATAATCTCCATGAGAAGAGCATATTTCATATTATTGATAAGTTGTTTATTTTTGGCAGCATGTTATCAGAAGCCGAATATTCCAAACCTTCCTGTACCTGTAAACGTGTTTACTGTCAAAATGCAAAAGGTTTTGTATTACGACGAATATCCGGCAACAATTGTTGCGATGGAACAAGTTGATTTGCGAGCACAGGTTCAAGGTTATATCACAAATATAACTTTTACCGAAGGTGGTCATGTACGCAAAGGTCAGGCGCTGTACGAAATTGATCATCAGTTGTACGAACAAAATTATAATCAGGCAAAAGCAAATCTCGATGTTGCAAATGGCAATCTCAAACAAGCTCAACAAGACGCCGACCGTTACACATATTTGAATCAGTATGACGCAATTGCCAAGCAAGTTCTTGACCATGCTGCAATCGCTTTGCAAAACGCCAAGAATACGGTTACATCAGCCGAACAAGCGTTGAAAAGTGCAAAAACAAATCTGAATTATGCAACAATCTCAGCGCCGTTTGATGGAACAATTGGTTTTAGTCAGGTTAAATTAGGAAATATGATTTCTGTCGGACAAACCATTTTGAATACCATTTCTACGGACGACCCGATGGGCGTTGACTTTTTGATTTCCGAAAAACAATTGTCGCATTTCGACGATTTAAAAAGTGGAAAATCGCAAAATGTTGATTCGCTGTTTACAATAACATTACCAAACGGAACGCTTTATCCATATCTTGGAAAAATTTCTGTCATCGACCGCGCCGTTGATCCGCAATCCGGTACAATTCGCGTTCGTGTTGTGTTTCCAAATCCAAATTATGCTTTAAGACCGGGCACAAGTTGCGTGTTGCGTGTTCACAATCTCGAAGCCGGACCAAAACTTGTCGTACCAAGCAAAGCCGTTGTAGAATTAATGGGCGAATATTTTGTGTATATGGTCAAAGATACTGTCGCAAAAAATCCAAAAGATACAACAAAAACGTTTCCGGCAGTTATGGCGATTCAAAAGAAAGTTCAGTTGGGACAAACCATTGCGCCAAATGTCATTATCAAAAAAGGAATCAATACCAACGACCGCATTGTTCTTGACGGCGTTCAATCTTTGCACACCGGTTCGTTGATTGATACAACGCTAAAAAGCAAAGACGGAAAAGGTAAGGACGGAAAAAATAAAAAGGAAAGACAAAATTAACCTTTCCAAACAAAGAAATAAATATGATTGCCAATACATTTATTAAAAGACCGGTTACTGCAATCGTTGTATCGCTTGTATTAGCTATAATAGGTATAATTTGTATCACAAATTTGCCTGTCAGTCAATATCCCGAAATAACGCCGCCGGTAATTCAGGTTTCCGGTCAATACACCGGCGCTGATGCCACGACTGTTGAGCAAACCGTCGCCACGCCAATCGAGGAGCAGGTAAACGGAACGCATGGCATGGAATACATGCAAAGCAACAGCACCAACAATGGTTTGATGACCATCAATACGACTTTCAAAATCGGCACTGACATTGACGTTGCCACACTTGACGTTCAGAACCGCGTGAGTATTGCGTCGCCTTTGGTTCCCGATGCAGTCAGCAAATTAGGATTGACAGTTCGTGCGTTAAATCCAAGTGCATTGATGTTGGTTGCGCTTTATTCGCCAAAAGGTTCGCATAACATTACTTTCTTGGACAATTATACCAATATTTTTATCATGGACGCATTGCTTCGCGTTCCGGGTGTTGGTGCGATTACGACGCTTGCCGATAATTTCAGTATGCGCGTTTGGATAAATCCCGAGAAAATGGCTTCATATTCTTTGACTTCGACCGATATTGTCAACGCTTTGAATGAACAGAATTTGCAGGTTGCTGCCGGTTCTGCCGGTGTGCCGCCGCAACAAAAAACGCAAACCTACGAACTAAGTGTTTTGGTTAATGGGCGTTTAAATAATGTTGCTGAATTCGAAAAAATAATTGTCAAAACAATTCCATCAACCGGCGAGTTGGTTTATTTGAAAGACGTTGCGCGTGTAGAATTAGGAAAGTTTACCTATTCCAGCAATTCTTATGTTGACGATAAACGCGCGTCAATCTTGACGCTTTATCAAACACCCGGTAGCAATGCTTTGCAAACCGCAAAAGAAATTACCAAAAAACTCGAAGAACTGAAAAAATCTTTTCCTGCCGATGTTGATTATAAAATTCCTTTCGAAACAGTTACCGTTGTTAAGGTTTCGATGCGCGAAGTTGTCGTTACATTAATAATTGCGCTTTGTCTTGTTGCGATTGTCGTCTTTTTGTTTTTACAAAACTGGCGTGCCACGCTCATTCCGATATTGGCGATTCCGGTTTCGATTCTTGGTACTTTTGCGTTTTTTATTCCGCTCGGTTTCACAATCAATACGCTGACCATGTTCGGTTTTGTGCTGGCAATCGGAATTGTGGTTGATGATGCAATTATTGTGGTCGAAGCTGTGCAGCATTACATTGATGTCAAAAAAATGTCGGTCAAAGAAGCAACTTTTAATGCAATGAATGATATTTCGGCGCCGGTTGTTGCAATTGCGTTAATTCTTGCATCGGTGTTTGTGCCGGTTGGTTTTATTCCCGGCATTGTCGGACGATTGTATCAACAATTTGCAATCACCATTGCGGTTTCAATTATGTTGTCCGCATTTATTGCGTTGTCGTTAACGCCCGCTTTGTGTACGCTTTTGTTGAAACCATATCGCATCGACGAAAAGGCAAAAGGTCTGAATAAAATATTCTTTAAATTCAACAATTGGTTTGAATCCGTTACAAATAAATATTCAAACGGAGTTCAAACCGGTATCCGTAAATCGAAATATGTTGTTGTGTTGTTGATTTGCATTGGCGCTGCGACATTTTTTATGTTTCAACACAAACCGTTGGGATTTATTCCGAGTGAAGACGACGGTTTGGTTTATATAACGTATGAATTGCCCGAAGCATCAGCAACTGCGCAGTCAATTGATGTAATGACAAAATTGATGGATGTCGTAAGAAAAACTCCGGGTATTGAACACTACTCTGCGTTGGCTGGTTTTAACGTAATTACTGGCGCAACAAAATCGAACAGCGGAACAATTTATCTGCAATTAAAACCTTGGGAAGAGCGCAAAAAATCAAGTGAACAAATACCCGATATTATTGACGTTTTGCGCAGCCGGATTGCAAAAGCGAATGTCAAAAATGCTAATTTTGTAGTCATTCCGCCAGCGCCCATTCCCGGCATCGGGCAAACAGCCGGTTTCAGTTTTCAGATTGAGCAGCGCAACACAAACGACGACACACATGCGTTTGAAAAAGTTGTCAATAATTTTGTTACAGAAGCAAATAAATTGCCGGCAATTTCGCACGCATTCAGTTATTATTCGGCGCATACTCCAAGTTACAAATTAGATGTTGACAGAGAAAAATGCAAAAAAATGGGCATCAATATTTCGGACGTGTTTACAGCGATTCAAACATTGATGGGTAGCGTATATGTAAACGATTTTACGCTTTATAACCGCACATTCCACGTTGTTGTTCAGGCAGACACCATGTACAGAAAAATGATTGGCAACATGGACAAATATTACGTTCGAAATCAATCTGGAAATATGTTGCCGCTAAGTTCATTAATCAGTTATAAACCTACGGAAACTGCGCCGTTGTTATCGCACTTCAATATTTTCCGTTCGGCAGAAGTAGATGGAGGCTCGGCAGAAGGTTACAGCAGTGGTCAGGCAATTGAAGCGTTGCAAGACCTTGCTGACAGAACGTTACCACAAGGTTATGGTTACGATTTTTCGGGATTGAGTTACGAAGAAATTCAAGCCGGTTCGCAGACGTTTTACATATTTTTATTTTCATTGACATTTGTGTTTTTGTTTCTTGCCGCTTTGTACGAAAGTTGGTCTGTACCATTTTCTGTTTTGCTTGGCGTTCCTATCGGCGCGTTTGGTGCAATTTTGACGTTGATTTGTATTCCAAGTCTTTCTGATAATGTTTATGCGCAAATCGGACTTATCACATTGGTCGGATTGGCGGCGAAAAATGCGATTTTAATTGTCGAATACGCCAAAGTACGCGTGGACAGTGGCGAAGATTTGATTGAATCGACAATTGCCGCGGTGCGTTTGCGTTTGCGTCCTATTTTGATGACTTCGCTGGCATTTATTCTGGGCGTTTTGCCTTTGGTTATTGCAACCGGCGCAGGCGCTGTCGCACGCAGAACCATTGGCGTTACAGTTATGGGTGGAATGATTGCAGCTTCGTCAATTGCAATATTTATTGTGCCTGTACTTTTTGTCGTAATTGTCAGAATTGCTTATGGCAAAAAACAATTGGAATACCTTGTGCAACATAAAGGAGAAATAACAATTGACAATTGATAATTGATAATGGATAATGGATAATGGATAATGGATAATGGACAATTGATAATGATTTGTTTTGTAAATACAAAAGATGATGACTTTTTTAGAAAATATAAAATATGATTGCTGATACTTTTATAAAAAGACCGGTTACGGCAATCGTAATTTCAATTGTAATTGCTTTACTGGGACTTATATGTATTTTTACTTTGCCTGTAAATCAATATCCGCGAATTACTCCGCCTGCGGTTTCGGTTTCGGCGAACTACACCGGCGCTGACGCGCAAACTGTAGAACAAACCGTTGCCACACCGGTTGAAGAAGCAATAAATGGTGTGCATGGAATGGAGTACATTCAGAGTAATAGCACCAGCACCGGCATGATGTCAATCAATACAACTTTTAAAGTCGGAACAAATATTGACATTGCCACGCTTGATGTTCAAAACCGCGTTGGAATTGCAAAACCATTATTGCCTTCGTCGGTTAGCCGTTTGGGATTGACTGTGCGTGCAAGAAATATCAGTTCGTTGATGAATGTTACTTTGTTTTCTCCAAAAGGTTCGCACAACATTACTTTTTTAGACAATTATGCAAACATCTATTTGGTTGATGCACTTTTGCGCGTTCCGGGAGTTGGCGACATCAATACACGCGCAGATAATTTCAGTATGCGTGTATGGCTGAATCCAAACAAAATGGCATCTTATTCATTAACACCAAAAGATGTTGTCAATGCTTTAAACGAACAAAACGTTCAGGTTGCGGCAGGTTCGATTGGTGCGCCACCGCAGGAATCAACGCAAACAAATGAATTTACGCTTCTTGTAAATGGACGTCTGAATAAAGTTACTGAGTTCGAAAAAATAATTGTCAAAGCAATTCCGGCAACCGGAGAATTGGTTTATCTAAAAGACGTTGGCAGAGTTGAATTAGGCAAATTTACTTATTCCAGTAACGCTTATGTGGACGGTCAGCGCGCATCTTATTTAATGGTTTTTCCTTTGCCGACAGCAAACTCCTTGGATGTTGCAAATGGAGTTTATGCTGAACTTGAGAAATTGAAAAAATCTTTCCCCGATGATGTTGATTACAAAGTTCCTTTCGAATCGGTAACAATTGTAAAAGTTTCGATGCAGGAAGTTGTGAAAACACTTTTTATTGCGCTGAGTTTGGTGGCATTTGTAGTGTTTCTTTTTCTTCAAAACTGGCGGACGACGATTATTCCATTAATGGCGATTCCGGTTTCTATTCTTGGGACGTTTATCTTTTTTGTGCCGTTTGGATTTACAATCAATACGCTAACCATGTTCGGAATTGTTTTGGCAATCGGCATTGTGGTGGACGATGCAATCATTGTTGTCGAAGCGGTGCAACGGTACATTGATGTCGAAAAAATGTCTGCTAAAACAGCAACCAAACACGCAATGAAAGATATTACTGCGCCGGTAATTGCGGTTGCATTAATTTTGGCATCGGTATTTGTGCCGGTGGCTTTTATTCCGGGCATTGTAGGACGTTTGTATCAACAGTTTGCAATTACAATTGCCGTGTCGATTTTAATTTCGGCGTTCATTGCTTTGTCGTTGACGCCAGCGCTTTGTACATTGTTACTTAAACCACATCAGATAGATAAAAAATCACATGGCTTGGATAAATTTTTCTATTGGTTCAACAGAGGATTTAATAAGTTTACATTTTATTATTTTAAAGGTGTCAAACGTGGCATTCGTGCACCAAAATATATTATTATTTTATTAATTTGTATTTGCGTTGCAACGTTCGTTTTATTTAAAATGAAACCGTCGGGATTTATTCCGAATGAAGATTTGGGGCGACTTCAAGTTACGTATGAAATGTCTGAAGCGTCGTCAACTACACAGTCAGTCGAATTAATAAATAAACTGATGAAAGTTGTTAGCGAAACACCCGGCATTGACCACTATTCTGCAATATCGGGAATGAATGTTTCGAACGGCGCAATGAAGTCAAACAGTGGTACAATATTTTGTCAGTTAAAACCTTGGAGTCAACGAAGCAAAATTACAGAACAAGTGCCCGGTATCATTGATGTCATGCTAAAAAAAATTGACAAAGCAGGAATTAAAAATGCAAAAGTTGTAGTCATGCAACCTGCACCAATACCGGGTATTGGACAATCGGCAGGATTTGCATTTCAGATACAACAGCGTAACACAAATGACGACGTTTTTGCATTCGAAAAAGTTGTGAAAAAATTTGTCGCCGAAGCAAATAAAAATCCGGCAATTTCGCGCGCTGTAAGTTATTATTCAGCTCACACGCCCAGTTTCAATTTGACAGTTGACAGAGAAAAATGTAAAAAAATGGGCGTCAATATTGCAGATGTTTTTTCGACCATTCAATCGTACATGGGCAGTACGTTTGTGAATAATTTTACGCTTTACAATCGCACGTATCATGTGGTGGTGCAGGCTGATACCGTTTACCGAAGATTGGTAAGCGATATGGATAAATATTATGTCAGGAATAGTGCCGGAACAATGCTGCCAATCAGTACACTTATAACTTATAAAACCGTTGAAGCAGCGCCTGTCATCGCGCATTTTAATATTTTCCGATCTGCTGAAGTTGACGGTGGTTCGGGTTTTGGTTATAGCACCGGTCAAACAATTGATGCGCTGAAAGAAGTTGCTGCTAAAGTTTTGCCGCCCGGTTATGGCTACGAATTTTCGGGTTTGAGTTACGAAGAAATTGTTGCCGGGTCGCAAACGATTTACATATTTTTGTTTTCGCTTACATTTGTATTTTTGTTTCTGGCAGCGTTGTACGAAAGTTGGGCTGTGCCATTTTCTGTTATGCTTGCCGTTCCGATTGGCGCGTTTGGTGCAATTCTTACTTTGACATTTATTCCGGCGTTGAGCAACAATGTTTATGCGCAAATCGGACTGATTACGTTGATTGGACTTGCCGCCAAAAATGCAATTCTGATTGTCGAATACGCCAAAGTACGTGTGGACAGCGGCGAAGAACTTGTCCGCTCAACTATTGACGCTGTGAGTTTGCGTTTGCGTCCTATTTTGATGACTTCGTTTGCGTTTATTTTTGGTGTGATGCCTTTGGCGCTTGCAACAGGTGCCGGCGCTGTGGCACGACGAACAATCGGATTTACAGTTTTAGGTGGAATGATTGCGGCTTCGTCGTTGGCAGTATTTATTGTTCCGGTGCTGTTTGTTGTCATTATAAAAATTGCGTATGGCAAAAAGAAATTAGTTTACTTGCTTCAACATCGCAACGAATTTAATGTGGAACTGCAAAAAACAGAGATTGAAAACAATGGAGAATTGACAAAGGATAATGGATAATTGATAATGGATAATGATAAAAATTTTATAATGAAGGAAAATATTGTAAAAAATAAATCATTTGATTTTGCATTGAGGATTGTGAAATTATATCAGTTTTTAGTCAATGAAAAAAAAGAATTTACTTTGAGCAAACAACTTTTACGCGCGGGTACTTCAATTGGTGCCAATATCAGGGAAGCAGATCAAGCAGAAAGTAAAGCTGACTTTATTCATAAATCTTCTGTTTCTTTAAAAGAAGCAATGAAAGTGATTATTGGATTGAATTATTGTATAAAGCTGGTTATTTAGATGAAAGTCAATATAATTCTATTCATAAAGATTTAGATGAACTTTTAAAGCTTTTAACTTCAATAATAAAGACAAGTAAAAATAATATCTCTATTAAATAATTTCCATTATCAATTATCCATTATCAATTATCAATTGTCCATTATCAATTGTCCATTATCAATTGTCCATTATCAATTATCAATTATCCATTATCCATTATTTTTCATCAGTTTATCAATTTCGCGTTTGGCATCTTTGTCTTTTAAATCTTCGCGTTTGTCGTATGAGCGTTTACCGCGTGCAAAAGCAATTTCGAGTTTTGCAATTCCGCGCTCGTTGGTAAATAATCTCGTCGGAACTATCGTATAACCTTTTTGATCGACTTTTTTGGCAAGTTTTGTAAGTTCGCGGCGACTGAGCAACAATTTACGTTCGCGTTTTGGATCATGATTAATGTAACCGCCACGTTCGTATTCGGTAATGTGCATGTTTACAAAAAGTTCGTTGCCCACAAAAAAGCAGAACGAATCGATTAAACTTGCACGTCCAAGACGAATGGATTTTATTTCGGTGCCAAGTAAAGCAATACCAGCCACAAATTTCTCAAGTATCTCAAATTGAAATTCGGCTTTTTTATTTTTTATTTCGACTGCAGCAACTGTCATGTTTATTTTGTTTTGTGCAAAAATAAACAAATTTGCTTATTAAATTTGTGCAAGTAATATATAATTTAAAAAATGAACAAATATTGCTAACACTGATTTTTGTGCCTTCGCTAATTAACGCTGCATACTAAAATAGTATAAAAATCTTTGTTGTCCGATAAAAAAATATGCTAATTTCCGAAACACTTATCTGATGCAATCTATAGCCATTTGCCATCGTAGATGGCTTATAGCGATAGAAAATAAATTTAACCATTTCGGTCTTGCCCCAACGGGGCAAAATAGATTGACTATTAAATTTTATTCTATCGCTATTTGACATCTACGATGTCTCTCAAATTTTTACCGGACAACAACGATTCTCAATTATACATTATCAATTAAGCTGTGTATCTTTCTTTTTGGAAACCAAATTCGCGGAGCGTGGCTGCAACTTGATCTTTGGGAACGTGGACATAAATTAAATTGATGATAATATTCAAATAATCGTCAAGTGTGTTTTTCAATCCTGCTATTTTTGCCGCATCTTGAGAAATAGAACCTTTGCCGGTAGTTGAATTGTCCAATTGTTCTTGCAAGCCGTTACGTATATTAGTCCAGAAAGCAACATCGTAAATGTCGCTAACTATATCGCCTTTTGCTAATTCTATAATAAGTTTATCGATTGCCACAATCATTTCAACAATTTTCTGCGGCAATATGTATTTCTTGTTTATTTTTTCGATTCCATAGTTGCCAAAATAATTTTTAGCAATATTTCTGCTATACTTATGTGTAAGCAGATTTTTCAAACCGCTTATGCCTTGATTTGCTTTCTTTTTAAGTTGCGAACCAAGAAGACGGTTAGGAGTAAGAGATGTTTTGTTTTTGCTTTTGCTTTTAACTACTTCGTCTGCATTATTAATTGCGTTATCAAAGTCGTCCGTTGTCATCTGTTCCGATGTCCATTTGCGCTCCTTTAACTTTGCCGATGCAATACGACCTGTAGCAATCTTTTGAGCCATTGACCTTGGGATTAAGCTGGTCTTTCTTTTTGTGGTAGATGCTAATTTTGTAGTACTTGTACCGGTATCGCTTGGTGTAGGAACGGTTGTTGTTGCGCTATCTTCGGTAGTTGTTGGCGAAGATGTAGTAACTGTGTCGGTCATAATTATCTCTTTTTTAATTTAGTTAAACAATATTTTAAAAATTCATTAAACATTTATAAACTTATTTTAGTATCATTTAATATTAATTGCCGCAAATTTATATATTATATGCTATATTGCAAATATTTTAGCAATTATTTTTTGATTTATTGAATATTTTGACAAACAATTATAAATTCTATATAATCGGTCGTTGTAATTTGAAACAGGACTAAATGTGCATAACCCGCATAGCTAAAGGAATTTTATCTATATTACAAGTGCAAGCAGCAGTTTCCTTTAGGCTTGTAACAGTTTTACAAGTTACCGGAAGGAGTTACCAATAGAAAACTGTTTGGTGAACCGACATTAGTCAGTATTCCTGTTGGAAATGTTTGTCTGCGCAAGTTTTTACAACTACTTCCTTTAGGCAATATCTGTTGGTGCAGGTTGTTATGGCATATTCCTATAGGAAATGCCGGTTGGCGCAGGTTGTTATGGCATATTCCCATAGGAAATGCCGGTTGGCGCAGGTTGTTATGGCATATTCCCATAGGTAATGCCGGTTGGCGCAGGTTGTTATGGCATATTCCCATAGGAAATGCCGGTTGGCGCAGGTTGTTATGGCATATTCCTAAATGAAACAATTCACTATAATTATAAAATAATAATCATTGCTGTCCGGTAAAAATTTGAGAGACATCGTAGATGTCAAATAGTGATAGAATAAAATAATGATAGTCAATCTATTTTGCCCAGTTGGGGCAAGACCGCAATGGTTAAATTAATTTTCTATCGCTATAAGAGTCCGTCTCAGAGCCAATTTTACCGCAAAGGCGCAAAGTCACAAAGTCTTTGCGCCTTAGCGTCTTTGCGGTGAAAAACTTAGTTTTGGGACAGCCACAAATGGCTATAGATTGCATCACGTAGTGTTTCGGAAATTAGCATAATTTTTTATCGGACAACAATGATTTTCTATAAATTCTTATACTTTTGTTAGATGAATAAAAAAATCATTACCATCAAAGAATTGATTGATGAATAGACTTATAAGAATATTATCAATAGTTTTGTTATTTATTTTAGTTTATCCTCTTAACGCGCAAGATAAAAAAATTGATAGTCTTGAAAATCGTTTGAAATATGATAAAATTGACGATACAATTAAAGTAAAACTGCAACAAGCAACCGAATTAAAATATCAAAAAGAAAATGCTTTACATGTAGCTGAAACAAAACAACTCAAAATAATCATCGTTTCGTTGATTGGCGCTTTGATTCTGATGCTTTTACTTATCATCTTTATACTTCGTTTGCATCAACTCAAAAACAAGA
>Ga0265327_10002452_pt1 | contig 19569 bp, 20 predicted proteins | sample 41621metaG_FD_202089 | JGI IMG/M metagenome (GOLD analysis project Ga0265327, IMG submission 202089) | Rhizosphere microbial communities from Carex aquatilis grown in University of Washington, Seatle, WA, United States - 4-16-21 metaG | ecosystem: Host-associated > Plants > Roots > Rhizosphere...
CTCTGGAAGCTTCGCGAGTCGTTGGGGAAGACGTCCTCGTCGAAGACAAAGGAGCACTACGAATGCACGCGTCGCCTCAGTTCGCCGACTCGACAACCGGCGTGGTGTATGTCCATGCCTCACCGGCCGCGGTATGCCCGCACGTCGAGTGGGCTTTAACGTCAACGCTGACGTCGGCTCCTTCGGCCCGTGGCCTGGAGACGCTCAAGCTGCGCTGGCAGGCCCAACCGGCCATGCCGGGGCAGCTGCGCGCCGTCACCAACTGGGTGGGCCCGGTCGGTACCGGCGCACGCCTGGCCAACGCCCTGCGCTCATGGCCCGTGCTGCGCTTCGAGGTCACCGAGGACCCCAGCGAGGGCGTGGACGGTCAGCGATTCAGCCACGTCCCGCAGCTGGGCATGTGGAGCGGCGCGACGAGCGCCAACGGCGACATCATGGTCAGCGAGATGCGGTTGCGTGGGCTGATGGAATCCGACGCCGGCAGCATCACCTCAGAGCTCGACAACATGCTCGGCACCGCGTGGGATGACGCGCTGGAGCCGTACCGCAGTGGCGGCGACGGCGCCGAGGTGACCTGGCTGCGCGGAGTCGGCTAAGAGCGTCAGCTCTTGCTGGCGTTACCGATCACACGGCTGACGAGGAACGCGACGTAGGCGAGGCCGCCGAGGCTGCCCACGATGCGGGTACGCCGGAACGCCAGCGCCAGTCCGAGCAACAGCTCGGTGAAGCCGTTTTGGTAGACCCAGCGGCGAGTGTCCTTCGGGAAGGCGACCTTGGAGATGGACTCGAACGGCTGGGGTGCGACGAAGTGTGCGACACCGGTGGCTGCCAATCCTGCGCCGCCCGCGCGGAATCCGATGCGGATCAGGTTCGCGATGAGCACCGACAGCCGCTGGAAAAGACTCGGGCCGACCTTCGTCGTCACGAGCGTCGCGGTCGGCTGACCGTCGACAAGCAACTTGAGTGCCTTCTTGCGCCGAAGTGCCATTCCGCAGACTCCCTTGTCAATTATGTGAATGAAGCGTCACTCTAACAGTAGGGGACGGGGCCGCAGGCCGTCCATGAGGAGATTCAGCAAGCGACCGGCCTGGGCTACATGCTCGGGCCGGGGGGCCACGGTGAAGATGCCGATGAGGGAGGCGGCGATGTCTTCGGCGGTGACATCGGAGCGGAGATCACCCGCCACGCGGCCAGCGTCGAGAATTGTGGTGATGGCAGCGAGCAGTTCGGTCCTGGTCTGGACGTGGGCGATCTTGCCGGACTCGATCATCGCCAGCAGCGTGTCGAGCATTCCGCTCTTGGTCGCGATCCAGTCACCGAACGAGTCCATCCAGCGCCGCATCGCCGCGGCCGGGGGCAGCTGGCCGAGTAGTTCGTGGGCGCCGGTCGTCAGCCGCACGACCTGGTCCCGATAGACCGCATCGACCAGCGATTCGCGGGTGGGGAAGTGCCGGTAGAGCGTGGCGATGCCGACCTCGGCCTCGCGGGCGATCGCACGCATCGACGGCTCGCCGTCGGCCGACGCGAACACGCGGGTCGCCGCCGCGAGCAATTGGTCGCGGTTACGGGTCGCATCGGCGCGCGGCGCACGCATCTCCGTCTCAACCAAAGCGGAACGCGCTCCGTTTGTGTTACGGTCGGCCATGTAAACGGAGCATAATCCGTTTACATGCATTCCTTCGTCATGAGGAGACAGATGCACATGCGGGCGGTTCAACTCGGTGCGTTCGGCGGGCCCGAGGTTCTGGATGTTCGCGAGGTTTGCGCTCCGGTGGCCGGCCCCGGTCAGGTTCGGGTGCGGGTGACCGCAGCCGGTTTGAATCCGATGGACTGGATCATCACCGCCGATGCGGACACCGCAGCCCGGTTCGGCTTGAATCTCCCGGTCGGATTCGGGACCGACTATGCGGGAGTGATCGACCAGGTCGGTGACGGGGTGACCGGCTTCGCGCCCGGTGATCGGGTGTTCGGGGGCGCCCTGTCCCGTGCGATCGCGAACTTTGTGGTGATCGACCTAGGGGAGGGGATTGCGGCCAACGAGGTCCATCACACCCCAGAGGGTGTCGATGACCGCACCGCCGCCACTCTCACGATCGCCGGTCGCACGGCATGGGCGGCGCTCGCCGTGGTGAACCCCGGCCCCGACGACACGGTATTGATCGGTGGCGCGGCGGGTGGTGTCGGGGTATTCGCCGTGCAGCTGGCCCGCATCGCCGGAGCGCGCGTGATCGGGACCGGATCGGAGACATCCTCCGATTCCCTGCGCGGTCTCGGGGCGGAGCCGGTCGCCTACGGTGACGGCCTGGGGCAGAGGGTTCGAGCCCTGGCTCCCGGCGGTATCACCGCAGCCATAGACCTGCACGGAGTTGAAACAGTGCACGCCGCAAGGGAACTCGGCGTCCCCGACGGCCGCATCTGCACCATCGCCACACAAATCGAGGGCGTGTCGGCGGCCAATGGCGCGAACGCCACGCAGGGCGCCCTGGAAGAACTGGCCCGGCTGGTCGCCGCGGGCCAACTCCGGGTGCCCATCGCGGCGAGCTTCCCGATCGACCAGATACGCCGCGCGGTCGAGGTTCAGGCCGGGCGGCATGTGCACGGAAAGATCGTCATCGACCTCTAGGCATCGGCTTGCCGGGCGGTGACATCGATGCCGAACGTCTCCACCAGGAAGCTCACGATCGCGGGTGTCACCCGCCGCGGCCAGAAGCGCAGGGTGGCCAGCGTTCCGGCCGAAATTACGTGTGCGCCAACGATATCGATGGCGAGATTGTGTGCGTCTGCCGCCGGGTGCAGCGGGTCGGCGGTCAACGAGAGAATCATCGTCGGCGCGTTTACCGCTCGGCGTACCGCCCGCGGCGGAGCCATCCGCCCCACCAGCATGCCCCTCATGAACGCCGCGGACCGTGATGGCGGCGCGATAAAGAATTCGCGGAGCAAGCCCAAGGTCGGCTGTTCGGTCTCGGGGAACGATCGCGCCACCGCACCGGCCAGCCAGATCAGCGGCCGACCGAGGGTGAACAGCGTGAGCCCGGCCGACCACAGATAGCCGGCGGCGCCGATGCCCCGTTCCAGGAACGGTCCCTCCAGCAACAGCCCGGCAACCCGTTCGGGTGCCAATGCCGCTGCCTCGATGGAGACGTTCGCGCCGACGGACGTGCCGCCGAGCACTGCACGCTCGATGCCGAGGGCGTCCAGGGCGCCAATGAGCTGACGCCCCAGGGCCTGCGAGTTGTAGCGGTCGGGTTCCAGCGGGCGCTCATCGGCGGTGGTGCCCAGCAGATCCAGGCAGATCACCCGGAAGCCGCGCGCGGCCAATTCCTTGGCCCAGGCATGCTCCAGGTAGTGCGAGGTGAGGAACGCATGAGACAGCACTACGACGCGGTCCCCGGAACCGAACTGGCGATACGCCAGCCGGTGCCCGTCGACGGAGATTGACGTGCGACGGTGCTCCGACATGCAGGGTCTACAGCGGGATGTTCTTGTGGCGGCCGCGGCGTGAGGGGGCCTCGGCGAGTGCGCGGGTCAGTACCGCGCGGGTCTGGGAGGGCTCGATTTCCTCGTCGACCACGCCGATCTCGATGGCGCGATCCACACCACCGGCGATGCGCTCGTGCTCAAGGGCCAGCTCCTCGTGTAGCGCCTCGCGCTCCTCGGGTGCGGCGGCGGCCAGCTGCTTCTTGTGCAGGATGCCGACGGCGGCCTTGGCGCCCATCACGGCGACCTCGGCGTCCGGCCAGGCGAACACCTTGGTGGCGCCCAGTGAGCGCGAGTTCATGGCGATGTAGGCGCCGCCGTAGATCTTGCGGGTCACCAGCGTGACGCGCGGAACGGTGGCCTCACCGAACGCGTGCAGCAGCTTGGCGCCGCGGCGCACCACGCCGCCCCACTCCTGGCCGACACCGGGCAAGTAGCCCGGCACGTCCACGAGCACGATCAGCGGAATGCCGAAGGCGTTGCACAGGCGCACGAAACGCGCTGCCTTCTCGGCGCTTTCGGAGTTCAGGCAGCCACCCAGGCGCAACGGGTTGTTGGCCAGCACGCCGACGCTGCGCCCGGCCAGCCGGCCCAGGCCGATGACCATCGACGGTGCCCACTTGCCCTGGAACTCCTCGAACGGGTCGTCCCCGTCGAGCAGCGCGTTGACAATGGGGTGCACGTCGTAGGCACGCTTGGCCGACTCGGGGAGCAGCGCGCGTAGGTCGGTGTGATCGGCCTCGGCGCGGTTGCGATCGAAAACGCCCTGCTGGCAGAAGAACCCGACCAGCTTGCGGCCGCGGGCGTAGGCGTCCAGTTCGTCGTCGGCGACGATGTGGCACACACCCGACTTCTTGTGGTGGGCTTCGGGGCCACCCAGGGTGGCCATGTCGACGTCCTCGCCGGTGACGCTGCGGACCACATCGGGTCCGGTGACGAACACGCGGCTTTCCGGCGCCATGATAATGACGTCGGTCAGCGCCGGGCCGTATGCGGCACCGCCGGCGGCGAATCCGACGACGATCGAGATCTGCGGGATGTAGCCCGAGGCGCGGATCATGGCCTCGAAGACCAGCCCGACCGCGTGCAGGGCCGAAACCCCTTCGGCCAGACGGGCGCCGCCGGAGTGCCAGATACCCACGATGGGGCTCTGCTCCTCGATGGCGGTGTCGTAGGCGTTGACGATGTGACGGCAGCCCTCGATTCCCATGGCGCCGCCCATGACGGTGCCATCGGTGCAGAAGGCGATGGTCCTGACTCCCTTGACTGTGCCGGCGGCGGCCAGCACGCCCGAGCGGTCACGGTCGTGCAGCAGCTCGACGGTGCCGTCGTCGAAGAAGGTGGACAGGCGCAGAAACGGATCGCGTGGATCGAGCGATTCGTCGATGGCCTCGGGAGCCAGGATCGTCATCTTGAGCCTCTCTAATCGGATGCTTGACTTCAGTACTTACCGAAGGCAAGCGCGACGTTGTGCCCGCCGAATCCAAACGAGTTGTTGATCGCGTATTTAAAATCCCCGTGCCGTGGCTCGCCCGCAACGACATCCAGGTCGATTTCGGGATCAAGGTTGTCAAGATTGAGCGTCGGGGGGATAACGCCGTCGCGCAGAGTAAGCACAGTCAACACGGACTCGAGGGCACCGACGGCGCCGATCGAGTGGCCGAGCGCCGACTTGGGCGCGTAGACCGCGGCATGCTGCACACCGGCGACGTGAATCGCGTTGGCCTCGGCGAGATCGCCGATCGGGGTGGCGGTGCCGTGGGCGTTGATGTGGTCAATGTCCTTGGGGGACAAGCCTGCTGTCTGAATGGCGCGTGTCATGGCCGCACCGGCGCGCACGCCGTCGGGGCCAGGAGCCACCATGTGGTACGCGTCGGAGGTGATACCGGCGCCCATCACGCGGGCGATGATCTGTGCGCCGCGGGCCTTGGCGTGCTCTTCGGTTTCGATGACCATGAGGGCACCGGCCTCGCCGAACACGAATCCGTCGCGGTCCCTGTCGAATGGACGAGAAGCCTTCTCGGGCTCGTCATTTCGCGTCGACATGGCACGCATCATGGAGAACGCGGCGATCGGCAGGGCTTCGATCATGCCCTCGACACCACCGCAGACGATCATGTCGGCATCGCCCATTACGATCTGGCGCCATGCGTGTGCGATGGCCTCCGAGCCGGAGGAACACGCCGACACCGGCGTGATGACACCCGCGCGGGCGCCGATCTCCAGGCCCACCACCGCGGCGGCACCGTTGGGCATGCACATCTGAACAGCGAGCGGTGAAACCTTGCGAATGCCATGCTCATTCATGGTGTCGTAGGTTTCGACGATGCGCTCGCCACCGCCGAGCCCGGTACCGATGACGACGCCGAGGCGGTCCTTGTCGATGTCATCGGGCGTGCCGGCGTTCTGCCACACCTGACGACCTACGTGCAGCGCCATCCGCTGCACGTAGGCCATCCGGCGAAGTTCCAACCGGGTCATGTGGTTGTCGATGGGCTCCTTGAGGTGCCCACCGATCCACACGGGCAGACCGAACTTCTCGACGAATTCGTCTTCGAGAACCTCGATACCGCTCTCCCCGGCGATCAATCCCTTCCACGTGCCCTCGATGTCAGGCGCGATAGAGGTCGTTGCGGCGAGAGCCGTCACAACGACATTGGGGAAGCCACCGTTGGCAGTGGAAGGGGTTGTCACTGGTCCTAGCCCTCCAGCTGCGCGCGGATGTTGGCTGCGGCCTCGGGGTTTTCCTGCTCAAGCTTCTCGATGTAGTTCACGACGTCACCGACGGTACGCAGGCCCGCCAGATCCTCATCGGGGATCTTCACGCCGTACTTGTCCTCGGTCTGGACAGCGATCTCAACCATCGACAGCGAGTCGATGTCCAGGTCGTCAACGAACGACTTCTCGAGGGTGACCTCGGAAGGCTCGATACCGGTGACCTCTTCGATGATCTCGGCGAGACCGGCGACGATGCGATCTTTTTCTTCTGCGGTGGCCACTCGGTGGCTCCCTTCGGTGTTGTGGACTGCGGACGCAGCCCGGGGTGAACTCTGTTTTTTGAAACTGGACGAGAGGGCGGCTCTGCCCACTTCATCCGGGGTACTACTTTTTGGTGGTTTGGCCGCTTACAGCTCGGCCAGGCCGTCTAAGTCGTCGATGGTCTTCAGGGCGTGGTTTGCGACACCGCGCATCTCACGCTTGGCGATGCCGGACAGTGCGCCCGAGGGCGGCAGTTCGACAACGGCCTGCACATCTGCCGTCTTGAAGTACTCGGTGCACAGATCCCAGCGCACCGGCGAGGTCATTTGGTTAACGAGCTTGTCCATGGCGTCCGCGCCGGAGGTGACGGGGGAGCCATCGAAGTTGGACAGCAGCGTGACATTGGGCTCAGCCGGCGTGATCGCGGCTGCAGCTGCAGCGTACGCCTCTTGCGCGGGAGCCATGAAGTGCGTGTGGAAGGCGCCGGCGGTGGCGAGCTGACGCACGCGTGCCTTGGCCGGGGGATCCTCGGCCAGCTTCTCCAGCGCCGTGATGCGGCCGGCGGCGACGATCTGCCCGACGGCGTTGCGGTTGGCGGGGATCAGCTCGAGGGCTTCCAGGCGCTCCAGCACCTCGGCCTCGTCGCCGCCCAGCACGGCGGACATGCCGGTGGGATCCAGCGCACAGGCCTTGGCCATCTCGGCGCCACGCGTGGCGGCCAGGGTGATGGCCTCGTCGGCGGAGATGACGCCGGCGATAGCGTAGGCGGCGATCTCACCCACCGAGTGGCCGGCGATCACAGTGGTCTTGGTGTTGAGGTGACCGCGCTTGGTCAGCTCGTCATAGGCCAGCAGGGTCAGCGCGACGACCAGTGGCTGGGTGATGGAGGTGTCGGTGATCTCCTCGGCGGTGGCGGTGGTTCCCAGGCGCACCAGATCGAGTCCGCTGGCCTTCGACCACTGCTCAACCTGATCGTTGGCCCCGGGCAATTCGAGCCACGGTGTCAGCATGCCGGGGGTCTGGGATCCCTGTCCGGGAGCGAGCAGTGCAATCACGTGTTTAAGAGAACACTGTGAAGGGCTGTTTGCGCCGTGTAAGAGAAAATGAATCTTGTCTTAACTATTTGTGGGATGCCTACAAAAAGGCATCCGTTGCGACCCGATCTATACCGTCCCGCAATGTGGGACCTCGCAGGTGACCGGCTAGTAGCCTTTCTAAGTCTTAATGACATTAATTGTGACGGGTGTGACTCCCGGTTCAGGAGTGAACGCACCGGCGTGGTCCTGGACCAGTCTGCCGACAGTTGCCGCGACGCGCAGCACATAGGCATCACGCGGGGACGTTGGGTCTCTTCCGGTGAAATCGGTGATTCGCTTGAGCCGATAACGGACGGTATTTGGGTGAACAAAGAGGGCGCGCGCGCACGCCTCGATGGCGCCGCCGGAATCTAAGTAAGCGTCCAGCGTTTCTGTGAGCGCCGGGCCGGCGTCCGCCAGCGGCCGCATTACCTCGGTGTTGAGGGCCGCGATGGCGGCCTTATCGCCCAACAGGGCACGCTCGGGCAGCAGCTCGCGTGACGAGACCGGACGTGGCGCGCCGCGCCACCCCGATACTGCATCCATGCCCGAGAGTGCCTCCACGGCGCTGGTGTGCGATGCGCTCAGGGTTCCGGAGGTGGGTCCCACGACCACCGGACCGTCGGAGAAGACCTTGATCAGGTCGGCCAGGAATTTGTCGTGTGCGGTGATCGGGCCCGACACGATGGTCAGTAGCCGGGTGCCCTGGATGACGGCCAGTGCCCCACGGCCGTGGCGCTGCGCCACCTCGTGCACCAGCGTGGTTGCCGTGGCGATGATCTCCGGTCGCGGAGTGCCGACGATGACGGTCGCCGGCGCGTTGGTGTCCCAGTTCAGGGCCGCGGCGCGCGACAGCATGTCCGGCCCGGTATCGCCGCGCACCACCGCGTCGACCACCGTCGCCTCCAGTCGGGAGTCCCAGGCGCCGCGGGTCTCGGCGGCCTCCGCGTAGGCGCTGGCGGCCCCGAAGGCCAGGTCACGGCTGTAGCGCAGGATGCCCTCGGTGAGCGTCACCAGCTGCTCGTCATTGCGGGCGAGCAGGGGCAACACCTCTTCGAAGAACTCCATCGCGGTGCGCACCATGTCGACGGAATGGCGCAGCGCGATGCGTTTGGCCAGGTCTTGCGGCACGACCTCGAAGGCCTGCATGGTGAAGCCGACGGTGCCCTCGGGGTCACGGATCCATTCGACGAAGTTGTTGATGGCCGTCTGGACCACCAGTGCGACGCTGGAGCGCTGTGAGGCCTCCAGGTCGGTGAAGAACGGCAGCCGGTCCTCCATGACGTGCACGGCCTCGGTGGACAGCCGCCCGGAGTACTGCTTGATCCGGTGCAGCAGCGCCTCGGGGACCTCGGCCCGCTCCCGGGGCTTGGGTGCCGCCCGAAACCCGCGGGGAGAGGTGGCCAGATTGTCGGGCATCCCTAAAAGATACCCCTGAATCCTAGTGGGAAACTGCTAAATCTCTGCTGTCGGAGACCGATTACCCAGTCTGCGTCGAATACCGTCGAGGGCCAGATCGAGGCTGTCCCGCAGGACGGTGATGTCCATAGTCGCCCGTCCCATCAGCATGCCGCCTTGCAGCGTGGCAAGGACCGTCGCGGCCAGCCGTTGCGGATTCTCGCGCCGGTCAAGGTCGCCGCGATCCTGCATCCGGGTCAAGCCGTCGGCAAGCAACGACTGCCATTGTCCAAACGCGGCGGCAAGTGCCGGCTGATATGCCGGATCGTTCTTGAGCTCGGCGGCCATGCTGCCCAGGGGGCATCCGAACGGGCCACCGGGCACCTCGTGGTTGGCCAGGATTGCCTGGGCCCACCGTTCGACACCCTCCATCGAGTCGATATGGGAAAGCGTCGGCTGTGCCTGCAAGACGAGTTCGGTCTGACGTTCCACGACCGCCTTCACCAAATCGGACCTGTCCTTGAAGTAGTGGTACAGCTGCGACTTGCCGGTGTTGGACGCGGCCAGGACATCATCGAGACTGGTTGCGGCAACACCCTTTTGGTACATCATCTGCGCCGCCGCATCCACGATGGCCGCGCGGGTACGGCGGCCGTGCGCGGTCGCGGGCAGCTTGGTGGCACTTGTTGGTGACGACTTACCTACCATCCTGAACAACATTAGCTGTGAGCTTGGCGCGTCTCAGCCGCCGTATCGAGTAGTGACCGCTCGCTGCCGGAAACGCGATGATGATCGCCGATAGCGCCGCCATCACCGGATACTGGGTGATCAGCTGGTCCGAACTCCAGTACGTCAGCAGGGTCAACAGCGAGATCATGGCCGCGGATTGGGGAAATAGTCCCAAGACCAGAATTACCCCGAGCGCCGTCTCCAACAGGGGTATCGCGACGCCGAAAAGTCCCGGCCACGTTCGGAGCACGCTGTCGGAGAAGGTGGTGAAGTACTCCGGCACACGGGTGTTGGATTGTGCGCTGTGGGCGATGAGCAGAATGTCCGCCCGGCCAAAGTGTGCGCTGTATTTGAAGATTCCCTCGTGCAACCACAGCGCGCCTAGTGTCACCCTTGCCGCGCCGAGGGCGACCGGCGCGGCACGGGCGATCCATCGTGCGTGAGTTCTCACATCAAGGCTGCCGCGCCGAAGGCTTCCTTGGCCTTATCGCAGTTGATCAGAACGGTGTCGTACATGGAGGTGTCGACGCCGCCGACGTCGAACGTCTGTGATGCGGTGTCGGAGGCGACCATGCCGAGCTCCTTGCCCGCGCTTACCGCGTTCTGATCCAAGCCCTTCGTCAGGTAGATGTGCAGGTCGGGACCCTTGTCGGAGGAGAACCCGGTCAACGTGACCTGCCCGTTGGCGATGGTGACGGTTCCGGAGACGTGCTTGCCGTCGACTCCGCTGAACGAGCCGGTGCGCGTGCTGCCGGCCATGGCCTGTGAGGTCATTGCCTGCGGTGGCTGGGTGCTCGGTTGAGCATCAGGAGACGGCGCGTTACACGCGGCAACGGCCAAGCCGATGCCTAGTAGTGCTGTGCCAGTGAGAACTTTGAACCGCATGGTGGATTCCTTCCTGGGGGGTGAGCGAGCTTCCCTCGACTGTACCGATTAGTACAATCGGTGTCGATAAAAACCCGCGAACATGCTCAAATGTGCGGAAATCGGGCCGAAAATCGCACATTTGAGCATGCTCGCGGGGGCGAACTATGCGCTGCCGGTGTCCTTAAACGAGACGTCGGCGGCTGACACATCATCGATCTTGTATTGCCCGGCCGCCCGCACCGCGACCTCGCGGTCGAGAGCACCGTCGTCGGCCAGTGCCTCCAGTACCGCGACGACGACGGACTCGGCATCGGTGTTGAAGTACCGGCGCGCCGCCGGGCGGGTATCGGAAATACCGAACCCATCGGTGCCGAGCGTCCGGTAGGTCCCAGGTACCCAGGGCCGGATCTGTTCGGGCACGGCGTGCATCCAGTCCGAGACGGCCACCTTCGGTCCCTGCGTGCCGTCCAGCGCCTTCGTCACGTACGGAACACCCTTGGGGCGGTCCGGGTGGCGCAGCGCCTGATGGTCGATGGCCAGGCCGTCGCGATTGAGCTCGCCCCACGACGTCACCGACCACACGTCGGCCGCCACGTCCCAGTGCTCGGCCAGCAGGTCCGCCGCCCGCAGCGCATCGGGCACCGATACGCCGGAGGCCAGGATGTGGGCCTGATGTGTGCGGGCCTCGGGTGCGGCCCGGAACTTGTAGATGCCGCGCAGGATGCCTTCGACATCGACGTTTTCAGGCTCGGCTGGCTGCACGTACGGCTCGTTGTACAGCGTGATGTAGAAGTACACGTTCTCGCTGTTCTCGCCGTACATCCGCTGCAGGCCGTGCTCCACGATGTTCGCGATCTCATATGCGAACGCCGGATCGTAAGCCACCACAGCGGGATTGGTGCTTGCCAGCAGCAGTGAATGGCCGTCGGCGTGCTGCAGACCTTCACCGGTCAGGGTGGTGCGGCCTGCCGTCGCGCCCAGCACGAAACCGCGGGCCATCTGGTCGGCGGCGGCCCAGAAGCCATCGCCGGTGCGCTGGAACCCGAACATCGAATAGAAGATGTACAACGGGATCATCGGCTCGTCGTGGGTCGAGTACGCCGTGCCCACCGCGGTGAACGAGGCGGTGGATCCGGCCTCGTTGATGCCCTCATGCAGGATCTGGCCCTGCGCGCTTTCCTTGTACGCCAGCATCAGTTCGGCGTCCACCGAGGTGTACAGCTGGCCGTTGCGGTTGTAGATCTTCAGCGACGGGAACCACGAGTCCATGCCGAAGGTGCGGGCCTCGTCGGGGATGATCGGAACGATACGGCTGCCAATGTTCTTGTCGCGCAACAGTTCCTTGAAGGTACGCACCAGCGCCATGGTGGTGGCCACCTCTTGCTTGCCGGAGCCCTTCTTCACCGAGTCGTAGATCTCCGAGCTCGGCAGGGTCAGCGGACGCGACGTGTTGCGCCGCGACGGCACGAATCCGCCCAGCGCCCGGCGCCGGTCCACCATGTAGCGGATTTCCGGAGCCTCGGGCCCGGGGTGGTAATACGGCGGCAGGTAGGGGTTCTCTTCGAGCTCGGCGTCCGAGATCGGGATCCGCTGCTTGTCGCGGAAGTCCTTGAGGTCATCCAGCGTCAGCTTCTTCATCTGGTGGGTCGCGTTGCGGCCCTCGAAATGCTTGCCCAGCGTGTAGCCCTTGATGGTCTTGGCCAGGATGACCGTGGGCTGCCCCTTGTGCTCGGTGGCCGCACGGTAGGCGGCATACACCTTGCGGTAGTCGTGGCCGCCGCGCTTGAGGTTCCAAACCTGAGCGTCGGTAAGGTCTTTCACCAATTCCTTGGTGCGCGGATCGCGCCCGAAGAAGTGCTCACGGACGTAGGCGCCGTCATTGGCCTTGTAGGTCTGGTAGTCGCCGTCGGCGGTGGTGTTCATCAGGTTCACCAGCGCGCCGTCGCGATCGGCGTGCAGTAGGACATCCCATTCGCGGCCCCACACCACCTTGATGACGTTCCAGCCGGCGCCGCGGAAGAAGGACTCCAGTTCCTGGATTATCTTGCCGTTACCGCGCACCGGGCCGTCGAGTCGCTGCAGGTTGCAGTTGACGACGAACGTCAGGTTGTCCAGGCCTTCCGTCGCGGCGATATGCGCCAAGCCGCGCGATTCGGGCTCGTCCATCTCGCCGTCGCCGAGGAACGCCCACACCCGCTGATCGGAGGTGTCCTTGATGCCACGGTCACGCAGGTAGTGGTTGAACCGCGCCTGCATGATCGCGTTCATCGGTCCCAGGCCCATGGAAACCGTTGGGAACTGCCAGAAATCGGGCATCAGCCGCGGGTGCGGGTAGGAGGGTAGACCCCCGCCGGGGTGGCTCTTCTCCTGACGGAACCCGTCGAGCTGATCGGTGGTGAGCCGGCCTTCCAGGAAGGCGCGGGCGTAGATACCGGGGGAGGCGTGGCCCTGGATGAACACCTGGTCGCCGCCGCCGGGGTGGGCGTTGCCGCGGAAAAAGTGGTTGAAGCCGACCTCGTAGAGGGCCGCCGAGGAGGCGTAGGTCGAGATGTGGCCGCCCACACCGACCCCTGGACGCTGCGCGCGATGCACCATGATCGCGGCATTCCAGCGGATCCAGGCACGGAAACGGCGCTCGGTGTCCTCGTCGCCGGGGAACCAGGGCTCGTTCTCGGTGGCGATGGTGTTGACGTAGTCGGTGGATGTCAGCGCCGGAATGGCGACTCGGCCGGCGTTCGCTCGTTCCAGCAGCCGCAGCATCAGGTACCGGGCCCGCGCCGGACCCGAGCGGGCCAGCAGGCCGTCAAACGACTCCAACCACTCGCCCGTCTCATCGGGGTCGATATCCGGCAGGTACGACGCGACACCTTCGCGGATGACCCGTACACGTCCCGGATTCTCGGATGGACTTGGCGCACTTGAATTTCCGGCCAGATCCTGGCGAGAGAACTCCGTGGTCAACTTTTCTGCTCCTTAGGGGTGGGGGTGCAGATCTCAGTCACAATCAGATCGGTATCCCCATCGTGCCCCAAGTCACTTGCTACTAGCGAGTCTGGTCTCTCAACGTGCGGTCTAGCGGCCTGCGGGGCCTCGTAGCGGGTACCGTCATGACATGCGTATGGCGGCGCTTGTGATCGCGCTGGCGGCCATCTGTGCCGGGGTTGTGGCTGGCTGCACCGTGACCACGGGAGGGCAGGCATCGGCGCCGAGCGAGTCGGTGTCGGAGTACCGCACATACGTCTCACAGTCCGTCGAGACGTCGAGGTCCGAGGAGTCCAAGCGTCAGGAGACATCGCGTGCGCAGGCCATGTCCGATGTGTGTGAGACGTTCGCAATGACGTCGAACGCCGCCGTTTCGGCAGGTAATGACCTGATTTCCGTCATGAACAACGAGGGCGGCTACGGATCCAGCGCGGAGGCCAAGGTGGGGCCGGTGATCAATGCGCTCAACACCAGCGCCGGGCAAATCGACTCCATCAAGGCGAAGGCTCAGACGGACGATCTGCGCGATGCGCTGACGCAGTACGTCGAGCAGTCCCGAAAACTGGCCGGTGCGTTCGATAATCGGCTCAGCAGTGGCACTCTCAACTCTGTGGTGCGGACCTTTAACGACGCGCGGGAGCGTGCCGGGAAGATCTGCGAACCGCTTCTACAGACAAAAGGCCGATAGTGCCTGACGAGGATTGCCACTGGCATGCGACGATGTGAGCATTCATCCCAAGTGCGCAAGCACGCACCCGTGAATAAGGAGGGGCCGAACGGTGGTCGCGGCGGCTGACGCCTCGAACTATGCCCGCAAGTTGGGTATCCAGCGAGATCAGCTTGTGCAGGAGCTGGGCTGGGATGAGGACACGGATGACGACATCCGGGCTGATATCGAGGACACATGCGGTTCGGAGCTTCTCGACGAGAACTCCGACGATGTGGTCGATGTGGTCCTGTTGTGGTGGCGAGATGACGACGGCGACCTGGTCGACGCGTTGATGGATGCCATCACCCCATTGGCTGAGGACGGCGTGATCTGGGTGTTGACACCTAAGACCGGCAAGTCGGGCCATGTGCAGCCGTCGGAGATCGCCGAATCGGCGCCGACCGCGGGCCTGGTGCAGACGTCGTCGCTGAATCTGGGGGACTGGAGCGCGACGCGTTTGGTGCAGCCCAAGACTTCGCGTGGCGGGCGGCGCTAATGCTGCCTGTTGGCACCGTCGCGCCCGATTTCACCCTGCGCAACCAGAACAACCAACCCGTCAGCCTGAGTGATTTCCGGGGCAAGAAGGCCGCGCTGCTGGTGTTCTTCCCGCTCGCGTTCACCGGTGTCTGCCAGGGCGAGCTGGACCATGTGCGTGACCATATCGGTGACTTCGAGAACGACGATGTGCAGATCATCGCGCTGTCGGTGAGTGCGGGGCCGATCCACAAGATCTGGTCGAGCTACAGCGGCTTCACCTTCCCGATCCTGTCCGATTTCTGGCCGCACGGGGCCGTCGCCGAGGCGTACGGGGTGCTCAACGAGAAGGCCGGGTATCCGAATCGCGGAACTTTCGTGGTGGATGCCGACGGGATCATCCGATTCGCCGAGATGCTGGACCCCGGGCAAGCCCGTGACCAGGCGGGTTGGGTAGAAGCGTTGGCCGCGCTACATTCGTGAGCTGATTCCCACGTTGGCGACGACGTGGACCGGGCGTGTAGCTCAGTGGTAGAGCTCTGGTTTTACACACCAGCGGTCGGGGGTTCGAAACCCTCCGCGCCCACCGAAAAGTGCAGGCCGCCTAGAACTGCGTTGTGGCGAGGCCAGGCCTCGCGACAACGCGCCGCCTGGCGGGGACTTCGGCGACCACGCTGCGCGGAATCGCCCTGGTTCATCGCGATGAAACTCTCTCAATGCTGACGAACAGACTGTGTCCCGTCGTTGCGTTCGTGAATGTGGTGCCTGAGGCGGTGGCATCGATCATCCATGACATCGCGCGGTACTTGCGGTAGTCGATTGTGACCGTAGGGATGTCGCCGAGGTCTCCAGAAACCCACTCCGAGGTTCCTCTGGAGGTGAATCGGACCCCATCCGCGGGGTAGCCGTCCACCCGTGGTGCGTTCTGGAATCGACCTTGGCAGTCGACTTCGAACTCGCTGATCTGACAGCGGGTTGCGCCGGATTTGGTGGATATGTAGACCATCCCGCTCGCGTTTGGGTAGAGCGCAATTGCCTGGGTTGTGTGTTCGGAGGTGGTTGTGGGCGTTGGTCTTGCGGGCGCCGTCGGTTTCGATTGAGTGGATTCCTCGCCGATTTGAAGACTGATCCCGTGTCTTGCCTCCGACTCGGTGTAGCTGACTTCGCCGCGGTGTGAGGCCTCTACCTTGTAGAACTTCTTTCCGCTTGGCACGTCAGAGATTTCGAAAGGGAGTGAGCATGAGCCATCGCCGCTGGTACCGATCATCAGATGGGACTTGGCGAGCAAAGTTCCGGCCTCGTCAGACACGGTAATTGCCGTACCGGGTCCGATGTCTCGATATCCACCGGTCCCTTGGCAGCTGGAACCGGAAGAGACCGAGGAGTCGCCATAAATCGTGATACTGCCGATGATCGTGAACGAACGCGGAGCTGTGAAATGCGCATACAGAATGTAGGTGCCGACACCCGCGACGACCAATGCTAGGGCGGTCGCGAACCCGATAGCGACTCCGTGTCGGAGGCGGTTTCTTCCACCTGGGGTGTCTGCTATGCCTAGTTCTGTTGGATGTGTGGGTCGTTTGGGGCCGTCGCTCACTCCCTAGCCCTCCAGGGCGACGCCGTCATAGTCTTGATCCATCGTCAGCTTTTCCTCTCTTCCGCAAGGCGGACTAGCCTGTGCGGCAAGGTAAGACGAGAGCCTTCATGGCTTGGTTACTTTCACAACAATGGGATCATCCGCCTTGACGACGCTGCCTGGCGATGGCTCGATGCTCACAACCTTCCAGTTCGACGCATTGAGAACCATCGAGTACTTGGGGTTGGCAGAGGACAGGCTGACATCAGTCAGTCCCAGGTTGGCGAGCTGTTGCTGGGCGATTCGCGCATTGCTTCCTGCCAGGTCGGGGATGGTGATACCTGCTGCAGAAGCATGAGTAGGTGCTGCCTCAACTGCTCGGGGTGCTGGAGCTTGCGCAGGTTCGGTAACCGTGACAATCGGAGGTGGGGTGACAGTCACAGTCTTGGCAGTCTGCTGAGTGCTCGCCTGGCAACCAGTTGCGATGGCGGCAACGGCAATGATGATGACCGACTTCAAAGTCGCCCCCCTTGGTGATCTTGATCGTAACGAGAGGAACGTACACGACTTCAAGATCACTCACAGCCGTTTCACAGCCATGATTCTGTATGCCGGTTCGCGACTCTTGGTGATCAGCCGCTGCTGCGCCGACGGGTCAGGTCGTGCTGACACATCCGATTCGAGCCATGGACATGACTAAGCGCGGGGCGTATCTAGTGGAATCTGTCTTCAGATTTGAAACGCCAACTTGCCTAACGTATTTGTGCAAGCCGCCTCATCGCCAGGTGTCTTCGGGCGGCTCCGGTGGATCGCCTCGATTTCTGCGCCACACATTGACCCTGAGCGCCGCGAGCACGAACCAGACGGCGACAGCGATGATGGCGTAAATGGCTGGTGGCCTTCCGTGGCATCAATCCAGGTCAGCGAGGGCACTGCGCGCTGCTTCCAACTCGGCCTCAAGTGCGGCGACTTTGGCCGCCTGCTGGGATCGCGCTTCCTCGATTACTGCGTCAATCGGGGTGGAGAGGTCCTCGTGTAGTTCTTTGGCTGCGCGGGATACGGCGGCGGCCGCGATAGCGAGATTCCGGGCTAAGTAGGTGCTGCCCTGTTTGAGCTCGGCGTGCCATTCGCCGTCCGCGGTGCCGGTGACGGTGAGGGTCAGTTGCAGTGTCTTGGTTCTCTTGCCGGCGGCCCTCTTCGGCTTATCTGCGGTGGTCAACACTTCTGGCTCCGGAGTGTCTACGGTCATCGTCACGGTGAGCTCCTTCTCAAGTTCATGTCCGGCGAGTGGACGGCCCCGTCATTAGAACACATGTTCGACATATGGGCGAGCATGGTTTGCGACCACCACGCTAACGGCGTGTCGGCCGTGGCCACGGTCGGATTTGGGTCCTGTCGTTCTGGTCTGTAGTGATTGAGGGCAAACTTCTTATCGTTGCCCGCCAGCAACATTTTGTGAGGCCATCAATGGGTGTCTATGTCGTAGGTGTTATGGCTCATCGGCGAGGTTTCCCCAGATCCGGCGGCTACGGCCGGGTGCGACACGCGGTGTCTATGGCACGCGCGGCCCCTGACTCTCAGTCCCGTTGCGCTGACAATGTTTTCTGGAGGCGCACAGGCGTTCCCTGAAGACTTTCCTGGTCATCTCTGCAAAGTTCGCGATCTTGAATGTGCAAACTGTCACAAAACGGTCTCCGTGTTGACAAGAGAAGGTCTCAGCCTTAGATTCTCCAGCATTGCCATGTGATGTGTTTTCGCAGTAAAACGCGATTGATGGCATTGCCTAATTAAGGGCAGATGGACGGGGGTCCGGCCGGTTTCGGCAAGGACGAGACACGGAGGGGTTCGGTTTCATGAAGTTGCCAGATCTGGCGCGTCGAAGCTGCATCGCCGCGATCGCAACATCTATGACCGTTGCGACGGTGATCTTGATGAGCGCTTCCGATGCTGCTGCTGATCCGCAGGGGATGCCGGACCAGTACCAGCAGTTTGTGACCGACGATGGCTGGACTGTCGGCTTGACATTGACCAATGAGGTCATTGATCACATCGACAACATCGCGGGTGCGAGCAACTCCTGGCAAGCGCGCGTGTCCTATCGGGCCGAGGCGACGATCACGGGTTCGGGCTCCGCGGTGATTCAGGACGCGCAGTTGGAGACGGGGTATTTCGTGGGTTGCCGCACCGACTCGTCGTCGGGGGTGGAATTGGGCGGCGACCTCGGGTTGACGCTGTCCCAGCAGGTGTTCGGCCAGGGTTATGCCGGTGGTTACGGCGGTGGCCAAGGTGGCTCAGGCGGCGGTGGCGGTCAGGGTGGCGGTTTCGGTGGCGCATCGGCCGGTGGCTCGCTCGGAGCCCAGGAGCACATCGGCGGTTATATGCGCGTGCTGCTCAAGCCGGGTGGTTTGGCTCAGCTGCCGATGGACCGGATCAATTTCCGGAATATGCGTGCGGTCTCCCAAGTGCGTAACCAGAACGTCGAGGCTGACGGCTGCGGTGGTCAGGTGAAGATCCAGTCCTTTGCGACATTCCGGATCCGCACCGAGAACGGCAACGACACCCAGACCATCTACGGCGAGCCCAAGGACCTGTGATGAATACCCGTACTCGTGGTGCGGCGATGATGGCCGCATTGATGTTCCTGTTGGCGATCATGATGAGTTCTGTGCCAAGGACTTTGGCGGATCCCGTGCAGCCGCCCCCGCCCAAGCCCCTTCCGAATCCGGTGGCTCAGCCAGATGACCTTCCGCGCATATCTCCGATAGGTGGGGCGCAGGTCAAGACCAATACGCCGCTGGGTTTGGGACCGGGCACCGGTCGGCCGCTGGCAGCGGGTCGTGAACGCTCCAACGCCACCATCTCGCCGTCGCCCACCGACGGCACGCATCTGCCGACGGCAATCGCCGGTAAGGATGTCGTTCTGCATCTGCCGCAGGAGCGCGACCTGACACCAGCGCAATGGGGCGATGGCGGATCGGCCACCTTCACGTCCCGCGACACCGATTACCGGATTTCGCCGTTCGCTGGTGGCGGTGTCGATGTGAACATCATTCGGCGCACCATCTTTACGCCGGAGAATTTCACCTTTGGCCTGCGGGTTCCCGAGGGGACTCATGTGCGCCAAGGCAGCAATGTGGTGCTGGTGGAGTCCGACGCCGCGCCGGGTCTACCTGCCACCACGATCGCGACGTTGTCGGTGCCCGTCGCACGTGACGCCAAAGGCAATCCGGTGCAGGTGACTCCGGTGATCCACGGCGACTACATGTATCAGCAATCCAACCTTGCGCTGGATCTTGGACCCG
>Ga0265327_10002454_pt1 | contig 19559 bp, 16 predicted proteins | sample 41621metaG_FD_202089 | JGI IMG/M metagenome (GOLD analysis project Ga0265327, IMG submission 202089) | Rhizosphere microbial communities from Carex aquatilis grown in University of Washington, Seatle, WA, United States - 4-16-21 metaG | ecosystem: Host-associated > Plants > Roots > Rhizosphere...
GATCTGACCAACCCCGGCGAGAAGATATACACGCTGGACTACTGGCTCAAGCTCGCCGACGAGATCGTCGATGCCGGCGCGCACGTGCTGGCCATCAAGGACATGGCCGGCCTGCTCCGGCCGCCGGCCGCGGCAAAGCTGGTGTCGGCGTTGAAGTCTCGCTTCGATTTGCCGGTCCATGTGCACACCCACGACACCCCGGGCGGACAGCTGGCCACCTACATGGCCGCCTGGTATGCCGGGGCCGACGCCGTCGACGGTGCCTCGGCGCCGATGGCCGGCACCACCAGCCAGCCCGCGCTCTCGTCCATCGTCGCGGCGGCGGCACACACCCAGTACGACACCGGGCTGTCGCTGGACGCGGTCTGCGACCTGGAGCCGTACTGGGAGGCGCTGCGCCGGGTGTATGCGCCGTTCGAGTCCGGCCTGCCGTCGCCGACCGGTCGCGTCTACACCCACGAAATCCCGGGCGGCCAGCTGAGCAACCTGCGTACGCAGGCGATCGCGCTGGGGCTGGGGGACCGGTTCGAGGAGATCGAGAACGCCTACGCGGGTGCCGACCGCATTCTCGGCCGGTTGGTGAAGGTGACGCCGTCCAGCAAGGTGGTCGGTGACCTGGCCCTGGCGCTGGTCGGTGCCCACGTCACCGCCGATGATTTCGCGGCCGACCCGGCCCGCTATGACATCCCGGACAGCGTCATCGGATTCTTCCGCGGCGAGCTGGGCGACCCGCCCGGTGGTTGGCCGGAGCCGTTGCGCAGCAAGGCGTTGGAGGGTCGTGGCCCGGCCCGGCCGGAGCAGCAGCTGACCGAGGAGGACGAGGCTCAGCTGGCCACCCCGGGCCCGGTCCGCCAGGGTGCCCTGAACCGCCTGCTGTTCCCGGGCCCGACGAAGGAGTTCCTGGCGCACCGCGAGGAGTACGGCGATACCTCGCGGCTCAGCGCCAACCAGTTCTTCTACGGCCTGCGCCGCGGCGAGGAGCACCGCGTGCACCTGGAGAAGGGCGTCGAGCTGCTCATCGGTCTCGAGGCGGTGTCCGAGCCCGACGAGCGCGGCATGCGCACCGTGCTGTGCCTGATCAACGGGCAGCTGCGGCCGGTGCTGGTGCGTGATCGCGCCATCGCCGCGGAGGTGCCGGCCGCCGAGAAGGCAGACCGGACCAACCCGGACCATGTCGCCGCGCCGTTCGCGGGTGTGGTCACGGTCGGCGTCGCGGTCGGAGACCAGGTGGACGCGGGCCAGACCATTGCCACCATCGAGGCCATGAAGATGGAGGCGGCCATCACCGCGCCCAAGGCCGGCACCGTCGCGCGGATCGCCGTCACGCCCACCGCGGGCGTGGAAGGTGGCGATCTGCTCGTGGTGATCAGCTGACCCGGATCATCGGCGGCCGCCACGGCGGCCGCCGGATCTCGGTGCCTGCCAAAGGGACTCGGCCGACGACGGATCGGGTGCGCGAGTCGTTGTTCAACGTGCTGGCGGCCCGGGTGGATTTCGAGGGCGCCCGGGTGCTCGATCTGTACGCCGGCTCGGGTGCGCTCGGGCTCGAGGCGCTGTCCCGCGGAGCGGCGTCGGCGCTGTTCGTGGAAGCCGATCGGCGTGCCGCGGCGGTGATCTCGCGGAACATCGCCGAGCTCGGCGTCGACGGCGCCGCGGTGCGGTGCGGCACGGTAGCCGGCGTGGCGGGGACGACGGCGCCGCGGCCGGTGGACCTGGTGTTCGCGGACCCGCCCTACGACGTGCCGGCAACCGACGTGGAAGCCGTTGTCGAGCAACTGGTTTCGGGTGGCTGGCTGGCGGAGGGTGCTCTTGCGGTGATCGAGCGCCCGACGTCGGGCCCGGCGCTGGTCTGGCCGGACGGTTGGACTGTGCTGCGGGAGCGGCGATACGGCGACACCCGGCTGGAAATGGCGGAGTGGACCGGCTGACCAGTCGGGCCAGAGTCGACTGCGCCTTGTACCGTCATTGGCTATGAGTGGTGCGGTCTGCCCGGGATCCTTCGATCCGATAACGCTTGGTCACCTCGACGTCTTCGAGCGGGCAGCGGCCCAATTCGACGAGGTCGTGGTGGCGGTCCTGGTGAACCCCAACAAGAAGGGCATGTTCACCGCCGAGGAACGCATCGCGATGATCACCGAGGCGACGTCGCACCTGCCGAACCTGCGGGTCGAGGCCGGGTCGGGTCTCGTCGTCGACTTTGCCCGGTCCCGTGGCCTCACGGCCATCGTCAAGGGCCTGCGCACGGGCACGGACTTCGAGTACGAGCTGCAGATGGCGCAGATGAACCGCCACGTCGCCGGTGTCGACACCTTCTTCGTCGCGACCAAGCCGCAGTTCTCGTTCGTCTCGTCGTCGTTGGCCAAGGAGGTGGCGGCGCTCGGCGGTGATGTCACCGATCTGCTGCCCGCGGTGGTGAACAAGAGGCTGCAGGCCAAGCTGGCCGGATAGTTCTGCGCGACACACCGGCCGTCAAAGCCGAGTCACACGAGTAACAACAGGCACACTGGTAACAACAACTACGCCTGGAGGGTGTTGCCGTGTACCGAGTATTTGAGGCGCTGGACGAGCTCGGCGCGATCGTGGAAGAGGCACGCGGAGTGCCGATGACCGCGGGCTGCATGGTGCCGCGGGGCGATGTCCTGGAACTGCTCGACGACATCAAGGACGCGATCCCGGGCGAGCTCGACGATGCCCAGGACGTCCTGGACGCGCGTGACGGGATGCTGCGAGAGGCCAAGCAGCACGCCGACGCGATGGTGTCGTCGGCCACGGCCGAGGCGGATTCGCTGGTCAACCATGCCCGTTCCGAGGCAGACCGCCTGCTGTCTGATGCGAAGGCGCAAGCCGATCGCATGGTCGCCGAAGCCCGTGCGCACAGCGAGCGCATGGTCGGGGAGGCACGCGAAGAGGCCAACCGGATCGCCAGCACCGCCAAGCGGGAGTACGAGGCCAGCACGAACCGGGCCAAGGCCGAGGTCGACCGGCTGCTGGAGAGCGGCAACCTGTCGTACGAGAAGGCCGTGCAGGAGGGCATCAAGGAGCAGCAGCGCCTGGTGTCGGAGACCGAGGTGGTTCAGACGGCCCACGCCGAGGCCACCCGCATGGTCGATTCCGCCCACGCCGAGGCCGACCGCCTGCGGGGCGAATGCGACATCTACGTCGACACCAAGCTCGCCGAGTTCGAGGAGCACCTCCAGGGCACCCTGCGCTCGGTCAGCCGTGGCCGGCACCAGCTGCGTACCGCCGCCGGCACGCACGACTACGCCCAGCGCTGAATCGGTTTGCGGGGAATGGCGTCCGGTCGATGATCGGCGCCGACGTAGGATTGACCAATGCCTGGTCCGAGTCCGCTGATCATTGACATTGCACGATTGGGCCGACGGCCCGGGTCGATGATCACGCACGTCGAAACCGTGCCCAGTCCTGAGCGGATCGGCCTTGATCTGATGGCGATCGCCGCCGGAGCACCGATCGATCTCGACCTGCAACTGCAGTCGGTGTCCGAGGGCGTGCTGGTGACCGGGTCGGTGTCCGCGCCGACCACCGGCGAGTGCTCGCGGTGCCTGAACCCGCTGACCGGGGACGTCACCGTCGACCTCACCGAGCTGTTCGCCTACCCCGACAGCGCAACCGAGGCCACCACCGAGGAAGACGAGGTCGGGCACGTCGTCGATGACACGGTCGACCTCGAACAGTCGATCATCGACGAGGTCGGGTTGTCGCTGCCGTTCTCGCCGTTGTGCACCCCCGACTGCCCGGGCCTGTGCCCGGATTGCGGGGTGCGCCTGCTCGACGCCGAACCTGACCACCACCACGACAAGATCGACCCGCGGTGGGCGAAGTTGTCGGCGCTACTGCCGGAGAGCTCCGACGCCGACGGGGCATCGCCGGAGGACGGTCCGTGATCGCAGATCGTGCGCCGCTGCTCGCGGCGCTGGGTGTGCAGCTGCCCGACGATCTACTGACTGTGGCGCTGACCCACCGCAGCTACGCATACGAGAATGGCGGTCTGCCGACCAACGAACGGCTGGAGTTCCTCGGTGACGCCGTGCTCGGATTGGTGATCACCGCCGAGATTTTCCGCCGTTACCCGGATCGCAGCGAAGGGGAGTTGGCCAAGCTCAAATCCGCGGTCGTCAACACCCAGGCGCTGGCCGAGATCGCGCGCGGTCTCCCTCCTGACGGGCTGGGTAGCTACCTGCTGCTGGGCCGCGGCGAAATGGCCAGCGGCGGTGCGCAGAAAGCCAACCTGCTGGCCGACGGACTCGAATCACTGCTCGGCGCAACATATGTAGAGCACGGTCACCAGGTGGCCCAAACCGTGGTGATGGGGCTGTTCAGCGCCGCGCTCGATACCGCGGCCGGCCTCGGTGCGGGCCTGGACTGGAAAACCAGCCTGCAGGAGCTGTCCGCGGCCCGCCGCATCGGCGTCCCGTCCTACGTCGTGACGTCCACCGGCCCGGAGCACGACAAGGAATTCACCGCGCGGGCCGTGGTCAATGGCATCGACTACGGCGAAGGCGTCGGGCGCACCAAGAAGGAAGCCGAACAGCACGCCGCTGCGGCGGCGTACCAGGCACTGGAGGCCAGCCCCGAAGTCGGCCCCGACGCTGACGCCGTCAGCAATGCCTGAGCTTCCCGAAGTCGAAGTCGTCCGACGGGGCCTCGAATCCCATGTCGTGGCAAAGGGTTTCACCACAGTGCGGGTGCTGCATGCGCGCGCTGTGCGGCGGCACGACAACGGCCCCGCGGATTTGGCCGGCCGACTGGCCGGACGCCGCATCACCGGGACGGGCCGCCGCGGCAAGTACCTGTGGCTGACCCTCGACGGTGACGAAGCGCTCGTGGTGCATCTGGGCATGAGCGGCCAGATGCTGATCGGGCCACCGGCCAGGCCGTCACACCTGCGCATCGCAGCGGTGCTCGACGACGGCACCGAACTGAGTTTCGTCGACCAACGCACTTTCGGCGGTTGGCAGGTTTGCGACCTGGTCGAGGTCGACGGCAGCGTCGTACCCGTGCCGGTGGCGCACATTGCCCGCGATCCGCTGGATCCCGATTTCGATCCAGACGCCGTGGTGAATGTTTTGCGGCGCAAGGACTCCGAGATCAAACGCCAGCTGTTGGACCAAACCGTGGTGTCCGGCGTGGGCAACATCTACGCCGACGAATCGCTGTGGCGGGCTCAGGTCAACGGTTTCCGCCTGGCCTCGGCGTTGGCCCGGCGCCGGCTCGGGGAATTGCTCACGCACGCAGCAGATGTGATGAATTCGGCACTGGCACAAGGCGGCACGTCATTCGACTCGCTTTATGTCAACGTCAACGGCGAGTCCGGATACTTCGACCGCTCGCTGGACGCCTACGGCCAGGAGGGGGAGCCGTGCCGCCGCTGCGGCACCGCGATCAGACGAGAGAAGTTCATGAACCGCTCGTCGTACTACTGCCCGAAATGTCAACCGCGGCCACGCCTCCCGCGTCCGATCTGACGGCCCGGGGCTACTTCAGCCCGGGAATGCCTTTGAACTTCGGCGAATCCGTCATGCAGAACTTCCACTCGCCGCCTTCTTTGCGCAGCGGAACGCTCGTGACCCCGGAGGCCGAGTTGACGCTCACCGTCGCCCGATCGCCGTTGACGTTGATGTCGGTGATCTCGGCGCGTTTGGTCGAACCGGGGCCCGCGTCGTCGCCGCTGCCGCCCTTGCCGAACTTGCCCGCGATCGACGGCACTTTGTCGTACAGCTTCACGTCGTTCACGCAGGAGTGCGCCTTGAAATCGTCGAAGGTGTCGATCTGCGACGTCATCAGGTCGCGAATCTTCTCCTCGTCCGACGACGGCCCGGCGACTGTCACCGCGCTACCGCCCGACGCAGAGTTCGAATCCGATCCGGACGTCACCATGGCGAAGACGACGCCGATCACCAGGACGACGGCGAAAATCCCCGCGCCGATGAGCGCGAACTTACGGGTGTTGTTGGGCGGTGTGGGCGGCGGGAACCCTGGCTGCCCAGGGAAACCGGGTCCCATCGGATAGCCGGGCTGGCCGTATGCGGGTTGACCGTAGGCGGGTTGGCCGTAGGCACCCGGCTGGCCGTAGCCGGGTTGGCCGTAGCCGGGTTGGCCGTAGGCGGGTTGGCCGTAGGCACCCGGCTGGCCATAGGTCGGCTGGCCATATGCGGGTTGACCGTACGCGGGCTGACCGTAGGCCGGTTGACCATACGCAGGCTGGCCGTATCCCTCGGATGGCTGCTGTGGCGGCTGCCAGGGCTGGGCGCCCGGATCCGAGCCGGACGGGGGATAGGTCATGTCTGCGCGCTCCCTGTGACTGTGCTTGGTGTCCAACGTAACACCGGCGCTCTCGCCCGAAATGCCAACAGCGGCCGGGCAAGTCACAGGTCGGTTACTTCATGCCGGGCAGATTCTGCAGCTGCTTCAGCTGCGGCGAATCGGTGAAGCAGATTTTCCACTCGCCGCTTTCTTTGCGGAAGTACAGCGTGCCGGAACGCTCCAGGCCGGTGCCCGAGGTCGCGGTGACTTCAGCGGTGGCGGTGTCACCGCTCACGTTGACGCTGTCGACGGTCGCTTTGCCTTTGGCGCCGGTCGGGTTGGTGCCCGTGCTGTCGGCGATGCCGGGGAACTTGCTGAAGAACTTCTGGTCGTTGGCGCAGGCTCGCTCTTTGATCGACGACGGTCCCGAACTCATCAGGCTCCGAATCTGGTCTTCGTCGGAGTTGCCGCCCAGTGCGCTGAGCCCACCGCCGGAATTCGAGACCAGGACCACCGCGACCACGATGCCGACGACGATGATGGCCGCCAGACCAGCGATCAGCGCCCACTTCGGTCCGTTCGATTTGGGTTGCGGTGCGCCGGGGAAGCCCGGGCCCATCGGGTAGCCCGGCTGCTGGCCGTATCCGGCCTGGCCGTAGGTCGGCTGCCCGTACGCGGGCTGGCCGTATGCCGGCTGACCGTACTGGGGTTGTCCGTAGGCGGGTTGCGGCTGGCCGTATCCGGGTTGGCCCTGTTGGCCCTGTTGGCCCTGTTGGCCCGGTTGGCCGTAGCCGCCCGGCGGGTACCCGGGTGCAGGCTGCTGCGGCTGCTGCCACGGCTGAGCGCCTGGCTGCGGCCCGAGCGGGGGATAGGTCATGGCTGGTCGCTCCCTGTGAACTGTGCTTGCCGTCCAAGTTAACACCGCCGGAGCGTCTACCACCGGAAACGCCGGTCAGGCCCGGTGTTACTTCATCCCGGGCAGGTTCTTGAACACGGGATTGTCGGTGGAGCAGAACTTCCACTCGCCGCCTTCTTTACGGAGCCAGATGGCAACCTGCGACGACCCCGGGGGTTGGACCGTGGCTCGGTCGCCGGTGACGGTGATGTCGAGGTTCTTGAGGCTCTCCGGGTCACCTGAGACCTTCGGCATCGGCATGCTGCCGAAGGCGCCGCCGCCTGCCTGGCCGAAGAACTTGCGGTCGCCTGCACATGAGATCGACGCCATGTCGCCCCCACCGAAAGTGGCCAGGAACTGGCGAATCTCGTCCTCGTCGGTACTGCCACCGCCCGACGCTCCCGGCTTCGTGGCCTCGTCCGTCGGATCTGCGCTGCCTGCTGCACCCTTGCCGTTGCCGGACTGACTGCTCGCCGAGGTCGACCGGTCGTCGTCGGAGGAACTGCCCATCGCATAGAGCCCGACGCCGCCGAGGACCAGGACCAGCACCACCGCGCCGGCGATGAGAATCCACTTGCCCGGACCACCGGAGCTCGGCGGTGTGGCACCCGGGTAGCCGTAGCCATAGGGCATCTGCTGGCCGGGCATCGGACCGTATCCGGGCTGGCCATATGCGGGGTAGCCGGGAGCAACCGGTTGGCCGGCGCCGTACGCACCCTGCTGCGGGTACCCGGACGGCCCTGGATTCGGACCTGGGTATGGGTACGTCATGTGAACTCTCCCCCCCCCCGAGAGTGTTGCGCGAGTGTCTGACTTTACCTGCGGCCCAGCAGGGTTCCCTCCGGACATTTGGCGTCGACGCGGTACAAATGTGCCATGACGGAACTGTGGGTCGAACGGACCGGGGTGCGCCGCTACACCGGGCACAGCTCGCGGGGGGCCGAGGTCCTGGTCGGGTCCGAGGACGTCGACGGCGTCTTCACCCCGGGCGAATTGCTCAAGATCGCGTTGGCCGCGTGCAGCGGAATGAGCAGCGACGCGCCACTGCGTACCCGCCTCGGCGACGATTACCAGACCACCATCCGGGTGTCGGGGCCGCCCGACCGCGAGAACGAGGTCTACCCGCTACTGCAGGAGTCCATGGAACTCGACCTCTCGAGCCTGTCCGAGGACGAGATCAAGCGGCTCAAGATCGTCGTCGAACGAGCCATCGACAAGGTCTGCACGGTTGGCCGCACGCTCAAGGCAGGCACCGAGGTCACCTTCGGGTTCGCCGACAAGTGAGTGCGGAGGACCCGATTGTCGGCCCCGCCGACGTTGTCCGGTTGTCGGCCTGGGTGCACGGTCAGGTCCAGGGCGTGGGATTCCGCTGGTGGACCCGGGCCCGGGCACTGGAGCTCGGCCTGACCGGTTATGCCAGTAACAAGCCGGACGGGCGGGTGCACGTCGTGGCGCAGGGTTCGCGCGCCGACTGTGAGCGGTTGTTGGCGCTCCTGCGCAGCGGCAGCACCCCGGGCACGGTGACGACGGTCGTCGACGACTGGGCCGCCGCAGGCGACCCGATCGAGGGATTTTCTGAGCGTTAGAAGCGCAGGGGTCCCCGGCATTTAACCGCCGCGACGGTAGGGTTTCACCCCATGCATCTGAAGAGTCTGACGCTGAAGGGCTTCAAGTCCTTCGCGTCGCCGACGACTCTTCGCTTCGAACCAGGCATCACCTGCGTGGTGGGGCCGAACGGCTCGGGTAAGTCGAACGTCGTCGACGCCCTGACCTGGGTGATGGGTGAGCAGGGTGCCAAGACCCTGCGCGGCGGCAAGATGGAAGACGTCATCTTTGCCGGCACGTCCTCGCGGGCCCCGCTGGGCCGGGCCGAGGTGACCCTGACCATCGACAACTCGGACAACGCCCTGCCTATCGAGTACTCGGAGGTGTCGATCACCCGCCGCGTGTTCCGCGACGGCGCCAGTGAGTACGAGATCAACGGCAGCAGTTGCCGGCTCATGGACGTGCAGGAACTGTTGTCCGACTCGGGTATTGGCCGCGAAATGCACGTCATCGTCGGTCAGGGCAAACTCTCGGAGATTCTGGAATCGCGCCCCGAGGATCGTCGCGCTTTCATCGAGGAAGCCGCCGGCGTGCTCAAGCACCGTCGGCGTAGGGAGAAGGCGGTCCGCAAGCTCGATGCCATGCAGGCCAACCTGGCCCGCTTGACCGACTTGACCACCGAACTGCGCCGTCAGCTCAAGCCGCTGGGCCGGCAGGCCGAGATGGCGCGGCGCGCGCAGACCATCCAGGCCGACCTGCGTGACGCCCGGCTGCGCCTGGCCGCTGACGACCTGGTGACCAGGCAGGCCGAGTTCGACGACACCAACCAGACCGAGACCGCGCTGCGGCGTGAGCACGGCGAGGTGGCCGAACGCCTCGAGGCGGCATCGGCCGAACTGGCCGGCCACGAAGCCGCGGTGTCGGGCCTGTCCGGCCGGGCCGAGGCGGCCCAGCAGACCTGGTTCCGGCTGTCCGCGCTCGCCGAGCGGGTGAGTGCCACTGTGCGCATCGCCACCGAGCGCACCAACCTGCTGGACTCCGATCCGGAGGTGTCGACCGGACCGGACCCCGACGCCCTGGACGCCGAGGCCGAAGCCGTTGCCGAGCACGAGGAACAGCTGCTCGCCGAACTCGCCGAATCCCGGACCCGGCTGGAGGCCGCCCGTGGCGCGCTGGCCGAATGCGAACGTGCCGCGGCCGACGCCGAACGTGCCCAGATGGCAGCGGCCCGCGCCGAGGCGGACCGGCGCGAAGGCCTCGCGCGGTTGTCCGGCCAGGTCGACACCATGCGCACCCGCATCGAATCGATCGATGAGCGCACGGTCCGGCTGACCGGCAGCATCGAAGAAGCGGCCGCTCGCCGGCAGCAGGCATGGGCCGAGTTCGAGACCGTGCAGGGCAAGGTCGACGAGCTCGACGCAGGTGAATTCGGCCTCGACGAACATCACGACCGCACCATGGCGGCGATGCGGCAGGCCGACGAACGTGTCGAGGAACTGCAGGCCGCCGAGCGCGCCGCTGAGCGGCAGGTGGCCTCGCTGCGGGCTCGTATCGACGCGTTGTCCGTGCGCCTCGACATCAGCGACGGGCCGGGGTGGCTGCAGAAGAACCACGATGGCGCAGGGCTTTTCGGCTCCGTTGCCGAATTGCTGCGGGTGCAGTCCGGTTTCGAGGCAGCCATCGCGACGGTGCTGGGCGCTGCCGCCGATGCACTGGCAGCCGAGAGCTTGGAAGCGGCACGGGCCGCGGTGGATGCGCTCAAGAAGGGTGATGGTGGGCGCGCGGCCATCGTGCTGGGCGATTGGCCCGGCGAAACCGCTGCTCCGCGTGGAGAATTGCCGCCCGGCGCGCAGTGGGCGCTGGAGCTGGTCGAGGTGCCGGCCCGGCTGAACGGTGCGATGACGGCCATGCTGGCCCGTGTCGCGGTGGTCGGTGATCTGTCCAGCGCGCTGGATCTGGTTGCCGCTCAACCGGATCTACGGGCAGTGACCTCCGATGGTGATCTCGTCGGCCCCGGCTGGATCAGCGGCGGTTCGGATCGCAAGCCGAGCGCCCTGGAGATCACCTCCGAGATCGACAAGGCCCGCGCGGCGCTACTCGATGCCGAACGTCAGACCAGTGAATTCGGCGCCGCGCTCTCTGGTGCACTTGCCGAGCAGACGGCCCGGCGGGACGCCGTCGAACACGCGTTGGCCGCGTTGCACGAATCCGATGCCGCCATTTCGTCGATCTACGAGCAGTTGGGCCGACTCGGCCACGATGCCAGGACCGCCGACGCCGAATGGCAGCAGCTGGTGGCCCAGCGCGATGAGCTGGAAGCCGGCCGCAGCCGCACCCTGGCCGAGCTCGCCGAGCTGGAAGACCGCTTCCACAACGCGCAGCAGGAGCCGATGTTCGACGTCGAGTTCGTCGACCGATCTGAGACGACGGCGGCCGCCGAAGAGGCGCGCGCAGTCGAGGTCGAAGCCCGGCTGGCGGTGCGCACCGCTGAGGAGCGGGCAAATGCCGTTCGGGGACGGGCAGATTCGCTGCGCCGGGCCGCGGCAGCCGAACGTGAGGCCCGGGTGCGGGCGGCGCGGGCCCGCGAAGCCCGGGAGAACGCGGCGAAGGTCGCGGCCGCGGTCGCCGACTCTGGACGCCTGGTGGCTGAAAAGCTTTCTGCCACAGTGACTCTCGCGGCGCGCAAGCGCGATGAGCTGGCCACCGAGCGAGCGCAGCGGTCCGAGGGTTTGACCCGCGTCCGGGCGGAAGTGTCCGAACTCAGCGCCCGTGCCGGCGCGCTGACCGAGGCTCTGCATCGCGACGAGGTCGCGAAAGCGCAAGCGGCCCTTCGTATCGAGCAGCTCGAGCAACAGGTGCTGGAGCAGTTCGGTATGGCGGTCGCCGACCTGGTCGCCGAGTACGGACCGGACGTGCCGTTGCCGCCGACCGCACTCGAGATCGCCGAGTACGAGCAGGCCAAGGAGCGCGGCGAGCAGGTCAGCGCACCCACACCGATGGCGTTCGATCGGCCCACACAGGAACGCCGCGCGAAGAAGGCAGAGAAGGAACTGACCGAGCTGGGCCGCGTGAATCCCTTGGCGCTGGAGGAGTTCGCCGCGCTCGAGGAGCGCTACAACTTCCTGTCCACTCAGCTGGAGGACGTCAAGGGCGCGCGCAAGGACCTGACGGACGTCATCGCCGACGTCGACGAGCGCATCCTGCGGGTCTTCACCGAGGCTTACGCCGATGTGGAGGCCGAGTTCAGCCAGGTGTTCCAAACGCTGTTCCCCGGCGGTGAGGGTCGGCTGCTGCTGACCAACCCCGGCGACATGCTCACCACCGGTATCGAGGTCGAGGCCCGCCCGCCGGGCAAGAAGGTCAAGCGGCTGTCGCTGCTGTCCGGCGGTGAGAAGTCGCTGACCGCGGTGGCGATGCTGGTGGCGATCTTCCGGGCGCGCCCGTCACCCTTCTATGTGATGGACGAGGTCGAGGCCGCGCTGGACGACGTGAACCTGCGCCGGTTGATCAGCCTGTTCGAGCAGCTGCGGGAGAAGTCGCAGCTGATCGTCATCACCCACCAGAAGCCGACCATGGAGGTCGCCGACGCGTTGTACGGCGTCACCATGCAGGGCGACGGCATCACGCAGGTGATCTCGCAGCGCATGCGCGGCCAGGAGTTGGTCTCCAGCCCTTGACGCAACGTGGTGTCAGCGGTGCTGCGAGAATGCGCCGTCAGCGGAGCTGACAGAATGACGCGGTGTCGGAAGGTCTCTGGATCGCGGTAGCGATCGTCGCTGTTCTCGTTGTCACCGCTCTGGTGGTCGGATTCGTCCGTTACCGGCGCAGCAGGATTTCGCTGTCCGCGCCGGAGGAGACTCCGAAGCTGGACCGGTCTGGCGGGTACACGGCGTCCTCGGGCATCACGTTCAGTAGTTCGGACACCGCGGAGAAACTGCCGACCGTCGGCGACGACGCCGAGATTCCGCGCGATTCGCGCAAGCGCACCATCGCCGATGTTCAGCTGCCCGAACCGGAGGTCGTGGCCGAGCCGGAAGTCCTGGCCGAGCCGGAAGTCGTGGCCGAACCCGAGCCGACCGTTGCGCCCGAACCCGAGGCGACTCCCGAGCCCGAACCCGAGGCGACTCCCGAGCCTGAACCTGAGGCGGCTCCCGAGCCGGAGCCTGAGCCTGACGTCGCCCCGCGCGAGGAGATCGCACCCACCGCAGGCCGGCTGGAGCGCCTGCGCGGCCGCCTCGCCAAGTCGCAGACCACGCTGGGCCGCAGCATGCTGGGCCTGCTGGGCGGCGGTGACCTTGATGAGGACTCCTGGGAGGCGATCGAAGACACCCTCCTGATCGCCGATCTGGGCCCCGTCGCGACCGAATCGGTCGTCACCGCGCTGCGCAGCCGGATGGCCGAGGCCAACGTGCGCACCGAGGCCGACGCTCGCGCGGTACTGCGCGAGGTGCTGATCAAGGAACTGCGGAGCGACCTGGACCGGTCGATCAAGGCTCTGCCGCACGCCGACAAACCGTCGGTGCTGCTGGTCGTCGGCGTCAACGGCGCAGGCAAGACCACCACCGTCGGAAAGCTGGCCCGCGTGCTCGTCGCCGACGGCCGTCGCGTCGTGCTCGGCGCGGCCGATACCTTCCGCGCCGCTGCGGCCGACCAGCTGCAGAGCTGGGGCGCCCGCGTGGGCGCCGACATCGTCCGGGGCCCGGAGGGTGCGGACCCCGCCTCCGTGGCGTTCGACGCCGTCGACAAGGGCATCGCAGCGGGCGCTGACGTCGTCGTGGTCGACACCGCGGGCCGGCTGCACACCAAGACCGGCCTGATGGACGAGCTGGGCAAGGTGAAGCGCGTCGTCGAGAAGCGCGCCAAGGTCGACGAGGTGCTGCTGGTCCTCGACGCCACCATCGGTCAGAACAGCCTGCCGCAGGCCCGCGTCTTCGCCGAGGTGGTCGACATCACCGGCGTGGTGCTCACCAAGCTCGACGGAACCGCCAAGGGTGGCATCGTGTTCCGGGTGCAGCAGGAGCTCGGCGTGCCGGTCAAGCTCGTCGGCCTCGGCGAGGGACCTGACGACCTCGCGCCCTTCGAGCCCGCGGCGTTCGTCGACGCCCTCCTGGGGTAACCGACCTCCGACGAGCAGTCACATATGTCCCCGAAACTCGGCGTGTCGGGGCGCCCACACGTCTGTTCGGGGCGTCCTCACAGCGGGGGTCAAGGGCGATGAAGAGGGCATTAACCGGCCCGAAACGTAACTGGCCGATCCGTTCACATACGTGAAACGCCCGCGCGCCGTCGGCGAAACAACCGATGCGCAAAGTTCTGGCCTAGGTCATCGGCATCTGCCTGTGACATGGGTTAAGGAGGAAGCGGCCAGTGGATGGATTCCCGATCTTGGGCACGCCGGACACCGGTGACACAGCATGGATGCTGGTCAGCTCAGCGCTCGTGCTGTTGATGACACCGGGTCTGGCGTTCTTCTACGGCGGCATGGTGCGCCGTAAGGGCGTGCTCAACATGATCATGATGAGCGTCAGCGCCATGGGTGTGGTCACCGTGTTGTGGGTGCTGTTCGGTTACTCGATGGCGTTCGGCAATGACAAATGGAGCATCGTCGGGGACCCCTCGCAGTACTGGGGGCTCAAGGGTCTGATCGGCGGCAACTCGCTCGTCTCGCACCTGCCCGCGGGAACCACTGCGGCAGTGCAGATTCCGCTGGCCGGGACCATCCCGCAGCTGGTGTTCGTCGCGTTCCAGCTGATGTTCGCCATCATCACCGTCGCCCTGATCTCGGGCGCGGTCGCCGACCGCCTCAAGTTCGGCGGCTGGCTGCTGTTCGCCGGGTTGTGGGCCACGTTCGTCTACTTCCCGGTCGCGCACTGGGTGTTCGCGTTCGACGGCATCACCGCCACGCACGGTGGCTGGATCGCCAACCACCTCAAGGCAATCGACTTCGCCGGCGGTACCGCGGTGCACATCAACTCCGGTACCGCGGGCCTGGTGCTGGCGATCATCCTGGGTAAGCGGGCCGGCTGGCCCACCACGCCGATGCGGCCGCACAACCTGCCGTTCGTCATGCTGGGCGCCGGGCTGCTGTGGTTCGGCTGGTACGGCTTCAACGCCGGCTCGGCACTGACCTCCGACGGTGTCGCCGCGTCGACGTTCATCACCACCACCGTGGCGACCGCCGCTGCGATGCTGTTCTGGCTGCTGACGGAAAAGATTCGCGACGGGCACGCCACCTCCCTGGGTGCGGCGTCGGGCATCGTGGCCGGCCTGGTGGCCATCACCCCGTCCTGCTCGTCGGTCAACGTGATCGGTGCGCTGGCGATCGGTGCGGGTGCCGGTGTGGTCTGTGCGCTGGCGGTCGGCCTGAAGTTCAAGTTCGGCTTCGACGACGCGCTCGACGTTGTGGGCGTGCACCTGGTCGGTGGTCTGTTCGGCACCCTGATGGTCGGCCTGGTGGCGACCAAGGAGGCGCCGGCCGCCGTCGCGGGTCTGTTCTACGGCGGCGGATTCGACCAGCTGTGGCGTCAGGCGGTCGGTGCGTTCGCGGTCCTTGGATACTCGGCGATCGTTACCGCTATCTTGGCCTTGATCGTCAAGTACACCATCGGCCTGCGCCTCGACCGTGAGGACGAGGCAAACGGTATCGACGAGGCCGAACACGCGGAAACCGCTTATGAATTCGCGTGATCGGGAAGGATTTACGGTGGCATCCATGGGGATTTGGAAGGACTCAACCAAATGAAGTTGATCACGGCGATCGTCAAGCCGTTCACGCTCGAAGACGTCAAGACCGGACTGGAGCAGATGGGCATCCTCGGGATGACCGTCAGTGAAGTGCAGGGCTATGGGCGGCAGAAGGGCCACACCGAGGTCTACCGTGGTGCGGAGTATTCAGTGGACTTCGTGCCCAAGGTGCGGGTCGAGGTCATCGTCGACGACGCGTCGGTCGACAAGGTCGTGGATGTCATCGTGCAGGCCGCACGGACCGGCAAGATCGGTGACGGCAAGGTGTGGGTCACCTCCGTCGAGACCGTGGTGCGGGTCCGCACGGGTGAACGGGGCAGCGACGCCATCTGACGGCGGCTGATCACCAGATGACAAAGCAGACACCAGATTCCGCTGCCGGAGCCGACGACACTGCGGTTTCGCAGGCTTCGGCAGCGGGATCACCACGTCCGGCGAGCGACCTGAGTGCCGCCGTCGAGCAGCTGCTTGCCGGCGGCGCGCGCCGCCTCGATTCGGCGGCGTTGCGCGAGGCCCTGGTTGATCTGTATGAATTCTGGCTTACCGCAAAAGCAACCGAGATCGGGATCACCGAGACCAGCGGTTTCGCCATCGTGGCGACCGGCGGCCTCGGACGGCGGGAAATGTTGCCGTACTCGGACCTGGATTTGATGCTGTTGCACGACGACCTGCCGCAGGACGTCGTGACCGAGGTTGCCGAGTCGCTGTGGTACCCGTTGTGGGACGCCAATATTCACCTCGACCACAGCGTCCGCACCGTGCCGCAGGCACTCAAGACGGCGGCCGGTGACACCTCCGCCGGGCTGGCCATGCTCGACGCCCGGCACATCGCGGGAGATTCGGATCTGTCGTCCCTGTTGGTCGGCGGTGCCCGGCGGCAGTGGCGGACCGGGATCACGTCCCGTTTCACCGAATTGATCGAGCACGCCGCGGCCCGGTGGGAACGGGCCGGTCAGATCGCGCACCGCGCCGAACCGGATCTGAAGAGCGGCCGCGGCGGGCTGCGTGACGTGCAACTGCTCAACGCGCTGGCCATGGCGCAGTTGGCCGACGTCTACCCGAGTCGTTCGGTGGCCTCGCCGATCGGCACCCTGGGCGACGCTCACCTGGCGCTGCTCAACGTTCGTACCGAGCTCCATCGCGCCTCCCACAAGGGTCGCGAGATGGTGCTCGCTCAGTACGCCGACGAGGTCGGCGCCGCGTTGGGCATCGGTGACCGCTTCGACCTGGCGCGCATGATCAGCGATGCCGCCCGCACCATCAGCTTCTACGTGGACGCCGGGGTGCGTACCGCCGGTAATGCCCTGCCGCGCAGGGGCTTCGCGGCACTCAAACGGCCGATCCGGCGGCCGCTGGACGAGGGCGTACTGGAGTTCGGGGGCGAGGTCATCCTCGCCCGCGACGCCAAGCCGCAGCGCGACCCGGGCCTGATACTGCGCGTGGCTGCCGCGGCGGCCACCAATGGACTGCCCATCGCGGCCTCGACGTTGGCGCGGCTCGTCGAGTCGGCGCCCGAGCTGCGGGCACCGTGGCCGAGAGAAGCGCTCAACGACCTGCTGGTGATGCTGGCGGCCGGACCGGGCGCGGTGGCCACGGTGGAGGCCCTCGACCGGACCGGGTTGTGGGGTCGGCTGTTCCCGGAGTGGGGCGCGATCCGCGACCTGCCGCCACGCGACGTCGTGCACATCTGGACCGTCGACCGCCATCTGATCGAAACCGTTTCTCGGGCAAGTGCTTTCACCACCCGGGTGGATCGACCCGACCTGCTGGTACTGGGTGCCCTGCTGCACGACATCGGCAAGGGCCGGGGCGGCGATCACAGCGTGATCGGCGCCGAACTGGCCAACCAGATCGGTATCCGGCTGGGCCTGTGGCCTGCCGACATCGAGGTGCTGGTCAAGATGGTGCGCTACCACCTGCTGCTGCCGGAGACCGCCACTCGTCGAGACCTGCAGGACCCCAACACGATTGCGTCGGTCGTCGACGCGCTCGGCGGCGACGCGCTGCTGCTGGAGCTGCTACACGCGCTGGCCGAAGCGGATTCGCTCGCCACCGGCCCCGGCGTATGGGGCGATTGGAAAGCGTCCCTGATCGGCGATCTCGTCCGGCGATGCCGGATGGTGATGGCGGGGGAGGGCCTGCCGCACCCCGATCCCATTGATCCGCAACTGCTTTCGCGGGCCAATCAAAACGGTGTCCACGTGGAACTCGCCGCGGGGGACAGTGCGCACCTGTTCAACGTCACGATGCTCGCTCCGGACCGGCGCGGCCTGCTGTCCAAAGCCGCCGGGGTACTGGCCCTGCACTCGCTGCGGGTGCATTCGGCGTCGGTCAACAGTCACGAGGGACTGGCGATCAACACATTCGTGGTGTCGCCGCACTTCGGCTCCCCGCCGGCCGCGGAACTGCTGCGTCAGCAGTTCATCCTGGCGCTCGACGGCGACCTTGACGTGATCGCCGCGCTGGAGCAGCGGGACGACGAAACGCCGGCCGCGACGCGGCGAGCCGGTGAGATTCCGGCAGCCGTGCCCGGCTACCACACGATCGCGCCGCCGCGCGTGCGATGGTTCGCCGGCTCCTCGGCCGGTGAGCTCGTGGTCCAGATTCGCAGCGCGGACCGGCCCGGCCTGCTCGCCCGGCTGGCCGCGGTGGTCGAGCGCAAGGGCGTGGACGTTGCCTGGGCCAAGGTGACGACGCTGGGCGCGACCGTCGTCGACGCCTTCGGTCTGCTCGTTCCGGAGTCCTTCACTGCCGCCGAGGCCCGGACCGCGTTCGAACAGGACCTGTACGCGGTGTTGCCTGCCCCGTTACCGGCCAAGCCGGCGACCGCCGCGAGTTGAGTCCTGTCAGCAGGCGCGCAGGGGCATGTCGATCGCTGTCATCAGGCCGCCGAGACATTCTGGTCACGTGCGTGACCAGATCAACCTCGACGGTGCGCTCCAGGCCAAAGCCTGCCGACCGTTAGGCTTGTCGGGTGTTTGAATCCCTGTCCGACCGGTTGACCGGTGCGCTGTCGGGTCTGCGCGGCAAGGGCCGGCTGACCGACGCCGATATCGACGCCACCGCCCGCGAAATCCGCCTGGCCCTGCTCGAGGCCGACGTGTCGCTCCCGGTGACGCGCGAATTCATCGGCCGGATCAAGGAACGCGCCAAGGGCGCCGAAGTCTCCGGTGCGCTGAACCCGGCTCAGCAGGTCGTCAAGATCGTCAACGAGGAGCTCATCGGCATCCTCGGCGGTGAGACGCGTCAGCTCGCCTTCGCGAAGAACCCGCCGACGGTCATCATGCTGGCGGGTCTGCAAGGTTCCGGTAAGACCACCCTCGCCGGCAAGCTGTCGAAATGGCTTGCCGAGCAAGGGCATACGCCGCTGCTGGTGGCCTGTGACCTGCAACGCCCCGGCGCGGTCAATCAGCTGCAGATCGTCGGTGAGCGGGCGGGCGTCAGCGTCTTCGCGCCGCACCCGGGAGTCTCGCCCGGCGGCGTGACCATCGACCAGATGACCACCGGCGACCCGGTGTCGGTTGCCGCCGCAGGCCTCGCCGAGGCCAAGGCCAAGCACTTCGACGTCGTGATCGTCGACACCGCCGGCCGTCTCGGTATCGACGAGGAACTGATGGCCCAGGCCGCCGCGATCCGCGACGCCGTCAAGCCCGACGAGACACTGTTCGTCCTCGACGCGATGATCGGTCAGGACGCCGTCACGACCGCCAACGCCTTCCGTGAGGGCGTCGGCTTCACCGGTGTCGTGCTGACCAAGCTGGACGGCGACGCCCGTGGTGGTGCGGCGCTGTCTGTGCGGGAGGTCACCGGCGCGCCGATCCTGTTCGCCTCCGCCGGCGAGAAATTGGAGGACTTCGACGTCTTCCACCCCGACCGGATGGCGTCGCGCATCCTGGGCATGGGCGACGTGCTCACCCTCATCGAGCAGGCCGAGCAGGTCTTCGACCAGAAGAAGGCCGAAGAAGCCGCGGCGAAGATCGGTTCGGGCGAGCTCACGCTGGAGGATTTCCTCGAGCAGATGCTGATGATCCGCAAGATGGGTCCGATCGGAAACCTGCTGGGGATGCTGCCCGGCGCCGGTCAGATGAAGGACGCGCTGGCCGCCGTCGAC
>Ga0265327_10002455_pt1 | contig 19557 bp, 14 predicted proteins | sample 41621metaG_FD_202089 | JGI IMG/M metagenome (GOLD analysis project Ga0265327, IMG submission 202089) | Rhizosphere microbial communities from Carex aquatilis grown in University of Washington, Seatle, WA, United States - 4-16-21 metaG | ecosystem: Host-associated > Plants > Roots > Rhizosphere...
CACGCACCGTGCCGCCCCAGGTCTCTGCGCACACGCGCGTCAGCGCTGCCGTCAACGTCGTCTTGCCATGGTCGACGTGTCCAATCGTACCCACGTTCACGTGGGGCTTCGAACGCTCAAACTTTTCTTTAGCCACGATGAAATATCCTCAAGCTTTAACAAAATGAAAGTGTTGAATTATTTAACTTTGCTCTTCGCAATGATTTCTTCGGTGATATTGTTCGGAGCTTCGCCGTACTTCAGGAACTCCATCGTGTACGTCGCACGGCCCTGTGTTGCAGAGCGCATATCTGTCGCGTAGCCGAACATTTCAGCCAATGGCACTTCCGCGGTTACCACCTTGCCCATCGAGCTGTCTTCCATACCCTGGATCATGCCGCGACGACGATTCAAGTCGCCGACGATATCGCCCATGTAATCCTCAGGCGTAACAACTTCTACTTTCATGATTGGCTCTAACAATACCGCGCCGCCCTTTTTAGCGAGCTCTTTAGTCGCCATCGATGCAGCAATTTTAAACGCCATTTCATTCGAGTCGACGTCGTGATAAGAGCCGTCGTATACCGCCGCACGCAAACCTAACAGCGGATAGCCGGCGAGCACGCCATTCTTCATCTGCTCGGCAATACCTTTCTGAATTGCGGGGATATATTCTTTCGGCACCACACCGCCAACCACCTCGTTAACGAACACGAGCTCTTCGGCACCCTCATCCTCGGACGGCGAGAAGCGAATCCAGCAATGACCGTACTGGCCACGGCCTCCGGATTGGCGGACAAACTTACCTTCGATTTCACAGGTATTTTTTATGCGCTCGCGATACGCAACCTGCGGCTTACCGATATTCGCATCGACGCTGAATTCGCGACGCATACGGTCGACAATGATATCGAGGTGCAACTCGCCCATACCGGAAATAATGGTCTGCCCGGTTTCTTCGTCGGTATGTACACGGAACGAGGGGTCTTCCTGCGCCAGCTTCGACAGAGCGATGCCCATCTTTTCTTGATCCGCTTTGGTTTTCGGCTCAACTGCAACCGAGATAACCGGATCAGGGAACTCCATGCGCTCGAGCACAATGATGTTGTCCTGCGCACACAAAGTATCGCCAGTGGTAACGTCTTTCAAACCGATACAAGCAGCGATATCGCCCGCCAAAATTTCTTTCAACTCTTGGCGATCGTTAGCATGCATCTGCACCAGACGGCCAACGCGCTCTTTCCTTTGTTTTACCGAGTTGTAAACACCGTCGCCGCTTTTTAGCGTACCGGAATAAACTCGAATAAACGTTAAGGTACCGACGAATGGATCGGTGGCAATCTTAAATGCCAATGCAGCAAACGGCGCATTATCGTCCGCCTCGCGGCTTTCGATGGTCTCGCCATCCTCCAACGTGCCTTGGATAGCTTTTACTTCCGGCGGCGACGGCAGATATTCGATAACCGCATCAAGTACTGCTTGTACACCTTTGTTCTTAAACGCGGAGCCGCCGAATACCGGAACGATTTCGTTCGCCAGAGTACGCTTGCGAATACCGGCCTTAATCTCTTCTTCCGTCAACGCTTCGCCTTCGAGGTATTTATTCATCAACTCGTCGCTAGCTTCAGCGGCGGCCTCGACCATTTGCTCGCGCAACGCTTCACACTCGTCCTGCAGTTCGGCAGGAATGTCACGATATTCGAATGTCATGCCTTGGTCGGCTTCATTCCAGAAAATCGCTTTCATTTTCATCAGATCGATAACGCCTTCGAAATCATCTTCGGCGCCGATCATGACCTGCATCACCACGGCATTAACGCCGAGGCGATCACGCAGCTGTGCAACTACGCGCGTGAAATTCGCACCGGTGCGGTCCATCTTGTTGACGAATACACAGCGCGGCACACCGTATTTGTTTGCCTGGCGCCATACAGTTTCGGTCTGCGGCTGCACGCCGGAAGAGCCGCACAGCACAACTACTGCGCCATCGAGCACGCGCAGCGAGCGCTCTACTTCGATGGTGAAATCGACGTGACCGGGGGTATCGATAATATTGACCCGATGCTGCGGAAATTGCTTCTGCATACCACTCCAGAAAGTGGTGATAGCAGCCGCGGTGATCGTGATACCGCGCTCTTGCTCTTGTGGCATCCAGTCAGTCGTCGCCGCACCGTCGTGCACTTCACCGATCTTGTGGCTCAGTCCGGTATAAAACAGCACGCGCTCGGTGGTCGTCGTTTTGCCCGCGTCTACGTGGGCGACGATACCGATATTCCGGTAACGCGAAAGTGGGGTTTGACGTGCCACAATAAATTCCTCGATAACGACTAATTAAAACAGCGAAGCGCAATGCGATCCTCGCTGTACTTTCAATTAAATAAAAACGATTAGAAGCGGTAGTGCGAGAACGCCTTGTTGGCTTCAGCCATACGATGCACATCTTCGCGCTTCTTCACCGCGGCACCTTTGCCATCGGCGGCATCCATGATTTCGCCAGCCAAACGCTGCGCCATCGATTTTTCGCCGCGATCGCGCGAATAATCCACCAGCCAGCGCATAGCCAACGCCATACGGCGCGACGGACGTACTTCAACGGGAACTTGATAGGTTGCACCACCGACGCGACGCGACTTTACTTCGACCATCGGCGCGATGTTGTCGAGTGCGGTATCGAAGGCTTCGAGCGGGTCTTTGTTCAAGCGCTGGTTAACGATATCCAAAGCGCCGTAGATGATGCGTTCGGCGACTGATTTTTTACCGCTAACCATAACGTGGTTCATAAATTTTGCGAGCTTTACATTGCCGAATTTCGGATCTGGCAATATCTCGCGTTTGGCGACAACTCTTCTTCTTGGCATGACTGCACCTTTCTCTTCAGGTAAATCCCGGTACAACTCGCACTTGCGAGGACACGGCCTTACTCAAGGTTGATGTGATACATCAGTTGTTAGTTATTGGTTATTAGCTGTTGGTTAAAAAAGCGAAGGATAAGAACCGACGGTTAAGAAACGATGACAACTAACAACTGCTAACTAACAACCAATAACTTTACTTAGCCTTTCGGACGCTTGGTACCGTACTTCGAACGCGACTGCTTCCGGTTGTTAACACCGGAGGTATCCAGACTACCGCGCACGGTGTGATAACGCACACCCGGCAAATCTTTTACTCGACCACCGCGAATCAATACCACGCTGTGCTCTTGTAAATTGTGGCCTTCGCCGCCGATATACGAAGTGACTTCGTAACCGTTGGTGAGACGCACCCGGCAAACTTTGCGCAATGCAGAGTTCGGCTTCTTCGGCGTGGTTGTGTATACGCGGGTACACACACCACGACGCTGGGGACAGCCTTGCAATGCCGGCACACCGCTTTTTTCCACCGGGCGCTTTCTCGGCTTGCGAACCAGCTGATTGATCGTTGCCATCGATAAAACTCCAAAAATAAAAGACCTTCAGCCAAAGATAAAACTATCTTCGATGTATCGGCGGAGGGCCTTAATGTAGCGTCGCACCCATTTAGAGTGGCGCAATGTTGTGCCGGAATTAGGGAGCGCGAATTCTAAAGACCCGCCCCCCATCAGTCAAGCGGCCGACAACCCTCCGACCGCTTCTTTTTTAAGCTCTCGCAAACCTGCTTAAGCGTTATCTTTTAATGCTTCGGTCAAGGCCGCCTCGACATCCGAGGCCGAAACGCCCGCTTGGCGACTAAGCTCCGCTTCGCGCCGACGTTTGCGCTCAGCATGGTATGCCAAACCGGTACCGGCCGGAATCAAGCGTCCAACGACTACGTTCTCTTTCAGGCCACGCAAGAAATCTTTCTTGCCGGTAACCGCCGCTTCGGTGAGGACGCGAGTGGTCTCCTGGAAGGATGCAGCAGAGATGAACGATTCCGTCGCCAACGATGCCTTGGTGATACCGAGCAGCATCCGCTCAAGCGTCGCCGGAACCTTATCCTCCAGCGCCAAACGCTCGTTTTCCTCGAGGGCGCGCACATACTCAACCTGCTCGCCCTTGATGAAGCACGAATCGCCAGCCGCAACGATATCGACCTTACGCAGCATTTGACGGGTCGTTACTTCGATATGCTTGTCGTTGATCTTCACGCCCTGCAGACGGTACACGTCCTGGATTTCGTTGACGATGTACTTAGCCAGCTCCTCCACGCCTTTCAAGCGCAGAATATCGTGCGGGTTAAGCGGGCCCTCGGAGACAACTTCCCCCTTCTCGACCAGCTCGCCCTCGAACACTGTCAGGCTACGCCATTTCGGGATCAGCACTTCGTAGTGATCAGAACCGTCGGCCAGCGGCTTGCCGTCGACCGGGGTGATGACCAAACGACGCTTGCCCTTGGTTTCTTTACCGAAGCTCACGGTGCCGGAGATCTCGGCGAGAATCGCCGGCTCTTTCGGTTTGCGCGCCTCAAACAAATCCGCCACGCGCGGCAGACCGCCGGTGATATCGCGAGTTTTCGAGGACTCTTGCGGAATCCGCGCGATAACGTCGCCAACCTTGACCGTTGCCCCATCCTGCAGACCGATGATCGAGCTCGCCGGCAAGAAGTAATGCGCCGGTACGTTGGTGCCAGCCAGCAGCAACTCGTTGCCCTTTTCATCGACCAGCGTCACCGCCGGCCGGATATCTTTACCGGCAACCGGGCGCTCGCCGGAGTCCATCACGGAAGTGCTGGTCAAGCCGGTCAATTCGTCGGTGACGCGCTTAACGGTGATACCGTCCTCCATACCCGACAACTTCACGCGGCCCGCAACCTCAGTGATGATCGGGTGTGTATGCGGATCCCACGTCGCGACGATCTGGCCAACCTTTACCTTGGCGCGATCGGCGACTTTCAACAACGCGCCGTAAGGCAATTTGTAGCGTTCGCGTTCACGACCGCTAGCATCGGCGATACCCAATTCACCGGAGCGACTAACCGCGACGAAAGTACCGTCGTCGCGCTCGGCGAGCTTGAGGTTGTGCAAGCGTACTTCGCCGTCCGATTTAACTTGAATATTGTCTGCCGCAGTAGCTCGCGATGCCGCACCGCCGATGTGGAAGGTACGCATCGTTAACTGAGTACCCGGTTCGCCGATCGACTGCGCGGCGATAACGCCGATGGCTTCGCCGACGTTGACCAAATGGCCGCGCGCCAAGTCGCGACCGTAACAGCTCGAGCACACGCCGTAGCGGGTTTCACAAGTAATGGGCGAGCGCACTTCGAGCTCGTCGACACTGGCTGTTTCCAACACGCCGACCCACTTTTCGTCGAGCATGGTGCCAGCTTTAACCACCAGCTCTTCGGTGCCCGGGCGGAATACATCTTTCGCTACCACGCGACCCAAGACGCGATCGCCAAGCGTTTCGATGATGTCGCCACCGGCGATAACCGGCGTTACGCGCAGCCCCTGATCGGTGCCGCAATCGTGCTCCGTGATAACCAGATCCTGCGCCACATCGACCAGACGACGCGTCAAATAACCCGAGTTCGCGGTTTTCAACGCGGTATCGGCCAAACCTTTACGCGCGCCGTGCGTCGAGATGAAGTACTGCAGAACGCTCAGGCCCTCGCGGAAGTTCGCGGTGATCGGTGTCTCGATGATCGAGCCGTCCGGCTTTGCCATCAGACCCCGCATACCGGCGAGCTGACGAATCTGTGCGGGCGAGCCCCGTGCACCGGAGTCCGCATACATAAACACCGAGTTAAACGAAGGCTGACGCTCCTCCTTACCCTCTTTGTTGATGACCGGCTCAGTAGACAGACCTTCCATCATCGATTTCGATACGAGGTCATTTGCTCGCGACCAAATATCGATGACCTTGTTGTACTTCTCGCCCTGCGTTACCAGACCGGATGCGTACTGTTGCTCGATCTCTTTCACTTCGCCATCGGCGCTGGCAATGATCTGCGCCTTTTTCTCGGGAATTTCAAAATCGTTGACGCCGATCGATGCGCCCGAACGCGTCGAGAATTCAAACCCGGTGTACATCAGCTGATCGGCGAAGACTACGGTCGCCTTCAAGCCGACTTTGCGATAGCACTGATTGAGAATGCGCGAGATCGCTTTTTTGGTCATCGCTTGGTTGACCAAATCGAAACTCAGACCCTGCGGCACTACGCGCCATAACAACACACGGCCAATGGTGGTCTCGACCAGCTTGATGACGTCGTTCTTGGTGCCATCCTCGTTGAAGGTCACTTCGCGGATGCGGCATTTAACACGCGCCTGCAGGTTGGCAACGCGCGTTTCATAGGCGCGATGCACCTCTTCTGGGTTCGCGAAAATCATACCTTCGCCGGCGCCGTTGACGCGCGCGCGCGTCATCCAGTACAAGCCGAGCACCACGTCCTGCGACGGCACGATGATCGGCTCGCCGTTCGCCGGCGACAGAATGTTGTTGGTCGACATCATCAAGGCGCGCGCCTCGAGCTGCGCTTCGATGGTAAGCGGTACGTGTACCGCCATTTGGTCGCCGTCGAAGTCCGCGTTGTACGCCGCGCACACCAGCGGGTGCAGTTGAATCGCCTTGCCTTCGATCAGTACGGGCTCGAACGCCTGAATACCGAGACGGTGCAGCGTTGGCGCGCGGTTTAACAACACCGGATGTTCGCGAATAACCTCAGCGAGGATGTCCCACACTTCCGGTGGTTCGCGCTCCACCATCTTCTTCGCGGCTTTAATAGTGGTAGCCAAACCGCGCATTTCCAACTTACCGAAGATAAACGGCTTGAATAACTCCAGCGCCATTTTCTTCGGCAGACCGCATTGGTGCAGACGCAGCGTCGGACCCACCACGATAACCGAGCGGCCCGAGTAGTCGACGCGTTTGCCGAGCAGGTTCTGACGGAACCGGCCTTGCTTACCTTTAATCATGTCGGCCAGCGATTTCAGCGGACGCTTGTTCGAACCGGTGATCGCACGACCGCGACGGCCGTTATCGAGCAACGCATCGACCGCTTCCTGCAGCATGCGTTTTTCGTTGCGAACGATGATATCCGGTGCCGACAAATCCAGCAGACGCTTCAGGCGGTTGTTGCGGTTAATGACGCGACGATACAAATCATTCAAATCGGAAGTCGCGAAGCGGCCGCCGTCGAGCGGCACCAGCGGACGCAGATCCGGCGGCAATACCGGCAGCACCGTCATGATCATCCAGCCGGGTTTATTGCCCGAAGATTGCAGCGCTTCCAGCAACTTCAGTCGCTTCGACAGTTTCTTGATCTTGGTCTCGGAGGTCGTCTGCGGGATTTCTTCGCGCAGACGATTGATCTCTTCTTCCATGTGGATATCGGCCAGCAACAGTTGAATCGCTTCGGCACCCATTTTTGCGACGAACTCGTCGCCGAACTCTTCCATCGCTTCGAAGTATTGTTCGTCGGACAGTAGCTGACCTTTTTCCAACGTGGTCAAGCCTGGATCGACAACGACAAACGATTCAAAGTAGAGAATGCGTTCGATATCGCGCAAGGTCATGTCGAGCAACAGACCAATACGGCTCGGCAGCGATTTCAAAAACCAAATATGCGCGGTCGGGCTAGCCAACTCGATGTGGCCCATACGCTCGCGCCGCACTTTTGCCAGCGCAACTTCGACGCCGCATTTTTCGCAGATCACACCGCGATGTTTAAGGCGCTTATATTTACCGCACAGACATTCGTAATCTTTGACCGGTCCAAAAATTTTCGCGCAGAACAAACCATCGCGCTCGGGTTTGAACGTGCGGTAGTTAATGGTCTCCGGCTTTTTCACTTCGCCGAACGACCATGAGCGAATCATTTCCGGCGATGCGAGGCCGATGCGAATCGCATCGAACTCTTCCGATTGTCCCTGCTTCAACAGATTCAATAAATCTTTCACTGCTGTTCCTCCGCGGATTTTGTTGTGGGCATCCCGTCTATCTCTATATACGGCGATGCCCAATCAATCGCTAGCGATCTATGGCCGATGTTCACTCGCTCTCTAACTCGATATCGATACCGAGCGAGCGAATTTCCTTGATCAGCACGTTGAAGGACTCCGGCATGCCGGGCTCCATACGGTGATCGCCATCCACGATGTTCTTGTACATTTTGGTGCGGCCCGCGACATCGTCCGATTTCACGGTCAGCATTTCCTGCAAGGTGTAAGCGGCGCCGTATGCTTCCAGCGCCCACACTTCCATCTCTCCGAAACGTTGACCGCCGAACTGGGCCTTACCACCGAGCGGCTGTTGCGTAACCAGACTGTACGAGCCAGTCGAGCGCGCATGCATTTTGTCGTCGACCAAGTGGTTCAACTTCAACATGTACATGTAGCCCACTGTCACCTGGCGATCGAACGACTGACCGGTGCGACCATCGAACAATGTCATCTGACCGCTTTCGGGAATGTCCGCCAGCTTCAGCAGATCTTTGATTTCGCTTTCTTTCGCGCCATCGAAGACCGGAGTCGCCATCGGCACGCCACCACGCAGGTTCGCAGCCAACTCCAGTACTTCGCGATCGGAGAGACCTTTTAAGTCCTCTTTGCGACCGTCGCCGGTTTTGTTGTAAATCTGCTCGAGGAAAGCACGAACTTCCGCAACTTTGCGTTGCTCTTTCACCATGCGGTTGATCTTCTCGCCCAGACCTTTCGCAGCCATACCGAGGTGAGCTTCGAGAATCTGACCGACGTTCATCCGCGACGGTACGCCCAATGGGTTGAGTACGATATCGACCGGCTCGCCGAATTGGTCGAACGGCATATCTTCGATCGGCATGATGACCGAGATAACGCCCTTGTTACCGTGGCGGCCCGCCATTTTGTCGCCCGGCTGGATGCGGCGTTTTACCGCCAGATAAACCTTAACGATCTTCAGAACGCCGGGCGCCAAATCATCGCCGCTTTGCAGTTTGCGCTTTTTATTTTCAAAACGCTCTTCAAGCAATTTGCGATGCTCGGTCAATTGCTTGTCCGCATCCTCTATCAATGCATTCAAGCCGTCGTCGGCGAGACGCAGCTTGAACCATTGATCTTTCTCTAGGCCGTCGAGCAATTCGGTGGTCAGTTCGGTGCCTTTTTTCAAGCTCGCACCGCTAACCACTTTCTGGCCACTCAACGCATTGCGCAGACGCGAATGCGTAGCTTCTTCAACGATGCGATATTCCTCGTTGAGATCTTTGCGATATTGATCGAGCTGCATTTTTTCGATTTCAAGCGCGCGCTGATCTTTTTCGAGACCATCGCGCGTAAATACTTGAACGTCGATAACCGTGCCTTTAGTGCCCGATGGAACGCGCAGCGAGGTATCTTTTACATCGGAAGCTTTTTCGCCAAAGATCGCGCGCAGCAATTTTTCTTCCGGGGTCAATTGCGTTTCGCCTTTCGGCGTCACCTTGCCCACCAGAATATCGCCGGCATTCACTTCCGCGCCAATGTAGACGATGCCCGCCTCGTCCAACTTGGCCAGCGCACCCTCGCCGACATTTGGAATGTCCGCAGTGATTTCCTCTGGGCCCAACTTGGTATCGCGCGCGATACAGGTCAGCTCTTGGATATGGATCGTGGTGAAACGGTCTTCGCGCACGACGCGCTCTGAGACCAGAATCGAATCCTCAAAGTTGTAACCGTTCCACGGCATGAATGCGATGCGCATGTTCTGACCGAGCGCCAATTCCCCGAGATCCGTACTGGGGCCGTCGGCGAGAATATCGCTTTTGCTGACGATATCGCCGGCCTGCACGAACGGGCGCTGATTGATACAGGTATTCTGGTTTGAGCGGGTATATTTCGTGAGATTGTAAATATCCACCGGCGCTTGACCGGGCAGAACTTCGCTCTCATTGATACGCACGACGATGCGTGCCGAATCGACGGTATCGACCACACCGCCGCGGCGCGCCACCACGCACACACCGGAATCGCGCGCCACGGCGCGCTCCATACCGGTACCGACCAATGGTTTTTGCGAAATCAGCGTCGGCACCGCTTGACGCTGCATGTTCGAACCCATCAAGGCGCGGTTCGCGTCATCGTGCTCGAGGAACGGAATCAACGATGCCGCAACCGATACCACCTGCTTCGGCGAGACGTCCATGTACTGGACTTCCTGCGGCTGCTTGACGGTGAATTCGTTCATATAGCGCACAGCAACCAGATCTTCGCTCAGATTGCCTTTCGCATCGACCGCTGCCGATGCCTGCGCAACGACGTACTCCGATTCGTTAATTGCCGAGATAAATTCGATATCGTCGGTAACCTTGCCGTCCACCACTTTGCGATACGGGCTCTCGATGAAGCCGTAATCGTTGGTACGGGCGAAGGTCGCCAGCGAGTTGATCAGACCGATATTTGGACCTTCCGGCGTTTCGATCGGGCAGACTCGGCCGTAGTGGGTCGGATGCACGTCGCGCACTTCGAAGCCGGCGCGTTCGCGAGTCAGGCCGCCTGGGCCGAGCGCAGAGACGCGACGCTTGTGAGTGATCTCGGACAGCGGATTGTTCTGGTCCATGAATTGCGATAATTGACTGGAGCCGAAGAATTCTTTCACCGCCGCCGCAACCGGTTTGGCGTTGATCAAATCCTGCGGCATCAAGCCTTCGCTTTCCGCCATCGACAGGCGCTCTTTGACCGCGCGCTCAACGCGCACCAAGCCAACGCGGAATTGGTTTTCGGCCATCTCGCCGACCGAGCGCACGCGTCGGTTGCCGAGGTGATCGATGTCGTCGACGATGCCTTTACCGTTGCGGATATCGACAAGATGCTTCATCACATCGACGATATCTTGCTTCGATAACGTGCCTTCGCCGACGATCGCTTCGCGACCTAAACGGCGATTGAATTTCATGCGACCAACACCGGACAGATCATAGCGCTCGGCGGAGAAGAATAAATTCTGGAACAGATTCTCTGCGGAGTCTTTGGTCGGCGGCTCGCCAGGGCGCATCATGCGATAGATTTCCACCAGCGCATCGAGTTGGGTGCGACTGGGATCGACACGCAGCGTATGACTGATGAACGGACCGCAATCGAGATCGTTGGTATAGATCGTCTCGATAGAAGTAATGCCGGCTTCATCGAGCTTTTTCAGCATGTCAGCGGTGATTTCGCTGTTGCACTCGAACAATACTTCGCCGGTCTTTTGATTGACGATATCTTTCGCCAACGAACGGCCGATCAAATATTCCGGCGGTACCACCAGTTCTTTAAGCTTGGACTTGGCAACCTGACGAATGTGGCGCGCCGTGATACGACGGCCCGCTTCAACGATGACGGTACCGTCTTTATCGCAGATGTCGAATGTGGCGATTTCACCGCGCAGACGCTCGGGCACCAACTCGACGACATACTTGCCTTCTTTGTCGGCATTGAACGTATTGACTTCGAAAAACATGGCGAGCATTTCTTCGGCGCTGTAGCCGAGGGCGCGCAACAATATCGTCGCCGGCAATTTGCGGCGGCGATCGATACGCACATACACCATGTCTTTCGGATCGAATTCGAAATCGAGCCAGGAACCACGGTAGGGGATAATACGCGCGGAATAAAGCAATTTACCCGACGAATGGGTCTTGCCCTTGTCGTGGTCGAAAAACACGCCCGGAGAACGGTGCAACTGCGACACGATAACGCGCTCGGTACCGTTGATAACAAAGGTACCGTTCTCCGTCATCAGGGGGATTTCCCCCATGTAGACTTCTTGCTCTTTAATATCTTTGATGGCTTTTTGCGACGACTCGCGATCATAGATGATCAAGCGCACGCGCACGCGCAGCGGTACCGCGTATGTAACGCCGCGCAACTGGCATTCGCCCACATCGAAAGCCGGCTGACCGAGCGCGTAATCGACGTATTCCAATGCAGCGTTGCCCGAATAGGACACGATTGGAAATACGGATTTAAACGCGGCGTGTAAGCCGATATCCGCGCGTTCGCGCGCAGACACACCCTGCTGGGTGAACTTGGTGTAGGAATCCAACTGTATCGCCAGGAGGTAGGGCACTTCCATGATGCTCGGCAATTTGCCGAAATCCTTGCGAATACGTTTTTTCTCAGTGTACGAGTAAGCCATCAGTACTCCCCATGATGTTTCCTGACTTTCGATTCGGCGCCCGCCGCACTGAGATGCAGTGCTAACGGGAATGCAACTGCCGACATCAGTATTCGCAAAACGAACCCGGTATCGACAGCCGTGAAAACTCTTTTGCTAAAACAGCAAAAGGCCGGCGGGATAAACCCACCAGCCTGTTTGTAACGTGTTGCAACGCTACCTGGCAAAACTCGATTATTTGAGTTCTACGCTAGCGCCAGCTTCTTCCAATTTTTTCTTGGCATCTTCGGCATCAGCCTTAGAAACGCCTTCTTTAACCGGACCCGGTGCGCCGTCGACCACTGCCTTGGCTTCTTTCAAGCCCAGACCAGTTAACTCGCGAACCACTTTGATCACGCCAACTTTCTGCGCGCCGGCATTGGTCAACATTACGGTGAACTCAGTTTGTTCTTCAGCGGCAGCGGCAGCGGCAGCAGGAGCTGCAGCAACAGCTACTGGAGCAGCAGCAGAAACACCGAATTTGTCTTCGATAGACTTGATCAGATCAACGAGATCCATCACAGTCATTTCAGAAATTGCATTCAAAATATCTTCTTTGGACAGGGCCATGATTAACTCCTGGATAAAAATTAAAAAATACGATTAATCGAGCAATCGCTACGCCGCTTTTTGATCGCGCACAGCCGCAATGGCTCGCGCAACACCGCTCGGCATTTCGTTGAGAGTACGTGCCAATTTCGACAACGGCGCCTGCAACACACCAGCCAGCATGCCAAGAGCCTGCTCGCGAGTCGGTAAAGTCGCCAATCGATCGATCTGCTCGGCACCGAGCAATTGACCGCCTACTGCCAAGGCCTTCACTTCAAATTTTTCGTTTGCTTTCGCGAAATCTTTGAAAATGCGGGCCGCAGCTCCCGGATCCTCCATCGAAAATGCCAACAACGACGGACCTTTAAAGGCCGACTGCGCACATTCGAAAGCGGTTCCTGCAACGGCACGGCTAGCCAAGGTATTGCGCACTACACGCAAATATACTTGGGCTTCCCGCGCCAGCTTGCGGAGTTGCGTCATCTGTCCCACGGTGCAGCCGCGCGCGTCGGCAATCACCAGAGAAAGAGCTTGAGCGGCAGTCTCGCTAACGTCGGCAACGATTGCCTTTTTGTCTTCGAGTCCTAAAGCCACTGGATTAACTCCCGGATTCACTGTTGTTTCGGCATTGGTTTAGCCCCTCTAGGGAGCTGCGCCAACACCACCGTTCGGTGAAAATCCAATCCACCATCTGCGTAGGCACTCCATAACGACAGACTATCGTCAGAGGGCGAGCTTAGATCGACGACCTCGCGCTGCAGCTATAAATAACGAAGCAGCGCTCAACTATCGATACCTACGGTCTTTGACAGCCTTCGGCTTAGGTCCCAAAAAGAGCCCTGCCCAAAGACTCCAAAGCCTGTCTGCAGCAACCTCCTGTCGCTGCAACGAAAACGCCTGCGATATCCGCAAGCGCCTGCGATTTTTTAAGCGTCTAACGTCGCTTGATCGATAACCAAGCCAGGACCCATGGTCGTGGATAAGGTGATCTTCTTTAGATAAATGCCTTTAGAGGCGGAAGGTTTAGCGCGCTTCAAATCGCTAAACAACGCCTCCAGGTTTTCTTTGATTGCCGGCAGATCGAACGTGACCTTGCCGATCGCACCATGCACGATACCGTTTTTATCGGTACGGAAACGCACTTGGCCGGCTTTGGCATTTTTTACTGCGGTCTCTACATCGGGAGTCACGGTGCCAGTTTTCGGGTTTGGCATCAAACCACGCGGGCCGAGAATCTGGCCGAGCTGACCCACCACACGCATCGCATCAGGAGACGCAATAACGACATCGAACTCCATGTTGCCCGCCTTGACCTGCTCAGCGAGATCGTCCATACCGACGATATCAGCACCGGCTGCTTTCGCCTTCTCGACATTAGCACCCTGCGTAAACACAGCCACTCGTACGACGCTGCCTGTGCCATGCGGCAAAGTGGTAGCACCGCGCACCACCTGATCGGACTTACGTGCATCGATACCTAGATTCACTGCAACATCAACCGATTCAGTGAATTTGACAGTGGAAAGCTCTTTTAACAATGACAGCGCATCGGCGATAGCATATTGCTTACCCGGCTGTAGTTTTTCGCGGATGAGTTTTTGGCGTTTCGTTAATTTGGCCATCTTACATACCCTCCACTTCAAGACCAGCCGAACGCGCGCTGCCTGCAATAGTGCGCACCGCTGCATCCATATCGGAAGCGGTTAAATCCGCCATCTTCAATGTCGCAATTTCCTCGAGCTGCGCACGCGTTACCTTGCCCACTTTTTTAGTGTTTGGGTTGCTAGAGCCAGAAGTGATGCCTGCTGCTTTTTTCAATAGATAAGTAGCCGGTGGAGTTTTCGTAACAAAAGTGAAACTGCGATCCGAGTACACTGTAATCACTACGGGAAGCGGCATACCTGCTTCCATGCTTTGCGTCTGCGCATTAAACGCTTTGCAAAACTCCATGATATTAACACCATGTTGACCCAACGCCGGACCCACGGGCGGGCTCGGGTTTGCTTTGCCTGCAGCAACCTGCAGCTTGATGTAGGCCTGTACTTTTTTAGCCATTAGCTTTCTCCAAGTTGGGTAATTAACGCCGGCCGTTAACAGAAAATGTTTCGGGCTACGGCTCCCCGCGAATCAAAAGACTCGCTGTCGATAAAACAATCAGGCTTTTTCGACCTGACTGAACTCTAACTCTACCGGCGTAGATCGCCCGAAGATCAATACCGCGACCCGCAAGCGACTCTTTTCGTAGTTGACCTCTTCGACCACACCATTGAAGTCATTGAAGGGGCCATCGATAACCCGCACCATTTCTCCTGGCTCAAAAATCGTTTTCGGCTTCGGCTTATCAGCCGATTGAACGCGCTGCAATATAGCGTCGGCTTCCGCATCCGTGATCGGAGCCGGCTTATCGGCCTTACCTCCGATAAAGCCCATGACGCGAGGTGTCTCTTTCACGAGGTGCCAAGTGTCATCGTCCAACTCCATTTGCACCAATACATATCCAGGAAAAAACTTGCGCTCACTTTTGCGCTTCTGGCCGCCGCGCATTTCCACGACTTCTTCGGTCGGAACCAATATTTCGCCGAACTTGCCCTCCATACGGTGCAGCTCGACTCTCTCCTTCAAGGTGGTCGCGACTTTTTTTTCAAAGCCGGAATAGGCATGTACCACGTACCAGCGTTTTGCCATCACGATCCCCTAGCCCAGACCCAAAATTCGCGAGGCGGACCACCCGACCAAAGTATCCAGCCCCCACAAAATTAATGCCATAAGCAATATAAAACCAACTACGATGAGAGTGGTCTGCGTGGTTTCCTGGCGAGTTGGCCAGACCACCTTGCGAATCTCAACTCTTGCTTCTTTAACTAGCTTCCAAAACTCTGCACCCTTGGCCGTCTGCAAAAAAACAAACAATGTCAGCGCCGCCAATACCAATAACACCAGCACCCTGTAGAGCAGGGACTGGTTGGCAAAATAGATGTTGCCTCCAACACCAGCAGACACCAATAAAACCACGGCCAACCATTTAATGCCGTCGAGCCGAGTGCTTTCCGCTTCTACTTTGCTATTCATATGCTACGGCATAACTCTGTTGTGAAGCGCTCTATCGAGGATCAGCATCTTTCGCCGAGTATCGACAGCACTTTCTACTGAGCGCAAAACACCTCTCCGCCACGCCCCTAACGAGGCGCGCGAAGAGGTGTCTTAGCATGGCAGGCCAGGAGGGACTCGAACCCCCAACCCCCGGTTTTGGAGACCGGTGCTCTACCAATTGAACTACTGGCCTGTAAATCCTGATACCAATCTCTACAATAACTTACGCAATAATTTTAGCGACGACGCCGGCGCCGACGGTGCGGCCACCTTCGCGGATCGCAAAGCGCAAGCCATCTTCCATCGCGATCGGGTTGATCAGCGTCACGACCATCTGGATATTGTCGCCCGGCATCACCATCTCGGTACCCTCCGGCAACTCACACGCACCGGTTACGTCCGTGGTGCGGAAGTAGAACTGCGGACGATAGCCCTGGAAGAACGGCGTATGACGACCACCCTCTTCCTTGGTCAGCACATACACTTCCGCATTGAAGGTGGTGTGCGGCTTAATGGTGCCCGGCTTCGACAACACCTGACCACGCTCTACGTCTTCGCGCTTCGTACCGCGCAGCAGCGCACCGATGTTTTCGCCCGCGCGACCTTCGTCGAGCAGTTTGCGGAACATTTCCACGCCGGTAACCGTGGTTTTAACCGTGTCCTTGATACCAACGATCTCAACTTCTTCGCCGACTTTGACAATGCCGCGCTCAACGCGACCCGTCACCACGGTGCCGCGACCCGAGATCGAGAACACGTCTTCGATCGGCATCAGGAACGGCTGATCGATAGCGCGCTCGGGCTCCGGAATGTACACGTCGAGCGTCTCGACCAACTTGCGCACAGCGCTGCTGCCCATGGCATTGTCGTCTTTGCCTTCCAAGGCCATCAGCGCCGAACCGATGATGATCGGGGTGTCGTCGCCCGGGAAGTCGTACTGGCTCAGCAGCTCGCGGATTTCCATCTCGACCAGCTCGAGCAATTCGGCGTCGTCGACCATGTCGGCTTTGTTCATGAACACAACGATGTACGGTACGCCCACCTGACGCGACAGCAGAATGTGCTCGCGCGTTTGCGGCATCGGGCCGTCAGCGGCCGAGCACACCAGAATCGCGCCGTCCATCTGCGCCGCTCCGGTGATCATGTTTTTTACATAGTCAGCGTGGCCCGGGCAATCGACGTGCGCATAGTGCCGAATCGACGACTCGTATTCCACGTGCGACGTGTTGATCGTGATGCCGCGCTCGCGCTCTTCCGGCGCATTATCGATCTGGTCGAACGCACGCACCGTGCCGCCCCAGGTCTCTGCGCACACGCGCGTCAGCGCTGCCGTCAACGTCGTCTTGCCATGGTCGACGTGTCCAATCGTACCCACGTTCACGTGGGGCTTCGAACGCTCAAACTTTTCCTTAGCCATGGCACTATTCTCCCAGCCAGCTGTTTTACGTTAAAAGCACGAGACTAAATAGACCCGCACCACAAAGAATGGAGCTCACAACCGGAATCGAACCGGTGACCTCTTCCTTACCAAGGAAGTGCTCTACCGACTGAGCTATGTGAGCCTGCAACCAAAAACCGTTTAACACCCAATCACACTTGGAGCGGGTAGCGGGAATCGAACCCGCATCATCAGCTTGGAAGGCTGAGGTTCTACCATTGAACCATACCCGCCGATCAATTCTTTTCTGCAAAACCCGTCTAAAGATAAGTGGTGGAGGGGACTGGATTCGAACCAGTGAAGCTCGCGCGTCAGATTTACAGTCTGATCCCTTTGGCCACTCGGGAACCCCTCCGCAGAAAGCGGGCTATTCTGCTCACCGCACCCCACCTTGTCAACTCCGAAACTGGGGTTAATCTGACAGGTAAGTGCATGTGAACAATGGTGATTTGGAGCTGGCGAGAGGAATCGAACCCCCGACCGGCTGATTACAAGTCAGCTGCTCTACCTACTGAGCTACACCAGCAACCCCATGGCAACCTAGCCACCCTCTTATGCGAGGGTGCGCATTCTAGTCCAACTGCTCGGCAGAGGCAATCAGATCGCAGGAATTTTTACGCAATTCTAAGCCTTCAGTACCGGCCTTCACTTTTTGCCAAATATCTTGGGTTAATTTGTTGTACCGGTCGCCGACAAACACCTCCCAGAGCTGAGAAGAAAATCGCGGGATCTGGTGTATTTTCGCGTCATATCCCTGCTCACGGCGCTGCTTTTGAATGGCCTGAGCTAGCTCCTCTCTCGTAAAAAAGCCTAGCGATATTCCGTTGACCAACTCCCCTTCAGTAATCAAAAAGCTATCAACTTTTTTTGCTTGCAACTCGCGTAACATGTCGAGCGCCTCCCTCCGGGAGCGCATAGGCCCCAGATGTACCCAGTAGTCCGGCTTTTCAGGTAACTTCAATTGGTAGGTTACCACGTCGATATCTAGCGCCTTGAGCCTATCTTTAATCTGGCGTGCACTTACTTTTTCTTTAAAGGGCCCGATCATGCTACAAACTGCGACAGGCTGCTTAGTGACCGTTACTATACTCGCTACTTCCTTATCGGCGGCTCCTCCCATTTCGCGGAGTAACGTCAACCCTCGCCCCTCTACGGGAATTGCTTTCACGGCTGATAAAGATGCGTCTACCGGCACCTGTCTCACCCATAAAAAATAAATAAAATTACAAAGCAACAAACCAAACACAGACCTACGCAGCATAAACATATATTTAAAGCCTTCCGTAAACCCACTTACACAGGCAAGTTTTTATGCCCGCTAATACTCTAGCTCCACCATTAGCCCTACAACCTTAAACTCACCTCCCCTCCATGCAACCACTGCCTGCCAATATCCGTATCTAATGCCAAGGAGCCGTTAGTGCTGACGCCCGCCGCCTTACCAATAATTAATTGCTCGCCGAGGCGTACCGTTACCAACCGCCCAACCATTGCATCCATCTCAGACCACTCGGAGTGAAACGCTTCAAAGCCATTTTTTTCGAACTCAAGCAAAGCGGGAAGTAGCTCCGACAACAGCCGCGCCAAAAGTTGATTTCTTGAAACCTTGGCCCCTGCAGCACTATTCACGTCAGTCCACGGTTGATCGATCGCAGATGCCGATAAACTATCTGTCATCGACACATTTATTCCTATACCTATTACCACCTGGCAATGCCCTGCCGCATCTCCAGACATCTCCAACAAAATGCCGGCTAATTTGCGGCCACCCCACAGAACGTCGTTGGGCCACTTCATTTCTACTTGAGAAATGCCGATAGTTTTCAACGCTCGCGCCACGGCTACCCCTACAGCCAAACTCAAGCCCTCCAACGCAGCAGCTCCGTTCTGAAAACCCCAAACGACAGAACAATATAAATTGCAGCCAAAGGGGCTAACCCAATTTCGCCCGCGTCGCCCTCGACCAGCTGACTGCTGCTCAGCGACAACAACGTAACCACTACGAGCATTTTTCAAGGCCCACGAAAGAGCCACTGTATTTGTTGAATCAATCTGATCGCGTATATCTAACTCATGGAGCTGCCCAGCTACACCACTTGCAAGTAATGGCAATATTAGCTTTCGATCCAATAGCTCCAGCCCACCAACAAGGCAGTAGCCCTTGCCTTTTATGGATGTTAAGCTTAAACCTGTTACCTCCTGCAATTTCTGCAACTGCTTCCAAATGGCCGCACGGCTCACGCCAACACTTGCACTGAGCTTCTGCCCCGAGTGAATTTCCCCATCAGACAATATCTTTAAAAGAATTAAATAGCTGTTCATGTAGGGTTCCGAAATTATTTGTTGGGATGATAACAGAGCAAATTTTTGCGTGCGAAATTAGCAGAATAGAAACTCATCCGCCCACCATTATTTAAGTACGGGGGACTTACCGGCGCCGCTTAAGGGGTAAGGAGA
>Ga0265327_10002456_pt1 | contig 19551 bp, 18 predicted proteins | sample 41621metaG_FD_202089 | JGI IMG/M metagenome (GOLD analysis project Ga0265327, IMG submission 202089) | Rhizosphere microbial communities from Carex aquatilis grown in University of Washington, Seatle, WA, United States - 4-16-21 metaG | ecosystem: Host-associated > Plants > Roots > Rhizosphere...
TCCGGTGGACGCCGTCGTTGCCGCCGCGCAGGCCCCGGCGGTGTTCTACGAACGCCGGCGGCAGTCGGCTCAACTGGTGTGGCGGGTGCAGCGCGACCAACTGCTCGGCCCCGACCTGCCGGAGCCGCTCGCGGCCGAACTCAAGGACCTCGACCGCCAACTGGTCGACCTGATGGTGCGGCTGTCGTCGCACCTGTGGAACCGCCGCGACGGCGCGGCGGTCGACGCCATCACGGTGTGCATCGTCGATCTACCGACCGCAATCATCCTGTCCCGCAACAGAATCAGCAACAGCTGGGCCCGTGACCGGCTGACCGCCGCGGTCCGTGCCGTCCTCGCCGACGAACCCACCCCAACCAGGAGGAAACAACCATGACCATCACCGTCAGCTACCAGGACGAGGTCGCCGTCCTCAATCTCGGCGACGACGAGAATCGTTTCTCCCTGGGCTTTCTCGACGACATCAACGCCGCGATCGACGATCTGGTGGCGGGCGGCGCTCAGGGGCTCGTCACCACCGGCGCCGGGAAGTTCTACTCCAACGGGCTGGACCTCGACTGGCTGATGGCGCACGGCGACCAGATGCAGTCGTACGTCGGACGGGTCCACGCGCTCTTCGCGCGAGTGCTGACCCTGCCGATTCCGACGGCCGCCGCGGTAAACGGGCATGCCTTCGGCGCCGGCGCCATGCTCGCGATGGCCCACGATTACCGGACCATGCGCTCGGACCGCGGGTTCTTCTGTTTCCCCGAGGTCGACATCCGGATTCCGTTCACCCCGGGCATGGCAGCACTGATCCAGGCCAAGCTGACTCCGCAGGCCGCGATCGCGTCGATGACCACGGGCCGGCGATTCGGTGGCGACGACGCCGCCAAGTACGCACTGGTGGAGGTCGCCGCGGCCGAGGACGCGGTGGTACCCGCCGCGGTGGAACTCGTGCTTCCGGTGGCGGGCAAGGATTCGGCGACCATGGCCGCGATCAAGGCGACGATGTTCGGCCCGGCGATCGCGGCGCTGCGGGCCGAGTAACGGCCCCGCGACCGGGCCCGACGGGCAGCTCGCTGCGGGGTCCGATGGGCAGCTCGCTGCCGCCGCCTGATAGGCATAAGAGCGTGGGACAGAACGAGCGCAAGAAGATCGTGATGAGCGACGAGGAGATCGTCGAGTTCATCGATCGGAGCCGGACCGCGACCATGGCCACCGTCCTGGCTGACGGCCGGCCGCACCTGGTGGCCATGTGGTACGCCGTGCTCGATGGCGAAATCTGGTTCGAGACCAAGGCCAAGTCGCAGAAGGCGGTCAACCTGCGCCGGAACTCGACCATCACCGTGATGATCGAGGACGGCGACACCTACGGCACGCTGCGCGGAGTCTCGATCGACGGCACTGCCGAGATCATCGATGATCCCGACACCTGCCTGCGTGTCGGTATCAGCGTGTGGGAGCGCTACACCGGCCCGTACACCGACGAGATGCGCCCGTTCGTCGACCAGATGATGAACAACCGCGTCGCGGTCCGCGTGGTGCCGGGCCGCATGCGCAGCTGGGACCACCGCAAGCTGGGCATGCCGGACATGCCGATCAGCGGCTCGACCGCGCAATACCTGAACCAGGAGTGATCTCGGCGCGCCCCGTATCACTCTCCGATACGGAGCGCGCCCAGACCACTCAGGCCCGGTCGACCAGCGGCGCGTATTCAGGGTGCTTGGCGATGTATCCGCTGACCATCGAGCACTGCGGGACGATGCGTAACCCTGCGGCCCGGGTCGCGTCCAATGCTTCGGCAACGAGGATCGTCGCCAGCCCACGGCCGCCGTACTCGGGCTGAACTTCGGTGTGCGGGAAGATGCGTCGGCCGTCCCGATCGATGTAGTCGATCAACCCGACCGTCTTGCCGTCGACGGCGATGGTGAATCGTCCGGCTTCCGCGGTGACGGTGGTGGGTGCTCCGGTCTTGTCGGTGGTGCTCACAGTGGCCATGGAAGCCACGGTAACCCTCGTGCGTAATCCGCCGCCCGCGCTGCCGCCCCCTCAAACGGCAGCGTGGGCAGCGGGGTACTACGCGACTTCGAGGAAGATGCGGCGCTGACGACGGACCGGGTAGCCGTTGGCCTCGGCCAGCGACCGCAGCTGCTTCATCGCGAACGTCCGGCCGCGGCCCTCGTCGGCCGGGATGACGATGCCGGCCCAGAGGCCTTCGGCGCGGGGCAGTTCGACGGCGTCACGCGCGCAGGCCCAGCGGCGCGGGCACTGCCGGCAGAGGCTCTTGGCCTCTTCGCTGGCGATCGTCGTCCACTGCTCCGGGCTCCGGGTGCACTCACCGAGCGGCAGGCCGTCCATGGCAATTGCGGTCATCGGAGTACTCCTTTGTTGTTGCGCTGCGACTGTTCCGTCGCGGTTGAGAAGAATCTATAGCACCAGACTGCAGTAACGCAACAGTTAAACCGTAGCGTTAGATGAATACGCAGGTCAGAGGCTCACAGGCGACCAGAAATCATCCGAATGGTCCGGAATAACATTGGTGAAAGTCGTCGTTTGGAGGGGGTGTACGGTCTAACTGAAGCGTTTGGCGCCGCACCGATACGGTTCAGTGACTGTTAACGCAATAGTTATGCGGGACGGAACGGGTTAAGCTGTACCGGACTGCCGACAGCGCTCCGGATTTCATGTTGAGCGCGGGCCGCAAGGATGGGAGGTGACCTCGGTGCCGAACATCGATCCCGATGACGTCACCGAGTACATCGCCCTGCCTGCAGTCGATCCCGGAATGGAGCGCGCGGGGGCAGCCGCGGCCGCCCGCCGGCGCGAACTCGACATCAGCCAGCGCAGTCTGGCGGCCGACGGCATCATCAACGCCGGAGCGCTGATCTCCTTCGAAAAAGGGCGCAGCTGGCCACGCGAGCGGACCCGCCTGCGCCTCGAAGAGGTGTTGCAGTGGCCGCCCGGAACCATCGCACGGATCCGCAGTGGCGAGCCCGTGCCGACACCGGCATCGGTGGGGCCTCAGGCGCAGGCCGCACCCGCCCCGGCGTTGACCAACGCGGGTGAGGTTCCGCTGATCGCGCAAGCCGTCGTCGCCGCGGTGAACACGTTGGGTGCCACGGCCGACGCCCTGCCGGCGATCGAGGACTCCGAGTTCACGCCGTGGGTCACGCAGATTCTGTCCGACCTGCGGCAACTCGAGGCCGTCGCTGCCAGCGCCGCCCGGCTCGGGCCGGTATCGCCGCCGCTGATCAAGGCCTTGGGACTCGTGCGCGCACGGATCGACGAGCTGACGTTGCTCGGCGCCAAAGCCCCCACCGCGACGCTCGGGCAGCGGCTGTATGCGGCTCGCCGCGGTGCCAATCTGACCATTCAGGAGACAGCCCTCGCGGCCGGCGTGCCCGAGGCCGTAGTGGTCGGCGCCGAAGCCGAAGCGGCGGTGTCCGACCAGGACAAGCAGTTGGTCGAAAAGCTGCTTCTACAGCTCGTCTAAGCCGTAGCGGGCGTCAGGAACGCTCGCGGTGGCGGTCGTCGCTGGTCGGGAAGTTCGCGGCGAGCAGGGCGGCGATCTCGATGAATTTGCGCCGCGTCGCCGGCGCCATTTCCCGGGTGCCGGCGATGACGCCGCCCGGTCGCAGGTGCCCGTCGAACGGGACCTCGACGACCGCCTGTCCCTGCCCGGCGAACTGCTGGGCCAGGACCGAGCGGGTCCTCTTGTCGGCATGCCCGTCAGAATCGTTGAGTACCACCACAGTTCGCTGCAGCAGACCGTTGAGGCCGTGTGCGGCCAGCCAGTCCAGCGTCTGCCCGGCCGCGCCGGCGCCGTCGACCCAGGGCGACGAAACCACGACGAGCGCGTCCAGGTCCCGCAGCACCTCCTGGGTGACGGGGCTGTCCATCGTGGAGCTGCAGTCGACGATCGAGATGGTGAAATGACGATCCAGCCGGGACGCGGCCTCCCGGTAGACCGCGGGATCGAGCACCCGGCGCCGTGCCGGGCTCGCCTCACCGGCCAGCACGAACAACCCGGCGGCATTGCTGCCGACCCGGTTGCGGATGTCGGCGAAACTCTCCAGGTGCTGGTCGGCAGCCAACTCCCAGTACGAGCTCAGAGCCTTGGGGTCGACACGGCTGCCGAGCTTGCCGAACGCGGTGTCGGCGTCGACGGCCACCACCCGGTCCTCCTGCCGGAGTTCGGCAAACAGCGATCCGAGCGAAGCCGACACCGTCGTCTTGCCGACCCCGCCCTTGCCCATGACGCCGACCTTGTAGTGGCCCGACAGCGCCGACCGGATGCGGTTGATCTGGTGGGCCTCCTGGATCTCATCGGGTGACGGACCGAGGTTGACCAGGCCGAATGTCGCCTTGAACAACGTCTTGCGCCAGCCACGACCGGGCTCGGGCTTGCGGGCCCGGAGCAGGTCGTCGCGGCGGATGGCATCGGCGTACGACCCTGGTGGCGTGAAGTGCCCTTGGGGACCGTGCGGCCAGGGCTGATGAGGATGTGGTCCCGGCTGCATCGGACCGGGCTGCATCGGACCGGGCTGGATGGGGCCGGGCTGCGGTGGGTAGCCGGTCCGGCGCTGCAGCGGTTCGGTGTGCTGCATGCCGGTGTTGTTCGCGGCCGGATCCACGCGGGGCCAGGCCGGCGGCGTGTTCACGGGATGTCCGGCAAAAGCGCTTTCCGGGGGGTTGTGCTGCGGTTCGAAGTGGTCAGTCACCGAATACGCGCTTTCTCTCCTCGGTTCGCTCGACGCAGGTGCCAAGACGCGGATGCCATCCCAGTATCGACCACGTCGGCGCCGACAGTGGGATGGCTGGGCCCAATGCCGGTGTCGGCCATTTGCCGGACGTCGCGGTCAGGCCGACCCGGGTGGTGTCAAATTCATTGACTATCAAAGGTTTTCGGTGCGCGACGGAAACCGTCTACCGGTGCGTCGCGCCACCGAATTGGTGCGGACCGGTCGCCAGGCCCGCTGGTAGGCTCGATGCGGGTTGTGGGGAAGCGCTGTGGGGGTGGTGTGGGGCCGCCCGCGCAGGTCAGATGCCGTGACTCGCGTAGGAGTTTGGCCATCGGCCTGCCGTCCGTGGGGTGGCGTACCAAGATGGTCACGGAGGACAGCGATGCCCGGCGCTCAGCGCTGGGACAGGGGGTGGAGCCGAGATGCAGCGGGTGGACACACGCACCGGGCGTAATGCCGGGTCGGCTGGTTCGGAGCGGTTGTCGTGACCGGCCCGTACACCGCGGCCAGCACCGCCTCGGGCGGTATCGACGACGTCATCGCCGTCGAGGTCACGATCGACGGCATGTTGGTCATCGCGGACAAGCTCGGTCTCATGGATTTCCCGACGAGCCTCGGCATCCGGCCGAACATCCCCCAGCTGGACCTGCGAAACATCGTGTGGGAGCAGGTGCGCCGCGACCTCACGGCGCAGGGCGTCCTCGACCTTTACGGGAACCCGCATCCGGAAGTCGCCGCGATGGTCGACACCCTGAGCCGCGCTGACCGCACCATCGAGGGCCGCTGGTGGCGCCGCGACGTCGGCGGGAAGATGCTGCGTTTCGTGGTCTGTCGCAAAGGCGAACGGCATGTCGTCGCAGCTCGTGACGGCGAGCTGCTGGTCGTGCAGCGGGTCGCCCCGCAGGTCGGCCTGGCCGGTATGGTCAACGCCGTGCTCGGCTCGGCCAACCCGGCCAACGTCGAGCCGCTGACCGCGTCGTCCAGCCGTCTCGCCGACTCCCGCACGCCCGACCAGCTGACCCAGTTCGGCATCAGTCTGAGCTCGGCGCGGACGTATTCAGAACTCATCGGCAACCCCGACTCGTGGGTGGAACTGACGGCCAACGAGCGGCACGAGGGCGGCACCTACAGCCAGGCCGATGTGGCCGCCGGCGTGCTCGACTCCCGGCTGGGCCGCATCGTGTCCCTGCCGCGGAAGGTCAGCGGCGAGTTGTACGGCAGCTTTCTGGCCGGCACTGACGAGAACCTGGAACGCGCCCTGCAGGGGTTGTTGGAGTTCCTGCCGTCGCGGTCCTGGTTCGACACGCCCTCCGCGGGCGCCGCCGCCGACGACTACCAGGACTGACGTTGGCGGCCCATCAGAATGACGGGTTCGATGACGACGAACCGGGTGAGCATCCGGACGACGAGTCGGACGACGATCTCGGCGGCGCGCTCGACTACCTCTACGCCGACGACGACGTGTTCACTCCCGCCGTCGGCACCGAAGACGACGCGCCGTCCATCGATGACGAGCCCGTGCCGTTCGGGTACACGGTCGCGAACCCGCCGCAGACGGTGACGGTCACCGCCCTCATGGACGGCCGGATCCATCGGGTCCGGCTCGCCCCGGCCGTCACCGCCATGTCGGAGGCCGAACTGGCGGAGGAAGTTCTCGTGATCGCCGGGCTGGCCCGTCAGGACGGCAGGTCGGCGCAGTACGACGTCATGTACTCGGGACTGCGGGAACTGGGCCACGACCGTGCCGAGGCCAAGGATTTCCTGTCGCGCAATCTCGACCTGCCGTCGCCCGAAGAGGCCGCCGCTACCCGCGCCCACATCTTTGCCACCAGATATTCAGGGGAAGTAGACGCACATGAGTGACCAACTCGCCGCCATGTTCAACAATGCCGTCGGCATGCTGGATACCGCGCCGGCGCGTTCGATGCAGCTGTTCACCGAGATCACCTCGGCCGACGAGACTGCGTGCGACGCGTGGATCGGGCGGATCCGGTGCGGCGACGCCGACCGGACGACGCTGTTCCGGGCCTGGTACTCGCGGGGCAACCTCGGGATGCTCGCCGGACAGGCCGAGGTGTCACTGGCGCAGGTCAACGCGCGGGTGCGGATCGGTGGCGAGCTCGGCGACATCACCTACCCGGTGAACTCGCCGCTGGCGCTCACGCTGGCGTTCGCGGTCAACGAGGCCGCCGAGGGCAACTACGCCGACGCGCTGGAAGCCGTCGAGAGCGCGGCGGTCGGCGGGTCCGAGCATCTGGTGGCTTGGGTCAAGGCCGTCATCTACACCGGCGGCCAGCGCTGGACCGACGTCATGGAGGTGCTCCGCGGTTCGGAGAGCTGGCCGGACGCGTTCCTGGCCGGCGCCGCGGGGGTGGCCCGTGGTGTCGCCGCGGCCAACCTCGGACTGTTCACCGAGGCCAAGGACAAGCTGACCGAGGCCAACGAGTCGCCGGCGGGCACGGCATGCGGCCGGCCGATCGCCTGGTATCTGGCCATGACTTTCCGCGACCAGGGCAACGAGGAGGGCGCCCGGCGCCTGCTGGAGTGGCTGCAGGCCAATTTCCCGGAGCCGAAAGTCACTGAAGCGCTTCGTGATCCGAATTACCGGCTGCAGACCACCACGACGGAGAAGATCGCGGCCCGCTCCGACAAGTGGGATCCGAACAGCGTCGTGGCCGACACCTCGGCGCGGGACAAGATGCTCACCGATGCGCAGGCCGAATTGGACCGGCAGATCGGTCTGGCCAAGGTCAAGGAGCAGATCGAGACCTACCGCGCCGCAACGCAAATGGCGAAAATCCGGGCCGCGCGCGGTATGAAGGTGGCGCAGCAGTCCAAGCACATGATCTTCACGGGGCCGCCGGGAACCGGCAAGACCACCATCGCACGCGTGGTCGCGAACATCCTGGCCGGCCTCGGCGTCATCTCCGAGCCCAAGCTGGTCGAGACGTCCCGCAAGGACTTCGTCGGCGAGTACCTGGGCCACACGGCGGTGAAGACGTCGAAGGTCATCGACCGGGCGCTGGGCGGCGTGCTGTTCATCGACGAGGCCTACACGCTCATCCAGGACGGGCTGCAGGGCGGCGATGCTTTCGGTTCCGAGGCCATCGACACTCTGCTGGCCCGCATGGAGAACGACCGGGACCGACTGGTCGTCATCATCGCGGGGTACAGCTCGGACATCGATCGGCTCCTCGAAGCGAACGACGGGCTGCGGTCCCGCTTCGCCACCCGCATCGAGTTCGAGTCCTACTCCCCCGAGGAGATTGTCGAGATCGCGAAAGTCATTGCCAAGAGCAATGATTCGCTGATCAACGACGAGGCGGCCAAGCACGTGCTGGAAGCGGCGACCACGTTGTACCAGCACGAGCTGAACGGCAAGCCGGCCATCGACATCGCGGGTAACGGCCGTTACGCGCGCCAGCTGGTCGAGGCCGGTGAGCAAGCCCGCGATATGCGCCTGGCCCGTTCCATGGACATCGAGAGCCTCGGTGTCGAAGCGCTCAGCGAGATCACCGGCGATGACATGGCTTCCGCGATCGGCGGGGTGCACCGGCGACTGAACATCGGCGAATAACCGATGGCAGATTTCCGGCTCACCACCAAGGTTCAGGTCAGTGGCTGGCGCTTCCTGCTCCGCCGCGTCGAGCACGCCATCGTGCGGCGCGACACCCGCATGTTCGACGACCCACTGCAGTTTTACAGCCGGTCGGTGTCGGCGGGCATCGTCGTCGCGGTGATCATCTGTCTCGGCGCGGCGATGATGGCCTACTTCAAACCGCAGGGCAAACGGGGCGAGGACACGCTACTGGTCGACCGTAGTACCAACCAGCTGTACGTCGTCATGCCCGGGACGCAGCAGATCCGTCCGGTATACAACCTGACCTCGGCGCGGCTGGTGCTCGGTCACACCACCGAGCCGCAGGTGGTCAAGCCGGCCGAGCTCGCCAAGATGCCGAAGGGCCAGCCGATCGGCATTCCGGGGGCGCCCTACGCGACGCCGGTGAACGGTACGTCGGGCACCTGGTCGGTATGCGACACCGTCACCAAGCCCGAGAGCGTCACCCCGACCGTCGAGACCTCGGTGCTGGTCGAGCCGGCGGTCCTCAGCGGCGGCGTCGCGCCTGTTCGCCCGGATCAAGGCATCCTGGTCAAGTACCAGGACAAGACCTGGCTCATCACCAAGGACGGCCGGCATTCGATCGACCTGGCCGATCGCGCTCTGACCTCCGCCGTGGGAATTCCGGTCGGTTCGAAATCGGCGCCGATCTCGTCGGGCCTGTTCAACGCACTGCCGAACGTCGGCCCTTGGGCCCTGGCCCCGATCCCTGCCGCGGGCGCGCCCAACACCGTCGGTCTGCCGCCGAACCTGGTGAACGGCACGGTGTTCCAGACGGTCGCAGACAACAGCAAGCAGCAGTTCGTCGTGCTACCCGACGGCGTCGCGAAGGTCAACGACACCACCGCGGCCGCGCTGCGGGCCACCAACTCGTACGGGCTGATCTCGCCGCCGTCGGTCGAGTCCAGCGTGGTGGCGAAGATTCCCGAGCAGACCTACACGTCACCGCTGCCCGCGAAACCGATGACGATGCTGCTGCCGCAGGACGATCCGACCGTGTGCTGGACGTGGCAGCGCGAAGCCGGCGACCAGGGTTCCAAGACCACGGTGCTCGCCGGCCGGCATCTGCCCATCCCGGTGACCTCGATGGGCAACGGCATCAAGCAGATCAGCGGCGACGCCACCGTCTACATCGACGGAGGCCAGTACATCCGGCTGCAGTCCCCCGATCCACGGTACGGCGAGGCCCAGTACTACGTCGACGCCCAAGGCGTCCGGTACGGGGTGGCCAATGACGAAACCGCCAAGGCTCTCGGCCTCAGCGGCGCCACCACGGCGCCGTGGCAGGTGGTCGGCCTGCTGATGGAAGGCCCGGTGCTGTCGAAGGAGGCGGCGTTGCTCGAACACGACACACTGCCGTCGGATCCAAAACCGCGGAAGGTCGCGGGCGGAAACGAGTCGGCACCCACCACGGTTCGTCCGGGAGGGGCGTCATGACGACCAAGAAGTTCACCCCGTCGATGAAGCGGGGTCCGCGCCTGACGCCGGGTGAGATCAACGTGACGCCGCCCGACGACCTGGGCATCGAGATCCCTGCGTCGGGTATGCAGAAGGCGATGCCGTACGTCATGGGCGGCGGCATGCTCGGAATGATCGCGATCATGATCTTCACCGGTGTCCGCCAGCTGTCGCCGTACATGCTGATGATGCCGCTGATGATGATCATGGGCACCGTCGGCTACATGGCCAGCGGCGGTGGCGGCGGCAAGAAGGTGCCGGAGATCAACGAGGACCGCAAGGAGTACCTCCGCTACCTGGCCGGCCTACGGAGCCGCGTGACGTCGTCGGCGGACGCCCAGGTGACGTTCTTCAGCTATCACGCACCGCATCCCGAGGACCTGCTGTCGATCGTCGGTACGCAGCGGCAGTGGTCGCGCAGCGTCAGCGGCAACAATGCCGACTTCTTCATGGGTGCCCGTATCGGCATCGGCGCGCAGGCGGCGGTGGACCGGCTTCTGAAGCCGAACATCGGGTCGGACCTCGCGGGCCCGATGGCCGCGCCCCAGGCTCATCTGGAACCGGTCAGTCACATGTGGGTGACCAAGTTTCTGCGCACCCACGGCCTGGTGCACGACTGCCCGAAGCTGGTGATCCTCAAGAGCTACCCGACCATCGCGATCGGTGGTGATCCGGAAGGCTCGCGGGGTCTGCTCGCCGCCATGATCTGCCACCTGGCGGTCTTCCATCCGCCGGACCTGCTGCAGATCCGGGTGCTGATGGACAACCTCGACGATCCCGACTGGGCCTGGCTCAAGTGGTTGCCGCATGTGCAGAGCCAGACCGAGACCGACGATGCCGGACCCAAGCGTTTGGTGTTCACCAAGGCGGACGGGTTGGCCGACCTGACGGCACGCGGCCCACACAGTGCCGACGCGCCTCCCTCCGGGCCCTACGTGCTGGTGGTCGACCTGACCGGCGGCAAAGCCGGCTTCCCGGTCGACGGCCGCGCGGGTGTCACCGTCATCACCAAGGGCAACCACAAGTCCGGATACCGCATCAAGGTCAATCCTGATGGCTCTTGTGAGGACCGGGCTGCGAACCAGCCGTGGCGCGAGGTGACCACCGTGACCGACTCGGTCACCCCGACGTCGGCCGGCCGATTGGCGCGCAAGCTCGCGGGGTGGTCCATCACCGGCACGATCATCGACAAGGGAACCCGCGTCCAGAAGAAGGTGTCGAGCGAGTGGCACCACCTGGTCGGTGCGCGCAGCGTCGAGGAGGTCACGCCGCGGCGCTGGCGGATGTACTCGGACACGGACCAGGACCGCTTGCGGATTCCGTTCGGCCATCAGCTCAAGAACGGCGAGATCATGCATCTCGACATCAAGGAAGGCGCTGAATTCGGTGCCGGCCCGCACGGCATGCTGATCGGTACGACGGGTTCCGGTAAGTCGGAATTTCTTCGTACCCTGATCCTTTCGCTGGTGGCCACGCACCACCCGGATCAGATCAACCTCTTGCTCACCGACTTCAAGGGAGGCTCTACCTTCCTCGGTATGGAGAAGTTGCCGCACACCGCGGCCGTAGTCACCAACATGGAAGAAGAAGCCGAGCTCGTCGGCCGCATGGGCGAAGTACTCACCGGTGAACTGGACCGTCGACAGGGCATTCTGCGCCAGGCCGGTATGCAGGTCGGCGCGGCCGGTGCGTTGTCGGGCGTCGCCGAATACGAGAAGTACCGGGAACGCGGAGCGGATCTGCCCCCACTGCCAACGCTTTTCGTGGTCGTCGACGAGTTCGCAGAGTTGCTGCAGAACCACCCCGACTTCATCGCGCTGTTCGACCGCATCTGCCGCGTCGGGCGGTCGTTGCGCGTACACCTGCTGCTGGCGACGCAGTCGCTCAACACCGGTGGTGCCCGCATCGACAAGCTGGAGCCGAACCTGACGTACCGAATCGCGTTGCGTACCACAAGTTCCGCCGAATCCAAGGCGGTGATCGGCACGCCGGAGGCGCAGTACATCACCAACAAGGAGAGTGGCGTCGGCTTCCTCCGGGTCGGCATGGAGGACCCGGTCAAGTTCAAGAGCATCTACACCGGCGGCACTTATGTGCCCACGGTCGCGGAGAGTGACGACGGCGATGACGTGCCAAGAGTCGTGGCGCAGAACACCTTCCGCATCCGTCCGTTCACCGCGGCGCCGATGGCAGATTCAGGGGTTGGACAATGACGAACACCGAACAGCGTGCCCTGCGTGAGGTGGTGCTGAACCAGCTGACGACCGGTGAGAGCCGGGCGTACAAGATGTGGCTGCCGCCGCTGCTGGATCCGGTGCCGGTCAACGAGCTGGTCGAGCGAGACCAGCGGGCCCCGTTGCGTTTCGGCCTGGGCATCATGGACGAACCGCGCCGCCACAAACAGGAAGTGTGGGGTATCGATACGTCGGCCGCCGGTGGCAACATCGCGGTCGGCGGCGCACCGCAGACCGGGAAGTCGACCTTCCTCCAGACCTTGGTACTGTCGGCGGCCGCCACCCATTCCCCCCGGCAGGTGCAGTTCTACTGTGTCGACCTCGGCGGTGGTGGCCTGATCTACCTCGAGGACCTGCCGCACGTCGGCGGTGTCGCCACCCGCTCCGAGCCGGACCGGGTGATGCGCGTCATCGCGGAAATGAAAGCCGTTCTGCGGCAACGTGAATTGATGTTCAAAGAGCACCGCATCGGCTCGATTGCCAGCTACCGGCAGTTGCGTGACGACCCGAATCACGCGGCGTCTCAGGATCCGTTCGGTGACGTCTACCTGGTCATCGACGGCTGGCCGGCTTTCGTCGGTGAGTTTCCGGACCTGGAGCCGGTGGTTCAGGATCTCGCCGGGCAGGGCCTGGCGTTCGGGGTGCACGTCATCATCTCGACGGCGCGCTGGACGGAACTGAAATCCCGCGTCCGTGACTACCTGGGCACCAAGGTCGAGTTCCGGCTCGGTGACGTCAACGAGACGCAGATCGACCGCATCACCCGGGAGATTCCGACGAACCGGCCAGGGCGGGCGGTGTCGATGGAGAAGCACCATCTGATGATCGGTGTGCCCCGGATGGACGGGGTGCACAGCGCGGACGACATCGTGCCGGCCATCACGTCGGCAGTCGACCACATCGCATCGCTGCACACGGAAATGGCGCCTCGCGTCCGTGTGCTGCCCGAGCGGATCTACCTGCACGAACTCGACCCCAACCCGCCCGGACCGGAGGACGATTACCGGACCCGCTGGACGGTGCCGGTGGGGGTCCGGGAGTCCGATCTCTCGGTGGCGTACAACCAGATGTACAACACGCCGCACCAGCTCATCTTCGGTGCGCCAAAGTCCGGCAAGACCACCATCGCGCATGCGGTGGCCGAGGCGATCTGCAAGCGCAACAGCCCCGATCAGGTGCGGTTCATGCTGGCGGACTTCCGTTCGGGCCTGCTCGGCGCGGTACCGGAGACGCATCTGCTCGCGGCGGGTGCAATCAACCGCAACATCGCCGCCCTGGATGAGTCGATCAAGGCGCTGGCGATCAACCTGAAGAAGCGGCTACCGCCGCCGGATCTGACCACGTCGCAGCTGCGTTCGCGGTCCTGGTGGACCGGTCCGGACGTGGTGCTGCTGGTGGACGACTGGCACATGATCGTCGCGGCCAGTGCCATGGGAGGGCCGATGATGCCGCTCGCGCCGCTGTTGCCGGCCGCCGCGGATATCGGTCTGCACATCATCGTGACGTGTCAGATGAGTCAGGCGCATCGCGCCACGATGGACAAGTTCGTCGGTACCGCTTTTGGCGCCGGGACGCCGACGATGTTCCTGTCGGGTGAGAAAGCGGAGTTCCCGACGAGTGAGTTCAAACTCCGCCGCAGGCCCCCTGGCCAGGCACTTCTGGTCTCTCCGGAGGGGAAGGAGGTCATCCAGGCGGCCTATGTTGATCCCCCGGCAGAATAAGTGTAGGTGACCCCCCAAAACCGTCGGTAGTATCTGTTTCAGACGTTCAGCAACGGCTAAACGCCCGCTGAGCGGCACAGGGGAACGGGGGTTCCGTGGGGGATCTTCAATTCGCATCGGTGCCGTTCGCACAATTCCATACCGCAATTGTGAATTGGCAAGGAGAAACAAATGGAGCCTTTGCAGCACAACCCGGGTGCCACTGGTATCGGTACTGAGGTCGTCTCCAACGGTGCACGTGGCCTGGTCACCGGTACTACGACCATGGCGGAGGCCGGCGCTCTGGTGCCGGCTGGTGTCGACGAGGTGTCGATGCAGGCTGCCATGGCGTTCGCCACCGAGAGCATGGAGACCATGGGCATCAATGCCTTTGCGCAGGAGGAGATGGCGCGGGCCGGCGCAGCGTACGTGGAGGCTTCGACCATCTACCAAGCGGCCGACGACGCCAATGCGGCAACGCTGATCTAGTCCCTTCGCCATCCCATCCACCCGAGCCTGAGGACAGGAAACCATGTCGGCAGTGCCCGCGATGCTGGCGATGTTCTACGGAGCGTTGCCACCGGAGGTGAACACCGCTCGGCTGATGGCCGGTGCGGGCGTGGGGCCGATGTATCAGGCTGCGGCCGGGTGGGAAGCGCTCGCGATTTCGCTGGAGACTCAGGCAGACGAGTTGGCCGGGAGCCTCTCGGCGCTGACCGGCGCTTGGCAGGGCGCCGCCAGCGAGCGTGCAGTGTCCGCGACGCAGCCGATGGTGCTGTGGTTGCACACCACTGCTATGCAGGCACAGAAGCGAGCCATGCAGGCAATCGCGCAGGCCAGTTCCTACGCGACGGCGCTGGCGGAGACGCCACCGATTCCGGAGATCGAGCAGAACCACATCACGCATGGCGTCCTGGAAGCCACCAACTTTCTTGGTATCAATACCGCGCCCATCGGGGTGAACGAAGCCGACTACTTCGTCCGGATGTGGAATCAGGCGGCGGGGGCCATGGAGGCCTACCAAGCCGAGACCAGCGTGAACACCTTGTTCGAGCCGATCCCACCGATGAAGCCCATCGTCATGCCAGGCGTCGCCGAGGCAGCGGCCGCCGGCATGTTGGCGGAAGCGGCGCCAGGTGTGGCGGGCGCCGCGATGCGAAACATGATCATGGCGCAGGTTGTGGGTCAGTCGACGGTGGAGTCGGCGGCGCTGTGGATGGGCAACGCCGCGTCGCAGCTCGATTTCGCCGCGGACCGCGCCGAGAGCCAGGTGTCCAAGGCCCAGTCGACTGGACAGCAGGCGGCCGGGCAACAGGACAAGGCCCAGCAGGGCACTCAGATGATGATGCAGGTGGCCTCACAGGTCGGCTCGCAGGCAATGCAACTGCCGCAGCAGATCGGCCAGCTGATCGGACAGCCGGTGCAGCAGTTGAGCCAGCCTCTGCAGCAGGTCACCCAGATTTTCAGCCAGATGGGCAGCAGTTTCGGCAACAACGGTGCTCAGATGGGGCTGATGGGCGCCAGCCCATTCTCCAACCATCCACTCGCGGGCGGCTCGGGAGCGGCGTCTGGCTCCGGGTTGGTCCGGGCGGCATCGCTGCCCGGCATGGGCGGGTCCGCACCGCGGACACCGCTGATGGCGTCACTGGTCGGCAGCGCCGAGAACGGCCCAGCCGTCCCGGTGGAGGCGGGGGCGGCGGCGTCCGGATCGGGATCCGGCAAAGCGCCGGTGAGTAGTGCCGGTGGTGCCGGGGCCGGCATGGGGCCCGGGACCAAGGGAGAGAAGGGCGGAGGGACGCGGGAGGCCCTCAAAGCCCCCGGGGTTCTGGTTCAGGACCTCGACGACGATGACGACGACTGGTGAGTTATCGCGTCACACAAAGGCTTTCCGGCCCAGGGGGGTCGGCAAGGACTCGCCAATTCCGTGGTGAGGACACAGGAAATAGAAAAGGTGATCCAACATGGCAGCAATGAATACCGATGTCGCCGTCCTCGCCGCAGAGGCCGCCAACTTCGACACCATCGCGGGTGAGTTGAAGGGCGTGATTACGCACGTGACGGAAACGGTCGGCGGCCAGCTGGCGATGGACATGGTCGGCGACGCCGGCGGTGCCGCAACCGCCGCATTGGAACGGTTCCGGCACGCCGGGGATGCGCAGATCAAGGAACTGACCGACATCTCCAACAACATCCACAGCGCGGGCGTGCAGTACGCGTCGGCTGATGAGGATCACGCCGGGACGGTCGCCAACGCCATGAACATCTGACCTGACGTCAATTCAAACAATAAACCGAGCACAGACTTAGAACACGGAGAAGACAAATGAGCGGGGAAAAGGTCTATAACTTTGTCGGCATCGCAACTGGTGCCGGTGATATCCACAGCGCGGTGGCCACCACGAACGGCCTGCTGGACGAAGGCAAGGCCTCGCTGGCGAAGCTGGCGGCGGTCTGGGGCGGCGGTGGCTCGGAGGCCTACCAGGCCGTCCAGCAGCGCTGGGACAACACCGCCGCGGAGCTGAACAGCGCGCTGCAGAACCTCGCGCAGGCCGTTGGCGAGTCCGGCGAAGGCATGCAGGGTGTCGAGCACGGGATCACCGGCAGTTTCGCCTAGACGGTCCGCCCGAGACAGCACGGAGGTGGGCAGGTCGGCGTAGGGTCGACTCTGCCCACCTCATGTGCGTTCCCGGAGTAATCCACACACAATCGAGAGGTACTCATGTCCGCCGACTATGACCGGCTCTTCAACAACTCGCCGGGCCAGGCCGACAACGAGGAAGCCACGCGAACCGTCGACCATGCGACCCTTGCTGCCGCCGCGCAGATGTCGGCCTCCGCGGCCGCTGCCTCGGCTGCAGGGGCCGAATCGCCGTCGGGTCCGCCCGTTGCCGCGCAACCGCAGCAACCGCCGGGCATGGTCCCGCCGCCGCGGCCGTCTGAAGTGACGACTCAAATGCCGCCTACGCCACCGCAATTCATGCAGAACGGCCTGATGCGCTCGCCGCAGGGTGCGCCGATGGCCGGCGCGCAGTACGAGCAGCCGCAGCACGCCCCGATGATGATGCCGCCCCCGCCGCGACACATGCAGCCGCCCCCACAGCACTACGCCATGGATCCCCAGGCCGACATGCAGTGGACCGAGCAGCACATGCCGGATCAGACGTCGGCCGCCACGATCGGCGACCACCGCGCCATCGACGCGCTGTCTCACGTGGGCGTGCGGGCCGGGGTGAAGATGCCGTCGCAGCGCGGCTGGCGCCATGTGCTCTACCTGCTGACGCGCATCAACCTGGGCCTGTCGCCCGACGAGCTGTACGAGTTGGACCTCTACGCCCGGATTCGCCGGAATGCCCGCGACTCGTACCAGATCGGCGTGCTCGGACTGAAGGGCGGCGTCGGCAAGACGGCTGTGACCGTCACTCTCGGCTCCGTCATGTCGAAGGTCCGTGGCGATCGGATCCTTGCCGTTGACGCCGATCCGGATGGTGGCAACCTGGCCGACCGGGCCGGTCGGCAGTCGGCGGCAACCATCTCGGATCTGTTGTCGGACAAGGAACTTGCGCGGTACAACGACATCCGCGCGTACACCAGCATGAACGCCTCCAACCTCGAGGTGCTGTCGTCGGCCGAATACAGTGTGGCGCGCCGCGACTTCAACGAAGAGGACTGGGCCGCCGCGGTCAAGATCGTCTCGCAGTACTACAACCTCGTGCTCGCCGACTGCGGCGCCGGCTTGTTCCACCAAGCCTCGCGCGCGGTCCTGTCGACCGTGTCCGGTTTGGTCATCGTGGCCAGCGCCTCGATCGACGGTGCCCGCCAGGCCGCGGTGACCATGGACTGGTTGCGGCAGAACGGATATCAGGACCTGCTGGGCCGGGCGTGTGTGGTCATCAATCACGTGACACCGGGCAAGACCAACATCGACGTCGACGACCTGGTGCAGCAGTTCGAGCGGCACGTGCCGGCCGGCCGCGTCGTGGTGCTGCCGTGGGACAAGCACATCGCCGCCGGTTCGGACATCCAGTTCGACTTGCTGGGCAAGACCTACCAGCGCCGGATCACCGAGCTCGCCGCGGCACTTTCCGACGACTTCGACAGGCTCGAGCGCCGGTGACCGCATCGGCCGGCCCCGCAACCGCTGCGCCCACCGCGGCAGCCGACAATTCGACAAGGCAGTCGACCACCCGGGTCACCATCCTGACCGGTCGACGCATGACCGACCTGGTCCTGCCGGCGTCGACGGCGATCGAGACCTACATCGATGAGACGGTCAACGTGCTCGCCGATCTGCTCGACGACACTCCGGCGGATGTGCTGGCCGGATTCGACTTCAAGGCGCAGGGCGTGTGGGCGTTCGCGCGCCCGGGTTCGCCGCCGCTGAAGTCCACGGAGTCGCTCGACGACGCCGGAGTGGTCGACGGCGCCCTGCTGACCTTGGTGTCGGTGAGCCGGACAGAGCGATACCGACCGCTGGTCGAGGACGTCATCGACGCGATGGCAGTGCTCGAGGAGTCGCCCGAGTTCGACGGTGACGCGCTGAAACGCCTTGTCGGACTCGCCATCCCGGTCGCGACGCTCGCAACCGCCGGGGCGTCGTTGTGGTCGTGGTCGCAGTCCGGCCACGGGTGGTGGTGGCCGGTCGCACTCGGCTTGCTGGGAGCGCTGGTGTTGGCCGGAAGCTTCGTCGCCAAGGGACGGTACGACAACGTCGACCTGTCCGAGAGTCTCCTCGTCGCCTCGTTGCCACTGTTGGGTGGTGCGGCGGCACTGGCGGTTCCGCTGCCGCGCGGCATCCACGACATGGGCGCACCACAACTCGCAGGTGCGGCGGCCGTGATCCTCATCGTCGTGTTGGCGACCCGCGGCGGCCCGCGGAAACGCGCCGCAGTGGCAGCTTTCCTGGCAGTCATCGCGGCCGCGGTGACGGGTGCCGCCATCGCTTATGGGTATGGCGGAGCCGACTGGGTTCCCCCGGGCGCCGTCGCCCTCGGTCTCATCGTGATCACCAACGCGGCGAAGCTCACGGTCGCGGTGGCGCGGATCGCCCTCCCGCCGATCCCCGCACCGGGTGAGGTAATCGCCAATGAAGAGTTGCTGGATCCTGTTGCTGCGCACAGTGATGCCATCGACGAGGAGTCGGCGACCTGGCGCGCGATCATCGATTCTGTGCCCGATTCCGCGGCGCGGCTGACGGAGCGCAGCACGCTGGCGCGACAGCTGTTGATCGGGTTCTTGAGTGCGGGCGTGGCGGTCCTGACCTACGGTGCCATCGCGACCGTGGTGCAGGGGCACTTCTTCGTGCACTCGATGATCGTCGCCGCACTGGTCACTGTCATCTGCGCCTTCCGGTCGCGGCTGTACGCCGAGCGGTGGTGCGGCTGGGCGTTGTCGGCGGCGACGGTGGCCATTCCGACCGGCGTGATGATCAAGTTGGTGTCCTGGGATCCGGACGGCGCGTGGTTGGTGATCGCGCTGTACGTCGCCCTCGCGGTGGTGGCACTGATCATGATCGGCGCGACCGACGGCGTCGGCCGGGTGTCGCCAGTGACGAAACGGATCCTGGAACTGACCGACGGTGCCGCGATTGCCGCGGTGATTCCCCTTCTGCTGTGGATCGCCGGGGTCTACGACAGCATCCGGAACATCCGGTTCTGACGGGTCCATCCGGCCGCTCCGATCTGCGATACCGCCGCGCGACCGGCCCGCCGGCGCCCGTACGGTGTCTTGAGTAGTCAATTTTTAGGGAGACCACGATATGTCCGAAAATCACGAGGCCGGCCCGGTGAGCGAGCAGCCACCGGCGGCAGGTGATCTCG